>Ga0302326_10000256_pt1 | contig 153455 bp, 131 predicted proteins | sample Palsa_T0_3_FD_202264 | JGI IMG/M metagenome (GOLD analysis project Ga0302326, IMG submission 202264) | Peat permafrost microbial communities from Stordalen Mire near Abisko, Sweden - Palsa_T0_3 | ecosystem: Environmental > Terrestrial > Soil > Palsa > Peat permafrost | place: Sweden: Abisko... | reverse complement strand
GAAGCCAGCCAAGGACCTCGACGCTACGCAGGCTGTTGCCTCGGCGGGCTGAGCGCGTACCACTCACGCGCTCGATCCTGCCTCATACCAACACCCCGTGGCAGGGTGCGCTTCACCGGACGGATACCATCAGCGAGGGGTCGTGCGGCCGAGGAGGCTCCGTCGCGGTCGTCGACGTTCCGACACTCAGGCAGATGCGTAGGTGGATGAGCGCCATGGGCGCCCGGCTTCAGTGCGCGAACGGCACCGCGCAGACCATGTCGAGGCACTCGACCGGGGGAGAGTTGCAGCAGTCACCTGACTGCGTGCAAGCGCCGCCGAGGCCCACGCACGAGAGCTGATTCGGCTCGATACACGTCGGAGCCTCGCAGAAGCCCGAGCAGCAGTCGAAGCCGTTGACGCACGCGGTGCCCACCGGAGGGCTGCCGGCCGGCGCCGTCATCCCCGGGCTCGGAATGCATTTGTTGAGCGTGTAAAAGGCGCGCATGTTCGGAGTCGTGAAGTCTTGGCCTTCGAGATAGATGGCCGGGTGGCTCGGATCGGTCGTGCCGATCGTCGCATCGACGGCGGTGAGCCAGAGCCGACGCCTTCCGTTGACGAGCATCGTCGGCTTCGTGATGGTAGCGGGCCACGGCTGGTTGCCCCATTTTCGCATGCTCGTGAAAACGGCCCACGCGTAGCCGCCACGAACGACGGGGTTGAAGGTTGGCTCGACCGACGAGTTGAGGTCCGTCGGGTCGGGTGGGTCACACGCCTTGGCCAGACGAATCGGCGTGCCGCTACTGAGCGTCGCTATGAACAAGTTGCCGTCGTCGAGCGCGTTGTCGTCGCATCCGCTCGAGTTGCACCCGGTGGACGCCGTGCCGGCGTGAAAGGCGACGGCCGTCGAATCCGGCGTGAAAGACGGATAGGCGAGCCCCGGCGCTGCCGTGAACGCCGCCAAGCTGGTGTCGACAATCTTATTGAGCGTCGGGGTGAAGCTCGGCTTGGTCTCGTCGAAGGCGAGGTAAACGAGGGCTTCCGGCGCCGATGGCAAGACGTTGTCGCGCTGGTTGATGCTGCCCGCCCACTGCGATTCGATGAGCGCCAGCTTCGTGCCGTCGGGCGAGAAAGCAGGCATTTCGAGATTGCTGTAAGCCGGGTCGAGCGTGATCGAATCGAGCCCGCTATTTGCGACGACGTTGCCCGTCGTCGGATCGCCGAGGGAAAGGTACATGGACCCGGGCGCCGCCGCAGGGCCTCCGAAGACCAGGTATTTGCCGTCGGGGGTAAGCGCCGGGTCGGCCCCGAACTTGTTCGACTTGTAAATGGTGGGCGTGGTCGGCTGCGTGATGTCGAACGAGATCCACGCGCGCGCCCCGCTCCAGTTGTCGTAGGGCGCGACCGACGGCGCGACCGCTTTGTCGTCGATGTCGGCCACGAGCACGGTGCCCTGGGCATTGACGGCGTGACACCCCGCGCAAGCCCCCGTCGTGTTGAGCGCGACGGGCGTGGCGCCAGGGCCCGGATTGAATTTGACGATCTGCCCGATGTTCGTCGTCTTCGAAGCCGTCCAATAGTAGATGGACCCCCGCAAGCTCTCGGGCGCCACCGTCCAGGTCTCGGTGGCGGACGTGTAAGCCATGTTCGCGGTGCTGTCCCAGCGCGAAAGCGTGAACGTGACGGGATCCGTCCCGCCGTAGAGCGAGCCGTTCGAGTTGGTCAGGCGATCCCAGGTCGTCTGGTCGAGACGCGCCTGCGCCGGGAGCTGCGCCAGGGTGGCGTAGTAGTCGACCGCATAGTTGGTCTCCGCGTAGTGCAAGCGGTAGACGTCGCTCGCGCTCGGCCCGTTCCACATCACGAGCGGCGAGGTGAGCCCAAGGGGCCACACAGTCCCGTCGTACGGATAGAGAATCGGAGAGATGGAGGGCGCCGGGTCAGCCGGCAGGTTGGTGCCTGCCAGCATGGCCACTCCAGGGCTCGTCGCGCTGAGCCCCATGGCGTATTGCGACAGGTGAACCTGGACGTTCAGCGTCGCCTTGGCCTCTACCCCATGATAGATGGCGTGAACGACTCCGGATCCTCCGTAGGGCGTGAGCGATGCCACGGCGGGTGCCGTCGCCACTACGGGCTCGGTGGCCGTGATGGACGCAAGGTCAGGCCGGTCGAACTCGACGGCCTCCGCGGTCACCATCACCGGACCGTTGCCGAAATCGGCCTGCAGGCTGAAGGATTGAGTCTTGGGCCCGGTGCCGTCGATGACGACGGTGGCGGTGGCCGGAACGAACGTCAGCGAGTTGGGCGCGCCCGCGTCGCTGCCAACGCTGCCCCCTTCGTCGCCCGTGAGAGAGATGACGAGCGAGCCGTCGTCATTGACGACGGGAGGGAGGAAATTGAGCGTGCTGTCCCCGCTTCCGAGCCCGGCGTCGGTGGGTGTCACAACCGCCGAGCTATCGGCCACGGCCGATTGAAAGCCGTACGGATCCCCACTTTGCTTCGCACAGGCGAAGAGAGAGACACAGGCGGCAAGCCCGCACACGAATTTCCTAAGCAAGCGCTTCATTCCGAAGTTCCTCCAGAGCGCGCGACGCCCGCCCGCGCAAATGGTCATGTCCTCAGAGATCATGCCCGCTCAGGGCAAAAACCGTCGCGGCGCAGTATCGCTCAGGCTACGGATTTCGTCGCCGGGCCGTTACCCATTTTGGCGGTGGATGTACGACAACGGACGCAGGCCGCCCGCCGGCGCGAGAGCCGCGCGGCCGAACCGCGAGCGTGAGAGCCCCGCGGCCGAACCGCGAGCGCCCCACGACCGAACCGCGAGCGGCGAGCTAGTTGGCTCTGCGGCGGCGCGCCAGAAGCACGGCGCCGCCGAGAAGAAGGAGCGACGACAACCCACCGTCGAGCGACCGGGTTGGCGCTGCGCCGATAGCGCACCCCTTGCTGCTCGGAGCGACCGCGGGCGCTGTGCCCCCGTTCGCGGTGCTCCCACTGCTGCCGGTCGCCGTCCCATTGCCGCTCGGGCTCACGCTGCCGCTGCTCGGGCTAGCGCCCGTCGTCGCCGCGATGCCGCTGGTGGCGCCGCCCGTCGTGTTGCCCGAGGCCGAGCCCGCGGCGCCTCCGGTCGCGGCGGCGCTACCGCTCGCGGCTCCCGTCGTGCCCACCGAGGTGCCCGAGGTTGCACCGCTTCCCCCTCCCGATCCGGTCGACGCGTCCGCGCCTGCGCCGGCGTCCGTGCTCATATCGGTGCCGCCGTCGTCGTCTCCCAATGTGAAAAGGACGTAGGAGACGTTGAGGTGCTTGGAGGTCGACTGCAGCCTGATGAGCTGAACGCCCGTGCCAAGCGTCAACGTCCCGAGCGTATAGGGCTTCCAGTTGTGAAAGTTCGCCTCGGTCTCGTAGTTGGGGAACGTGGCCGTCCAGGCGAGCATCATCGTGTCGTTGACGAAGACCTCGAGCCCCATGCTGCCGTCGCCGCCCTCGCCGCCCGGCGGGCCGTTGCCCGACGCCCACGTGGAGCTAAGCGTGTAGGTTCCCGCAGTCTTCACGTCGACGGTGAGGTTGAACCAGTCGCCGACCTGAATCGCTCCGAGGTAGTAGTCGGCCGTGGTCGCGCTCGGGAAGAAGGTGCCGTCGAGCGCAGTCCCCGTGTCGTACCAGTCGTCCTTTTCTTGCTGGTTGGTGAGACACAGCGTGGCCGTCGGCGCGTCGGTTCGATAGCCGAGCGCCAGCTTGACCGACTCGCTCCCGTTGTTCGTGATGTGGTCGCCCGCGTGGTAGGCGACCATTTCGCCGCCCAGGTCGTAGTTGATGAAATCGAGCCGCCCCGGAATCGGGTACGGGCCCGCCTGAACGGAGGCCGGGATGTGGCCGACTCCTCCGGCTACCGCGGGATCGAAAGGCTTGCCTGCATAGCCCGCCGGCACGTCGGCTCGGGCCGAAGCGGCAGCAAAGAGCGTAGTGGCCGAGAGAACGACGAGGGTGCTTCGCAGGAGTCGATCGGCCATTTTCCCGCAGAGATTGGCCTTGGCATTGGCTCCGCGCAAGGAAGAATGCTGTAACAACAAAATTCTACATCGCGCGCATCAGTGATCGGCCGCAGCGTCGCTTGGCACGGGCGAAACCTCGTCGATCCACGCGTCCACCTGCGCCAGCCCGACTGTGTCGACGACCTTGGTGGCCAGAGGCGGCATCTGGCGCGTAGCCGCAGAACCGTCGACATCCCCTGGACTTCCTTGACGAAGCGACATGAGCTCGTGCACCGCGCTCAGCGCAGGCTTGCCCGGCCACACTCGGTACATGAGGTCACTGATCATGGTCGTCGTCGGTTGGTCGACGAGCGTCATGTAGGTCGGAGTCGCTTTTACGCTATCGAGCTGCCCGTTGTCGGTCTGCAGCCAGAGATCCATCGAGACCGCGGTCATGTAGACGTACGACTTGTAGTTGTGACAAGCGCCGCAATTGGCGTGAAGGTATCCGAGGGCCGCCTGGGCCGTGGCGTCTCCGGGCAGCGCGATCGCGGGTGGGGCGTGGGTCAGCCACCCCATGGCTGCGATCTTCTCGAGATTGACCTCGGCGTCGGTCGCCGCCGTCAGAGGGTGCGCGAGCTGCACCGCGGAAAACCCGAGGATGCGATCCTGCATGTTCTCGTGGCACGTCTCGCAATCGTTCTGGCTGGGAATGTCGTGCATCGTGCCGGCCGCATCGACGACGCCCGCGGGCACGGCAACCGCCTCGGTCTGCGCCGAGTTCCATTGGAAGGCCATGTAATAGAAATCGTCGACACCGCGTTTGAGGATCAAGCGGGTCTCGAGGCGCACGCCGTTGAGCGAGAACTCTTTGAAGAGCTTCGTTCCGATCGGATACTCCCAGAAATCCATGTCCGTCGTGTCGATCTGCGTGCCCGGCGGCAGCTTGACCCAGCGGTTCTTGGTGGCGCCGTCTGCCCAGAGCGTGAACTGGGGCTGATACGAATACACGCCGGGAGCCAGCGTGCCGCCGACGATGTCTGAATAGAGGCCGGCCTCACTGAGGAGGACCGGATCTCCCCCGGCTTCGGGTGCGCTCGAGGACGCATCCGTGGCGGCGTCGCTCAGGCCCGTCGACCCGCTGGATGCGTCGCTCAAGTCGCCGCTCGCTGCGCCGCTCGTGCTGCCGCTCGGAGCTCCTGATGCGCCGCTCGCTGCCGGCCCTCCGCTCGCTGCGCCGCTCGCGCTTGCATCCTCGATCGATGCGCCGCTCTCTCCCGCGAGCCCGCTGGAGGTCCCGCTCGCGCTTCCGGCGGACGTGCCCCCCGCCCCACTCGCCGCAGCGGTGTTGCCCGTGGACGACGACGCCGAAGGCGATTGCGCGGATCCGCACCCTTGGAGAGCAGCAGCAACCGCTACGAAACCGCCCCAAGCTCGCGCTTTCACCCGCGCCCTCGGTTAGCACACACGCGAAAACGGCGGGAGGCCCACGGCGACGCGCGTGCAGATCGCGTGCAGATGAGTACAGCGCTGGCCGCTTTCGTATTGCTCTTGTGACGGCCCTAGCGGATCATTCCCCCGCCCGGAGGGTTTGCATGTCTCGTGTGCTCGTAGGTCGTCGGTCGGGACTTTCGAACGACAGCGACGAGCGCGGCGGGGCGCGGCCACAGGTCCCGCGGCCGACCGCGATCGCTCTGGCGCTTCTCGCCACGCTGGTGGGCTGCGGAGTGTCCTCCAAAGGGGCGGGCTCCCTGGGCAACAACAGCTCGGGCGGCAGTGGGGCTGGCGCGGGCACCACGTCAGGCGTGGGCTCCGGCGTCGCAGGCTCGGCGAGCGGCACGTCCGACGCGGGGCCCGACAGCACTTTGGGCGGCGGGCCGGCGACCGGTTCCACCGCAGCGAGCGGCGGCGCCGCATCCGGGTCGAGCGCGGCTACGGGCGCCCCATCCGGCTCCGCGGAGGGCGACGCGCAGACGGCGGAGGGCGGCGCGGTTTCGATCAGCGCCAAGGCCGTCTACACCCAGCACAACGACCTTGGCCGCACCGGGCTGAATCCGAACGAAACGATCCTCACGCCGGCCAACGTCGACATGGGCCACTTCGGCAAGAAGTTTTCGCAACCCGTCGACGGCTGGGTCTACGCGCAGCCCCTCTACGTGCCGGGGGTGTCGATTCCCAACATGGGGACCCACAACGTCGTCTACATCGCCACGGAGAACGACTCGGTCTACGCGTTCGACGGCGACACGAAGCAAGCGGCTCTTTGGACGGTGAGCTTTCTCAGCCCGGGGGTGACGGCCGTGCCCGCGGCGGACACCGGGCAGCCCAACCTGGAGCCGCAGATCGGAATCACCGGCACCCCCGTCATCGATCCGGTGGCGAGCATCCTCTACGTCGTCGCCAAGACGAAGGTGACGGCGGGCCCCACGTATTACTACCACTTGCATGCGCTCGACTTGGCGACGGGCACCGAGAAGCTCGGCGGGCCTATTGTCATTTCCGGCAGCGTGATGGGAAAGGGCACCGATGCCGACGGCGGCGTCGTGACGTTGAGCTCTCTTCACGAGCTGCAGCGGCCCGGCCTTGCCCTCTCGGGCGGTGTTCTCTACATCGCGTTCGGCGCCCACGGCGACCACTACCCCTATTGGCACGGGTGGGTGCTCGGTTACGACGCGACCACGCTCGCTCAGAAATTCGTCTATTGCACGACCCCCGACGCCGACGAGGGATCGATCTGGCAATCGGGCTCCGGCATCGCGGTCGACCCGCAAGGCAGTCTCTACGTCGAGACGGGCAACGGCTCGTTCGACGGAGACACCGCGGGCCGCGACCTGGCGATGAGCGTCGTGAAGCTTAGCCCTGCGGGCGCCCTCGTCGATTGGTTTGCTCCCTATGATGCGGTGGCCCTCTCGAACGCCGACGTCGACCTCGGGTCGGCAGGCCCGATGATCCTGCCCGATCAGACGGGGCCGAATCCGCATCTGGTGATCGGCAGCGGCAAGCCCGGATACATGTACCTCATCGACCGCGACCAGATGGGCCACATCAACGCGGCCGGCGACACGCAGATCGTCCAGAAGGTGACGGTTCACCCCAATACTGCGGGAAACGGCTCGGGCATTTTTGCGACCCCCGTCTACTGGAACGGCTACGTATACGTGACCGCTGTGGCCGACGTCATACGGGCGTTCACGCTGAACGCGGGCGTCCTCTCGACGATGCCGGTCTCTCAGACAGCGCAGAGCTTCGTCTTCCCGGGTGCGCTCATCGCCGCGTCCTCGAACGGGACGACGGCCGGCATCCTCTGGGCGGTCCAGGGCGACGGATACACACCAACACACGCCGCCGTGCTCCACGCGTACGACGCGACCGATCTGACCAAGGAGCTTTACAACAGCGGCCAGGCCCCCGCGATGCGCGACCAGGCGGGCCCGGTCTCGAAATACGACATGCCCACGGTGGTCAACGGTCACGTCTACCTCGGGACGCAGACCGAGCTCGATGTGTACGGCGAGCTTTAGCGCTCACCCGCGGCTTGCCGAGAGCGCCCATCGATAGGCTTCGCTCACTCGGATCACCTCGGCGGGATCGACCGAGATTTCGCCTGCCTTGGCCGCTCGCTCCAGGTCGAACACGGCCCACGCCTTGGCGCTCTTGGGCATGGTCGCGTAGCGAGGGACCATGTGCGCGTGGAAATGCGCAGAGCTCTCGCCCATGGCGGCCGTGTAGATGCGCAGGGCGCCGGTGACCTCTTCGAGCACACGCTCGAAGTGGCGAAGGGCGGGCCCGAAGCTCTCCGCCTCCCGGTCGTTGAAATGGGCGGGGCCGGCCACGTGCCTACGACTGATGAGCATCATCCAACCGGCTACGCCAAAGGGCGGCGACGCATGACGCACGTGCCAGAGCTCGTCCTCGAAAAGAGGCTCGCGCCTGCCGGGACCGGACAGCGACGCGCAGACGGCACACGAATCGACGGCGGCCGGAACAGTCATGCGGGCGCCTGAGAGACTACGCGCTCCGCCCGCGGCTCGCAGGCATCAAAAGAGTGCGGCCCGCAGGCACCAAAAAGGTGTCGACTATCGAAGCTCGGGAAGGCCACCTGTGGCCCACTGCGGATCGCCGAAGGTCTTCGAAGAGACCCCCATCGCGTTCTGCACGGTCACCCAGAGGTCGGTCAGGCCCTTGTTTCTCGGGTCTTGCCCGATGGGAATCGCGCCCGCGCCTTCGATCTCTTGGCCAAAGAACGGGTACTGAATGTACTGGCCCAGCTTGATGCCGAGCGACGCGCCGCCGGCGACCACGACGACCATGTTGTTTTGATTGTGGCCCTCGGTGATCTCGCTCACCCAGACGATGACGGTCGTGTCGAGGGCGCCGAGCGTCTTCAGCGAGTTCATCAAGTAGGCGAATTGTTGCGCATACCAGGTATCGATCGCCTGGAGGCGCATCGCCGCATTGGGGACCTGATAGTGGCTGGCGCTATGGTGGGTGGGAGAGCCCACGTTCGCCCCGACGTCATAGCCCTCCGAGGCGCCTTGCCACTGGATGGTCGCGATGCGCGACGCGCCGCAACCGAAGGCGGTGGCGATGGTATCCATGTGCAGCTCGCCGAACATCTGCATCTGGGCGACGAGACCATCGGCCGACGTGTCGTTACTCTGGATGGGCGGCGTCGGCAGGGCCGCGGCGCGGGTCTGTAGCGTGGCCGTGTTGCAGGCCGTGCCGCTGCTTACCGTCGCGATCCGCTGCTCGACCGCGCGGATCGAGTCGAGGTACGTGTCGAGATGCACGCGATCCGCGGTGCTGACGCGGGCGCGGAACGTGGCGATGTCGGAGGTGACGAGATCGAGAATGCTCTGCTTTCTCTGCTGGGCCCGGACCACAGCCGCCATCTGAGCCGCACTTTGCGCGCCGGCCACGCCTCCGAAGACGCTCGCGAAAATCGTGGTGAAGTCCTTGACGAAGGGCTCGTTGACCATCGACGCCCGCCAGCTCAGCAAAGTGCGCCAATAAGGCTGGTCGCGATACGGGTCGACCGCCACGACGAGCGGCTGCTGGTTCAGCGCCACGCCGATCGACTGGTCGATCGAGGGGCCATAGGCCGTAAACTGCGTATTGTCGGTCTCCGCGCTCTGGCCACCGGGAACATTGCAGCACGTCAGGATGCGGACGATGTCCTGGTGGCTGGCGATGTTGGTTGGCGTCTTCGAGCAGAGCCCTTTGATGATGGTGATGTCGTCCTGATACGGCTGAAGCGCGGCCAGCGACGGCAGCAGCGTGAAGCTCGAGCCCGCATCGGGCCCCGCGGCGCCGAACTGCTCACGCAAGTGCCCGTTCGGCGTGTAGAAAATCAAAAGGTTGCCGGCCGGGGCCGTCTGCGCCATGGCGCTTCGGTATTTCAGGAACGGCGAAAGCAGCACGGTTCCCGCGCCGAGACCGCGGAGCAGGTGTCGACGCGAAAATCGCGACGAGCCGGATGAGGCTTTTCCCGTCATTGGTACAACCTCTGATAGACGCTATCGACGTGCGCGAGCGACGTGAAGAGCTCGCGAACCGCGCCGCCCTCGCCGGTGACGAAGTCTCCCATGCTTCGGACCGTGCACGCCTCCTGCACGAGGTCTACCGAACGGCCCAGCGCGTACTGCGCGAACTGATCGGCAAAGCAATACTGGCCAATGTGGCTCGGGCCGAGCTTCGACGCGAGGTCGATGACGTCCGTGTAGGGCCCCGTCGCGTCTCCCGCATTGGTCAGGTTACCGGAGATAATGATCCCCTGCCCGTCCGGATACGCCGTCCTGTATTGGCCGAGCGTGTCGTAGGTCTCGAACGAGAGCCCAATGGGCTGGAAGTTGACGTGGCAACTGTTGCAGGTCGGCATCGTCATCGCGAACAAATCGTAGTTTTGCAGCGCCGTCGCATCCGGGCCCGCCTGCTCGATCTGTGTCGGATTGGGCAGGAAATTCGCAGGCGGAGGCGGCGGAATCTGGCAGAGTAGCCGTTCACGCACCAGCAGCCCACGATGGATCACGGTCGCTGCCTGGGAGGGCGCCGAGGTGCCAATGAGCACGCTGGCTTGCGTCAGAAATCCGGTGCGCTGGCCGGGACTCAGAGAGAGCATCCCGGTGGTAGGGTCGGGGGTGGCCGTCCCATAGAGCGCGGCGACGACCGGGTCTGTGTACGTATACTGCGCCGTCAAGAGGTCGTTGAAGCTGCCCCCTTGCGGCGCCCAGACCACCTTGTTGAAGAAGTTCTCGGTCTCTTGGATGACCGCCGTCGCGAGCGCGGCATCGATGGTCGCCGTCACGGGAATCGGGTCGAGCGTTAGGTATTGCTGCCAGAAGTCCGCAAGCTTGAGCTGCGCGGGGGGCAACGCGCCGGGTGAGGCGGCGGGCAACGCCATGAGGCGGCGCACCTCGGTTTCTCGAACCGTCGCGTCACTCAGCATTCCCGCGGCTGCGTCCTGCAGGAGCTCGGCATCCGGCGGGCCATCGATGAGCGTGTACGAGAGAAGCGAGGCGATCTCGTTGCCCGTCAGAGTGACCGGCCCCGGCATGCTGTTTCCGAGCTCGGTCCGATACTCGAAATTCGGCGACAGAAGCATGGCCTGAAGGAGCGACGCGACGGCCACCGCGGAAGGATCCAGGGCCGACTGTTGCGCCAAGAAGGTCGTGTATTCCGTTGTCTCGGCGCTGACGAGCGGACGCCGAAAGAGCCGAGCGCCGTAGTCGGTCACGAACGGCTGGCTGCAGCTCGCGGCAATCGGAGCCGTACCGAGGCAGGCGTACGCGGCCACGGCGATAGGCGCAGCGCTCGTCGCCGCGGCACCGGCGGCGTCGAAGTACGCCTGCGCAAGTGGTTGCGTGATCATGTTGTCGGTCGAGTTATCGCTGAACCCGGTGACCGCATCGATCTCGTCGCCGGGGAACGCGCTCGTGTCGACGCCGGTGATGCCCAAGGCCGTCTGGACCGTGTTTGCCCACTGGTTGGCACTCAGTCGCCAGATCCGCGTCGGCGGAAGCGCCGAGCTGGGAGTCGTCGTCGTGCACGTCGCAGCTTCGAGACCATCGTACCAGTCGAAACCGTGCACCGGCGCGGGCTGCGCTCCGGACGTCGCCGCCGGAGCCGCGCCGCCCGTCGAGCCACCCGACGAAGCCCCAACCGCCGCGCCGCTCGACCCCGCGACACCATTCGTCGTGGTCCCGCTCGAGGGCGCACCGATCACGCCCGTTCCGCAGCCCGCGGCGCCGACAAGGAGCGCCACGAGGCACGGGTGCAGGGTCTCGATGAGGGGCCTCATCAACGCAGGGCGAACGCCGGACGAGGAGATCATCACTATCGCTCGCCTGAAACGGTGCACCCGAGTCACCGCTTGGTCAATGAGAATACCATCATTTTTTTCAATGATTTCATGCGACGGTAACTTTTCGCGCAGACCGATCGCGAATAGCGCCGATGTAGTCGCTTCATCGCTCGACGCGGGCGCCCCCTCCTCGCATGGCCTTCTCGACCTCGGCCAGCGTCGCCATCGACGTGTCGCCCGGCGTCGTCATCGCCAAGGCGCCATGCGCCGCGCCACACTCGACCGCCCACTCCGGCCCTTTGTTCGCGAGAAACCCGTAAATGAGCCCGGAGGCGAACGAATCCCCGCCTCCGACGCGGTCGAAGATCTCGAGGTCTTCACGTGCCTGAGCCTGGTAATAGTGGCCATCGAACCAGCAAATCGCGCCCCAGTCGTTTCGCGTAGCCGTCTTGGCGTTGCGCAGCGTCGTCGCGACGACCGCAAAGTTGGGGTACGCCGCGACGGCCAAGCCGATCATGCGCTTGAACGATTCGGCCTCGACCTTGGAGTAGCCTTCGCCGACGTTCTCCACCTCGAACCCGAGCGCTGCGGTGAAATCCTCTTCGTTTCCGAGCATCACGTCCACGTATCGAGCGAGGCCTCGATTGACTTCGCGCGCGCGGCCCACGCCGCCGATGCTCTTCCAGAGCGACTCGCGATAGTTCAGGTCGTACGAGACGATGACTCCGTGTTTCTTGGCCGCCTTCATGGCCTCTTCGGCCACGGCAGACGTCGTCTCGGACAGAGCCGCGAAGATCCCGCCCGTGTGAAACCAGCGAACGCCGTCGCGGGTAAAGAGCCGTTCCCAATCGACGTCCCCCGGCTTGAGCTGGCTGGCCGCCGTAAGGCCTCGATCCGAGCAGCCCACCGCGCCGCGAATGCCGAAGCCCCGCTCGACGAAGTTGAGCCCATTTCGCACGCTGCGCCCGATGCCGTCGTACTTGCTCCATCGCACGTAGGACTGGTCGACGCCGCCTTGGTAGATGAGGTCTTGCGCGAGCCGGCCGACCGGGTTGTCGGCGAAGGCCGTCACCACGGCGGCGTCGAGACCGAACGCGCGCTTGAGCCCTCGCGCCACGTTGTACTCGCCGCCTCCCTCCGAAACCTGGAAGCTGCGAGCCGTCGTGATGCGGCCGTCGCCTGGATCGAACCTTAGCATGACCTCACCGAGGGCCACGAGATCGAAGCGACACTCAGACTTGGGCTTGATCGTCAGTCTCATTGACTCACCGGCTCGCCAATCACGGAAGCTGCTTGAGCACGAAGTCGACGAGCGCCTGATTGCCGGCGGTCACCGCGGTGCCCACGGGGAGGCGTCGCAGAACCCAGTGCACCTGCCAGGGCACCGATTGGCCCGCGGCGATGGTCAGTAGCTCATTGTGGGTCTCGATCTCCTCATAGGTGCCATTGGTCTGCATGAAGATCTCGACCTCACCGTCGCCCGTCCCCGCGCTGCCCACGGGGATGTCCGGAAAGGTCCTGATGAGAACGAGGGGACCCGCGGGGTCTGGAACGACATGGGCGATCCAGCCGGATCCCATGGCGGCATCCCCCACGCTCTTGGCAGCCGCGCCACCTTTGGGAAATGTGGTCTCATCGAACCAGAGATAGGCCCCGATCTTCTGAAGATTCATCACCCCGTACGGGATCACCGGAGGGGCCGCCGCGGCAGCGTAGAAGGTGAGCCCGCCCGGCAAAACGCGCGCGAGCTCCCAGTGGCCCAACTTGATGGACGCGGTCCCTTGGTTCGTCATCGAATACGAGATCCCGACCGAAGCGGTGGCCGAGTCGAAGGTGAAGTTTTTGGTCACCGAGACCTGCTTCGGGGGTGTGGCGAAGGTGGCCGTGGTCCCTACCGCGGTGATCGACGAATCGGCTCCCACGGTCATCGCATAGGGGGCGTAGTCGATCGGCGCGTAGTTGGGAGGCACGTCGTTCATCCACCAGTCGCCTTGCGGCGCGGTCCAGAACGTCGCACCCCAGAATTGCGCGTTGACGGTAGGACCGGTCAAAACGTTCGTGCCATCTATCGCGAACCCGGTGATCCGTGCGCCCTGCGTGCCGTCGACCGTGAACGTGGCGTCGCCGAACTGGTAGACGTCGAGGTTGCCGCGCTCTATCGGCGCCACGAGCGTCGGCGCTCCGCCATCGGTCCCACCCGTGGCCGCGCCACTGCCCGACGCGGCTCCACTCGCGGAAGTCGACCCGCTGCCCGAGGTGCCCACCCCGGAGGAGCCACTGGCGCCGCCCGAGCTGGCGCCCGCCATCGCGGGGCTACCGGTGCCCCCGACGCTCGTCCCGCTGCCCGAACCGCCCGGAGTCGCTCCGCTGGCGACGCTCGCTCCACTTGCGGTCGACCCGGTGGTCGCGGAGCCGGACGTACCCGTCGACCCTGCGCCGCTCGTAGCGCTCGCACCCGCGCCGGCGCCTGGACCCGTGGTCGACGAGCAGCCCCCCAGGGCAAGGGCCGCCGCCGTCATGGCCACCCAAGCGCTGTCACTTCGCCGAAGCCGTCGACGTACCGTCATGACGATTCAATACCACGGGCCTCTTCAGCTCGGTACTCTCGCCAGGCAACGCGGCCGACCCAAACGAGCCGCGTTCCCGCTCCCCGACGAAGAGGGCTACGACGTCGATCCGTCGAGGGACTAGAGCCCTCGGACGACGGGGCTCTCCAGGTGGCGGAGGCTGAACGCGCGGTTACGATGACGCCGCGACGAGCTCACCGCACGGGTGGCGAAACTGGCAGACGCAGCGGATTTAGGTTCCGCCGCCGCAAGGCGTAAGGGTTCGACTCCCTTCCCGTGCACTTTCGCGGAGCTACCGCAGTTCCGGAAACCGCGTTGTCCACAGGTGCTACCGCGTTTGCTACCGCGAACGCGGTAGCAATTTCGGAAATTGCGGTGTCTGGGTCGACCGGATTGCCCTCCTGCTCAGGCACATCCAGCTCCTGGACTCGGTTCGGCGTCACCGTCCGCATCCGGACGAGCCGCTCCGGTACGAACTGAAGGTGCCTGGGATCGACATAGCCCTTGTCATAGACAGACTTGACAAGTCAACTACATGTGTCAAGTTATACAGCATGTCCGTCGCGGCCCGAAAGACAAACGCAGCGCCTGCGCCCGAGACGCTGGGGCGTCGGGCGGAGATCGTTCGTGAGGCCGCGCCGGTCGTTCTCCGCTACGGATTCCGCAAGACGTCGATGGATGACGTCGCGCGCGCCGCCAAGCTCTCACGCCAGGGGCTCTACCTTCACTTCCCCAACAAGGAACTTCTTTTTCGAGAGGTCGTCGCCCATCTCGCGGGCCTTGCCGTCGAGGCGTTGCGGTTGGCGCTGGCACGTCCGAACCTCGAGCTCGAAGCGCGCCTGCAGGCAGGGTTCGACGCGATGGCGGCCACGGCGCTCGCGGGGTACGAGCCCGCGAACGTGCGCGAGCTGTTCACGACAGCCGCCGAGATCGCCGGTGACGTGCTCGCGAGTATCGACGAGCAGATCATCACCCTGCTGACGACGACGCTCACACCGGCGCGAAAGGGCCGTACGCGTTCCGCGGGGCTGTCGCCGCGTGCTCTCGCCGAGCATCTCTACATCGTGGCCTACGGGCTCCAGCATCGTGGCCACTCCGGCGATGACTATCGGAGACGCATGGCGACAGCCATCCGCATCGTCTGCGCAGCGCAAGGGGGATGACCGTTCTCGTGACCAAAAAGGAGACACCCAATGAAGAAGTCGATTCTCGTCACTGGAGCTACCTCGGGCATCGGGCGGGCAGCGGCAGAGCTGTTCGCGAGCCGTGGATACCTCGTCTTTGCGACCTACCGAAAGGCGGAGGATCGCCCAGCCCTTGCCAGCCTCGCGAACGTCCATCCCATACGTATGAATGTGACCAACGCGGACGACGTGACGCGGGCCGCCTCCGAGGTCGCAGCGGTTGTCGGCGCCGATGGGCTCTACGCCATCCTGAACAACGCGGGCGTTGCCTACGCGGCTCCTTTCGAGTTCGCGGACGAGGAGCGGGGGCGGGAGGTGATGGAGGTCAATGTCATGGCCCCGTTCCGCGTCGCGCAGAAGTTCCTGCCTCTACTCAAGCTGCACAACGCGAGAAACGATGTGAAGGCGCGCATCGTCAACATCTCGTCGTGGGCGGGAGCGCTCGGCCAACCGTTCATCCCCTTCTACAATGCGTCGAAGTTCGCCATCACGGGACTCACCGAGTCGATGTTCTACGATCTGGGACTCCTCGACGTGCACGTCGTGCTCGCGTCGCCGGGAACCACGAAGACTCCATTGCTCGGCAAGACGACCCGCACGGGGACCGAGAGCCTCGATCGCATGACTCCGGAAGGGCGTGCCCGCTATCAGCCACTCCTCGACCACTATGCGACCCTCAGCGTCGAATACGGAAGCTCGCCGTTTTTCCAGACTCCCGAACAAGCCGCGAAGAAGCTGCTTGGCATCGTCGATACGAAGCGCCCTCGCTTCAAGTACGATCTCTCGACAGACGCTTGCGTGGTGAATCGGTTCATCGCTCGCTTCGTCCCGTGGACGCTCAAGGTCGCGATGAACCGAAGCATGTTCCACCTCCCGAACGGCCGGGCCCGCATACTGAGTGCACCCCAGCCATCGGCCCAATGAAGCCGCCGAGAGCGAAGGCGAAGAGGCGGGGCCCGAGTCATCACCGCTCGTCGCGTCATCGAGAAAGGGAATTGGGAGGTCGAAGCTGGTGAAGCGCCGACCGGCCGCCCCTCAGCGGATCCTGTTGCGCAACCTCTCTTCGGGCGGTGCCGTGCCGGCTTCGACAAGTACGCCCGTGTACTTGGCGTTGTCCTGACGAAGGTGACGGATGGCCTTGTAGGCAGGGCTGTCGTACCACGCCTTCGCCGCGTCCACGGACGGCCACTCCGCTACAAACACTCCCTCGACGTTCTCCCCTTCAAGGACTTCGAACGGCGAGTAGGCCGCGAGGTACTTGACGGAATGGCCCTGGAGCGTTGGGGCGATAGATGCCCAGTACTTTTCGAGTTGGGTTCGGTCCGAGACGCTATGGCACACGTAGACCATATAGACGGGCATGGCTTCATCTCCTTTGTTCATACGAGTCTTCTCGTTGATCAATGTCGCGATGTACGTCCCCTCGACTTCCCGTTGCGATCTGACCTGCCCGCAGGGTTGCAAAGACGTGCGCGGTGTCGTTGTACTCGCGCGCTTTGCGGATTCGGCCGCCATCGAACTCGAAGTAGATGTGGTAAAGATTGTTAAACCGCTTGCCCTCGATCGTCTTCGCGAAGCTCTCGAGCTGAACGGCGACGGCGTTGCCATCGGCGACCATCCGGCCCAGTTCGAAGGCGATGGGGCCGTCGAGACGCGACTCGATCCAAGTGAGAGCATCCGCGAACTCGGACATCGTGAGCGTCTTGCGTGTGGTCGGAAACCAGAAGGTCGCGTCGTCGTGGAAGAGCGCTATCGCGGCCGGCACCTGGCCGGTCGCGAAAAAGTCGAAGAATCTCCGGACGGTCTGCTTGTGCGCCTCGGCCGAGGCGGTCGGGTCCGGCGCCACCGAGGCGGTCTCCGCCTTGTTGTGGACGATGACCAGTTGGACGATCCGCTCTCTCTCCACGGAAAAGTAGAAGCTCAGGAGGAAAGGCGTAGGCAGGCCGGTCTTGTCGTAGGCTCCGTCGATCACGGCGGTCACCGTCGCGCTCTCGCCGCGCCGTGTGGCCTCCGTTAGCCGCATCGTAACGCGGTCGCCGACGATCTCCTTAGCGAGCCACCCGCGGATCGCCTCCTGGCCGCGGAACTCGCATCGGTGGTCGTTCACAATCGCGTCGGATGCGAAGGTAGCGCTCAGACCTTCGAGGTCGAAGCGGTTTGTGGCATCGATGAAGGCCTCGACGGCCTCGGGAAGCATCTTCTCGGACATGGGGCGTCTCCTCGTCACCAAGGTAGCCCTCTCTTTTAGGACTAGTAGACAGCTCATTGGAATATCATTCATTCCCCAAGGGAATGGAGGAGGGCGCCCTTTTCCGGGAGGCAGAGCGATGGACCAGCTTGAAGCGATTCGAATGTTCGTGCGCGTGGTCGACAGTGGGAGCTTTTCCGCGGTTGCGCGCGTGGCCGGTATCGGCCAGCCCGCCGTCAGCAAGCAGATCGCCGCATTGGAAGCCCGGCTGGGGGCTCAGCTTCTCGGGCGCACGTCGCGCAGCCTGACTGTGACCGAAGCCGGCCACGACTTCTACGAGTCGGCGGTGCGTTTGGTCGATGATCTGGAGACCGCCGTGTCTCGTGTCGGTCGCGGGCAGACCGCTCCTTCAGGGCTCATCCGCGTGACGGTCGCTCCCGTCTTCGGCCGCGTGCACCTCCTACCGCGGCTGGGGGAATTCTTCGAGCGCTTCCCGGACATCGTCGTCGAGATCGTGGTGACCGATCGCGCCGTAGACCTCGTGCAGGAGGGCATCGACGTGGCTATCGACCACGGTGCGCTGACCGACTCGACCGTAGTCGCACGGAAGATCGCGGCGACCCCGGTCGTGACTGTCGCGACGCCGGAGCACCTCAAGAGGCATGGCGAGCCCAAGAAGCCGAGCGACCTCGACGGCCGTGAGTGCGTCACCTTCGTCTCTGGAGGCGCGGCGCGGTCCTGGCGCTTCAAGGGCAAGCTGGGCGAGATCGTCCATCAGCCCAAGGGGCGCTTGCGTACGAACGACGCGGAGCAGATTCGCGCGGCGGTCCTTGCGGGCCTGGGCATTGCCCATACGCCCGGCTGGCTATTCACTCGCGAGATCGCCTCGGGTGAGGTCCGCCGGATACTGCGAACGTACGAGCGGGCCCCGCTCTCGATCGCCGCGGTCCGTCCCGGAGGTCGACGGCTCGCCACGAAGGTTCGCGTCTTCATCGACTTCTTGGCGGAGGTCTTCGCGGCGGAGCCGAGCCTTGCCCTCGATCGGGGACGCAGAAAGTGACGGGCGACGGCGGCTCCGGTGGCGCCCGGGCCGATCCACTAGATGCGGCCAACCCGTTTTCGCCTGACGCCGATACAGCGCGCCGCTTTGCCGCAATCGGCACCTCTGCGAAGGGCCGCACCCGCGGCGCCCATGACCATCGCTCCTATTCGATCGTGTAGCCGGCGATGGCGACCGCCGAGTCGGTACACGTCACGCCCATCGTGGTCGAGATGGCATGAAACGTCTCGTCGGCATTGACTTGAATGCCGACAGCCCCAGCGTTGTATGGCGGACTGTTTCGAGTCGGCACCGTCCCATCCGTCGTGAAGAGGATTTCTCCTCCGGCGGGAAGGCCCGCCGCGGAGATGACGACATCGCTGCCGGCCTGAATCGCACCTGCCGGCGGCTCAAACGTCGGCGTGGGGCACGGCGGAAGCGCCGTGGTGCCTGACGAGGCCGGCGACAAGCCGCTGATGAAATCCCAGAACATCGTGTCGACTCCCCAGTTTTGGTCGTTGCCGGGGCCCTGGTTGTACGTCACGCAGAAGGCGACGGGATACTCCGCCGGGCAACCAATGAACTTAACGCAGCTCGCGCCCGCTGGAAGGGTCACCCCCGATGGCACCGGGTACGGCGTCGTGAGGGTCGTATCGAGCGGGTCGCACTTGGTGTTGATGCACCCGTTCTGCTGCAACACGCGCGAGCAGCCCGGAAGAATGTTCACGTACGGATTGTCCGTGTCATTGAAATCGCGGACGTAGAACGCTGCGGTGGGTGCTGGGTTGCAGGGGGGCAGGGTCCCGAGGTAACTAGATGCCCCGGGCTCGCTGCCGCCAACAAGCACTTGCCCGCGCAGCCGGGCCGGGAAAGCGCAATCGAATTGCTGCGCCAGCGAAGGCTCGGCGTTGTTGTACTCGGACATCCACTCACGGGTCGTGTCGACGCAGAGCGTGCCCTCGATCTCATTCATTAGCCAGGGCATGAAAGCCAAGTCGTTCGACTGCGGGTCTCGACTGTCGTAGCAGCCGGGAACGTACGAGAACGTGTCGTAGTCGAGGCCGACGAGGATGGCGTTTCCGCCATCGACCGTGTTGTAGGCGTACCCGAACTCGCCCGCAGTGAAGTAGTTTCCGTCACCGCAGCCCGCCCCGTTGTAAATGACCGTGTGAGGCTTGGTCGGGTCGTAGCCGTTCGGGACATAGACCCACCAGCCACGATACTCGGGGGTGCCCTCGGCGGCCGTCGCCGGCACGGTGCCGCCCGGCGGAATCGCCTGGCAAACCGCTGTGCCTTGGTTGTCGTTGATGGCGGCGTAGCCCCCGGTGAGGCGAGGGCTAGGACAACCCGTCGGCTGTGGGACCCACATGCCGGTCGCCCCAGTCCACGCCTTCCCGCAGCCCGCGCTCGGGACGGAGCCGGGCATGATTCCGCTATCCGGTCCGGCGTCGCTGACGGGCGCGACTCCACTCGTACCGCCGCTCGCCATGCCGCTTCCTCGAACCGCCGAACCGCTACCGCCCGTGCTGACGCCCGCAGCGCTGGCTCCACTGGCAACGCCCGTGCTGGCTCCCGTGCTTGCGCCCGCACTCGTTGCCGCGCCCGTGGTGGCCGCACCGGTGCTCATGCCGGAATTGGTGAGGCTCGTCCCCGAGCTTGGGCCACTGGCCGTGCCCGACGTGGCTCCGCTGCTCGTACCCGAGTTACCGCCGCTGCCGGCGACGCCGCTGGCTCGCCCGCCGCACGCGGCGATGGCGAGGAGGACGAAGGCCGCTGGCGACCACCGGCTGCGGCTCAGAAACGACGACGAAGTCATGGCGCGCAGATTGTCGCATCGAACCGGGCGCCTGGCTCGTAGCTATCGCGACACTACGAAACGTCCTGCGTCGAGCACTCGCCGTCGAACGGCGGAGCCGCGGCGTTCTCGAGCGACTCCCTTCCCGTGCACTTCTCGATGGCGTCGTAGAAGAGCTCGAAAAAAAAGTGATCGCCGCAAGGGTCCTCCTGTGACTAAGAGCGTATGTCGACATCATCGCCCACGCCGTCCGGGCCCGCCCGCGCGACCCCATGAGCGCCGAAGCCGTCACGCGCATTCGCACCTGTGGCTGCTCCGACCCTCCCCGTCGCAAGTGCGACCGATGTGCCGTCGGAGGAGGCGAGATCTTCGTCGCGTGTTCGCTTGCCTGTTTGCGGCGTCACCTCAAGACCGCGCACCACGTGACGCAAACATCCATCGAACGGATTGCGGAGCGCCAAACACTGGCCAACCGGCAGACGCGCAGTTACCGCGAGCGCTATGCCGATCACAGACGTCACTTGATGGCCCTGCTCGCAAACGCAGGCGGCGGCCCTGACATCGCGATTCTGGGCGCCGGCAACGGCACCGACTTGGATCCCGAGCAATTGGCCCGCGACTTTTCGACGATTCACCTCTTCGATCTCGATGGGGAGGCGCTTGAGCGAGCGCGAGAGAGCTTCGCAGCTCCGGCACGCAATCGCGTCATGACCCATTCGTTCGACCTGTCCGGCTTATTGGGTCGGCTCGACGAATGGGGCGAGCGCTTCCCGGACGCCGCCGGGCTACACCGGGCGGCGGCCGAAGCGATTCATACGCTTCTTCGGCGGATCCGGCAGAGGTTCCAGGTAGTGCTGTCGGACTGCATTCTGAGCCAACTTCTCGTCCCCTATCGGCAACACTGGCTGCAGCAGGACCCCACCTGGAATCTGCTCAGCGAGGCCATCACGGGCATTCATTTGGCCACGGTCGGGGGAAGCGTCGCGGAAGGCGGCCACGGCATCATCGCCTTCGACGTCGTTGACTCGAGCGTCGCGCCGGAGCTGCAGGGCGTGTCGCCAGACGATGCGGACGCACTCGAAGAGGTGGTGTGCGAGCTCTCCGCTAGGGGATCCATCGTGCACCCGTCGGAAATGGTCCGGCGGCTTTCGTCGCCCGCGCTTACGCCGTTCATCGAGGCACCGCGCCTGACGCGGCCATGGCTCTGGAACACGGGCGTCACCCAGCTCGTCTATGGCTTGTCGTTCGACCGCCGTTGAGCGGTGTCCGACTTCAGGGCGCCGCGGGAAGCCCCATCAGAAACGGCGCCACGGCGCATCTACCGCGGCGCGATCGGTAGCTCGAGCGCGAACGTCGCACCTTGCCCAGGCGCGCCGGCGACGTGGATCGACCCACCGTGCGCCTCGGCGATTCGCTTGACGACCGCAAGCCCGAGGCCGGTTCCGAGTGGCTTCGTCGTGAAGAACGGTTCGAAAAGACGTGCGCGCGTCGACTCCTCGATCCCGACACCCTGATCACGCACTTCGACGCGCAGCGCATCCCTCCCGGTGACGTCCGATCGCGAGGCGGTCACGTCGAGACGGCCGCCCTGCGGCATCGCTTGGACGCCGTTGAGGACGAGGTTGACGAGCGCCTGATGCAACAGCCGTCGATCGACCTGGATGTTCGGAAGGTCGGCGGCGACCGTGACGCGCACGTCGACGCCCTCGACGAGCTTCGCCGCCATCACGGCCTCGACAGCCCCTTCGATGATCTCGCCGAACGACTCTCGCCGGAGGTCGGGCGCGCCAGGGCGCGCGAAATCGAGCAGATCGCAGACGATGCGCCCGATCCGTTCGATCTCCTCGCCGACCATCGCGAGCAGCGGCGCGTCCTCCTCGCCCGAGCGAACGGTCCGCTGCAGCGAACCGACCGCATGGGTGATCACCGCAAGCGGGTTTCGCACTTCGTGCGCTACGACCGCCGCCATTTCGCCGAGCGCGGCGAGCCGCTCGGCGCGCACGAGCTCCCCTTGCGCGCGCGAGATCTCGGCGTAGCTCGCGCGCAGATCCTCGTAGAGGCGCGCGTTGACCACGGCGACGGAGAGCTGCTGGGCGATCACGGTCGCCCCTTCTATCTCTTTGCGCGTCCACTCGCGCGGTCCCGACATGTCGTCGATCAAGATGGCGCCGATCGCGCCGTCGCGGGCGATGAGGGGCACGGCGAACGCCGCTCTCTCCGCGAGGATCTCCACCATTCGCGGGTTCACGACCGTCGACTTGGCGATGTCGCCGACGATCACGGGACGACCCGTGCGAACGCACTCGGCCGTCATCGACGTCGCATCGAGCCCCATGCGGAGGTCCCGCGTGCGCTCGAGCAGCCTCGGGTTCGAGCACGCGACGATACGCAGCGTCCGCGTCGGCTCGTCGAGGAGGATCGCGAATGCGGTCGACGCTTGGATCATCTCCGCGAGCGACGCGCACGCAAACGCGAGCACTTCTTTGAGCTCGAGCGATCCTGCGATGGTGCGCCCGACGTCGAGCAGGTGGCGGACCTCGTCGACGTGGGCGAGCGCGCTGCGCTGCATCTGAAGGAGCTCGAGAGCGTTGGAAAGGTGGGCAGCCAAGAACTGCAGAGCCGGCTCGTCGCTGGGGCGAAGCCGCTCTCCAGCCACGATGAGCACCGAGGAGACCCGCTCGTCCGTGAAGATCGGAAGAATGAACGCGTGGGCGACTGCGGCGCGCAGCGCGTGCGGTAGCCGCGGGTCGTCCTGGCGAACGCTCACCGAGTCGTCGAGGAAGCGCGATCGCCGCTCGCGCACGGCCTGCTCGACCTCTGTGTGCAACGAGAGCGGGTGCACGACACGGGTCCGCGCGGCGGCGAGCAGCGGCTCGGCGAGCCCGAGGAGTCGTGGCGGCGTAGCCGCGTGCCGATAGACGACTTCCTCGCCGCGCAGATCATACCCGAGACTGAGGATGTCGATCGCGGCGAGCCCCTCCCCGACCGCCTCGAACACCGCGTCCGCCGTCGTCAGCCCTTGGAGCCCCGCGGCGACCTTCGCGATCGCCTCGAACAGCCAACCTTCCCGCGGTCGCATGATTCGGACCAGGAGCGCGCTTCCGAACGCGCGCGCGCGCAGCTCGACCTGGTCGCCACGCGCACCGATCAGCGTGCCGCTCTTCAGCGCGTCGAGGCGGGCGGGCGACAGCGCGAACGCCTCCGCGAGGCTCGCCCCGAGCTCGATGTCGCGAGAGAGAGCGCGCGCGGCACGCGTGCAGGCGTGGATCCGACCGTCACGCACCCAGATCGCCGGCTCGTCGAGTGCGTCGAGGCACTCCAGAACCGAGCGGCCATCCGGTTCTCGACTCGTTTGCTCGCGCATCGGACCCCTCAACGTCGCACGACGACGACCGGGTACAAGCCGCCCGTGAGCACGAAGAGCCCGCATGCCCTCAATTCCCCGGCCATCTGGGCAGCGTACGCGACGGCCTAGGCGAAGAGCCATACCCCGATCGCCGTCAGGCCTCGAGCGGAGCCGAATACACGTTGTTGAGCGCCCTCTCGATGAAGCGGGAGAAGAGCGGCATCATCAAGCGGTCCCGCGTCCACATGCCCAGCGGTCCGAGGTGTTGCAACGTCCGCCGGTCGTTCGCATACCCCTGCGCGACCATCGCCTCGGCGCGCCGTCGACGCCTCGTCTCGAAATGCGCCATCACGTCCTCGATCGGTCGCGACGCATCTGCCGAAAGCTTCGCGAAGAGCATCGCGTCCTCGAGCGCGAGCGAGGCCCCTTGACCGCCTGCTGGGCTCATGGCGTGGGCGGCGTCGCCGACGAGCAACACGGGCCCTTTGTGCCAAGTCGACAGGTGCGGCACGTCGTGGATCGGGGTCCGGAGCCACCCGACGGTGCCGCGGATCAGCCGCTCGACCGGCTCACTCCAGCCCGCATATCGCTCCAGCATGCGCGCGCGCAGCGCGTCGGACGACATCGTGAGCGTCGCCGTCCGTTCCGCCTCGCTCGCCGCGTGGGCGTGACACCACCATCCCCACAAACCGTCGTTCATTCGCGAATACCCTAGCTGGTGCCTTGGCCCGACTACGAAGGTGAGGCGCGTGGCATCGCGCGGATCGGCTGGTGCGGGGAAGTCGCGCGCGCAGACCCCTCCGATGGAGACCATCTCGGTGTCGCGGGGTGCGGCCTCCTCCGGGAGCATCCACGCTCGCACGCGCGAGCGGACACCATCGGCGCCTACGAGAAAGTCGCCCACCTCGGTCGTCCCGTCGTCGAACGTCGCGACGACCTCGCGGCCGGCGACACACAGATCGCGCAGCCGCTTTCCGTAGTGGATGACGATCCCGCGCTGCTCGGCGGCGTCGCGCAAGACGCGGTGGACGTTGCCGCGCCCGATGTTCACGGCGGCGCCCGCCTTGGCCGTGCGCACCAGGCCGATGGAAACGCCCCGGTGGTTACGGAACGCCATGTCGCCGGACGGACTGCCTTCCCGCAGCAGCAGCTCGGCGAGCCCGAGATCGGCCAGGACGCGCAGGCCGTTAGGGGCGATCTGGAGACCGCCTCCACCGTCGTCCGTGCGCGGGTAGGCCTCAAAGACCAGGGGCTCGATGCCTGCACGCTTCAGGAACAGCGCGAGCGTTGGACCTGCGATGCCTCCACCGATGATGAGCGCGCGTCGATTGCTTTTCATCCCGCGAATATGTGGCCGCGCAGTTATCCTTACCACTCATGATTGGTGATGCTATCCATCACCGCAATGAATCTTTCGGCATTCGACCTCAACCTGTTCGTCGTCCTGCATGCCGTGCTCGAAGAGGGCAGCGCGACGCGCGCGGCCGAACGCCTGAACGTGACGCAGTCAGCGGTCAGCAACGCGCTCGGGCGCCTGCGGTCAGGGCTGGGAGATCCGCTCGTGGTCCGCAGGGGGCGCGGTCTGGTCCCCACGCCGCGCGCGGCGGAGCTGCGACCCGTCGTCGCGCAAGCGATCGCTCACCTCCAGACGGTGGTCGATAGGGGCCGGGGGTTCGACCCCCGTGAAAGCACGCGCACCTTCACCGTCGCTGCCGCGGACAACCACCAGACAAGCGAGGCGCCGCGCATCGCCGCCGCGTTCGCTGACGGATTGCCCCACGCTGCGCTGCGCATGGTGAGCGCCGATTTCCTCGCCGCGAGCGATGGCCTGGCCTCGGGCGAGATCGACCTCGCCATCGTCCCGTCGATCATCGCTGGGCAGGGGCCGTGCGCCCAGCGCGTGTTCGAGGAGCGAGCCTGTCTGGTGGTGCGCCGAGATCACCCGAGGGTCCGGGGAAGGATCACTCCGAAGCTATTCAACGAGCTCGGCCACATCGACGTCGAGGTCGCCCTAGGCAAGAAGGGCGTCGGGCACGAGGGCGCCGAGCGGCACTGGAAATCCGTGGGGCTCGTGCGACGTGTCGCCGTCACGGTGCCTTACTTCACGACTGCCGCCATGATGGCGTCGCGCACCGACTGCGTCGCGGGCCTGCCGAGCCGCGCTGCCGAGGTGCTCTGCGAGGCCTTTCCCGTCCGAATCGTCCGGACCACCTTCCCGCTGCCCTCGATGGAAATGTCGATGATGTGGCACGAGCGGACCGACGCCGATCCCGGCGCGCGTTACTTCCGCCGCCTCGTGGCGGACGCGGTGCGCGACTGACCTTTGGGTCCGCCTCGGATCGATCCGCCGAGGACGAGCCTTCATGGCGGACGACGGCACCCCTACCAGCAACGCTGGCCGCCTCCCATTCATCGGACCTTAGGTCACCCAGCGCACTCAGAGATCGAACCATGCCCAACCACCCCCGTCTTGACGAGAAGTCCATCGCCCCCGCCGCGCTCTCCGCGATGGGCACCTTCCACGACAAGGTCGTTCGCGAGGTCCAGGAGAGCGTTCGTCTGGAGCGGGTCGTCGTCGTCGGTATGGCGCAGAACCCGCACGTCGCCAACGTGCGCAAGGCGCTCGACGGAGCGGGCGTGCCATACACCTACTTGGAGTATGGAAGCTACCTCTCGAAGTGGAGAGAGCGGCTCGCCATCAAGCTGTGGAGCGGCTGGCCGACGTTCCCGCAGGTCTTCGTGAACGGCACGCTCATCGGCGGCGAGGATCTCGTGAAGGCAGCGCTCGCCGACGGCTCGCTCAAGTCCTCGCTCGGTCGGCTCGCGGCGGCCGCCTCGTAGGTTTGCCGGTAGGGGTCGCGTCCGATGGCATGCGTGACGTCGTGGAAGACGGTTGTCGCCCGCGTGATGGCAGCGCTGCCATGTCTCGGTCTCGCCGCATGCGCGACGCTTGCCACCAAGGCCGAGCACCGCGGCGGCGACGCGGTGACCGAATGGACGCTTATCGGCGATTACTACGGCGACGGCGCGGCGAACTGGCGAACGCTCGCGATCCTGCAGATGGCGATGCACGACGCGCTGAACGCCGCGCATCCGGTTTATGGACGGTGGTCGCCCGCGGCGGCCGGCGAGCCCGCGCCTGAGGGGGCCAACCCCGAGGTGGCTATGGCGGCGGCGGCGATGGAGGTGCTCGGGCGGCTGCATCCAGAGCACGAAGCTGAGACGGCCGCAGCCTTTGCCACCATCATGGCGCGATACCCGGACGATGCGAGCAAGGCGCGCGGTAAAAGCCTCGGTCAGGCCATCGGTCGCGAGGCCGTGGCGCGCCGGGCCGATGACGGTTTCGATCAGTTGCACTTCTTCCCAGGCGACAACAAACCCGGCCGGTGGCGGCCGGTTCCGACTCTTTTTGCCACGAGCCGGACCAACGACATCCGTCCATTTCTGTTTGCAGCCGTGAGCGACGTGCCCACACTGCCGCCGCCCGCGCTGGACACGCCACTTTACCGGCAACAGCTCGCAGAGGCCCGCAGCCTTGGCGGACTGAATAGCTCGGAGCGCACGCCCGAAGAGACGACGGCGGCCTTGTTCTGGGCGAACCAGAGCGGGCAGCGCGGCTTCGTGAACCTCGCGATTCGGCTGTTCGCCGCACATCGACCGCGCGGCGGGGTCTATGACGAGGCGCGCATGATGGCTGCGCTTACTGCGGCGCTGGCGGACTCGGCGGTCATCACCTGGAACGCGAAGGCGAAGTACTCTTTTTGGCGACCGATCACCGCCCTCCGCAACGATGGCGCCTGGGCGCCGCTGATCGAGACGCCACCCTTCCCGGAATACCCGTCGGGACACGCGACCGATTGTTACGTTGGAGCCGGCGTGCTTGAAGCCGCCTTTCCCGACCTTGCCGGCCCGATCGTCTATCTCTCGTCGGCTCACTGGGAACCGCTAAACGGCTCTGCGAGCGCGGGCCCGGCAACCCTCCTTTACGGAATGGGGCAGCACGCGCAATCGACCGTGGCCGATGCACCGGGCGGAAGCTCGCTTCGTTTCGCCACTCTTGCCGCCGCGGCGAGCAACTGCGCAAGCTCACGAATCTGGGCGGGCGCGCACTTTGCGGCCGCGGAGGTAGAATCGGAGCGGCTGGCGAACATCATCGTCGGAAGGGCCCTGAGCGTGACGCCCGCGACCGCGGAGAGCGGCAACGTCGCATCGCAGTAACCGCAGCGCGCTGGGCGATGACGGATATGCCGCTCCCAGGGCCATCTCTCAGGTGCCCGACGCTTACGTGGATTCCGCCCTCCATGCTCTCATCGCCTGCGCGACCTTCGTGAGCTTGTTGAGGAACTGCGCGACGCGATCACCAAACATCCCCTCTCGCAGTGGCTTGAAGAGCTCTGGCGCTGCCGGCGCTGTCTCCTTCATCACGGCGAGGTAGACCTCGAACGGGATTCAGGACCGCCGAGTACCCATGGTTGTACTCCGGCGTGACGATGACGTACCCATCGGCCTCGCCGACCTTTGCGGCCCATTTTGCCACGATGGCAGGCTCGGTGATCTTCGCTCGCATGGGCGAGACGGGATGGTCGAAGAACGGCAGGGGCCAGTCGCGAAGATCGACGAGCTCAGCGCGCACGTCCGCTCGCTTCTGAAGCTCGCCCAGCAGGTAGTGCGCCGGCTTGTCGCCGAACCGGCCCTGTCGCGTGCTGCCGAGGATCACTTGGATGTTCAGGGGCGTCGTCATCGTGTTCAGGTCTCCATGGTTCTCTATCGTGACAAGCAGGTGACCAATGCCCACGAAAACTGAGCATGTTTGCGAAGAAACGGCGACTACCCACTGAAGGCGTCCGCACGCCTTCTTTTCCTCGGGGGTGAATCGATGTCACGCAAAGCTCCGAAAGCCTCGTCACGACTTGCACGTCGGGCTTGGCACACGTTGGCACAAGGCGGCCAGCAGCCCGCGCTCGAATCGCGCTGCGTTCACGAGGCGCGGCCCGGGCACACGCGTTGCTCTCGATCCGACGTCAAGATGGCCGCTTTTGCCTTTCGTGCTTTTCCTCCTTCCTTCCTTTCGACCGTGGTCGCGACTGGGTTGGCGATTGCCAACTCAGTCGCGGTCACGGGGTGCGCGAACCGCGTAGAAGCCTTCCCGGGCAATCAGGTCATCGGGCCTAGCGGCGGCGCAGCGGGTTCTGGTTCCACGCTCGGGTCCGCGGGGTCTTCGTTTGGCGCAGGGGTCTCCGCGGATTCGAGTGGAACGACAATCGGCAGCACTTCGGGGACCTCGATTGACTTGGCTGAAGGTGGCGCGCCCGGTGCGTCGTTCGGTCCGCAACCGAATGCCGACTTTTCGAACTGCGGGGTCCCTGATCCGTCGGGGAGCGATTCCATCGATGCGGGGGGCACCGTTCCCACAAGCCCGGGGCCGTCGCCGTTCCTGGAGGTCCCAACCTTCGGCCCGACGATCACGGCGGCCACGCCGCCGCCCCCCATTTCTGGCGGGACCTTGCTGGGCCTTCAGACGGGCAGCATCGCGGTCGCGTCGGATCCCGATCGCGACGCCCTCTATATAGTGGACACGTCAGGCGCCGCGCTTCTCAAAACGATTGCGCTGCAAGCCGGAGACGAGCCAGGTCGGCTCGTCGAAGACGGAGCCGGCCGGGTGCACGTGGCCTTGCGGTCTGGCGGTGCGCTCGTCACGGTCGATCCCACCTCGGGGACGCTTCTTGCGCGACGCGCGGTTTGCCCGGCACCTCGCGGAGTCGCATGGGATTCGACGACGGATCTCGTCTGGGTCGCTTGCGCCACGGGTGAGTTGGTGGCGCTCCCCGCGGCCGGAGGGCCGATCGCCAAGCAATGGGTCATCGAGCGCGACCTTCGCGACGTAATCATTCGCAATGGGGCGATCGCCGTCACGGAGTTTCGCTCGGCACAGATTCTCCGCTTGAATGCCGACGGGAGCATCGCGCGCCGCGACGCGATCGCGCAAAATGGCTTGACCACCCCGCAGGTGGCGTGGCGGGCTGTGGAGTCGTCCACGCACGGGATGCTCGTGGCTCACCAGGACGACTCCACGGTTTCGATTCCTACGCATTCGACGACGGGGGCTTACGGCATTTCGGGCGGCGTCGTGGGCGCGAGCTGCGCGCTCATGGACGATTCATCGGGTGCCGAAGACTCAACCGTTTCTCTCTCCAATGGAGTGCTTCCCGTCGACATCGCAATATCGCCGGATGATAGCAACGTGGTCGTGGCGCTCGCCGGCAATGGCTTCTCGAACAGCGCGCCCGAGCTCCAGGTGATTTCCATCGACACGTTTGGGCCGCCGGCGACCGGCATCTCCGTCGTGACAACCTCCGGCCCGTTCGCGGCCCCCGGCAGCGTCGTGGATGCGGGCATCGTATTCGACGAAGGCGGCGTCGCGCCCTCTGTCCCCGCCCTCACGCCCGAGGAGCTCACGGCGGTAGCCTTCGACTCCGCGGGTCGTCTCCTCGTGCAATCGCGCGAGCCCGCTGTGCTTCACATCCTTGCCCTTCCGACGGCGGGTACTGCGATCACGAATCCGCTCGGGGGCACGCAGGTCGTCCTCTCGACGAATTCGCGAGACGACACGGGGCACGACATCTTCCACGCGATGGCCGGCGCGCCGATCGCGTGCGCTTCCTGCCATCCGGAGGGAGGCGACGACGGGCACGTCTGGATCCTCGACGGTTTCGCGCGAAAGACCCCGTCGCTTCGCGGAACGATCGCGGGCACCGCGCCCTACCACTGGCCGGGCGACGAGCGGGACTTTCCCACGCTCGCCAACGACGTCTACACGGGACGCATGGAAGGCCAAGAGCTAACTTTGCAGCAGACTGCCGCGCTTTCGGACTGGGTCAATTCCATCCCGGCTCCACCGTCACCCTCGTGGGTGGACCCAAGCGCCGCTTCGCGTGGGAAGGTCGTTTTCGAAGGACCGACCGCGGGGTGCTCCGTATGCCACTCGGGCCCGAAGCTCACGAACAACATGACGATGAACGTCGGCACGTGCGACGCGTTCCAAGTGCCACCGCTCGTGGGCGTCGGTTGGCGGGCTCCGCTCATGCACAATGGCTGCGCCGCGACTCTGGCGGATCGCTTTGGGAAGTGCTCGACCGCTGGACACGGTTCGGTGCAGGCGCTTCCCGCGCAAGAGATTTCGGATCTTACGGCGTATCTCGAGAGTCTCTGACCGGCGCGCTGACCGCGGGTCGCAGAACGCAGAACTAGGTATCAATGGTGCGCATGTCCGCATAGCGCAGCCCCACAGCAGGGCCGATGGCATCCAACGCCGCCCTCTCTTCGGGACTGAGCGTCACAGCCGTCGCGCCAACGTTCTGCTCTAGCCACTTGCGCTTCTTCGTGCCTGGAATGGGGACCACGTCATTGCCCTGACCGAGCAGCCAGGCCAAAGCCACCTGAGCGGGAGCGACCCTCTTTGCCTCGGCGACGCCCTTCACCTTCTTAAGGAGCTCGAGGTTGGCCTTGAGATTCTCCCCCGTGAAGCGGGGCATGCGCTGCGCGCGGACATCGGCCGGACCCGGTGCGTTCTGTTCGTCGATGGCGCCCGTAAGGAGCCCACGGCCGAGCGGGCTGTAGGCCACGAAGCCGATCCCCAGCTCCCGAACCGTGGCCAAGATCCCGTCCGTTTCCACATGGCGCTCGAAGAGGGAGTACTCCGTCTGAAGGGCGCTGATGGGATGCACTTTATGAGCGCGCCGGATCGTGGCGGAGGAGGCTTCGGATAGGCCAAGGAATCGCACCTTGCCGGCCTTCACCATTTCGGCCATGGCGCCCACCGTGTCCTCGATGGGGACGGTCTTGTCCACCCGGTGCTGGTAGTAAAGGTCGATGCGGTCGACTCCAAGGCGCTTGAGCGACGCGTCGCAGCACTTGCGTACGTAGTCCGGCCGGCCGTTGATTCCCTGGAAGCTTCCGTCTTCGCCACGCATATTTCCGAACTTGGTGGCGATCACCACCTGGTCCCGGCGGTCCTTGATCGCGGACCCCACCAGCCTTTCGTTGGTGAAGGGCCCGTACATGTCCGCGGTGTCGACGAAGCTCACGCCCAACTCGAGCGCCCGGTGAATGGTGGCCACGGACTCGGCGTCGTCGCCTGTCCCGTAAAACTCGCTCATCCCCATGCAGCCGAGGCCCATGGCGGAGACTTGCAGTCCCTGCGTGCCCAGTTTTCTCTTTTCCATGTTTTCTCCGGGCAAAAGGCCTACCTCGCCTGGCGCCTGGCGGGTAGAGCCGGCGAGCGCCGCGCATCGCGGCGCGCCAAGCCGCTTCGCAAATTGCGAAAAGGGCGCCTTGATGATTTCGCCGAGTCCAATGGCCAATCGTCGGCTGCGGTCCTTGGGCGCGGTCGTCTCGTGCACGGCGGCGGGTCTCATTTTGGCCCGAAGGCCGCTGGCGCATGCCTTGCTTCGGCTTGGACTCTCAGAGGAGGCGACGCTTCCGGTTGCGTGACATCTCGATCTTCATGGACGGCGGGGCGTCGGGGGCCGCGGGCTCGCGGCGACACGCGGTTGCAGCCGGATCCGTTGACGTGAGCGCATTCGGCCTCCAGGACCCCAGCTTCGTTATGGCCTATGCGACCGTCGACTTTCCGCTGCTGAATCTGGTCGAGAGCCTTCGCCGGACCTTCCCCCACACACCCATTTTTGGCTGCACCTCGTACGAAGGTGTCTTCACTCGCGAGGGGTTCTTTCGGGGCGCGGCGCTGCTCGCGGGCGAACCTGGGGACGGTCTGCACGTAACGGCCGTCGCGCATCGTGCCACCGCATACGACGCCCGTGAGAAGGCCCGCGCCGCGTGTTGCGAGCTCGTAGCCCAGTTGAAAGGCAAACCGAGCCTCGTTCTCATGCACGCGACGCCGGGCTTTGAAGAGCGCATCGTCGAGGGCGTCGAGAGCGCCATCGGCCGCGACGTCGCTATCTTCGGAGGCAGCGCGGCCGACGATTCGGTCGCCGGAGACTGGCATGTCTTCGCCGGCACCACCGTCGTCGATCAAGGATTCGCGCTTGCCGTCTTCTCCTCGCCCGAGCCCGTCTATGGAGGGTTCCTAGGCGGATTTCTGCCCACACCACACTCCGGGCGCGTGACCAAATCCTACGGCCGCCGGGTCCTCGAGATTGACGGCCGCCCCGCGGCCCTCGTGTACAACGAGTGGACCGGTGGAATCATCGCCGACGAGCTGAAGGATGGGGGCGTTGTCCTCGTCAAGACCAATCTCCAGCCGCTTGGGCGCGTTGTGGACGAGAGCCTGGGCGTTCCCATGCGCGTTCTCTGCCACCCCCACGAGGTGACGGGCTCGGCGCTCAGCTTCTTTGCCGAGATCCCGACCGGAGAGCAACTTACCCTCATGCTGGGTTCGCAGACGCAGCTCCTGTCGCGAATGGGGAAGGTGATCGAGCGTGCGGTCGGGGGACAGAGGACCGGCCTGTCCCTCAAGGGCGGCTTCTTTGTCTACTGCGGCGGCTCTCTCGGGGTGATCTTGGATCGAGCCGCGGAGATCTCGCGCGAGTTCACCAAGGGCGCCGGAGACATTCCCTTCGTGGGGGTCGCGACGTTCGGGGAGCAGGGCTGCTTCGTCGGCAAACGCAAGGCGAACCGACACGGCAACCTGATGTGCAGCGTCGTCCTTTTCGACTGACCCGCCGGGCTCTCAATCACATTGCGCATCCTGGACAGCAGAAGTATTCGAAGCCGCCGGGGTTGGCGCCGAGGTACTGGCACGTGATCGAATAGTTGTACGAAACGGTTCCAGGGCCACCGCAGACGACCCCTTGCTCGTCGGTTTCGCAGGCAATCCTCGGATCGGCGCGGCAGCCCTCGGGAATGGGATTGCAGGCCGCGTCCTCAAGGGATGCGCCGTCGGCCGCTCCACGATCGTCCTCGAGACCGGTGCGATCACCGCAAGCGAGGACGGCGAGGGCCGCGGCGGGGATGAGAGAGAGCCCACGCATATGCAAGCCCTCGCGAGAGGTCAACGACCCCTGGGTCGGCTCCCCGAATGGCTCGCTCGCTTCGCAACGGCCTTCTCGCTTGCGCGGGCCTCAGCCCCCAACTGCCGAAACCCCGGGTGGACGCCTGGCGTGAGGCCCTGTTCATCGGCGATGCGCGCCAGGAGATCCACGAGCTGCGCTCGCTCCTCGTGAGTGAGAGATCCGCACAACGCATCGTTGTGTGCGCGCGCGACCCGTCCGATCTCCCCCATCGCTTGCTCGCCCTTGGCTGTCAGGTAGAGCGAATAGACGCGCCGGTCCTCTGGGTGATCGCGACGCTCGACGAGCCCCCGTTCCTGCAGTTCGTCCACGAGGACGACGAGCCTGCTCGGCAGAATTGCGAGCGTTGCCGCGAGAGCTTGCTGGCTGAGCCCCGAGCTCGCCGCGATCGCCCGCAGCACCCCGGCGTGAGGCCGGGTCAGCTTCAGCGCGGCAAGTCGCTCCCCGAACCGCGTCGCCGCGTGACCGCCAACCTGGGCGAGCAGAAACGCCGCTGAACGGGCGCCACGCATCGGCTGCAGTCGCGGGTCCTCTTCTTTTCGCACGCTACCAACGATAGCCAGCGAGCATCGTATGCGCTACATATCGTTCACCTGGAGAATTACTTCCGAATATAACGGTGCACCTTAGGGACGGAGCCTACGGCTCACGCGCGCGAGCGATGGAAGGAACGGCCATGACCGAACGGCAAACGATATCGAATGACGGAGGGGCCACGAGCGCGCCGGAGACTGAGTCGAGTGGCGCTGGGCCGCGCCACCGCGGGCCGTCGCTCCTCTTCCTCGCGGTCGTCTTCACGTCGCTGTTTTTCGGCAGTCTCGCTGCTACCGCAGCGATGACGGGCGGCGCGCGGTTTCCGTCTCCGTTCGAGCCGTCGATGGGTGCGACGATCTTTTTCTCGGATCACGCCGACGCCGTGCGGGTCGCAGCGTTTTTTCAGTTCGGCGCCGCCGTCCCGCTCGCAATCTTCGCGGCCACGGCGGCGAGCAGGCTCCGCTTCCTTGGCGTGCAAGCGGCCGGGACGATGATCGCTCTCGTGGGGGGCGCGCTTGCTTCCGGGATGGCAGCACTGTCCGCACTTTTCCAATGGGTTCTCGCCCAACCGGGAATCGCGGCATCCGAGGCCGTGATGCACGCCTTCCATCTTCTTTCGTTCGCTACGGGCGGGCCGGGGGTCGTCGTCCCGTTCGGCTTTTTGGTCGCGGGCGTTTCGTTGACGGCGGGGCTCTCGCGCAACTTGCCGCGCTGGCTGATGTGGTTCGGCCTCGTCCTCGCTGCGGTCGCTGAATTTTCGTCTCTCAGCCTTGTCACTCCCTTCGCGATGTACTTGCTTCCCCTGGCTCGCTTCCCTGGCTTCGTTTGGTTGATCGCGGTTGGCGCGACACTGCCGGCGACCAAGAGGCGGCAGGAGCCAAGAGCGCCACTTCGCACCGTCAAGGGCAGTGCGGCGGTCGCAATCACCACCACTACGTGACGGCACCAGCTCAGGAGGCGGCCGATGGACCCACGCAAATACCCTACGTATCCAGATCTCGCGGGCAAAGTCGCGTTCGTTACCGGCGGCTCGCGCGGCATCGGCGCGACGACGTGCCGCTTGCTCGCGGCCAACGGCGTCCGCGTCGCCGTGAACGGGCGCGATCAAGCGTCGATCGACGCCGTCGTCGACGCGATCCGCGCCGCCGGTGGAGAAGCTGTGTCGGTCCCCGCGAATTGCACGAATAGGGATGCTCTGGCGAGCGCGCGTGATGTCGTCGAGCGCCAGCTAGGGCCGGTGGAGCTCCTCGTTGCATTCGCCGGCGGTGGCGGCGAGCCCACACCGTTCGTGCAGCTCACGGAAGAGAAGTGGCGCGCGGTGGTCGATGGAAATCTCACAGCAACGTTCTTGACGATCCAGACGTTTGCGCCCGCCATGATTGAACGCAAGAGAGGGGCCATCGTCACGATGTCCTCGAGCGCTGGCCGCCTCCCTGGCCTCGCATCACCTCCGTACGCTGCGTCGAAGGCCGCCGTTGTGATGCTCACCGGCCACCTCGCGCTCGAATTCGCGCGCAGCGGCATACGCGTAAACTGCATCGCGCCTTCGGCGATCGTGACCGACCGACTCGCGAAGATGCCTCCCGACAAGCTGCGGGAGCTCGCGGCGTCGTTCCCGCTGGGACGTCTGGGGACGCCGGAGGATGTGGCATTGGCCACTCTGTTCCTGGTGTCCGACAGCTCCTCGTGGGTGACGGGAGTCACGCTGGACGTCTCGGGTGGCCGGATCATCGTGTGAGCTTTACTCGAGCGTCTTTGCGACGCTAGGACCGACGAGTAGGTTCCGTCGCGGAGATCCGATGACGACCTGGATCCGTGAGGTCTGCGAAACGAACGGCATCAACACCCACTACCTCCGAACCGGAGGCGCCAAACCTCCCGTCGTTCTGCTCCATGGCTTGATGGGGAGCGGCACCTGCTGGGCTCCCCTGGCCCGCGCGCTCGAGGGTGAGTTCGACGTCGTGATGCCCGACGCCAGAGGGCACGGCGGCTCGAGCGCGCCGCCCCACGGCTACCGGTACGACGATCTCGCGAGCGACGTGGTCGGCCTCATCCGCGGCCTGGAGCTCGCCCGTCCCGTTCTGCTTGGCCACTCCATGGGCGGCATGACTGCAGCGGTGGTGGCGAGTCGCGGTGCGGGGATCATCCGCGGCCTCATCCTGGTCGACCCGACGTTCTTGAGCCCCGAGCGCCAACGGGAGGTGCACGAAAGCGACGTCGCCGACCAACACCGCCGGGCTCTCGGTCTACAGAAGTCCGAGCTCGTCGCGCAGGCCCGAGCCCGGCACCCGCGTCGCTCGCCAGAGATCATCGAGCTCCAGGCTGAGGCCAGACTGAAAACCCGCATGGGTGCCTTCGACGTGCTCACGCCGCCCAACCCCGAGTATCGCGACGTGGTGAGCGCGATTGACGTCCCGAGCCTGCTCGTCATCGGCGACAGCCCCGTCGTCACGACAGAGATGGCCACGGAACTGCGCAGCCTCAACCCACGCGTGCGAATCGAACAGGTCCAGGACGCCGGTCACGGCCTTCCGTTTGAACAACCCGAACGCCTGGGAGAGGTGGTCGTGTCGTTTCTGCATCGGCTCGCCTAGCGGCTGCAGCCGGCTCGCCAATCCGATTCATAGCGCAGCATGTGTCATGGCTCCCCTACTACAGCGCGCCCATGACGCGAACCAATCGATGCGTCCTGACGACGAGTTCACGGCGACCTCGGTTGCCACCACGCCAACGCCGGTGGCACTCGATCGGGGCCGGATCCCCCGCGCATCGTATTGACGCGCGCGGCATACCGTATGCTCTGGCGAAGGGCGATGGGGGCTTTCCGAATCATCGTCTACGTGGTGGTGCTCGCGGTCGGCTGCGGCGGACGTACGGGCCTGGTCGACGACGCCAGCCCCGGCACGGTCAGTGGTAGCAGCAGTGCCGGCGTGACCATTGGCCCCGCTAGTGGAAGCACTAGTAGCAGCGCGGGGCTCGCTAGCGGAGCGGTTTCCGGAAGCACCTTCGTCAGCGCCGGCGCGATATCCGCGGCAGTGCCGCCGACCGGAGGTTCCAACGAAAGCGGCACTAGCTCGGGCGTTTCGAGCGCGAGCGGCACTTCCACAAGTGGAGCAAGCAGCACGCCGTGCGGTAGCAATTTTGGCAATTTCGCGATGCCGTGCCCCCCCGGGCTGGCTTGCCAGGGGGTCCCCATCGTTAGCGATCAGGGCTTGCTTTGCTCGTGCACCTGCGGCCCGTGTGCCGCCGGCACGACTGCGTGCCCCGGCGGCTTCCTCGGCGACACGTGTCAGAACCTCCAGATCGATCCGAACAACTGCGGAGGGTGCGGGCTCGCTTGTCCGGGATCGGCATCCTGCGTGGCAGGCAGCTGCCAGAACTAACTTAGGTAAGTCCGCCAAGCTACGCCCCCGGCGGTCCAGGCATTGCGCTTGTTAATGTCGCGTTGCTGGCCTCTATGCTCATCGCAACGCCGTCGACGCCTTTCGATTGAAGACGCGCACCGGCTACGCTACGCGAAGCGACGATCGTCATGCCTAAGACGTCGTCCTTGGGTTGGGCCGGTTTTTCGCTGCAAGCGCTCGTCGTCGCGGCGGGGCGGCTCGCCCACGCGGCGGCCCCGGTGAATCTGCCCGTTGAGCAACACCGGCTCGACAATGGTCTGCAAGTCATTCTCGCACCCGACGACTCGCTGCCTGACGTCGCAGTTGCAGTCCGTTACGACGTCGGCTCGGCCGACGACCCGAACGGCCTTGAGGGGCTAGCTCACCTCGTCGAGCACGTGCGCTTCAAGGGCTCCGCCCATGTCGCGCCGGGCGACCACATGCGCCTGCTCGAACAGGTGGGGGCCGGGTACGTCCAAGGGGCGACCACACGCGACGGTACGTATTACATCGAGACTGTCCCGCCCGAGGCGCTCGATCTGGCCCTTTGGCTGGAAAGCGATCGCATGGGGTTCGCGCCGGAGCAGCTCGACGAGGCCGCCGAGAAGCACGAACAAACCATCGTCTCCCACGAGTACAGGTGGCGCACTTTCGATTCGCCAAACTCGCGTCTGGCCGAAATGATGAACAACGAAGTGTTTCCGGCGTGGCACCCCTACCATGTTCCCTCGGATGGGCTGGCGGCCATCGGCAACATTGGCCCGCGGGACGTTCGGGCGTTCATGCGAACTTGGTACACCCCCGCCAACGCGCGGCTCGTCCTTGCCGGGGCCTTCGAGCCCGGCGCCGCGCTCGACCTGGTGACCCGATATTTCGGTAGCCTGCCCTCGACAGACCCACCGAAGCGCCCGCCTCTTCCGCCGACGTGGAGACCCGGTGACGTGGTCATGAACGTGCTGGCGCAAGTCCAGCACAAGAGCGTACTGGTGGCGTGGGCCACGCCGCCGCTGCACGAGCCCGGCGATCGAGAGCTGGACTTGGCCGCGCGGATCTTGACGGGTCCCGACGGGCTGCTCGTTCGCGAGCTCGTCGAGCGCGGGCTCGCCACGGGGGTCACCGCCAGACAGGCGTCGAGTCGGCGGGGGTCGATGTTCTACCTCAGCATCGTCGTGACCGACGGGGGAAGCGTCGAGCCGCTGGCCCGCGTCATCGAACAGAGCTTGGCGACGCTGTCCGCAGGCGTGAAAGAAGAGGTGGTCGCGCGCGCCCGCAAGTGGTGGACCGACGTTCGCCTCGTAGGCCTCGAGACGTCCACCGCTCGCGCCGGTCGCCTCGCGCTCGTCGACGACGTGTCCGATCCGTGGGACCTCGCCGCGTACGGTCGCATCGATTCGGGCGACGTGGCGGCCGCCGTCGGCCGCTGGCTGGTTCCCGCTCAGCGCGTGGCTGCCGTCGTCTACCCGTCCGGGCGCCCGCTTCCGGTGGGGGTTCATGGGATCATCGAGAGTCGCGAAAAGAGGATGCCGTGAAAGGCGCGGTGCTGGCGGCTCTGCTGACCCTGACGTGCTGCGCCACCGAGCCGCGCCTGGTTGCAAGCCTCCGGTACGACGAGCCCGCGCTCGGAGCCGCCAAGCGGCCCGAAGACCCTGCTCGATCGACTGCGCCTGAAGCCCCACTGCCGACGACGCCGTTGCAGTGCCCCGCGTCCTTCGGCTTTGCGCTCGACAATGGGCTGCGGGTCGTCGTGGTCGAGCGGCATGGGTTTCCGTCGGTCGCGGCCCGCATGGTCTTCCCCGCAAGCCGCGCGATCGCAGCGCCGCCGATTCCTTGCGACTGCAAATCATGGGAGCGACATTCTTCTCGCCGGTCGAAGCCGGGGAAGACGCGAGCGCCTCGTGCAGGCGCGTCGGTTGCTCACTTGCGGATTGGGGGACGACTGGCGAGCTTACCGCCATGCTCGGCCGCCTCGCCGCGCTGGTCGCGAATCCGCACGAGACCACCGCGACCTACGAGCGTCGCCGCCTTCGGGCGTTGGTCGCTCTCCGCCTGTCGGCGCAAAACGGGACGATCGCGCTCGAGCGAAACGCATATGCCCTCGCCTTCGGGACGAGCCGCGACGGCGAGATCGACGCGTCGTCCCCCGGCCCGCCGATCGAGGAGCTCGAGCGCACCCGCGACTCTCTCATCTACCCTGCGAACGCAACCCTCTTCGTCGCCGGGGATACGTCGCTCGAGGAGACTCGTCGCGCTGTGGAGAGCGTCTTTGCGGCGTGGGCCGCGAAAGGCATCGAGGCTGTCTCAGACGATTCGCAAGCAGCGACCGAGGACCGCCCGGGTGTCGTTCTCATCCCGTGGGGCGGGGTCACGCAGACATTCGCCGACGTGGTGGCGCGCGGCCCGAGTCGCGACGACAACGACGCGCCGGCGTTCGTGCTCGCCACCGAGATCCTAGGAGGCGGGTCTTCTTCGGCAGCAAACCGCGCCGTGCGCGAAGAGATGGCGGCGGCATATGCCCTCGGGGAAAACGTCTCTTGGTTCGAAACGGGGTCCGTGCTCAGCTTGGGCGGGGCCCTGGAGGAAGGGAAGGCCGTGGACGCGCTGCGTTCGCTTCTGGGTGCCCTGCGGGAGCTCCGCCGCGAGGGGCCGAGCGAGAAGGACGTCCAGCGCGCCAAGACCACTTTGAGAGCGAGGGTGAGGCATCTGCACTCGTCCAGCGCCGGGGTCGCACTCCTGTTGTCTCAGAGCGTCTGGTCGAACGCGCAGCTCGACGGATGCCACTTTGCGAACCTCGTTCTCGCGACGAGCGCCGCCGACGTGCACCGCGCCGCCACGAAGTACTTTGCCGAGGGCAGCCTCCACGTGGTCGCCTTGGGCAGCCCGGACGAGGTCGGCTTCGACCTGCCAAGTCTCGGGCTTGGTCCCGTCAGGCTGAGAGACGGCTTCGCGCGTGACGTGAAGCGCTAGTGCCGCGTACGACCGGCGGCGCGCAGGCCCGCTCCCTGTCGGAGATCGTAGTGCTTTCAGTCACTTAGAATCTGGTGGCTCGCTGCCCCAGGGGGAGGCCCCTTTTGTGGCTCCGCGGGCCTGGCTCCGAGCCCATCCGGGCGCTATGCAGGGCGAGCTTATTAATTCACTGCGGGCGGTCGGTGGGCGTACGGTCCACCCAAGCCTGGTTCGAGCGCCCCCGGAGGGTCATCTTGCAGGGCGAGCCCGAAGAGGCAGCGGGGGTACGAGAAGGCCAAATCCTCGCGGGCAAGTACCGCGTTGAGAAGGTGCTCGGCGTCGGCGGCATGGGGGTCGTCGTGGCCGCTCAGCACGTGCAGCTCGACGAGAAGGTGGCCATCAAGTTTCTCTTGCCCACGATGCTGGGCAACCAAGAGGTCGTTGGGCGCTTTGCTCGGGAAGCGCGAGCGGCAGTCAAGATAAAGAGCGAGCACGTGGCGCGCGTCACGGACGTCGGGACACTCGAAAACGGCGCTCCGTACATGGTGATGGAGTTCCTCGAAGGCGGGGACCTCGCGGCTTGGCTGCAGCGCCTAGGGCCCCTGCCCATCGAGCAGGCCGTCGATTTCACCCTGCAAGGATGTGTCGGGGTCGCGAGCGCGCACGCTGTCGGGATCGTTCACCGGGATCTGAAGCCGGCGAATCTCTTTTGCATGCGGGGTAACGACGGGCAGTTTGTCATCAAGGTGCTCGACTTCGGGATCTCCAAGGTCACCAACCTTTCGGCGTCGGACGCGGCCGGGTCGATGACGCACACGACGGCCGTCATGGGGTCGCCGTTCTACATGTCCCCGGAGCAGATGCGGTCGGCCAAGGATGTCGACACCCGAACGGACATCTGGGCGTTGGGTGTTGTCCTTTACGAGCTTCTAACCGGCAGCACACCCTTCGCGGGCGAATCGTTCACAGACGTCACCATCAAGGTGGCCACGGCGCCGTTTGCCCGCGTGCGAACCTTCCGACCTGACGTTCCTGCCGGGCTCGAAGCCGTGCTCCTCAAATGCCTGGAGAAGGACAAGACCCAACGGTACGGCAACGTCGCCGAGCTGGCTCTCGCTTTGGCCGACTTTGGAACGAAGCAGTCGAGACCCTCCGTCGAGCGGACCGTGAGGATCATCCAAGCGTCGGGGCTTTCGGCGAGCGCCTTGGCTTTACCGCCGTCGCCGGTCGGCTACGCGCCCATCGGCACGATTGCCCCTTCGGCAAACACCAGCCCGGGGGTGCCCGCAAGCAGGGCGCGACGGACTGCGGCCGCCGTCATCGGGACCGTGGCTTTGCTGTCGGTCGCTGCAGGGGTCGGCTGGAAGATGCGTCTCAGGGCCGATCCCAGTATGGCAGCAAGTGCGTCGCCAAAAGCCGCTGTCGCCAGCCCGTCGCCTTCTTCGACGCCATTAGAGGTTGCGATACCATCGGCGACCGTCGCCGCGCCTTCCCCCGACGCCGTCCCCGTGGCGACCCTGAGCACACCGCCATCGGCGGGCATGGGTCAGCCCACCGCTGCCCAACATCTGCAAGCGGAGCCCAAGAAGGCCTCGCCCCCGGGAACGAAGCCGGCGCCATCGTCCCAACCCAATGAAACGGCCACCCCTCGCAATGTGACCAAGCAGCCGCCGGTCGCCGGGTCGTCCGGCGCCAAGCCTTTCAACCCGCTATTCGATCTGAAGCCCCAATGATGCTCCGAAGCTCACTCTGGACCGCTGTGGGCCTGACGTTGGCCTTGTCTCCGGCCGCGGCTTTTGCGCAGTCCGCTCGCCAGAGGCCACCTCTCGATCAGGCGCTGCAAGGGCCGGCTCACGATGCGTACACGTACGCCAAGGTCCTCTTCGAGAACGGCGATTTCCAGGGCGCGCTCGCAAAGTACCGCCAGGCTTACGAGCAGTCCAAGGACCCGCGCCTGCTCTACAACATGGCGCTTTGCGAGAGGAACCTTCGGGCGTACGCGCGCACGCAAGGTCTCCTTCAGCGGTACAAAAGCGAGTCAGGCGCGGCGCTCTCGGGCGAGCAAAAGGCGAGCATTGACGCGGCCCTCTCCGCGATCCAGAACCTCGTCGGGAAAGTGACGCTGAACGTCAGCGAAGCGGGGGCGACCGTTACCGTGGACGGCGAAACCGTCGGCGAGACGCCGCTTGCCACGCCGATCGTGCTCGACTTGGGCAAGCACCCGATCAGCGTCAGGAAGCCGGGCTTCGAGCCGGCGGAGCAGTCGTTCGAAGTGACGGGCGGAGGAGAGGCGACGGTCGCGATCAAGCTCGTCGCCCAGGCACCCCTGGCCCACCTCACGATCGTCGCAGAAAACGCGGCAACGGTCGTCATCGACGGAAAGACAGCTACGCGAGGTCGATTCGACGGTCCGCTGGCTCCGGGTACGCACGATGTCAGCGTCACGGAAAGTGGCAAGACGCCGTACGAGGCGCAAGTGGATCTACGAGACGGAGAAGCTCGCAGCGTCGAGCTGACACTCCAGGACGAGAAGCACACGAATGCGATCTGGCCCTGGGTCGTGGGAGGTGCGGCCGTCGCGGCCGGAGCGGCGGTAGGCGGCTACCTCCTGTTCAGGTCGTCGCCCGAGGCCGCGCCCCTCGCGGGGCCAAGTGCGACTTATGCGACCGTTCACTTCAACTAGGTGACGAGGCCCGGATGCAGCGCGCGGTCTACTGCTGGCTTTTTTCCCTCTTGCTCCTGGTTGTCGGCCCGATGGCGTGCTCCAGGGCGACCGCCCCGCCGGCCGCCGGGCTGCTGGTCATCATCTCGACGGACATGATGGCGTCCGAGTTCGACTCGATTCGAGTCGAGGTCAGCCAAGAAGAGGGCGTGGGGTTGGGCCAGTGGCACAAGTGGCTAGACGAGACCAAATCGGTCCCGGGCGAAGCCACCCTCCCTGCGAGCGTTTTCATTCAGAGCGGCAGCGCGGCCGACCAGGACGCTCTCATCCAAGTCACAGCGTCGCTTTTGGGTCAGCCCGTCGTCCTCCGCGAAGCGCAGCTGCAGATCCCCACGGATCGGGTGGCCGAGCTTGCCCTTGTGCTGTCAGAAGCGTGCAAGGGGCAAGTCAGGCTCATCGGGGCGGAAGGCGAACCCACGTCCACTTGCCCTGTCGCGGGTCAAAGCTGCCAGCCGACTGGGACATGCGGGGATACCGTCGTCTCGTCCGCCGGATTGCCGACCTATATGCCTGGGGACGTGGCCCTCGATTCGGGCTTGCCGTCTGTTGGCGACGCGGCGCAAGCGGGGGACGGTACCCTAGACGCCGCGGCGGATGCGACGATGAGCACGGATTCCGGCGAAACGGAGGGCTCGGTCACGTCGGGTCCAGATGCCTGCACGAACGCTTGCACGGCGGGCCAGACGATGTGCGCTTCCGGGAGCGTTCAGACCTGCCAAGGTCAAGCGAACGGCTGCGCGCAATGGGTCACGACCGCGTGCGGCCCAAACCAGACCTGCACGGCCAGCAGCGCCGACGCAGGTGCTGTCGCAGCGTGCACTTGCAGCTCGAGTCAGTGCACGGAGGTCGGCACGGTATGCGAGAACGCGCAGACGCTCGCGACCTGCGCGAAGGACGCGAACGGCTGCCTGGTCGGCTCGCCTTCGCCGTGCCCTGCCGGCGAGTCGTGTGGAGGAATGCTGCCCAACGCCTCGTGCAGCACGGTCTGCCAAAATAGCTGCGCGGCCGGGCAGACCTCGTGCGTCGCGGGGGGGCTGGCGACATGTACCCTCGGAAGCAACGGTTGCTACTCCTATGGTGCGCCGGTGGCCTGCGGGGCCCATCAGAGCTGCACGGCGCCGGCCGGTTCGGCGGCATGTACGTGCAACGCGGACCCGGTTTGCAGCGCGGTTGGCAGTGCCTGCGCAAGCTCGACGACGCTTGCCACGTGCTCGAAGGACGCGCAGAGCTGCTTGTACGAGTCGGCGACTTCGACGTGCGCCAACGGTGCCTGTAGCGCCGGAGCATGCTGCGCCAATGCCTGTACGCCGGGTCAAACGTCGTGCGTCGCTGCCCAGCTTGCGACGTGTGCTCTCGGGAGCAACGGTTGCTACTCGTACGGAGCGCCCGTAGCCTGCGGAGCGAACGCGACGTGCGCATCGGGGGCATGCAGTTGCAACAGCGGGTTCACGAACTGTAACGGAGCGTGCGTCGCTTGCGCGGCGGGCTCGTTGTGTGCAGGTCAATCGTGCGCCTGCGCGAGCAGCGCGCAATGCGTACCGCCTGCACCCAACGGCTGGCTCGGGCCCGTGGCCGCAGACCTCGCTGCGCAGTCGGCTTGCGACCCCAGCTACCCGACGATGGTTGCTCTCGGAACGAACGCGCAAGGGACCGCTGCAACCTGCAGCTGCCAGTGCGGGGCATGCTCGGGCGGGCAATGCACCGTCTACGCAGACGCATATTCGGATGCCAACTATCCGAACTGTACGACGCTCGAATATAGCGACACGATCGGGACGCAGGTCGGCGACTGTTTCGGACCCGGTCTCGACAACAGCTCCTTGTACTCCCCGCGCACAGCCGCCACGTTTACTGGCGCAGTTTGCGGGGTCACCACGCTTTCGACGAACAAGCCAGCCGCCTCCTGGGGCGTTCCCTCGCGCGTCTGCACGGGCGCTGCGACCGCGGCGGGTGCGTGCAACGGTGGGGAGACGTGCGCCCCTGGCGTGGGCAGCGCCGAGAAGCTTTGCGTCTATCAATCGGCCGCGGCGGCTCTGACCTGTCCGGCAGGATACCCGGTAGCGAACGTGCGCTACTCGAGTTGGTCGGACACCCGCGCTTGCTCCTGCGCGTGCAACCCGTCTAGCGCGACCTGCACGACCGACTTGGAGTTCACGAGCAACGCCTGCCCGGGCACGGATTTTTCGCAGGTAACGGCTTGCTCGACGTTCAGCGGCTTGGACAGCACGGCGGGGGTGACGATCTACTCCCTCGATATCACGATCAATGGAACTACCAGCTACACCACCTCGGGCTCGGTCACCGACAACACGAGCTCGACGGTCACCATTTGTTGCACAAATTAGCGGCGCCTGGATGGTCGCGCTGGTCTGGCCGGCGACCGCGTCAGTCGGCGTGGTCGGCGACGATCGGATTGTCCGCCCCCGTACGCCACGGCAAGTCGGGCCACCACCGCTCCTGGGGTTTCTCCACCGCGGGCTCGACGCTCTGTCCCGCCCGGGGAGTTATGACGACCGCGCCCGCATTGTGGGCCGCTGCAAGCGTTCGCTCGATGGGCTCGGTCCAGCCGTGCGACGCCAGTGCGAAGAGACCCCAGTGGACCGGGAGCATCACCGACCCGCGCACGCGTCGGTGGGCCTCGATGGCTTGCTCGGGGCCAAGGTGCCAATCCGGCCACGCTTGATCATATTGGCCGACCTCAATCATCGTGAGGTCGAACGGGCCGAGTCTCTCGCCAATCGTTCGCATGTCCGGAAAGAGCCCGGTATCCCCGGAGTAGTAGACCCGGTGGCGAGCGCCCAAGAACGCGTACCCTATCCATAGCTTCGCACCGTCGTCGAAGAGCAGCATACGTCCCGAGGCATGTCGCGCCGGCACGGCCCGCAGAGTCAGGTCTCCGAAGCTGCGTGAGTCCCACCAGTCGAGCTCGACGATCTTCGCCGCCGCAACGCCCCACCGCTCGAGGTGCGCCCCAACCCCAAGGGGAGCGACGAAAGTGACGTTGAGGTTCTTGAGAGCGACGATCGTCGCGTAGTCGAGGTGATCGTAGTGGTCGTGGGAGAGCACCACTGCATCCAGTGGCGGCAGATCGCGGATGGCGAGCAGCGGCGGGAAAAAACGCTTGGGACCGGCGAAGTCGACCGGTCCGACCCGCTCGCTCCACACCGGGTCGGTGAGGAAGCGATGTCCGTCGACCTCGAGCAGCATGGTCGAGTGACCCAGCCAGGTCACCCGCAGCCCCGAAGGCGGCGGCGACGCGAAGCGCTCAGGCTCGACCGGAATTGTACTCGGCGAAGACCGGGGCACCACGTTGGGGTTGGGCTTTGACAGACTCACCACCGCAGCCCAGGTGTCGTTCACGATGGGCTGCGGGTTCTCGAAGTGCGAGCCCCGCCACTCGGGTGACTTCTGCATTCGCCTAAGCCGGGCACCGATCGCTCGGCCGCCGAGCGGCGCACAGCTCGCGATGGCGCCTGCAGACAGCACGGCCGCAAGGCCGGCGGCGATCAGCCACCGGCCTCGACGTCGTGGCAATCGGACCCTTCGGTTCTGCTTCACGAGAGCTGCTCAGTCAGGCGAGGCGATGATGGATTTAGAAGCAGGTGTACGGTCCGATTGGGACGATCAACTGCCCCGCGTCCGTGATGGTTTCGCCCGCGGTTGCGTCGCTCCCTGCGTCCGCCGGCAAGAGCTCGAAGCCTTGCGATATGCATGCCTGTCCGGGCTCGCAAAGAGCCGTCACCCACTGGCCGCTGCCGTTACACGTCTGAACCGCATCGCCGGCGTCCGTGCACTGGGTCTGCAGGGGCCCGCAGACTCCGTCACACGCTCCGCCGACGCATGTTGCGTTCGGGCCGCAATCCGCCTGCGTGTCCCACTGCCCAGTGGGGTTGCAGACCTGCGCTGCGTTCGAGCCGTCGGTTGTGCATTGCTTCTGCCCGGCCGAGCACACATCGCATATGCCCGCGTGGCAGCCAATGGCGCACGCGCTCGTCTGCCACTGGCCGCCGACGCAGGTCTGCAAGCTGCCGCCCGAGCACTGCGTCTGACCGGGGCCGCAAACTCCCACACACGCCCCGGAAGCGCATGTTTTATCCGGACCGCACGGCGAAGGGTCAACGCGTTGGCCGCTCGGCGAGCAGGTCAAGACGCTGTTTTCAGAGCAGGTGCTCGTTCCCGCGGAACAGGTGACCGTATCGAGACGGTTCACAAAGTCCCAGAAGAGCGTCACGACGCCCCAGTTTTGGTCGTCGCTGTGGTCTTGGCCGTAGGTCACGCAGAAGACGACGGGGTAGTCTGCAGGGCAGCCGTTGAATTGGACGCATTTCGTTTGAGCTGGAGGAGTCACCCCTGCCGGAACCTCGTAGGGTGTCGTCAGAGTGGGATCGAGCGGGTTGCACGTGGTGACCGCGCAGCCGTTCTGACTCAAGATCCGCGCGCAAGATGTCGCAATCTCGTTGGCGTACGTATCGTCCGTATCGCCGAAGTCATGAACAAAAAAAGCAGCGATCGGCGACGGGTTGCAGGCGGCCGCGAGAGCTCCAGGATAGTCGAGCGACGGGAACCCGGGGGCGCTGACCTCTCCACCGGCGACGGTGACCTGCGCCCGCAGCTTGCTGGGCATGACGCACGAGATCTGGTTCACGAGGCCCGTGCCATCTTGGACGCCACCGTAAGCCGACAAGAACTCGCGAGCCGTATCGACGCAGAATTCTTGTTCGATGTGGTCCTGCAGCCACGGAAAGAACTGCAAATCGTTCGAAGTCGGCTCTCGCGCGTCGTAACAACCTGGTACGTCCGAATACGTGTCGTAATCGAGGCCGACCAGGATGGCTTGACCGTTGTCGACGTCGTAGTAGGGAAAGCCGTACTCGCCCGCGCTGAAGTAGTCCGAGTCGCCGCAACCCGCTCCGCTGTAGATCACTGTGTACGGCTTGGAGGCGTCGTAGCCGGTCGGGACGTAGACCCACCAACCGCGATACTCGGGCGAGCCCGAGGTTGCCGTCGCCGGCACCGTGCTCCCTGGCGGAATCGCCTGGCACTCCGCGGTGCCTTGGTTATTCGTTCCGCTGGCGCAGCCCGTCGGCTGAGAGACCCACTTGCCGGTCGCTACGGTTAGCGGCTTTCCGCACCCGGCGCTGGGGGCGGCGCTTAGGACGGTCCCGCTGTCGGGACCGGCGTCGCCGAGAGGACCTGAAATGCCAACTGTACCACTGCTGGTCATGGTGCCGCTTGCGCCGAGCACGATGCCGCTTATGACGCCACTACCGACGAAAGTTCCGCTGGTAGCCGTGCCGCTAGTCGAGCCCGACGTCATCGCCGAGACCATCCCCGAAGTGCCGCTGAAGGCCCCCGTACTTACGCCGCCACTGCCAGCGCCCGAGGGACTGCCGCTGCCGGCCACTCCACTCGTGCGGCCGCCGCACGCAGCGATCGCCAAAAGCACGAACGCCGACAGCGACCACCGTGCACGACTCGGGGTGGACGGCTCGAACACGGGCGGATTCTCGCACTGAAGCGAGCGTCTGGCTCGTGGTTATCGGAACGACAACTACGGGACCGTGCTTTGATCTCCTCAACGTGCGGCGCGAACCAACGGAATCTGCAGATTGGTCGGCCGATTCGCTTCGGTATCGAAGCCCCGTCCGTCGATGTGGCGGGCGCCCCAAAAGAGCATGCCGTGGGCGACGTACACGAGATCGTACTCTTTGAAGTCGTGCCCCTGCACCAGCCCGAATGGCCGGAACGACTTGCCGAAAATGGACTGCTGCCGACCGACCTCCCACGGTTCGTAACCATCTGCCGCGACCTTTTTGAGCAGGTCGGCGAATCCTGCGTGCAACGGTGTCACCGCGTAGGCTGCATCGGCGATGAAGTCGACCTTTTGCGCCCCTGACGCGATCGGGTGATCGCCTTGCCAGATCATATGGCCAGCGATGTCGAGCTTCGCGAGGGCCGCGCTCCCGAACGGGTCGGCGTAGTTCGTGACGGTCAGCTCGAATCGGTCTTCGGCGAGGTAGGCGAAGCTGCGCGCGAGGTAAAAGGGCTTCAAAGTGCCATCCGGGTTCTTGCTCGGCCGGACCTCGGGCGCCACGCTCACCCAGGCGCCCAACAGCGCCGCTTTCACGTCTTCGAGTCTCATACCGTGAGACGATAGGAAAGCCGACACCCTGTCTTGACGATCCTTGCGCCGCTTTGTCGATTCTTGCCGCGCTGCGTGCGTCGAACCCGCGCGTGGTCGCTCAGTTTTAGCGGTGGATGCGGTGCGCAGGAACGCTAGCGGCGCCGTGGTAAGCTGACAGTAGCGATGGTCAGCGCGGTTCTCGAGCCGTGGACGAATGCGATGCGTCTCGACGAATCGTCGACGTTGCGCGCCCACCGCTACGGCGATCGGTTCTCGGCTGTCCGCGTGGAGACGACCGGACCCCTGTCGGACTCGGTTCGAAAGACGTCGTCCGTCCCCGCTCTGCTCGTTTCGATTTTCACCCGCCCGATCGCGGTGTCCGATTACCGCCTTTGGGTGGATGGCAAGATCGTGCCGACGGGACGGATCGCTGCCTTTCGTTCGAACGTGATCGATCTTGCGGCGGAACCCGCCTCGTGGGCCAGTCGTGGGTTCGAGAACGTCCACTTCCACGTTCGCCGTGGCGCGATCGACGAGGCGGCCAGCGATTTGGGTTACGAGCGCGTCGGCGCCTTCCGGCTGTCGGTTGCCGAAGACGACATCGTGCTCGCGCAGATCGCGAAGAGCCTCGTGGCTTCTCTCGGGCAGCCATCGCGCCCAGCCCCACTCGCTCTCGACCATCTCGAGCTGATCCTCGGCGCTCACGTCGTCCAGCGCTACGGCGCCACGAGGTCACGGCGCAACCTCGTCGGAGCGGGGCTCGCCAGATGGCAACGAGGGAGAGCGACGGATCTCTTGCACGAAAACCTCGACGGGACCGTTCGCCTCGCGGACCTCGCGCGCGAGTGTCAGCTTTCGGTCAGCCACTTTGCGCGCTCCTTCAAGGCGAGCTTCGGCGTCACATGTCATCAGTGGTTGACGGAGCGAAGAATCGAGCGCGCCAAAGAATTGCTCGCCCTCACGAACAGCCCGCTCGCAGAGGTCGCGAGTCATTCGGGTTTCAGCGACCAGGCCGCGTTCACGCGTACCTTCCACCGCCGCGTCGGGGTGACGCCAGGCCAATGGCGTCGCGAGCACGGCACGCGCCGTCGCGGGTTCGCCGGGTAGTGTATTCGCATGGCGCCGCGGTCTGGGTGGCGAGCGAACTGGGGCCCGTGAGGCGCGCTGCCCATTCTTCGACGAGCTGTTGGGCCTCGTGCGCAAGAACACCGAAGCACACCTCGATGCCGCAGTCTGTCAGCCGCGCAGCGCCACCGCCTGTCACGTGGGGGTTAGGATCGCGCGCGCCGATGACCACGCGCTTCACGCCCGAGGCCAAAATGGCACTGGCGCAAGGGGGCGTCCTTCCGTAGTGATTGCAAGGCTCGAGCGTCACGTAGAGCGTGCCTGCACGGGCTTTGCCCTCGGCCGCGGCCAAAGCAATGGCCTCGGCGTGAGGGCCCCCCACCCGCTCGTGCCACCCGAGCGCCACAAAGCGACCCTCCGCCACGACGACGGCCCCAACTCGCGGGTTCGGCGCCGGTATGGCGCGACGAGCGACCGACAGTGCAAGGGCCATCCATCGCTCGTCGTCGTACGCGCTCATGGCTGCGGAACGGCTTGAGTCGCGTCGTATACGGCCTGGACCAGCACTCGAGCAGCCTTGCGCACCCGCTGCTCCGCGTCGATCGAGAGCACGCCGGCTCCTCCCGCGAACTGCAACTCATCGTCGCTCACGAACAGCGCGTCCTGTGCGCGAGCCCTGAAAAAGCCAAAGAGCGCAACGTACGCCTGGTTTACACCGATCGCGTGCGTCGCCACTCGCGCCGTGGAGATTCCCAGCGCGGGCTTGTCGACCAGAGCGTCCGGCGGAATGAGGTCGACGATCGCCTTGAGAGCGCCCGCATAGGTCGCCTTGTAGACGGGCGTTGCGAGAACGAGGGCCGCTGCAGCTTTCGTCGCCTCGATGAAACGTGCGACACCCGGCGCCGTGCTGCGTCCAAACAGGACGTCCGCTGGCTCGAAGTCGCGTAACGAAAAGAAAGCAGGGTGGCACCCCGCTCGCTGCACGTCGGACGCCACTACGTGCGCAATGAATGCCGATCGAGAAGCGTCCGACGGGCTCGGCGCAAGAAACACGATGCTCTGGCTCATACCGATCCTCCTTACCGCACGGCCGCAGCCTTTGAAGTGGAGCGGGGCGCGGCTTCCGCCACAAACCCTTCGAAGTGTCTCGCAAAGTGCACGAGAGGTCTTCCTGGGGCCACGCTTGCCGCTAGCACCTCGCCAATGACGATCGTGTGGTCGCCGGCGTCGTGCAGCGCGAAGCGGCCGCATTCGAGTCGCACCAGCGCCCCGTCGATGGACGGGACGTGCCCCGGTCGAAGGACCACGTCGCGGAAGCGATCGATGCCGGAGCACGCGAACTGCTCAGCGATCCACCCCTGACGATCAGAGAGAACGCTCACGCCGAAGTAATCTGCACCGACAATCCGCTCGTGCGCGCTGCCGTGCCTGCCTACGCACACGAGCACCAGGGGCGGCGTCAAGGAGACGGAAGTGAATCCGGTGGCGGTAAAGCCGACGAGGCCAGCCGCAGTTCTCGCCGTGACAACGGTGACGCCGCTCGCGAAGTGGCTAAGCGCTTCGCGGAACAAGCGGTCCGAGATCGGCTCCATGTCCATCCCAACTCACCGTCAGAGGTGCGCGTGCACGGTGACATTGAAACTCCGGTCGACGAGCACCGAGCTCGTCGGCGTATCGTGCTGCCAGAACACGAGCTCGTTCAGCACGGACACGTTCTGGCTAATAACGATACCTACTCCGATGACGTGCAACCACTCTTTGTGCGTCACGGTGCCACCGGTCGGGAGCGGAATGTTGTTGTAGCTGCCGAGGCTCGCGTAATAGCGGCCAGTCACCGGACCGTAAGTGTACTCGCCTCCGATCTGGGCGTGGTCGACGTTCGCCGACGACCCGGGGGTGGTGGGTGTGCTCGGCAACGGAAAATCCGTCACATTTCGCCCGTCCTGATGTTGCAACTCGCCGAGTATCTTGGCCCCGGCAACCGTGACGGTCGCATCCGCGACGGCACGCCATACGTTCTGCGGGCCTAGCGTCGGGAGATCCGCCTGCAAGTATTCGCCCGAGACTCCGAGAGCGGCCGTCACCCCGCCAATGTTGAGCCGCGGCTCGAGCTGCACGATGGCCTGATTGCGTCGCCGCGCGCCGGGAACGGAAATCGTATCGCGCCCGGGCAGCGACACGTTGGTGCTTCCGTCGACGACGAAGTACTGTGCCCAATAGCCGAGCCCGAACAGATCGTCACTCTTTCCGACGGCACCCTCCAGCGAAGCGCCGTAGTCCGGATCGAGCTTGAGCCCGTCGTAGACTTGAACGTTGCCGTAGAACGAGCTGTCCCAGAAATAACCTAAGTGGCTATACTCTTTCCCGACTTTCAGCTGGGCGTGGAGCGGCTCCAGGTCGACGGACGCGTAGGCTTCCTGAAGCCAGGCGTGGTCGTTCTGCGTGTAGGTGAGAACGTTCGCCCCATTGACCGTGGTCGACGTGCTTCGCAACGGAGTGTCTCGAAAGCGCGGTTCGAGATGAAAGCCGAAAATCCCCCGTTTGCCATCGACTAGCAGGCGCGCCCAAAAGACGCTGACGTTGTTTTCGACGCTGGGGGCTCGAGGGACGATCGGCTGGTAGTACCAAAGAAGGACACCGGCCCCGATGGTGACGCCATTCAGCCATTCGGGCACGAGAGGCTTGGCGGCAGGCGGAGTCTCGGCCATGGGCGCCGGCGGTGACTCCGAGTGCAATGTGGCCGGCGGGCTCGCTGGGGTAGATGCAGGCGTCGCTGCGCTCGCGGGATCCGGGGGAGCGACCGAGGGCGATGGCGCGACAACCGGAGGCGCGGGGGCCGGCGCAGGAGCGGCCGCCGCGGCTGCGGGTGTCGGTTCGGCTGGAGCCGCCATGACGGCCGCGCCGAACAAAGAGAACTCTGCTGCAATCGCGACGGCGATCGCTCTGGTCGACGGATTCATAATGCCTCTTCGTATGTTAACTGGCTATTTGTATATTCTTATTTACTGCTATCGAGTGGCCTCGCGTACCGCCGCTTCTCTTCTATTTCGGAAACGGACCCGCCCGCGGGCCCCTTGTCCGAGATAGAGGTCCTGCACGTCGTCGCGAGCCCGAATCACGGCTGCGCTACCGCTCGCGACGACCCGCCCGTTCTCGAGCACATACGCCGTGTCGGCCACCGCGAGAGCGCCCGCGGCGTTCTGTTCCGCGAGCAGGAAGCTCACGCCATCGCGTGCATGGAGCTCGCGCACCAGCGCAAAGATCTCCTCGACGACTTTCGGGGCGAGCCCCATCGACGGCTCATCGAGCAATACGAGCGCGGGCCGGCCCACGAGCGCTCGTCCTATGGCGAGCATCTGCTGCTCACCACCCGATAAATGACCGGCCGCGAGGTGCCGCCGGTCGCGCAGCTTGGGGAAGCGTACATACACTTGCTCGATGGCTTGCCTGAGCTCGCGCCGCGACGGCCTGCGGGCGTAAGCGCCTGTTGCGAGGTTTTCCTCCACGGTGAGGTGCGCAAAGCAGTGACGGCCCTCGAGCACCTGAACGAATCCATCGCGCGCGAGCCGCGAGGGGTTGGGGGCGCGGACGGGTTTTCCGCGGACGGCTACCGTGCCTCGCCGGACTTCACCCCGCTCGGCGGCGAGCAACCCCGACGCGGCTTTGAGGGTCGTGCTCTTGCCCGCTCCGTTGGGACCGAGGAGCGCCACGATCGTTCCGGGGAGAACCTCGAGCGTGACGCCGCGCAGGCCCACGATGATGCCGTCGTAGACGACCTCGACGTCGTTTAGCGACAGAAGCGGAGGGACGGACGACTTCGGCGTCGGATCCATCGGGACGGGCTCCTCAGGAAAGGGGGACAATGCGGCGCCTTCTCAAAGCTTGGCCTCGCCGTCGCAATCGCGAATGCTGAGCCCCTTTTCCTTCGCGTACTTCGTCGACGAGTCTTCGATGATGGGCCGCAGAAGCGCGCGGTCGGCCTTGACCCAGTCGCTGATTCGCTTGAACTGAGTTCCGTCCCACTGCACGAACCGCACGGCACCGCCGCCTTCGTGGTCCTGGCAAGTGACCTTGATGGGCTGCAGCAACCCGACTGCCCCAAGCTCCTTCAGACGATTTCCGTCGATGTTGATATGTTCGAATCCCCAGCGCACCTGCTCCCCGGTGAGCGGTACGTTTCCAAATTTCGTCTGCGCGACGCGAACGGCTTCGATATTCAGGATACCGTTGTTGATCCCTAGGTTGTAGTACCCCGTGCCCACGCGCTTCGGGTCGGCCATGTTGCCCTTTCCAGCGCTGAGCACATACTTGTCGACCTCGCTGAGCACTGGAAAGTCACGGCCGGACGGGTGTGTCGTGATGGCGATGTATCCGACGGCGGCCGGCCCCGCGGGAATGACGTCCTCTTCCGAGTTGCTCCATATGTTGCCGATGATGTGATCGACCGGAAAGCCGATCTTGGCCGCCGTCTTGATCGCGACTGGATTCATGATTCCCCACCCACGCAGGATGATCCAATTGGGGGCGAGCCTCTTGATCTGCAGCCACTGCGACTCCTGCTCAGTCCCCGGGTGCGGGACCTCGATGTGTGTGACACCGAAGCCGTACTTCTTCGCTAGAAGCTCCGCGATCGGCTGCGTCTCCTTTCCATAGGGCGACCCATGGTAAAGAACGGCGATTTTCTTTCCGCTCAGGTGGTCCAGCCCTCCTTCGCGCTCTCCGATGTAGTTGATAATCGCCGATATCTCGCTGTAGGGATTGAGCGATAGCGGGAAGACATAGGGAAACACGCGCCCGTCGGTCGAGTCAGTCCGCCCGTGGTTGATCGTGATGAGCGGGATCTTGTCGGCGGTCTGTCGATCGATGGTCGCGTACGCTATTCCGACGCTGAGCGGATTCATCGCCGCGACCGGCGCGCCGTTGAGGCCTCCCTTCAGGCGCTCGTAGCACTCGACGCCGCGCTCGACGACGTACTCGGTCTCGCATTCGGACCATGTGAGCTTCACTCCGTTGACCCCGCCGTCGCGGATGTTGACGAGCTGCATGTAATCGATAAATCCGCCGAAGAAACCGCTGCCACCGGCGGCGTAGGGGCCCACCCTGTAGCTCTGGAGGGGAAAGTATTGCTCCTTGCCGACCACGGGCCCGCTGCTAGCTATGGTCGGGGCAGCCCCGCTGGCCGCCGCATTTTCGGAGTTGGAGCGGCAAGCGCTCGCGAGGAGCGCGGCGCTTAGGATGGACGCATACGTAGAGACGCGAGAGCGAAGCATGGATCAACCTCCGAGCGCGCCAGAAAGGCGCGCACCACTTTGTGAGACGACGATATGAGGACTGCTGAACGAAGGTGCGAAGTACGGATTAGGCCTGACGCGGTCGCCACCGACCGATTCGGAGCCATGCAATCTGCAGGAGGCGAGCCATCCCGGCGGGCTGCTTGATTAGAAGCAGGATCACGAGGGCTCCGAAGATGATCTTTTCGACGTTCTGGAGCAGTCCGGCGTCGACCGAACCACCCACCAGGACCGAGCCGAGCCGGTCGAGAGCGACGGGAAAGAGGATGACAAACGCCGCTCCGACGAATGGCCCCGCGATGCTCCCCAGACCTCCGAGGATGACGATGAAAAGAACCTGAAACGACCGGTCGAGGTCCAGACCGTGGGGCTCGACAGTGCCGAGGTACGCGAACGCCCAGAGCGCACCCGCGACGCCGCAGTAGAAGGAACCGATGCCGAAGGCGAGCAATTTGGCCTGCTCCGTACGAACGCCGACCACGGCGGCGGCGGTTTCCATGTCGCGCACGGCCATCCAGCTTCGCCCGAGCCGTCCCCTAACGAGATTGCGACCCAGCACGGTCAGGGGAGCGACAACGAACAGCGAGAGCCAGTAGTGGCCTCCCGGCGATGACAGGTCGAATCCGGCGACGCTGAGCTTGGGCGCGGTGATGACGCCCGACGCGCTGTAATCGGAAAACCAACCGACTTTCGTGAATAGCCAGACGACGAAGAACTGCGCCGCCAGCGTGGAGACGACGAGATAGAAGCCCCGAATGCGTAGACTCGGTAATCCGAAGAACAGACCGACAACCCCAGCCACGAATCCGCCGAAGGCGAAGCTCGCCAGCAAGGGTAGGCCGTGCAGGTGAGAGCTCGCGTCATAGGTGGCAAACGCGCCGACGGACATGAATGCCGCCGAGCCGACGGAGAGCTGACCGGCGTAACCGGTGATGAAGTTCTGGCCTATTCCGGCAAGCGCGAGCGCGAGAACCGGAACCAAGATTGCGCTCAAGACATAGTCGGTGACCAGAAGGGGCAACGACACGAGCAGAGCGGCAACAACGACTATCGCGGCGCCGCGGGCGACGGCGCGCGGGACGGATCTCGGGACGCGAATGCGCGCGTGATGGCTTGAGTTCTCACTCTTGCCGACGGGTGCAGACGCGGGCGCGGCTGGGTCGCGTGATTGCGAGGGCCACACGGTCATCTCCGAACTCATCAAACCCTCTCCACCCGGCGCTCACCAAAGAGGCCCGTCGGTCGAGCGAGCAGAAATCCGACCGCCAGTACGTAGGGGAACCAACTCTCGATGCCCCCTCCGATGTGCGATCCGACGTACACCTCGGCGAGCTTTTCCGAGGCGCCCACTATCAACCCGCCTGCGATGACCCCGCCGATTGATGAAAAGCCTCCGATGATGAGCACGGGAAGTGCTTTGAGAACGACGAGAGACAGCGAGAACTGAACACCTACGCGCGCGCCCCACAGCAGCCCAGCGACCAAAGCGACGAGCCCGGCTCCGCCCCACGCGATGGCCCAGAGGCGGCTCAAGTCGAGTCCCACGGCGACGGCAGCGAGCGGGTCGTCGGCGACCGCGCGCAAGCCGACCCCCGCTCGCGTCGTCTGAAAGAGAATTCCGATGGCTGCGACGAGAGCCGCAGCCACTCCGGCAGAGAAGAGATCGAACTTGCTGATCTCGATCGGCAATCCATGGATCGGCGCGTCGGAGATCCCGAGCTCGAGACCGTGAACTTGGGTCCCATACACGAGCTGCGCGAGGCCTTCGAGGACGAACGCGAGACCCAGAGTCGCCAGAAAGAGTGCCATCGGCGGCGCATGGACCAGGGGACGCAAGACGACCCGTTCGATGGCCACGGCCACGACAAGCATGACCCCTGCCGAGGCAGCAAGAGCCCAGGGCAACGCGAGTCCACGCTCCAGCAGCGTGACGAGAGTCAGCGCCGCGAAAAGGACCATGGATCCTTGGGCGAAGTTGAAGACGCCCGAGGCCTTGTAGATGAGCACGAAGCCCAGAGCGACCATGGTGTACATGACGCCCGCGAGCAGGCCACCAATCAGGACTTCGAAGAAAAATGCCATGTCCGCCTCAGCCCGCGAAATTTCCAACATACGCTTCGATCACGGCCGGATCCGTGCGGACCGCCTCGGGCGCCGCGTCTGCGATCTTCCGGCCGTGATCGAGGACGACCACGTGGTCCGAAAGGTCCATCACGACTCCGAGATCGTGTTCGATGAGTACGAGGGTCGTTCCGAGCGCTTCGTGCGCGTCGACCACGAACCGGCACATGTCGCGCTTCTCGTCGAACGTCATTCCGGCCATCGGCTCGTCGAGCAAGAGCAGCTTTGGCCGGGGTGCGAGCGCGCGGGCCAACTCGACGCGCTTCTGCAGCCCATAGGGCAAGCGACGCACGATGTCGTCTCGGTGGTCCGCGATCTCGAGAAGCGCCAGAATCTCCTCGGCGTCTTCGCGCGAACGGCGCTCTTCGCGGGGCGCTCGACCGAGGCGCAACGCCTGCTCGAGAAACGACGCGCGACCGCGGAAATCGTTACCGAGCGCCACGTTCTCCAGCACGGTCATTCCGCGAGAGAGCGCGACGTTTTGGAAGGTGCGGGCGATCCCGAGCCCGGAGAGCTCCGCCGCGTGGCGGAGCTCCTTGCCCTCGAACCGGACCGTCCCTGATCCGGCTCTATAGAGACCGCTGATGATGTTCACCATCGAGCTCTTGCCCGCGCCATTCGGTCCGATGAGCGCGCACACTTCGCCCTGCTTCACCTCGAAGCTGACTTGGTCGAGCGCGCACACGCCGTCGAAAGAAAGCGAGACGGCGCGGACTTCCAGGAAGGGGCCGGGCAGGCTCATGCCGCGACCCTCTTTTGCGTTTCGAGCTCGCGAACGAGCGGCAGAATGCGCTTGCCGAAGTATTCGACCTCCTCGAGATAGTGAAGGAAGCCGCCCAGTATCAGGTCTACGCCGACCGCCTTGTAATCGAGGATGCGCCGAGCGATCTGCTCGGGCGTGCCGACGAGGTTCGGCCGGAAGCCGTCGTTATACTGCACGAGATCCTCGAAACTCGAGTTCGCCCAGTTACCCTGTCCTTCGGGCGAGGCCTTTCCGGCCTGCTTGACCGCGTCTCCGAAGGCATTGACGGCCTCCTTGTCGGCGTACTTGACGATGTCCGCGAGGACTTTCTTCGCCTCTTCCTCGGTGTCCCGCGCGATGATGAAGGCGTTCATCCCGATCTTGGGCCGTCGTCCGAGCGGAGCGGCCTTGCCCTGGATGTCGTCGACCTGGGCCTTGATGCCTTCGGTGGTGTTGCCGTTGCAAAAGTACCAGTCCGAAACGCGCGCGGCCATGTCGCGCGCACCGCGCGAAGTTCCGCCCTGGAAAATTTCCGGATGCGGGAGCTGCAGCGGCTTGGGCTTAAGGTTGTATCCGTGGATCCGATAGAAATCGCCGGAAAAGGAGAAGTGGTCCTCCGTCCAGCTTCCCCGGAGAACCCGAATGAACTCTTCCGAGCGACGATACCGCTCGTCGTGCTCGAGCCACGGTTCGCCGAGGGCGGTGAATTCTCCTTTGAACCAACCGCTCACGACGTTGACCGCCGTACGGCCGTTCGACAGCTGGTCCTGCGTGGCGACGAGCTTCGCGAGCACACCCGGATGCCAAAGGCCTGGGTGAATTGCGGCGATGACCTTGAGCCGCTGCGTCGCCTGAAGCAGTGCGAAGCTGAACGTGGTCGACTCGTGCTGAAACTCTGCCCCGTAGCTCGCCATATAGCGGACTTGGCTAAGGGCGTAGTCGAAGCCGTTATTCTCGGCGAGCCTCGCGAGCTTGACGTTGTAGTCGAGGCTCCAGTCGGTCCGCTGCTCGATCTTGCTGATCACGAGCCCGCCGCTCACGTTGGGAACCCAGTAGGCAAACTTCAAGGGATGCGGCACGTTGTTGGTCTCAATCGTTTCGGTACTCATCGTCGACTCCTCTTTGCTTCAAAGGCCTACTCGCCGCCGGCCTCGAACAGTTCGAGCGGCAGCCCCACGAGGGTCTTTCCGATCCACTCGCGGGCGATGTTGTTGGACGGCCCCATGCCGATCGCGGCCCGCACATCGCGGTAGGCGCGCTCGAGAGGACCGCGCTTGTACCCATAGCCCCCGCTTACATCGAGCGCGCGGCGCGCTACCTCGTTTGCAACCTCGGCGGAGTGCACTTTGAACTCCGTAAGGGCGATGAGAAGCTCGCCCTGCGGCTTGCCCGCGAACCAGAGGGCATCGAGCCGCTCGGCCAGCGCATCCTGCCAAGGGCGAACGCTCTCGACGAGCACCTTCGCTTCCCCGATTTGCTGCCGCAGGACTTGGTAGTCGGCAAGGCGATGGTTGAAATCGCGATGCACGGTGGCCGTGGCGTACCGGGTTGTTTCCTCGAGCGCGCCGCGTGCAACGCCGTGCCACGCCGCGCCGAGACCGATGAGGTAAACCGGCGACACGCCGTGGTAGATGATGTCTTTGCCTTCGCCCTCTTGTCCGAGCCGATCGCGAAGTAACACTTTGACGCCGTCGTAGCGTATTGGACCGCTATGGTTGCCGAGCACTCCGAGTGCGTCCCACTTGCCCGGGTGAATGTTGGGAGACTTGCCGTCGACAATGAAAAACGTGATGTCGGTGGGTCCTTTGGCCCCGGGACTGCGCGTCTGCACTACGTAGTAGTCAGCTTTGCCCGAGCTCGTCGTGAACGACTTTTCGGCCGTCACGAGGTAGTTTTCCCCGTCTCGTCCGGCCTCGCTGAGGTTGAACCACCAGTGACCGCCTGTCGCCTTCTCGCTTGTCGAGTAGGTGCCGATGACGCCGTCGCGCGCAGGCACGAGCCACCGCTTTTTCTGGTCGTCGCTGCCGTAGAGCGCAATCGTTTGTGCCGCGCCGACGTGCATCACGTAGACGAGCGCCGTCGACGCGCACGCGCGTCCGATCTCCTCGGCGGCGATCGCAAAAGCCACATGGTCCAAACCCAGGCCGCCCAGCTCCTTGGGCAAGAGCACGCCGTTCCATCCGGCGTGCGCAAGGGCCGTGAGATTTTCACGAGGAAAGACCCCCTCGGCGGTGCGCGGCGCGTTGGGGCGCACGACGTCCTCGACGATTGCCCGAATCTGCGTACGAAGTGCCTCGTAGTCGTGTCGTGCCATGGTGTCTTGTAAAGCAGAGACCGTGCCGACCTTGGTGGACACCGACCCGGGCCGCCACGGGCCGCATCGTCGGGCGTCCGCGCCTTTTCAGGCGTGGCCCTGCACACATCCACGCAGCGGTTGCTGCTCGACTGCTTCCCCGCACGCACCGAGAGCCAATCCGAGCAGATGGCCGAGCTTGGTCTGCTTGGTCGAGAGGTAGCCGGCGTTTTCGGCGTTGGGCGGCGTAATGAGCGGCACTCGTTCGACGATTCGGAGCCGATACCCCTCGAGTGCCGCGAATTTCGCGGGATTGTTGCTCATCAATCGGATCGTCGTCAGCCCAAGGCACGTCAAAATCTGCGCGCCTACGTCGTACCGACGCGAATCGACCGGCAGCCCGAGGTCAAGGTTCGCCTCCACAGTGTCTCGTCCCTCGTCTTGCAGGCGATAAGCGTGAAGCTTGTTAATGAGCCCGATTCCGCGCCCCTCGTGACCCCGTAAGTAGACGACTACGCCGCGGCCGGCCTCTGCAACGCGCTCGAGTGAAGAATGAAGCTGCGCCCCGCAGTCGCACCGCTGCGAGCCGAACAAGTCGCCCGTGATGCACTCGGAATGCACGCGCACAAGCACGTCAGAGGCGCCGCGCACCTCTCCCCGGACGAGCGCGACGTGCTCGCTGCCGTCGAGGTCCCGAAAGACGTGAGCGACGAACGGCCCGTACTGGGTGGGCAGGCGGGCTTGGGCCACCGGCTCGACGATCGGCTCGGTTCGGCGGCGATAGGAGACGAGGTCTTCGATATGAATGACGGCGAGGCCGTGCGCGTGGCCGAAGGCTTCGAGGCCGGCAACACGCATCATCGTGCCGTCGTCGTGCGTGAGCTCACTGAGCGCTCCGACCGGGGCCAAACCCGCGAGGCGCGCGAGATCGGACGCGGCCTCAGTATGGCCCCGACGCGCGAGCACTCCCCCGTCGCGTGCACGCAGCGGAAAGACGTGCCCGGGCCGCAAGAAGTCCTCGGGCTTCGAAGACTTGTGGGCGAGGGCCCGGATGGTGGTGGCTCGATCCATCGCCGAAATCCCGGTCGTCGTCCCTCGTCGGGCGTCTACCGTGACCGTGAAGGCAGTCCCATGTGCGTCGCGCCCAGCGGGGACCATGAGCGGGAGGCCGAGGGCTTCGCAGCGCGCTTCGGGGATGGCGACGCAGAGAACGCCGCTCGTGTGGCGCACGAGAAAGGCGACTTTCTCGGGCGTCGCCTTCTCCGCGGCAAGAATGAGATCCCCTTCGTTTTCGCGGTCGGAATCGTCCACGACGACCACCATCTCGCCCTCGGCAATGCGTTCGATGGCCTCCTCGACTCGGCTATGCGGCATGTTTCCTTGTCTCCCCTCGCGGTAACCGGCAGATTCGCCGGCGCAGCGTCATCCGCCGTGGCGCGAGTTATTCACGGTCACGAATAAAAAGATGGCTTGGGCCACTCGCCGGTCAGCCACCATCGCCCGACGTCGCGGAGCTTGTAGTCGACGGGATCGTGGAGCGTGTGGGTGCGAAGGTCCCGCCAGAAGCGATCCAGCCCGAAGCGGGCGCTCGTAGCGCGCGCACCGGTCGCATCGAAGATGCGCGTCGCGACGTCGAGCCCGACACGGGTCGTGATGATCTTCGCTGCGGCGATCGCCACAGCGCACTCACCACGCTCATCGGCCGTCAAGTTCTCACCCCGAAGCCATACGCGGTCGAGCGCGGTGCTAGCGGCGTCCGTCAAGTGTCGCGCGGCCTCGATCTGGGCGAAGAGGTCCCCGAGCGTTGCGAGAACGTAGGGGTCGTCCACGACGAGCTCGACGCCGCTTGAAAACCAGGCGCGCCCCCGCTGTCGAGTGGCACTCCGAGCCGTCGCAAGCGCCCCCTCGGCAATCCCGAGATACACATTGGAAAGAGACAGCTGAGCGATGAGCGGCCGAAGAGTTGCGAAGGTGCTCCCAAGCGGTCCGGGGTCTGCCAAGATCTCCACGTCTTGCACGGGAACGGCGTCGAACGAAACGGAGCCGCTGTCGGTCTGCCGTTGGCCCATGTTGTCCCAATCGTCTCGCGCCGTGATGCCCGCGCGACGCGCCGGTATCGCGGCCACGACGAGCTTGCCTGTGGTGGCGTCTTTGGCAGAAACGACCAGGACATCGGCGTCGCGGGCACCGGAACAGAAGCTCTTTTCACCCCTCAGAATATGTCCCTCGGGGCCTCGCGTGATTGTGGCGCGCTCATCCAGGGGGTTGAGCGCGTTTCCCCAGAACCAACGACCCGCGACCGTCGCGCGAGCGAAAGACTCGAACTGCTGCGTGGTACCGAAGAGCCGCACCGTTGCGAGGAGCAAGTGCTGAAACCCGAACACATGTGCAACGGCGCCATCCGACCGAGCGAGGATTCGAGTCGCCTGGAGGGCGGTCGCCCACGACGCACCTGCGCCGCCGAGCACCCTAGGCACCACCAGCGTGAGCAGCCCGCTCGCGCGAATGGCATCGCGCTCGTACTTTGGCGTCCCCCCGCGTCGATCGCGCGCTACGGCAGTCGCCGCGAACTCACGGGACAGAGATTCGGCGATGCCGATTGGGTCGGGCAGCCCACCGGCAGCCTGCGAGATGTCGACGGGCACAGCCAAAGCCTCGAGAGTCGATAGTGCACATTGCACGCCATCGTTTGCCGCCTCCGTTTGCGCGGGACCTGCTTTGCCAGAAGCACTGAATGCGGCGGCGGTGCTTCTGAGGGCGCAAGAAGGTGGGATGATGCAGCCGCAGCCGCAGACTTGGACGGCGCGCAAATTGCGGTGAGACGAGCGAGGAGCCGCCGCGCATGGACGTCCTATGGTTCATTCCCACCCACGGCGACGGTCGTTACCTCGGCACCGCGCACGGCGCGCGGGCCGTCGACCTCCCCTATATGCAGCAGATTGCTCGCGCAGCCGATTCACTTGGATTTTCGGGCGTCCTGTTGCCCACCGGCCGTTCGTGTGAAGACGCCTGGGTGGTGGCCGCCGCGCTCGCACCGCTGACCGAGCACCTTCGCTTTCTCGTGGCGGTTCGCCCTGGCATCGTCGCCCCGACGACTGCGGCGCGCATGACGGCGACTTTGGACCGCTTGTCGGGCGGCCGCGTCTTGCTCAACATTGTCACCGGAGGCGACCCCGGTGAGTCCGAGGGCGACGGGGTCTTTCTCGATCACGACGCGCGCTACGCGGCGGCCAAGGAATTCCTGTCCATCTACAAGCGCGTGCTGGGCGGGGAGACCGTCGATTTCGACGGCGCGCACCTGCGCGTGCGCGGCGCGAAGATTCTCTACCCACCCGTGCAGCGCCCGCATCCGCCGCTATACCTCGGCGGATCGTCTCCGGCGGCCCACGACGTCGCGGCTCGCGACGCCGACGTCTACTTGTCTTGGGGCGAACCGCCGCAAGCCGTGGCCGCCAAGATCGACGACGTGCGAGCGCGCGCCGAGAAGTTTGGGAGAACGTTGCGCTTCGGGCTACGCGTCCACGTCATCGTCCGCGATACCGAGGTGGCGGCCTGGGACGCGGCGAACGACCTTATTTCGCACCTGGACGATGCCTCGATCGCAGCCGCACAGAACGCGTTCGCTCAGTTCCAGTCGGAAGGTCAGAGGCGAATGGCGGCGCTCCACGGTGGGAGACGCGATCAGCTGGAAGTGAGCCCAAACTTGTGGGCCGGCGTCGGCCTGGTTCGGGGCGGAGCGGGAACTGCGATTGTAGGCGATCCCGACACGGTTGCTTCGCGATTGCTCGCCTATGCGGACCTGGGAATCGACACATTTATCCTCTCCGGATACCCGCACCTCGAAGAGGCCTACCGAGTGGCTGAGTTGCTTCTGCCTCGGCTTCCTCTTTTACGTGAAGCGCGCGTCATCGAGCACAACGCCACAGGCCCGTTCGGCGAGATGTTGGCCAATCGCTTCGCGCCCCACTCGCTCACGCGGAACGGCGGGCAGTTTCCCATGGCGGAGCCCAGACCGCCTCCTTCACGCGGACCGCACGCGCGATAAGCTGCAACCTGTAGAACGTGTCGGCGATGCGCTGCTGCGCGACGATGGCTTCCTCATCGAGCGGCCGAGCGTCGAAGGGCGTGCGCGCAAGCGCGACCTCGATGGCGGGTTGCGGAAATCCAACCTGAGGCGCCAGGAGGCGGGCCGCAAGCTCGCGGCTGTCGTTGGCCCATCGGCCGACGGCGCCCACCTGACCGATGAAGACCTCGACGATTTCCGGCTGCGCGTCGGCGAACGCCTGGCGCCCCACGTAAAATGCACGGTTGCTGGCGAGACCGCGCGCGTCGCGAAGGACGCGCATGGGCACCGACTGCTCGAGCGCGGCGAGGATCGGATTCCATATGGCCCAAGCGTCGACTTGGCCGCGAACGAAGGCAACGCGTGCGTCGATCGGTGAGAGGGGCCTGACGGTGATGTCCCCCCATGTGAGACCTGCTTCTTCGAGCGCCCTGGCGACGAAATAGACGACGTTGGCTCCACGGCTGACGGCGAGTGATCGGCCGCGGAGATCGCTCAACGAACGAATCTGCGAGGGCTCGAGCACCACGATGGCCTCGCCTTCGGGCGCGGGGGGCTCGGCGGCGAGGTATACCACCGGCGCGCGCGAAGCCTGCGCAAACACCGGCGCCGCCTCACCCACGACCCCGACATCGAGAGCTCCCGCGGCGATGGCGTCGATGACTTGCATGCCCGTGGCGTGGTCGGTCCACTCCACGTCGACCCCGCGAGCGCCGAGTGCCTCTTCCAACGCGCCGGTCGCCTTCAAGAGTGAAAGGACGCCGAAGCTTTGATAGCCGATGCGCAACCGAACCCCCTGCAGTCGCGCCCCGCGGACAAACGTAGCGGTTTCGTCCGGTTCTCGCTTCAGTGCGGAACCCAGCAGTCCGTACTGCAAGAGCCTCGCGCGCACGACATTGCGGCTGACCCCGAGCAGGCGCGCGGTGCGCAGCTGGTTATTGTCCGAAAAGCGGTAAGCCGTCCGGAAGACCGCCTCCTCGACCTCGTCATGCAGGGCGGGTCGCTCCTCCTCGAAGAGCGCAAGAAGCGCGGACTCGAGCATGGCGCGCGCGTCGACCGTCGGGGGGAAGGACTCCACGGCCGCGAACGCCTTCGGCGGGGGTAGCGACGAAGCTCGACCCGGAGCAGCCTTGTCGGAGAGCTGCAAGTCGCCCTCCGTGACGCGGCCCTGACGCGCGACGAGCAAAGCTCGATGGACGACGTTCTCGAGCTCGCGAATGTTTCCGGGCCACGGGTGGTCGAAAAGGCGGGTGACCGCGCCTTCGGTCAGCTCCGCGCCCACCATCCCCAGGCGAGCCGCATAAGTGTTCAGGAAGTGCAGGGCGAGCGGCAGAATATCCTCGCGACGCTCGCGCAGTGGGGCAAGCGCCAAGTGCGCCACGTGCAGGCGATAGTAGAGGTCTTCGCGAAATCGGCCCTCGGATACGGCTTGCGGCAGGTCGGCGTTCGTTGCGGCGACCAGGCGCACGTCAATCGAGATCGCCCTGCGTGCGCCAACGCGGACGACCTCGTGCTCCTGAAGGACTCGGAGGAGCTTCACCTGCGCGCTGAGGGGCAGATCGGCCACTTCGTCCAGGAAAAGAGTCCCTTTGTCGGCGGCTTCGAACCATCCCTGGCTGCTGGCAAACGCGCCCGTAAAGGCGCCCTTTTCGTGACCGAACAGCTCGCTTTCGAGAAGCGACGGTGTCAGGGCACCGCAGTTGACTGCGACGAACGGCGCCGTCGCGCGGGCGCTGCGGTCGTGCAAATGCCGCGCGACAATCTCCTTGCCGGTGCCGGTTTCGCCCGTGATGAGAATCGTCGCGTTGCTCGGCGCGAGCTGCTCGACCTGCGTCAGCAGCGCGCGGGAGGCCGGCGCTTCAAAGACGAGCGCCCTTGCCCGTACGGGCGGGGCGTCGGTTCGAGAGAGCTCCAGGATAGGCATGGTGTGACCCCGAAAGTGCTCATGGGCCACTCCACTAGCTCGCCGTCGCCCAAGTGTCTACCATAGAAGACTCATTGGTCGTTATTGTAGCGACACGCGAGCAGCCATCAAGCAGCGTGCTTCCAGCAGATGCCCATACCGAGCCACCGGCAATCGATTCGCGCCGTGATTTTCGATTGCGACGGCGTCTTGGTCGACAGCGAGCTTCTAGCGCTGCAGGTCGAGCGCAGAGCCCTTGCTGAGGTCGGCCTCACCTACGACCTGGCCGAATTTCAGCGCCGATTTCTCGGCTTGCCCTATTACGATCAGCTCCGCGCCCTCGATGCCGACGCCTTCCACCGGACCGGACTGCACTTACCTGCCAATTTCGCCGAGGGCGTCCGCGAAGCCATGTTGAAAAGCTTCGCGGAGCGGTTGCAGCCTGTCGATGGCGCGGTGCAGTTTGTCAATGCGCTTTCTGTCCCGAAGGCCGTCGCCTCATCGTCGATGATGCAGTCGCTGGAATGGAAACTCGTCCTTACTGGCCTAAAAAAGGCCTTCGGCGAACACGTCTACTCGACCGAGCGGGTGACGCGCGGCAAGCCCTCCCCCGATCTCTTTCTGCTGGCAGCGCGAAGCCTCGGTGCCGCCGCCGAAACGACGCTCGTTCTGGAGGACAGCGCGAACGGCATCCGCAGCGCGAAGGCCGCCGGCATGATCGCGGCCGGTTTCACCGGAGGAGGACATTGTGGACCTAGTCACTACGAGATGCTGGTCGCCGCGGGCGCAGACATGGTGTTTCCGTCCTTCTCTGCACTCGGCGCGTTTCTCACGGTTCGCCAGACCTAGGGAGAAGATATTCGGCGGGCGCGGTTCGGACTCTGCGCCGCAATGGGCACGCAATTCGTGCCGGCCAAAAAGCGGAAAGGGCCCCGCCGCCTTGTGATCGGCCGCGGGACCCTTCCCTGGTTGTCACGCCGCAGCGCCGAGCGCCTAGGAGGCGCGCGGTGCCGTGGCGCCGGCCGGCGCGCTTGCCGTCGTCGGGCTCGGAGCCGAGGCGGGGGAACCGTTCGCAGGCGTCACCACGAGAGCCGCTTTCACGTCTCCCTTGATGGCCTTCTTCTGGTTCTTACCCGCCGTGCCCCGCGCCTTTCGAGTGGCGGCGCGCTTTGCGACCGCGACTGCCTTCTGCTCGGCCGTGATCGGAGCGCGCGCCTTGGGGGGCGCGAGCCCGAAATCGGCCAAGACGTCGGCCTTCGTACCGAACGTACCCCGCACGACCGTCTCGAATGCGCGGATGACCGCGCTCTGGGACGGCGATTGGGATTGTTCGGTCTGGACCGTCGCCTTTGCGGCAGCCTTCGCCGCTTCCACGGCATCGCGAGCGTTGACGAAGCTTTGCATCAGCTGCGTCAGTGCGCTCACCGTGTAAGCCGTACCCCCGACCTGGAGCGTGACGCTCGCGTTCGGGTAGTACTTCTGCGTCCCGAGAATCAACTGCTTTACCCGGGTGGCCTCAGTATTCAATCCTCTTGTAGCCATGACCTTGTCTCTCTCTTCCGAGGGCGCACGGTCGCCGTGACGGGCGACCCCGCACCGAGCCCCATGCTCAGGGCGGGAGTGCCTGACTTTCGCTTCCCTCAGAGAGACTGTCCGGGCTCGATTTCAAATTCGCCGTTTCGGAGGAAAAAATCGTACGGAGAGATGTCGATTTACTGGGAGCACTCTGTAAGTGCCTGTTTTCGCGGGAGACTGTGGAGTGTTGGGGCGACGGCGGTCCTCGTGAGGGCGAGACGGACGCGTCTGAGCGTGACGGACGCATCGCTGAAGCTCAGAGGCTCGCCTCTGAGCCTGACGGACGCATCGCTGAGGCTCAGAGGCACGTGTCTGAGCCTGACGGACGCATCGCTGAGGCTCAGAGGCACGTGTCTGAGCCTGACAGACGCATCGCTGAAGCTCAGAGGCTCGCCTCTGAGCCTGACAGACGCATCGCTGAAGCTCAGAGGCTCGCCTCTGAGCGTGACGGACGCATCGGTCAAGCTCAGAGGGACGCGTCTGAGCGTGACGGACCTATCGGTCAGCCTCAGAGGTACACGTCTGAGCGAGACGGACCTATCGGTCAGCCTCAGAGGTACACGTCTGAGCGAGACGGACGCATTACTCAAGCCCAGAGGTACGCGTCTGAGCGAGACGGACCCAGCGCTCAGTGCGCAGCCTGGCCCCACGACTCTCGGCCACAACGATGTTGGCGCAAGGGAACGCCACCTTCAAGAAGGAGAAGTCCTTCGCATCGTTGGGGTGGCTGCGGTTTCCCTGTTGAGGTCTCGACGAAGCATCAGCGTCGTCGGCACCGGCGTGGACACAATGACAGCTAGAAGCCGCCACCTACTCTTTGCCTTCCCCGGTAGCCGCTAACGCAATCCACCGATCGCACGCCACACGGAACGCGCGACGGTCGGAGAGGGCTAACCGTTTCATCGACGAGGAGAGCGCGCGCCCACTGCGACCCCACGCCGATCGAACGGCCGGGGGTCTCCCCCGAAGCAAGCTTCCACACGTCGGGGAGCGAAGGCACCTGCGGGGCCTTTGCGGTCGTCGGTGTTGACCGCCGTGCGAGGGTAGAGGCCGCGAAAGGCGATCGCTCATGATCGGATGCCCGCGTCGAACCGCACGCCAGGCCCGCGAGGAGAGGGACGAGAACAGCGCCTTGGACCAGGCGGCTCGCGTTCTGCACGAGGACAGGCTAGCGCGCACCGCCGGCTCACGGGCCCCAGGCGAGCGTGGCGACGGCGAGAACCAGCAAGGCGTGCGCCGCGACGCAGAGCCAAAGACCCATGCCGGCGGAGAGCGGGAACGGGGGCAGCGCGGGAACGGCACCAAAGCGTAGTCTGAAGAGCTTGCCCTGGGCGTCGGTCGCTTGGGTTAGCCGAAGGAGACCCACTGACGCGCGTGCCCCGAGCGTCGCGATCCCGATTCTGAAATATCGCGGATCGCCCGCCGGGACGTGGAAAAACTCGCCCCCAAAGCCTATCGCGAGCAGCGGGACGAAAAGAATGAGCAGAGAGGGGATGGCCTCGTGCTCCACTTCGACGCGGCCGACATCCTTCGTCTTCACGGATACGGGCGGGGGGATCGCGCGCGCCAGCCCGCCGACCATTGGATCGATGCTTCCTCTGCTGCGTTCGTGAAGGAGCTCGTAGCCGTGCCCGCCGATCAGGATCGCGAGCGTGAAGACACGAGCGAGCCCCACCGATCGGCTCGACTTTGCGGTCTTCTCGAGCGACTCGAATACGCGAATCTCGCACTGACGCGCGTCGCCGAGATCCTCGCCGTCGATGACTATCCTGTATCGGTCGTCGGTGTCCGGCTGGATCCAGAGCTCGCGCCGAACCGGACGAAAGCCAGTCCGACGCGCGTGCGACGTGAAGAAGCGCGAGAGGTCCAGCGGCCAGACGATCCACCCCAGAGCCGAGAGAACGAGGTACCCCGGGTGGTAGCCGTCGAGCCTCGGAAAGGCCACGGGCCACGTGAACAGCGACACCACAATGACCCCCCAGAACCACCTGCGCCCGGCGGACCAAAGCGGCATGCGCCGGACTAGGCGCAGCCGTGGCTCCGGAGCGACGACGAAATGGCCGCCCGCCGGCAGCTCGAGCTTCTCGACGCTATCCACTGGCGGGCCCCACGGGAATCGAGCGAAGCAATCTCAGTTCCTCGTTCTGCCGCTTGCGTTGCTCTCCCAGTAGGCGTCGGAGCGACCTTTCGGCGCGGAGCGGCCGGACGGGGAGGGGCCCAGAGCCGCCACTCGTCACTCGAGTCTCGAGCCTCACCAAGGCCCCCTGCACCCGAGTCACCCGGTTGCGGCGATGGGACGTCACCCGCCGGCCGCGAGCACCGAAAGGTCCCTTCGACGCCGTCCCTCCGACGCCGTCACTCCTCCGCAGTCCTGCCGCCCGGTGGGGGAGGGTGGCTCTCGCGCTCCAGGTATCGAAAGATCGTGCGAGGGTCGACGCCGAGATCGCGCGCGGTCTGCGTGCGATTGCCGTTATTTCGCTCGAGCACTTCGAGCACGTACTTTCGCTGAAACTCCTCTTTTGCTTTCTCGAGCGGCACGATCGAGCTCTCTTCGTCTTTGCCGAGATCGAGGTCTTCAGGGCCGAGCAGCGTCTTCTCGCAAAGCACGAGCGCCTTTTTGATTCGGTTCTCGAGCTGGCGAATGTTTCCCGGCCACGGGCTCTTCTTGATCGCCATGAGCGCTTGCGGCGTGAAGCCTTGCACGTGCGCTCCGAGCTCTTCGGTGTGCTTCGAGAGCAGGGCTTTCGCGATGATGAGGACGTCGTCTCCGCGCTCGCGAAGCGGGGGCAGATACAGGTTTACGACGTTGAGCCGATAGTAGAGGTCTTCGCGGAAGCGGCCGCCGGCGATCTCGTCTTCGAGCACGCGGTTGGTGGCGGCGACCACGCGAATGTCGACCTTCTCCGGGCGGCTGTCGCCCACGCGGAAGACGACGCGTTCTTGAAGAGCCCGGAGAAGCTTGACCTGGAGATTGAGCGGCAGCTCGCCGATCTCGTCGAGAAAGAGCGTGCCCCCGTTGGCTGCCTGGAACTTGCCCGGCCGAGACGCCACGGCGCCGGTGAAGGCTCCGCGAACGTGTCCGAAGAGCTCACTCTCGATGAGGTTCTCGGGAATCGCGCCGCAGTTGATGACGACGAAGGGCCCGGTGGACCGGCCGCTGCGCCGATGGAGCTCGCGCGCGATGAGCTCTTTGCCGGTACCGGTCTCTCCCGTGATGAGGACCGAGATGTCGGTGGTCGCCACCTTCTGCAGCTTGCGGAAGACTTCGAGCATCGACGGGCATGCTCCGATGATCTCGCCGAACCGCTTGTCCTTCAGCTCGGCGACGAGCTTTTCCTTGTCGGCGCGCAGGGCGCTCAGGAGCAGCGCGTTTTGCAAAATGAGGCTCGCTTGGCCGGCGAAAATCGACAGAACGTCGAGCTGGCTCTTCTCGAAGAGGGCTTTGACGCGATCGTTTCCGACGTAGAGCGCGCCTTGGACGTGGCCTTGCGAAACGAGTGGAGCGCACATCACGCTCGAGAGGCGAAGGGCGAGCACGCTCTCGCTCGTGTTGAACTCGGCGTCGGTGAGCGCGTCGCTCACGATGACGGGCCGCCCGGTCTCCATCACCTTGCGCACGATGCTGTCGCTGATGGCGCCGCTCGACTCGGTCAGTGTCTCGCGCTTGACGTTGCGCGACGCCCGGATGCGCTGCGGCGCGGTCTGCGCCTCGCTGGGCTTGCCGCCGGCTGTGACGAACGCGTCGTCATTGAGCAAAATGAGGCCCTTTTCGGCCCCCGTCACTTCGATGACGGCGTCGAGCATCGCCTCGAGAAGCGGGTCGATGTCTTTCATGGTCATCAGCTTCTCGCTGAACTCGTAGAGCTTGCGGAGGCCCGCGAGCTGCTGCTGCGTCGGCTGGACTTGCGCGTCTCCCGCTCCGCCCGCTGCGGCCCCTGAGCCCTCGGGACCTCGGGAAGACCCGGGCTCGTCGAACATGCTGAAGGAGAGCTCGGCGCTGCCGAGCGTCAGGCGGTCACCGTGTACGAGGCGCGCGCGCCGCTTCTTCTTGCCGTTGATCTGAATGTCGGCCTGCCTGTCGACCTCTTCGAGGTTGAAGTCGCGTCCGTCGAACATCACTTGAATGTTGGTGTCGCCGGCGGCGTCGGTGTGAATGCTGACGTCGTTGCCCAATCCGCGGCCCACCGTGGTGACCGGCTTGTAGAGAACGAATGCCCGCGGCGGGCCCTGCGGGGGAAACCACTTGAGGATCGGCATCGGGGGCGGCTTGGCTCGAAAAGCCTCGCCTCCGACAGTAACTCAAGTGACCGCGCCCGCGGCAAGCGCCTTGGCGCTCGACTCAAATGTACGCGATTGACGGCTGAGCCGGAGCTGGGGCATAAGGACGGCGTCCTAGCGTCGATCGGGACCGTTGGAGGAGAAAAACGACCATGAAAAATATCGTAATTGTGGCCCTTCTTGCGGCGATCGCGTCGGTTGTGGCGGTCGTTGCGTGCGGAGGGGAAACACCCGCTCCCGCTTCGCCGGACAACGCCGCTGCCAGCAGCTCGGCGGCCCCGGAATCGTCTGCGGCTCCCGCGTCCAGCAAGTAAGCGCAAGTCCACACTGAGGACTCTCGAACGGGGCTCCCCAAAAAAGGGGGCCCCTTTTTTTTGCCTTCACCCCTTGAGCGTCGCGCCCGCGACGGCGCGCAGATCGAACTCGTAGCCCAGCTCTCGCGCCATGAGGTCCATGACGGCTTGCCGCACGGGCTTTCCCTCCCAAAGGACCGCGTGGACCTCGGCGGTGATGGGCATGTCGACCCCGAGCTTGTCCGCGAGCCGGTGCGCGCTTTTGGCGGTTCCGACGCCCTCAGCCACGTGCCCCAAGCCCGCGAGAACGTCGGCGAGGAGGCGGCCCTGCCCGAGCTCGAAGCCCACCGTTCGATTGCGCGATAAGTCGCCCGTGCACGTGAGCACGAGGTCGCCCATGCCCGCGAGGCCGGCAAGCGTCAGCGCCGAGCCTTCGCGCGCCATGGCAAGCCTGGCGATCTCGGCGAGGCCTCGAGTGATGAGCGCGGCCCGGGTGTTGTGGCCAAAGCCGAGCCCCTGGACAGCTCCCGCCGCGATGGCGATCACGTTCTTGAGCGCTCCGCCGCATTCGACACCGGCGACGTCATCGCTCGCATACGTTCGAAAATACGCAGTGCGCAGCATGTCGATCGCGTCCGCGCAGACGCGTGGGTCGCGAGCTGCGACGACGACGGCCGTCGGCTGGTGCTCGGCGAGCTCGCGAGCAAAGCTCGGACCGGAAAGGACCGCGAGGCGCGGGCCGACGGTCGCCCGGAGCTCTCCGTCGAGAACCTCGTCCATGAACTGCAGCGAGTCGGTTTCGATGCCCTTGGTGGCCCCAATCGCGAGCGCATGGTGCGCGAGATGCGGGCGAGCGCTACGAGAGACCTCGCGCATGGCGTGACTGGGTACGACGAAAAGGACCGCTGACGCCCCACCGACGGCCTCGCCGATCTCGTGGGTGACGGAGACCTTCTCGGGGAGCTCGATGCCTGGCAGATAGCGCGTGTTCTCGCGCTCTCGCGCGATGGCCTCGGCGAGCTGGGGGCGGCGTGCCCACAGCGAGACGTCGGCCTCTTTCTCGGCCAAAAGCTTGGCGAGCGCAGTTCCCCAAGCGCCTGCGCCGAGGACGGCTGCCTTCATGAGAGTAACGCTATCACCGCTCGGGTCAGGCTCGGCCCGACGCGCGACGGGTGCGAGCCATGGGTGCATTTCGACAGCTTCGGCTACGGTGCGACATATGGACGACGTGGCGATCGACATGACCTTTGCGGCGGGGCCTGACACCCTTTGAAGACCGAGGAGCCTCGCGGCAACCACGATGTCGAGACCCCCGGGGTCCGGGCGGCCACCAACGGCGCGGCGCAAATGGCGGCGGGAGGGCCCGGGCCCTTTGTCGCCGCGTCCGTTCCGGCCATCGCCGAACCGCCGATGGCCAAGCGCTCGCGCGTCCTGCGGCTCGCCTACTGGGTTCTTTGGTTCGGCCTGCTGCCGGTCCTGCTCGCGTCGCTCGTCATCTGGGCGCTTTCGCCATCGAGCGGTGCCGAGCCGTCGGGCCTGTTCGCGTGGTTTCAGTCGGTGGTGCGCTCGCAACCCGTCCCGGTCGGCATCGTGCTCTTTACGGCGTTCGAAGTGGCGATATGGGCGTTCCGCCACGACTTGCCGTTCTCCAGGCATGCGCAGTCGTCGCTTCGCGCCGATTTGCCGGCTCACTCGCGCGCCGCCTTCGAGCAGGCTCGGTCTCTCCTCGACGAAGCCGAAGCCATTTTGTCGGGCTCCGAGAAGGACATCGCCCGGGAGCTCACGCCCAAGGAGCGTCAGAGGCTGTCGGAAGACCTCGTCGATTTGCGAGAGGCCATGCAGCGCGTTCCGTTCGATGAAAGCGCATTCATCGATGCCCTGAAGCGCGCCGACGGCGAGGTCGAGATCCGCTTGGGGCGATGGCGGCGAAGCGAGGTGCGCGAATACACCGAGGCGATCCTCATGGCCGTCGCCGTGGCGTTCGCGCTGCGCACGTTCGTGATCGAAGCGTTCAAGATCCCGAGCGGGTCGATGATTCCGACGCTCATGGTCGGCGACCACATCTTCGTCAACAAGTTCAGCTACGGCCCGGCGATTCCGCTCACGCACGCGCGAGTCTGGACGAACATGCCGCCCAAGCGCGGCGACGTCATGGTCTTCGCGTTTCCGGAGCACCCGGATCAAGACTTCATCAAGCGCGTCATCGCGATCGAGGGCGATCGGCTCGAGGCTCGAGGAGGGCACCCCATCGTCAACGGCTGGGAGGTCCCGAGCTGCCGGCTCGGCGACTGGGGCTACAGCGAATACGATTCGCCGATCAGCCGTCACGTCGGCGATCTCTACGTCGAGTACCTTGGAGACGAGTCGTATCTCACGTTCTACGACCGTGCTTCCGGCTACTCGCCCGAATACCAAGGTCCCTACTCGGTCAAGAAGGGGGAGGCTTGGGTGATGGGAGACAACCGGAACAACAGCCACGATTCGCGCATGTGGTTTGGCGGTCAGGGCGGCGGAGTGCCGTTCGAAAACATACGCGGCCGAGCGCTCTTCGTCTGGTTGAGCGTGAGCGACAGCGGCCTCGACTGGTCACGGCTCGGCGCCCCGGTGATGGGTCGGCCCAGGCTGCCGCCTTCCGCGAGAGACCTGGAACCAGCGCTCGAACGTTGCCTGAGAAACCGCCCAAGCGTCACGAGCCCCGGGCGATAAGGATCGTCGTGCCGCGGCTGGCTCTCGGCTTGTTCCTCTGGATTGCCGCGTGCGCGAGCGTGCAGAGCGCGGCGCAGCGCGACCCCATGCGATGCGAGCGCGACCCAAACTGCGTCCGCGCTCGCGGGGCCTATCCCGATTGCGATAGGCAGTGCAATGACGATCCGGAATGCGTGGACCGGTGCAAGCAGATGCAGACCGACCCCGGACTCAGTCATCATTAGTGTTAAGACTCTCGGAGATCACCTGAGCCTTATTACGTGGATGGCGAAGGAGGCTCACCTGAGCCTCACTCCGCCGCGCCTCTTGGCGCGGCTCCGTTACGGCATCAGAAATTCTCAATAGACCCCGGGGGGCGCGCCGCCGCTCCCCCCGAAAACCCCCCAGCGGGAGTTGGTCACTCCGGACTCTAGGGTGGCGCAGACCCATGTACGCTTCCGGCTGGGGGGCTCGCGGGGGGAGCGCTCCCCCCGTGCCCGCAGTGGGTCACTTTGATGCTGTAACGGAGCCGAGCCGAGAGGCGAAGGCGGAGTGAGGCTCAGGTGATCTCCTTAGCATCCACGTAATGCCCTCTTGCGGGCTATAGTGAGTGCGTATGTCGAGGGGGATGGCGCTAAGCGTTCTGCTTGCGGTCGCGGGGTGCTCTTCGCCTTCCACGACGACGGCCCCAGCGTTACCGGGGGTTCCGAGCACGGAGGCGTGCTCGGGAGATGCGGGCGCGTGCATTTTCGGGACGGCGGCGGCCGTTGGCTTTGCGGGCTCTCCGGTTCTCACCGTGAACCTTTACCGCGTGTTTCCGTCGGGGTCGTTTCAGCTCGTGCAGCAGCAACTTGTCGCCAGTCAGCTCGTTGCGGCCGATGGGACGTGGGCGTTTAGCGATCGTGAAGCTTGGGGGCACTACTATGTTCAACTGGTCGCGGCTGTTCAAGCCAGTGCGAGCGCGGCGCCCAGCCAAGCCAGTACGCTGGTGGGGCCGCTGACCGCGCCTTCGGCGAAAGCGCAGGCGCTCCAGATCGGTCCCGTCTTCGCGACCGTGCTGCAGTCGAACGGCACCGGCGGCGCTCAACAGATCAACGAAGTTTACGTGCAGGTCTACGACGCGGTCACCGGCGACATGGTTTCCGATGCGTCGGTCTCCATGGCGCTCGGCGATGCCTCCCTCTCGCTCGCGTGGGATCCCGGAGCCGACATCCCCGCCTATCGCGCGACTTTCGACGCGGGAACGCCGGCACAACCGAGCTACACGGTCTCGAGCTCGAGCTGGGATGGAGTGGCGCTGCTCGTGGCTCCAGACCCGCCTCCTCTCGGGGCCATCACGTCGCCGCAGGCCGGAGCGAGCGTCGCCGAGGATGGCGGGGCTCTCGCCGTCGATTGGGTGCCGGAGCCGTCTGCCGATTTCGAAGTGGTGGAGCTCTTCGGACAATCCGACGGCGGCTGGGCGCCGGTCTACGCTTCGCCTTCGGCGATCCCTCCGGACGTGAGCAACACGGGGGCGCTTTCGAGCGAGGGCGTGGATCTCGACTCTGGCGCTTATCTCGTCAACGTGGCGTACGTGCGCGCCAATTGCGTTGCGACGGGCGCGGGCTGTGTGCAAGCCGGATCGATCGCGACCGAGCCGTTTACGGTGATCCCGTGACGAGGGCTCGTCCTCGCCTCGCGTCGACGGTTCGTCGCATGGCGTCGACTCACCACGAAGGGCGAAAGTGGATGGCCTTGGGCTGCGTGAGGGCCTCGAAGCCGAGGGCACTGAGGCCGACTCCGCGACCGGAGTCCTTTCGTCCGCTCCACGGCAGCGCCGGGTCGAGGTAGTCGCACCGATTCATGAACACGGTGCCGTGATCGAGGGCGCGCCCGAACCTCCAAGCGCGTTCTCGATCGCTCGTCCATACGCTGGCCGTGAGCCCGAGGCGCGATTCGTTCATCCTGAGGAGGGCCTCGTCGTCGGAGTCGACCGGAGAGACGGCCACGATGGGGCCGAACGACTCCTGGCGAAAGAGCTTGGTCGCCTGGGTACAATCCGCAATGAGCGTCGCCTCGAAGAAGCGGCCGCGCCCCTCGACCTTGGCGGCTCGCCCGCCCGCGATGAGGCGCGCACCGTGCGATTGCGCATCGTGCACGAGCGTCTCGAGCTCGGCCACGTGGTGCGGTTGCGCGATCGGCCCGAGCGTCGTCGCGTCCCGCATCGGGTCTCCCATGACGTAGGCGCGCACCAGGCCCTCGGCGATCTCGAGGAAGCGCCCGTAGACCGCCTTGTGCACGTAAATGCGCTCGACGGCGCAGCAGCTTTGGCCCGCGTTGTAGATGGCTCCGTCGACGATGCTGTCGACGCTCCTGGCGAGGTCGCAGTCGGGGGCCACGTACGCGGGGTCGTTTCCTCCGAGCTCCAAGCACGGATGAAGGAAGCGCTTGGCGGCGGCCTGGACGACGCGATGCCCGCCAAAAACGCTCCCCGTGAAGACGACGTGGTCGACGCGCGGGTCGCCGACCACGCGCTCGCTCGTCGCATGGTCGCAGTGCAGGGCCTGAACGAGGTTTGCGGGAGCCCCGGCGGCCGCGAATGCGCGCGCGAAGTGGTCACCGCAGAGCGGGGAGCGCGGGCTGTGTTTGAGCACGAGCGCGTTGCCGGCGACGACGGCCGGGACCACGCAGTTGACGGCGGTGAGCAGCGGGTAGTTCCACGCGGGCAAATCGAGCACGACGCCGAGCGGCTCGCGCACGATGCGACGTTCGAACGCGGCGGTTTCCAGGACGATGTCTGCCAGCGACTTCTCGGCGATGGCCATCATGGCGCGCGCCCGCACGCCCATGGTCTTGACCTCGCCGCGCGCTTGCGCGATGGGCTTGCCCATCATGTGGGTGATGTCCGAGGCGATTGACTCGGCCCCCAATTCCAGGTGGGTTACGGCCCGCTCGCAGAGCGCCAGGCGGTCGGCCAGATTGCTGGTGCGCCACGCGCGGGCCGCCGCGCTGGCTTTGTCGAGGACGGCGTCGACGCTCGCGTCGTCGGAGAGCTGCACGGCGCAAGCCGACTCGCCCGTGAAGGGATTGTCGACGACGAGAGTGGAGGGAGAGCTCATGGGCGGAGCGAGCATAGCCCGCCTCGGAGTGTGATCCCGTCGCCTTCAGGAGCCTGCCGCGACCTGCATCGACCGTCCGGTTGCGGTGCGCGCGCGGGCCAGCTTGCGCGGTTCACCTTCGAAGACGATGCGTCCCCCGTCCTCGCCTGCCTCGGGACCGAGCTCGACGACCCAATCGGCGCACGCCACGACGTCGGGGTGGTGCTCGATGATGACGAGCGTGTCGCCGCGCGCCACCAACCGCTCGAACACCGTCAGCAGCCGCCGCACATCGGTCAGGTGTAGGCCCGTCGTGGGCTCGTCGAGCACGTACAGCGTGGCCTCGTGAGCCGCTCCGGCGGTGAGCTCTGCCGCGAGCTTCAATCGTTGAGCCTCGCCGCCCGAGAGGGTGTTCGACCCCTGGCCGATCTGCATGTAGCCGACGCCCATCTCGGCGAGCGTCGCGAGCGGACGAGAGATCCTCGGATGGTGCGCGAACACCGGCGCCGCGTCTTCCGCCGACAGGCGAAGCACGTCCCCGATGGACAGCCCCGCATAGCGAATTTCGAGGGTCGACGGTTCGAAACGCGATCCCCCACAGGCCTCGCACGGCGCAATGACGTCGGGCAAGAACGGCATCTCGGCGACGATCTGTCCCTGACCTTCACATGCCGGGCAGCGCCCCCCGATGGCCTTCTTTTTGGAGCGACCCGCGCTCCCCGTGTTGAACGAGAAGCGGGCCGCCGTGTAGCCGCGCGCCTTGGCGTCGGGCAGCGACGCAAAGAGCTTGCGCACGTCGTCCCAGATTCCGAGAAACGTGGCCGGGACCGAGCGCGGCGTGCGGCCTATGGGAGACTGATCGACGGCGATCGCGCGTTTGACGGCTCTGGCGCCGGCGAGCGAGCGAAAAGCGCCAGGGGTTGGAGCCACGAGCCCGAGCGAGCGGCGAAGCGCGGGGTAAAACACGTGCCTTACCAGGGTCGACTTGCCCGACCCACTGACCCCGGCGACCACGCACATTCGCCCGACGGGGATCCGGAAATCGACCTCTTTGAGGTTGTGGGCGCGCGCGCCCGAGAGCGCGATCCACGCGTCGGCCATCGGCCGCACAGGTCGCTGGATGCGAGCGCTCTGCTCCAGGGCGAGCGCGGTCGGCGAGCGCGGGTCGGAAAGCACCTGCGCGGCCGGACCCTCGGCGACGATGTGCCCTCCGTGGCGGCCGCCCCCTGGACCGAGATCGACGAGGTGGTCGGCCGCGCGGATGGTTTCGGCGTCGTGCTCGACGACGAGCACGGTCGACCCCATGTTCGCGAGCTGACGCAGGTTGTCGAGCAGGCGCTTGGTGTCACGCGGGTGCAGGCCGATGGTGGGCTCGTCGAGAACGTAGAGCGCTCCGGTCAGGCCGCTGCCGAGCTGCGCGCTCAAGCGCAAGCGTTGCATCTCGCCGCCAGAAAGCGTCGAGGCGGGGCGATCGAGGGCGAGGTAGCCGAGGCCCACCTGCTCGACGAACGCCAGGCGGCGCACGAGCTCGGCGTGCGGTGCCTTCGCGATCTCAGCCGCCGCGCCTTCGAATCGCCACTGCCGCGCTTGGGTCAGTGCGCGGATGACCGAGCGCCCCGTCATCTGCGCGTAGGTTTCTCCGAAGAGGCGCACGCGCCGAGGGACCGCGCTGAGGCGCGACCCGCCGCAGGCGTCGCAAGGGGCGTGCGGCCCTTCTTCTTCGAGCGCCGTGGGGCCGCCTTCGATGCCCGTCCCCTCGCAGGCTTCGCAGCGACCTTGCTTGGTGTTGAACGAGAACCAGCGCGGGTCGAGCTCCGGCACCCCCGCTCCGCACTGCGAGCATGCGCGCGCGGTCGAGAGCATCTGCTCACTGTCTTTCGGCTTCGCGCTGGGAGCGCCTTCTGCGAGACGGATCGCTCCGTTGCCCCAGGCGAGCGCGCGATCGAAGGTCGGCCGATCGAGCTCCGAGAGCTTGCCGTAGTACACGATGAGATCGATCGAGTGCTCCTTGGTCTTGGCGAGCTTCGGAGGCGGATCGATCGCCACGAGCGTGCCGTCGACGCGTGCGGCGCTTACGCCTGCGCGCGACGCGGTCGTGAAAAGGTCCAGATACGTCCCCTTTCGCGCCCGGACGGCGGGGGCATACACGGCCATCGGCCCGCGGCTGTTCCAGTGGGTGATGCGATCGAAGACCGCTTGGGCGCTCATCGGAGCCACGACCGAGTCGCACTCCGGACAATGAAGCTCGGCCACCTTGGCGTAGAGCAGTCGTAAGTAGTGGGCGACCTCGGTCACCGTCGCAACGGTCGAGTTGGCGCCTCCCCTCGCCGTGCGCTGCTCGAGCGCGATGGAGGGGGGAACGCCGGTCACCCGATCGACGTCGGGCCGGGGGAGCGTCGGCAGGAATTGGCGCGCATAAGGAGTCAGCGTCTCCATGAAACGGCGCTGACCCTCGGCGAAGATCACGTCGAAGGCGAGCGACGACTTGCCGGAGCCGCTCGGCCCGGTCACCACGCAGACCTTGCCGTGCGGAATCGCACAAACGACGTCCTTCAAGTTGTGCTCGCGCGCGTGAGACACCTCGATGCAGGAAGGCCCGGGGCGTGGGTCACCGCGCTTCTCTTGGGCCGCGGCGCGCCGGCCGCGAGCCGGCGGGTGGTCCTTCTCGGACATCGCCTTGCCCGTCCGCGTGTCGGTTTTCGCCACTTCGTCCGGTGTCCCTGCGGCCACGAGTCGCCCACCGTGCGGCCCGCCCCCTGGACCGAGGTCGATGACCCAGTCGGCCGCGCGAATCACGTCGAGGTCGTGCTCGACCACGACGACGCTGGCTCCGTCGTCGACGAGCGCGCGAAGGGCGTCCACGACGTACTTCGCGTCCTGCGCGTGCAGGCCCGCGCTGGGCTCGTCGACGACGAAGAGCCCGCCCTTGGCTTCTTCCGACAGCGCGCGCGCGAGCTTGAGGCGCTGGGCCTCACCGCCAGAGAGTGTCGACAAGGGCTGCCCGAGCGGCAGGTAGCCGAGGCCGACCTTGAGGATGGGGTCGAGCGCGCGGCGGAGCACGTAGTCGCGCTGACCCTCCGGGTCGAATACGCGGAGCGATTCTTCCACGGTCATCGCGAGCACGTCGGAGATCGACAGGCCGCGGTGGGTGACCTCGAGCACGTCCGGCTTGAAGCGTTTGCCGTGGCACACCGCGCAGAGAAGCTGAACGTCCGCGAGAAACTGCATCTCCACGGTCTCGTAGCCCTCGCCCGAGCACTCCTCGCATCGTCCGGCGGGGACGTTGAATGAATAGTGCGCCGGCGTATGGCCGCGTCGACGAGCCTCGGGCTCCGCGGCGAAGCGCGCTCGAACCCGGTCCCAAGCTTTCACGTACGTCGCGGGATTGCCGCGAGCGGTGCGCCCCAGCGGGGACTGATCGACCAGGACGGCTCGCAAGAGCGGCTGGACGCCGAGCATGCTGCCGTGCGGCCCCGGCTTGTCGACCGAGAGGTCACCGAGGGCGCGGGCGACGGCTCGATAGAGCACGTCATGAACGAGCGTCGACTTGCCCGACCCGCTCGGTCCCGTCACGGCGCAAAGCACCCCCAACGGGAAACGGGCGTCGATCCCCTGCAGATTGTGGGCGCGCACCCCGCGGAGCTCGAGCCAGCTCGACGCCTTCTTCGGGGTGCTGCGAGGGGCTCGCTCGCCCGCCCACGCTCGCCCCGTGGGCAAATCGGTGCGGGCAGCGAGCCCTTCCGGGGTCCCGTCGAACAAGATCCGGCCCCCATCCGAGCCGGCCCCCGGGCCCATCTCGAGAATGCGATCGCAGGCCTGAACGACGGCTCGATCGTGCTCGACGACCAGGACTGTATTGCCCCCCGCGGAGAGGTTACGCATCACGCCGCAGAGCGCGGGCACATCGGCGGCATGCAGGCCGACCGTCGGTTCGTCGAGCACGAAGAGGGTCCCGGTCAGGGCGGCGCCGAGCGCCGTCGTCAAGCCCGCGCGCTGAGCTTCGCCACCCGAGAGTGTGCGGGCTTGGCGATCGAGCGTGAGGTACCCAAGACCGACCGCGTCGAGATATCCCAAACGCGAAGCGAGCTGCTCGCTGACGCGCCGTCCTTGCGGATCGCGCGCCGGGTAAGAGGTCACCTGCGAGAGCGCCTCGGTGACCGTCATCGCGTGCCAGCCCGCCAGGCTCTGGCCCGCGACCTGATAGGCCAGGGCCGTCGCGTTGAGGCGGGAGCCGGCGCAGGCCGTGCACGGGCGATATTCGCGATAGCGCGAGAGCAGAACGCGAACGTGCATCTTGTAGGCGCGCGTCTCGAGCCACGTAAACCAGGCGCGAATGCCCGGATACTTCCCGCCTCGCCAGCCGCCTTCGCCGGCCAGGACGAGCTCACGCTGGGCCGCGCTCAGGCGACTCCACGGCACGTCCATGGCGATGTCGCGGCGCTTGCAGAACTTCTCGAGCACCCCCCGCTCCCATGTGGTGCTGGGCCCGCTCCACGGCTTGATCGCACCGCCTTTGAGCGACTTGTCGGGATCGGGAATTACCTTGTCCCAGTCGACGGCGATGATGCGACCGAATCCACGGCATGCCTCGCAGGCGCCAAACGGTGAATTGTAAGAGAAGAGGCCAGGCCTCGGCGGCTCGAAGGCGCGCGCGCAGCGCGGGCACACCAGTCCGCGGGCCAGCGTGACGTGGGTGCTGCCCGCGACGGCGCCTCCGGTCCCCCCCGCGCCCGGGGCAGGCGAGTCGACGCGCAGTTGAGCGCGGCCCGCCCCTCGCGACCAGGCAGCTTCGATCGCCTCCTGCAAGCGGCGCGCTTCGCGGGGGCCCACCGTCACTCGATCGACCACGACTTCGACGCGCACACCCGGCGCGGTCGCTTCGCTCGGTCTCACGTCGTCGAGCTCCCGGACGGCTCCGGCGACGACGAGCCTGCGGTACCCATCCTTCGCCAAGGTCTCGCGGATCTCGAGGAACTGCTCCGCGTCGTCCAGAGTCAGGGGGTAGGTGACCAGGGCGCGCTGGCCCGTGAGCGACTCGGCCACTTTCGCCGCCGCCGCGTACGGAGAGGTCTCGACCGCCTCGACCCCGCATGCAGGGCATCGGGGCACCGATTCGCGAGCGAAGAGGGCCGCAAGATAAGGTTCCAGGTCGGCCATCGTCGCGAGCGTCGAGCGGCTCGATTTGACCGGCGCGCGCCTGTCGACCGCGACCGTTGCGGCCACCGGTTCGAGCGAGTCCATGGGCGGACGTTCGAGCCTCTCGAGAAACTGCCGCGCGTACGGGCTGAAGCTCTCGACGAACCGCCTTTGCCCTTCGGCGTAGAGCGTGTCGATGGCGAGCGATGACTTGCCCGAGCCGCTCGGACCGGTCACGGCAATGAGCTGACCCTGCAGAAGGTCTACATCCACCCCCTTGAGGTTGTGGGTCCGCGCCCCGCGCAGTCGAATCGGTCGCATGGTCGTCACTCGAGCTTGCGCTTCAAGCGGGCCCGGGCAGCTCGACTCGGAAGGTCGCGCCGCCGCTGCCCGAGGCTGCGAGCTCCAACGTGCCGCCGTGGGCCGCGGCGATGCGTCTTGCGAGCGCCAGCCCAAGCCCGCTCCCGCCCTCGCGCCCGGTCACCAGCGGCTCGAAGAGGCGAGCGACAATCGCTTCCGGCACTCCGGGCCCGTCGTCGGCGATCTCCATGACCACCTGGCCCCCGAGCGCCCACGCTTGGGTGGTCACCGTCGGCTTGCGAGGCGCGCAGGCCCGGATGGCATTGTCGTAGAGTGCATGGAGCAAGCGCGCGAAGAGTCGCGGATGGGCTTGCACGAGCAGTCCGCGAGGAATCGCGCCGTCTTCCCAGCGCGCGGCGCCTGGGCCCACCTCGGCGCGTGCTGCCGCGACGATCTCGAGCAGTGGGGCCACTCTCTTGTCGAGGGGCTCTCCGCGAGCGAGGCCCATGACGTCATCGACGATGGAGTGCGCGGCCCTCGCGTTTCTTTCGATCTTGGCGAGGTGCGACTCTGCCCCCTGCGCGTCTCCGTGAGCGACGGCGAGCCGGCCGACGTGAGCGCTCGACGAGATGGTCTGGAGCACGTTGCGAAGCTCGTGGGCCATCTCCGCAGCCATTTCTCCGATGACCGCGAGCCGGTCGCGCTCGTCCTCCATCGCGCTGGGCACCACGGGGCCCGAGCCTAGTGGCTGCGCGGCGCTGACGCCAAGGCAAGGTCCCGCAAGCGTTTCGGCGCTTGGGCTTTGGCCGCGACCCGAAACAGCGTAAGTTTCAATCCCGGGGCCCGCCCCAGGCTCCTGTCATGGCTGCAGTCCAACCGGACAACAAGATCGTCGTCGGTACTTTGCTCGTGGGAAAGTACAAGGTCGCCCGCGAGCTCGGCCGTGGGGGAATGGCCGCAGTGTACGAAGCCGAGCACATCGACCTCGGCAAGCGCATCGCGATCAAGGTGCTGGCGGCAGAGCTTTCGAGCTCCCCCATCGTCATCGAGCGGTTCGTTCGCGAGGCCCGCGCAGCCGCAAGCGTGAAGAGCCCGTACATCGTGGAGGTATACGACTCGGGCCGAATCGAGGACGGTCGCCCTTTTATCGCGATGGAGCTGCTCGAAGGCGAGTCTCTGTACGATCGCATGGCTCGCGTGCGTCTCATCGACCCCCAAGGCACCGTGCGGATCATCGCCCAGGTGGCCAAAGGGCTGACGAAGGCGCACGCGGCCGGCATCGTTCACAGGGATCTGAAACCCGAGAACATTCACTTGTGCAAAACGGACGACGGAGAGGAGGTGGCGAAGATCCTCGACTTCGGGCTGGCCAAGTTCTACGCCCCCGTCCAAACCGATGAGAAAACCGCTCGCCTCACGCGCGAGGGCGCCATCTTTGGAACCCCCGCGTACATGTCGCCCGAGCAGGTGAAAGGGCAGGGCAGCGTCGACTTCCGCGCCGACCTTTGGGCGCTCGGCTGCATGACCTACGAGTGTCTCACGGGTCGTCCGGTTTGGAACACGGACCAGGGCGTGGCGATGACCTTCGCGGCCATCGCGACCTCGCAACTTCCTACGCCCAGCCGCCTCAGGCCAGACTTGCCGGAATCGTTCGACATCTGGTTCAGACGCGCTCTCGAGCGCGATCCGGACAAGCGTTTCCAGACGGCGCGCGAGCTTGCCGAGGAGCTCTCTCGGGCGCTCGGGTCCCCGCCCATTTCGCTCGCCAGTCTCCGAGGGCCTCCGAGCGGCTACGAGCTCGAGGCGCCACGTGAGACAGGGAGCGGGCCGCTGTCGCCGCGTCGCTCACCGGCCGGCGACGTCGCTTCGCTCTCCGCGGCGTCGGGTGACCCGATCGAGCTCCTCGCTCCTCGCGAGCAAGCCGCCGAGCCGCTCGACGTCTCGCATCTGGCGCAGCTCGACGCGGAGCGACGTCCGCAGGCCCGAGCCTCGAGTGTGGGCGCGCTCGCAATCGTGATCGCGTTGGGCGTCGCGGCGACCTCCGGATGGCTGGTGGACAGCCGCGTATCGCCCAGGCCTCTCGCAGCCCACGCGCCGAGCTCGACGTCTCGAGCCTCGAACGCCGCAGTCAGCGCGCGCGCCCCGTCGCCCGAGCAGCCGAAGTGGATGGCTCCCATCGAGGACGGTCAGCGGCTTCTCGCGTCGGGAGACGTCGAGGGGGCCATGCGCCGCTTCAAAGATGCCTCGGATTCGGGGGGAGGGGCGACGGCGCGATCGTTTCTCGATCAGGTCAAGCTCGGCACCGCCACCGCCGGTCCCTGCAAGATGGTCGCGTTCTCCCATCCTCGCGTCGGATATCTCGGCAGCGCGGGTCGCCCGGCGGTCGCCATGACCTCGAAAGGCACCGTCGTCGCGTGGACCGACGACCACGAGCAGCCCGGCCACGATCACGTCTATGGCGTGCTGGTCGACGCCGCCGGTCGGGCGACTTCGAGCGTGCGAGATCTCACCCCCGAGGCCGACTACGCCATGCGCCCGGAGCTCTTGGGCGTGGGCGACCGCGTCGTTCTCCTTTTCTGGGACAAGAGCGGCAGGCAACCCGGCGTGAAGGTTCGCTGGCTCGATGCCGACGGACGCATCGGCGGCATGAGCACGGACGTGAGCGCATCCAAGGCAGGCATGTTCTGGCCGTCGATGGATCAATCGCCAGATGCGACCGGCTTTTGGGTCGCGTGGCAGGCGCCTGACAGAGACAGCGACAACATCTTCTTGCGACACCTCGACGCGGAGCTCGTCCCCCAAGGAGGCGAGATCCTCGCCACCGCCTATGGGACTTCCAAAGGCAAGCTGGCCCGAGCCGCCGCACCCAGCCTTGCCGTATCGGGCGCCAACGTATTCGTTTCGTACACGCTCGAACGAGACCGCGAGTACGACGTCGAGCGCCTCCAGTTGCCGCTCGCGTCGTCGGCGTGGCAGACGGGGTTGCAAGAGAAGGCATCGTCGAAGGGGGATCGCGAGCTTGGCGAAGTGGTCGTCGTCAACGACGACAAGTTGGGCGGGGACTATTCCGCGATGGCGTGTGGGCGAGACGCATGCTTCCTCGCGTGGCACGAGATCGACAAGGGCGGCGCCCAGGCTGCGCTCGTCGACCCGGTCCGAGGCACTGTCTTGTGGCGCAAGCGGTTCGCCCCGCATGGGGCTCATCCGGCGGTGGCGACCTCTCGCGACGGGCAGGCCGCCGTGGCCTATTACGAAGGCGGCCGGGTGCGAATCGCGCCCATTTCGCGCGATGGCGTCGGAGCATCGAGCCTCTTTGGCCGAGCTTCGGGCGACCAGCCCCGACCCTGGATCGCCCCCGGACGCGAGCGGGGAGAATGGCTCGTGTCATGGCTCGATCTCGAGGCGGGGCACGCCGAGCCTCTCATGGCGCGCCTGCAATGTCAGAATTGAGGTCGCCGGCAACGGAAGCCATCTGGGCCTCGGTCGACGTCACTTTGGCGGTAACGCTCATGACCGCGGTGCTCCCGCCCTCCTGGCACGCGACGGCCGTCGGCTTTGCTTTTCTGGGGGCGACTTGGGCGCTCGTCTGGCGCCACGACGACGTGCACGTGAGGCGTGCAGGCCTCGCCCTGGCAGGTCTCGTCATTCCAGGGCATCTCGACGTGGGGAGCGTCGTTCGCAGCGGCGCCCGTGCGCTCGCCTGGGCGTTCGGTGTATTTGCGATCGTGGCGGCCCCGTATTTCATTGCATGGCGTTTTTGGTGGGCTCCGAAGCTTGGCTTTTCGCTGAGCGTTCGCCCGCAGGTCGATGCCAGCGAGGCGCTCGGCCAGCTCCTCGTGATTGCGTTTCCCGAGGAGGCCTTTTATCGGGGGTACTTGCAGTCCCGTCTCGACGACGCGTGGCCACCTCGGTGGCGCGTCCTCGGTGCGTCCGTCGGGCCGGGCCTCTTCGTAGGGGCGGCCATTTTCGCGCTAGGCCATCTGGCCACCATAGCCGTACCCGCCCGTTTGGCGGTGTTCTTTCCCGCGATCGTTTTCGGGTGGCTGCGCGCGAGGACCGGCGGTATCGGCGCGTCGGTGGCCTTCCACGCGATGTGCAACCTCTACGCCCAAGCGCTCGGCCGCGGCTATGGTGTCTATTGAGCCGCGATGGGTGAGTCCTTCGAGCTTCCACAGTTCCTCTTCGAGGCCGTCGTGCTTCGCGCGCTCGAAGAAGACTTGGCCTCGGGCGATCCGAGCACCGAGGCGTGCGTCGATGCCGACGCCGTGGCCACGGCCCATGCCGTCGCTCGCGAGTCGCTCGTCGTGTGCGGAGGAGCCGTCTTCGCGGCCGTGTTCCGTCAGCTCGACGCGACACTGGTCGTGAACCGATGCGCGGCCGAGGGAGCCAGGTTGGACGCGGGCGGCAGGCTGTGGACCGTGCGAGGTCGCGCCCGGGCGATTCTGATGGGCGAGAGGGTGGCCCTCAACTTCGTGCAGCGGATGTGCGGCGTCGCGACGCGGACCCGGACCTACGTCGACGCCCTTCCGGTGGGCTCCAAGACGCGAATCGCGGACACGCGCAAGACCACCCCGGGGCTGCGCGCGCTCGAGCGATATGCCGTGCGCGTGGGAGGCGGGCGCAATCACCGCGACGATCTTGGGGCCGCCGTGCTGATCAAGGACAACCATGTGGCTGCCTGTGGCAGCGTCGCTCGCGCGATCGAGCGGGCGCGCTCGGCCGCGCCTCATTGCGCGAAGATCGAGTGTGAAGTGGACACCCTCGACCAGCTCGAGGAGGCGCTCTCGGCCGGTGCGGACATCGTCCTTCTCGACAACATGTCGACCGAGGTCGTGGCGGAGGCCGTCCGTCGAACGCGCGGCCGCGCCCTGCTCGAGGCGTCGGGGGGCATCACGATTGACCGCATCGCCGAGCTGGCGCGTGCGGGGGTCGACGTGCTTTCGGCCGGCGCGTTGACGCATTCGATTCGCTCTGCGGACATCGGGCTCGACTTCGAGCGATGAGGTCCGGGCTCGATAGGTCTTCCGGCATCGCTCCCGACCTGAGAGACGCGGCCGCCCTGGTGGCCGAGCGCGGGTGCGCGCTCGGCAAACCTCTTTCCGTCCTGTCGTCGACGACGTCGACGAGCGACGAGGCGCACAGGGCTGCCAAAGAGGGCGCCCCGCACGGTGCCACGTGGGTCGCCGAAGAGCAGACCGCGGGGCGCGGGCGACGCGGGCGGACATGGGTATCGCCCCCTGGCGAGGGCCTTCTCTTCTCGGTGCTCGTCCGACTCGCGTGCGCTCCGACGGCGCTGCCGCCGATCGCTCTGCTCGCGGGGTTGGCCGTTCACGAGGCCGTCACGCGTGCCGTTCCCGGCGTCGAGGTTCGTTGCAAATGGCCGAACGACGTGGTGGTTGGGGGACGAAAAATTGCTGGCGTTCTGGTCGAGGCCGTGACGGCGGGCTCTCGAGTCGAAGCGGTTGTCATCGGCGTGGGTATCAACGTGCACACGCGGGTGTTTCCGGCGGAGCTGTCGGCCCTGGCCACGTCGGTGGCTCTCGTCTCACCCGCAGCTGCGCCCGATCGCGCCACCCTACTCGCCGACACGCTCGCCTCGCTCGACCGAGACCTCCACGCCGTCGCCGCGCGCGGGCTCGGGCTCGTGCGTGCGCGTCTCGAAGCGGCCGATGCGCTGCGCGGCCTGGCCGTCCGGAGCGATGCGGGTGCGGAGGGCATCGCCTCCGGCATCGACGACGGCGGACGGCTCCTCGTGCGCCTCGTCGATGGGTCGGTCGCGCACTGGACTTCGGGCGAAGTCCACCTGACGCGCTCGGCCTGACCCTCCGGCGATGTGCGCCCGCGGCCTCTCCTGACCCCATCGCGGCGCGAAGGCGTCGCCCCTTAGCACTTCGAAGGTTTCGGGCGCGTGTTGGTTTCTAGTCGCATCGAGCACAATCGCCCGGGAGATGCACGCAGAACTTTCGCGAAACATCCCGTTGTCGGACCGTGCACGATTTCGTATAAGCGCGCAAAAGCTGGCCATCTCTCGCCGGCGCCCGCGGGGCTCGGATTTGCCCGCGTTGCGGATCCTCCGCTGTGGCCCCTCGGGCACCTCGACTTCGATGCAGATCTTCCCTCGTTCCCTCAACAAGTTGCCGATGGTCATCGGTGCCGCCACGGCCGTGGGCGCGGTCGCCGTCACTGCCGTCATTTGGTACTACTTTTCCCCTTGGTATACCCACGTCGGGTACTCGCCGCGGCAGCCCGTGCCTTACTCGCACCGCCTGCACGCCGGCCAGCTCGGGCTCGACTGCCGCTATTGCCACACGAACGTCGAGCGGGCGCCGATGGCCATGGTGCCGCCGACCGAGACGTGCATGAACTGCCATCAGCTGGTCAAGACCGACTCCAAGCTGCTCGAGCCCATTCGCAACAGCTGGGAGTCGCGTGAGCCGATGCAGTGGGTCCGCATCCACAAGCTGCCCGACTACGTTTACTTCGACCACAGCGTTCACGTGACCGCCGGGGTTGGCTGCGCCGAGTGCCACGGGCGCATCGATCAAATGGAGCAGGTGCGCATGGTCAAGCCGCTCAGCATGGGCTGGTGCCTCGACTGCCACCGCGACGTACGCGACAAACAGGGCGACAGCTCGTTCATCCGCCCGGTGGCGCAGATGACGAACATGGCTTTCTCGCATGAGGGGCACGTCGATCCACCTCGGCCGCTGAACCCTCCGGAAAACTGCAACGGGTGCCACCGATGACCAAGCGAGCCCCCTACCCCGTACAAGAGCCGTGGCCCGGCTCTCCCCAGTACTGGCGCAGCCTCGAAGAGCGCGGCCAGCTCGCGGATCCGAGCGTACGCGAAGAGAATGCCGCCGAATTCTCCAAGGGGCACCTCACGACCCCTCCGTCGGATGAAAGTTTGCTCGTCAGCCGTCGAGGCCTCCTCGGAGCGATGGCCTCGACGCTGGCGCTCGTCGGAGCCGAGGGCTGCCGCCGGCCGGTGGAGCGCGTCGTGCCCTACGCGAAGATGCCCGAAGACGTCATTCCGGGCGTTCCGTCCCACTATGCGACCGTCATCCAGCGGCGCGGCGATGCCGTGGGAGTGGTGGTCGAATCGCACGAGGGCCGGCCTACGAAAATCGAGGGCAACACCGAGCATCCGTCGAGCTCGGGCGCCGCCGACCTTCTTACGCAAGCCGCGATTCTCGATCTTTACGACCCCGAGCGGTCCACGAGCCCGCTCAAAGCGGGGAGCGCCGCCAGCTGGGAGAACTTCGAGTCCGCCTTGGCGGCCAAGCTTGCCGGGTACGACGCCGATCAGGGCGCCCGTCTGCGCTTGCTCATGCCCCCGACGATCTCGCCGACGGTGCTACGAATGCGTGCGGCCTTGGCGCAGCGGTTTCCAAAGGCGCGGGTGCACACCTGGGCGGCCGCGGCAGACAGCCATGCCCGCGAGGGGGCCCGGATTGCGTTCGGCGCTCCCGTCAATGCGATCTTCGCTTACGAGCGGGCCAAGGTCATCGTTTCGCTCGACAGCGATTTCTTGCAGACGGAGACCGGAGGCCTTCGCGCCGGGCGAATGTTCGCCGCGGGGCGGCGCCTGCGGTCGGGCGCGCCCAAAGACTTGGTCAACATGACCCGGCTCTACGTCGTCGAGCCCTCGCCGACGACCACCGGTACCAACGCCGACCACCGGTTGCGCCTTCCGGCCAGTGAGGTCGAGCGCTACGGCTATGCGCTTGCGGCCGCCCTGAACGCGCAGAAGGTGAGCCTCGGCGAGCTCGACGAAAGCGTCGCCAAGCTCAACGACCCGAAGGGGATCCCGCCGAAATGGCTCGACGCTGTCGCCAGAGATCTCGCTAGCAACCACGGTCGCGCCTTCGTCGTCGTGGGCGCACGCCAGCCAGCGCGACTTCACGCGCTGGCGCACGCGATCAACAGCGCGCTCGGAACTGTGGGGACGGCCATCACGCTCGCCCCCGTGGCCGACCCCGACGAGCTCGACGTCGCAGCGGATCTGAAGGCCCTGACCGATGCGATCGGGCAGGGTCAGGTCGACGCCCTCGTCATCCTCGGTGGAAATCCGGTTTACGACGCCCCGGCCGACCTTGCCTTCGCCGACAAGCTGTCCAAGGTTCCGTTCAGCGTTCACGCGTCGCTGTTCGTCGATGAGACGAGCGCAAAGTGCACGTGGCACCTGCCGCGCGTCCACGAATTCGAGGCCTGGGGCGACGCCCGAGCGCTCGACCAGACCGTGAGCGTTCAGCAGCCACTCATCGCTCCGCTCTTCGGCGGGCGCAGCGACATCGAGCTTCTCGCGACCATGGCTCGGTCGGAGGCGAGCGCCCACGATGCGGTGCGCGCCACCGCGCGAGCCCTGCTGGCGGCATCGCGTAGCCTCAGCGAGTGCGGCCCATACGTCAACGGCAAGGTCGAGTGCCGCGATCCGTCGGGTAACCTGGTGAGCCTTCACGACACGGAGATCGATCCGTACTGGAGGCGCGGGTTGGCCTCAGGAGTGCTCGAACGTCCGCATGGCTTCACGCCCCAGGTGCTTCGGCCGCGCGACATCGCAGACGCCATCTCGAAGCGGCCCGCGCCGACACCGGTCGGCCCAGGCTCGCTCGAGGTCACCTTCGCGCCGTGCCCCAAGATGGACGATGGACGGCACGCCAACAACACTTGGCTCCAAGAAACCCCGGATCCCGTCACCAAGATCGTCTGGGACAATGCCGCGATCATGTCGCCCGCTACCGCAAGCGCGCTCGGCGTCAGGAGCAAGGATTTCACGGGCGCGAGCAACGCCGACGTGATTCAGATTTCCGTGGGCTCTCGCTCGATCAAAGCGGCCGTTTGGATTGTGCCAGGCCAGGCCGACGACTCGATCGCCCTCACGCTCGGCTGGGGTCGCACGGCGGCCGGCCGGATCGGAAACGGCCGCGGGTTCGATGTCTACCCGCTCCGAACGACTGACGCGCTCGGTTATCAAGTGGGCGCGCAGGTCACCAAGACGTCCGACGAGGCGTACAGGCTTGCGCAAACGCAAGAGCACGACAGCAGCGAGCACCGTCCCATCGCTCACGAGGCGACGCTTGCCGAGTATCGCGTCAACAATAACTTCGCCGAGCTGAAGTCGCCTCCTCCGCGCGCGCTGCCCCTCTGGTCGCAACAGGATTACAGCCAGGGTCACCAGTGGGGGATGGTGATCGATTTGAACGCGTGCACGGGATGCAGCGCGTGCGTCGTGGCATGCACCGCCGAGAACAACGTCCCGGTCGTCGGCAAGACCGAGGTTTGGCGCGGCCGGGAGATGCACTGGATACGCATCGACCGCTATTGGGTGGACGACGAGAAGATCGGCGCGACCCCGGACAATCCGGCGTCGATCCACGAGCCGGTGATGTGCGTTCACTGCGAGGAGGCGCCCTGCGAGAACGTGTGTCCGGTCAACGCGACCACGCACGGGCCCGAAGGCCTCAATGAGATGGTGTACAACCGTTGCATCGGGACGCGGTATTGCGGGAACAACTGCCCGTACAAAGTCCGGAGATTCAACTACCTCAATTGGCACAACGACTCGGTGTGGAAGGAAACCGGTGGCCTTCCTGAGACGTTGAAAATGCAGCAGAACCCGAACGTGACCGTCCGGTTTCGTGGTGTGATGGAGAAGTGCACGTATTGCGTGCAACGGATCCAATCCACGAAGATTCGCGCCAAGCGTGAGCTTCGCTCGATCCGCGACCGCGAGATCCAGACGGCGTGTCAGCAGACTTGCCCCGCGGATGCCATTACCTTCGGGGACCTGAACGATTCGAAGAGCATGGTCTCTCGGCTGGCCCAGATCGATCGCCGCTTCGGCTTGCTCGAGGAGCTTGGAACCCGCCCGCGCACGACGTATCTCGGCAAGGTGCGCAACCCGAACCCGGAGATGCTCTGATGGCGTACTGGGAGCCGCTACGCGAGCTCGACGAGGCTCCGCTCGTCCAAGTCGGGAGCTCTTTGAGCGACGTCACGAATGACATCGCCCGGGGCACGGAGACTCGCGCGTCACGCGGATGGTGGATTTGCTTTCTCATCGCGCTCTCGTTCGCCGGGCTGTTCGTCGTCTGCGTGAGCTACCTCTTCTGGCGCGGCGTCGGCGTTTGGGGCAACACGTCGCCCGTCTATTGGGCGTGGGACATCACCAACTTCGTGTGGTGGGTCGGCATCGGCCACGCGGGGACGCTCATCAGCGCCATCCTCTTTATCTTCCGCCAAAGGTGGCGTACCGCCATCAACCGGTTTGCCGAAGCGATGACGATTTTCGCCGTCATCTGCGCGCTGATTTATCCTGGCATTCACGTCGGCCGCCCGTGGCTCCTCTATTGGGTGTTCCCGATTCCGAATCAGATGACGGTGTGGCCGAACTTCAAGTCGCCGCTGCTCTGGGACGTGTTTGCGGTCGGGACGTATTTTACCGTGTCTCTGCTCTTCTGGTTCACGGGCCTGATCCCGGACCTTGCCACGCTGCGCGATCGCTCCACGACGAAATGGCGCCAGCGCATCTACGGATTTCTCGCTCTCGGATGGCGCGGCAGCAATCGGCACTGGCGTAACTACGAGCGCGCCTACCTGATCCTCGCCGCGATCTCGACGCCGCTGGTCTTGAGCGTGCACAGCGTCGTGTCGATGGACTTCGCCACCAGCGTCATTCCCGGGTGGCACACGACGATCTTTCCGCCCTACTTCGTAGCGGGCGCCATATTCAGCGGCTTCGCGATGGTTGAAACCGTCCTACTCATCGCGCGCAGCGTCTTCAAGTTGCACCGGGTGGTCCTCATGCGACACCTCGAGCTGATGAACAAGTTCCTTCTCTTGACGTCATTGCTCGTTGGCTACGCGTACGGCATGGAGTTTTTCATGGCCTGGTACTCGGGCAACAAATACGAGATGGCGCACTTCCTGAAAAACCGGCCCACGGGCCCGTACGGGTGGGCCTGGGCGTGGATGGTCGGGTGCAACGTCGTCGTCCCGCAGCTCTATTGGTTCAAGCGGCTTCGCACGAGCATCCCCGTCATGTTCGTCGTCTCGATCCTCATCAACATCGGGATGTGGTTCGAGCGCTTCGTCATCATCGTGTCCTCGCTCAATCGCGACTTCTTGCCGAGTGCGTGGGGGCTATTCCGCCCGACCATCATCGACGTCGGCACGTTCCTCGGCACGATCGGCGTCTTCTTCACGCTCTTTTTGCTCTTCATGCGCTGGCTTCCCATGGTGGCGATGGCCGAGATCAAAGGGACGATGCCTCAGGCCGATCCCCATCGAGCCGGATCCCATGGAGAGCCCGAGGGCGCGGCGGTCGCGAAGGGGGCCCTCGCTCCCGGAGGGGCCGAGTGATGGAAGCCAAAGCTTCGGCGGCCGCCCCGCGCCGCGTGCCCGCGCTTCTGCTGGCCGAGTTCGATTCGAGCGGGGGCATTTTGCATGCGGCCGAGAAGGTCCGAGACGCGGGCTACTCGCGCTGGGACGTTCATACCCCCTACCCGGTGCATGGCATGGACCGAGCCATGGGGCTGAAGGATTCGCGCCTGGGATGGATCGTCATCGTCTGCGCGCTGACGGGGCTCACCACGGCCTTTTTTATGATGCATTGGACCAACGGGGTCGACTATCCGACCGTCGTCGGAGACAAGCCTCCCGGGTTCGTCGCCGACCTGCAGAAGGGTGGCCCGGGCACGCTTCCCTCGATGGTGCCGATTCTCTTCGAGCTGACGATCCTCTTCTCGGCGTTCGGCGCCGTGCTGGGCATGTTCGGGCTCAATCAGCTCCCGCGGCACCACCACCCCGTGTTCGAGTCGGATCGCTTTCGGACGGCCAGCGACGACCGTTATTTTATCTCGATCGAGGCCAACGATCCCAGGTTCGACGTCGACAAGACACGGTCGCTGCTCGAAGCGGCTCACGCGTCTCACGTCGAGACCATCGAGGAGGAAGCGTCATGAGGCGGCCGGCACTCGTGCTCGGCGCCGGCCTCGCCTTGGCGTCTCTTGTCGGCTGCCGCGGACAAACGAGCGGAGACCCTCCCGTGCAGCTCGAGCGCAACATGTTCGATACCGAGCGCTACAATCCCGAGAGTTACTCGCCTTTTTTTGCCGACCATCGAACGATGCGCACCCCCGTCGAAGGGACTGTTGCGCGCGAGTCGTTCGAGAGCGACTCAGAAACCGCGACCGGTCTCATGGCCGACAAGACCGAGTACGCGATGACCGTGCCGCAGCTGGTGATCACCAAGGCCGGCGGCATGGACAAGCTTCTCGCCCGTGGGCGAGAGCGCTTCGGAATCTATTGCGCCCCCTGTCACGGGCTGACAGGGGACGGCAAGGGAATGGTCGTGTGCAAGCGCGAGAAGGTGACCGATCCGTGCGAGTCGCGCGGCTTTCCGCCCCTGCCCTCCTACGAGGACCCCCGTATCCGTCAGATGCCTGACGGCCAGCTCTTCGCGACCATCAGCCACGGCGTGCGCTCGATGCCGTCTTACGCCGCGCAGATTCCGGGCGCCGACAGGTGGGCCATCGTCGCCTACGTTCGCGCGCTCGAGCTCAGTCAGATGGGCGATGTTCATCCTTCGCAATCGGAGCCCGGCAAGTGAGCACCACGACCCCGAAGATCAGCGAAGCCGCGGCGCGCGGGTACCGCGTTCCGCCCAATTCTCCTTGGGCTCGCGCCTGGCGCATCCCGGCCTGCGCCGCCGCCCTCGGTTTCGGGATCGCCGCCATTGGCTTGTGGAAAGAGCCCGACCGCTTTCCGTTCTCCTACCTTTTCGGATTCTTCGTCGCTCTGAGTCTTGCGGTCGGGAGCATTTTCTTCGTTCTTGTCCTCTACGTGACCAAGGCCTCTTGGGGAATCACGGTCCGACGCGTGGCCGAGCTCTTCATGCGACCCATGGCCCTGTTCGCGTTTCTCGTCGTGCCATTGGTGTTGCTGCCGCGCTTTGGAAACGTGAATCCGGACCCCATCAATCGGCTCTTTCCCTGGTCGAGCGCCAACGAGGTCGCCGCGTCGGCAGAGGCGCCGCTCTTCGAGGCGCGCGGTCTGGCCGAGCGCGAGCCGGCGGCCATGCGCGACTTGCCCGTCGCGAGCCCGCAGAGCATGCAGCGCGCCGACGAGGGCGTCGAAGCCAGCATCATTGACCACAAGCGCCTTTATCTGAATCGCTACTTTTTCCTGGGGCGCCTCATCCTTTACCTCGGGATCTGGACGGTGATCGCGCACTTTTACTTCGGGTGGTCGACCGACCAAGACACGAGCAAAGCTCCGAGCCTCACGGCGACGGCCCAGCGCTTTACGCCGCTCGCGATCATCGGCTTCGCGCTCTCGCTCAGCTTCTTCGCGTTCGACTGGCTTCTTTCGCTCGACGCCACTTGGTACTCCACCATTTTCGGCGTCTACGTGTTCGCGCAGTGCGCCTTGTTCCAGATGGCGTCGCTCATCGTCATGACGCTAGCGTTGCGCAAGAGCGGCCTCTTGGGCAACGCGGTCAACGTGGAGCACTTCCACGACCTGGGCAAGCTTCTCTTCGGTTGGATTGCGTTCTGGACGTACATCTCCTTCGCGCAGTTCTTTCTCACTTGGTACTCGAACATCCCCGACGAAGTGGCCTGGTTTCACAAGCGTTGGGATGGTAACGGCGGCGACTGGATGTACGTGAGCGTGGCGCTCGTCGGGCTCCACTTCTTCGTGCCTTTCTGGTTCTTGATGTCGCGAAACGTCAAGCGAAGGTTGCCGTTTCTTGCCACGGGCGCCGTGTGTCTCATCGTGATGCACATCACAGAGGCTTATTGGATCATCTTTCCGAACTTCGGGCCCTTTGCGCCCGACCTGTTGGACTTCGGATGCCTCATCGGCATCGTCGGCGCCTATCTCGCCGCGGTGCTTCGAGGGATGACTGACTACGCGCTCGTGCCGGTGGGCGATCCGCGCCTGGCGCGGGCGCTCGAATTCGAGAACGCTTAGGGCCGCCGGGAGCTTTACGGAGGACGCAGGCAAAGATGGCCACGGACAGTTCGGAGCCCCGAGTCGGGCTGATCGCCAAGGTGGGCGTCTTCTGCATTGCCGTCCTGCTTTGCACGCGCTCGGCGCTGAGCACCTATTTCGACTCCATGGAGCAGTCGGAGAAGCAGCGCAAAATCGGGCTAGTCAAGCCCGAGGCCCTGATGAGCCTGCGGGCGTCGGAAGCTACGCGGCTCTCGTCGGGCGCGATGCCGATCGACAAGGCGATGGGGCAGCTCGCCTCCCGCGGTCGCATGGGAATCGGGCCCGAGCTCGCTCCGTCCGCGTCCCGAGACGTGGCACCCCTTCAAGGCTGGGCCAAAATGCCGACCGAAGTGCCGCCGGCCATGATGACAAGCGCCGCCGCGGTGCCACCTGCGACACCGGCGGTCGATGGGGGTGCTGGCGCCATTCGCCCGGCCGCGGGTCGTACGGGCGGCACGGACGCCGGAGCGCGACACCGGGCTCCCGTAGACGACGCCAGGGAACGGTTGTGATCCCCCCGCGCTTCCCCATCGGGCTCTTCGCGCTCTCTCTCGTCGGCTTGGTTGCAATCGCGCCCCTCGCTCGCGCGCAGTCGTGGAAGGAAGGGAGCGGCGCAGTGCCAAACACCGTGGCGCCCGAGCTCGTCGGCGTCGACATCGCAGAGCACTTGGGAGGACGCCTGCCCTCGGGGGCCGCCTTTCTCGATACCGAGGGTCACTCGGTCAAGCTTGGAGACTACTTCGGCGGCAAGCGCCCGACGCTTCTCGTTTTTGCCTACCACACGTGCCCGATGCTCTGCAGTCTGGTGCTCGACGCGACCGTCCGCTCGCTCAACGACGTTGCGTGGACCGTGGGACGTGACTTCGACGTCGTCTCGATCAGCATCGACCCCAAAGACACTCCGGAGACCGCCACGCGAAAGCGCTCCCAGGTGGTTGGTGCGTACACGCGCGCCAAGGGCTCGTCCGTCGGGTGGCATTTCTTGGTGGGAGACGAAGCGAATATCCGGCGTGTCACCGAAGCGGTGGGGTTCAAGTACAATTACGATCCCCGCCAGAAGCAATATGCCCACCCTGCGGCCATCTACCTGCTCACGCCCGACGGGCGCATGGCACGCTACCTCTACGGCATCGAGTACCCACCGAGCGACGTGCGCCTCGGGCTGCTCGAGGCTACCGAGGGCCGGTCGATATCGACGACCGAGCGGCTCCTTCTCTACTGTTACCACTACGATCCGCAGGGCAGGCACTACTCCATAGTCGCGATGAATGTCATGCGTCTCGGGGGCGTGCTCACGATGGTGGCCATGGGCAGCCTTCTCGGCGCGATGTTTCTGCGCGAGAGGCGGCGCAAGCGTAGTGACAGCCCGATTCGCGGCGCCCTCTTGCGCGCGGGCGGCCGAACCGAACCCATGAGCCGAGGCGCGATCTGACCATGAACGAGCCCAACGCCGCCACGTTTCAGCTACCGGAGCAGATGTCGACGGTCGCTCCAGAGATCGACTGGCTCTACTACTTCATCTACTGGCTCAGCGTCGTTCTGTTCGTCGCGATCGTCGGCGCGATGATTTACTTCGCCATCAAGTACCGTGAGCGAAAAGGGCACAAGGCCGAGCCGACCGGGCACAATCTTCCCCTGGAAATCGCCTGGACGGTCGCTCCAGTTTTCATCCTCGTATTCCTGTTCCACAAGGGATTCGAGGGCTACATGAACCTCTCCATCGCGCCGGCCAATTCCATGGAGATTCGCGTCAATGCGAAACAGTGGAGCTGGGAGTTCGTCTACCCAAACGGTGCGAGCAGCGACAAGCTTCACGTTCCGGTGCACAAGCCGATCAAGCTCGTCATGGCGTCGGCTGACGTGATCCACTCGTTTTACGCGCCAGCCCTGCGCGTCAAACGTGACGTCGTTCCGGGCATGTACACGACCGTGTGGTTCGAGGCGACGCACGTCGGCAAAGACGACATCGCGTGCGCCGAGTACTGCGGGGGCCGCAGCGAGGGCCCCAATGGGACGCTCCCGTACCAGCCCAGCGATGACCCCGACAATCCGTACCCGCCGGGTCAGATGACGGGCCACTGGGCCATGCACTCGATGGTGTACGTCGAGGCGCAAGAAGACTTCGACAAGTTCATGAAGAGTATCGGCGATCCGTGCGAGTCGTACGCGTCTCAGGGCAAGGCGTGTCCGGGCACGATCGCGGCCGCGCAGGGGCTGAAGCTTTATTCGACAAAAGGATGCGTGGCCTGCCACACGACGACCGGCGCGAAGCTCGTCGGGCCATCGTGGAAGGGTATCTGGGCCCACGGCGAGACGACCGACAAGGGTCGCATCGTCGTCGACGAAAACTACGTCCGCGAATCGATTCTCGATCCGCAGGCCAAAGTCGTCGCAGGCTACCCGCCGACGATGCCGACCTTCCGGGGTCAGATCAGCGATGCCGAGATCGACGAAATTATCGCCCTCATCAAGTCGCTCAAAGACGAGGGCCCGGCGCCCGCACAACAGTAAAGCAGAGGAGAAGGGTCGCCATGGCAGCAGTCGACATTCCCATATCGGGCGCGCACGCGGCCGACACTCACGACGACCCGGACGCCAGCTATTTGAAGGCGGGCCGCGGCATTGGCTCGTGGCTGACGACCCTCGATCACAAGCGCATCGGGCTGATGTACCTCACGATGGTGTGCCTCGCCTTTTTCACCGGCGGGATCTTTGCGTTGCTCATACGTCTGGAGCTCTTCTCGCGCGGTCGGACCATCATGGATGCGGAGACTTACAATCGCTTCTTCACGCTCCACGGCGCGATCATGGTCTTCCTGTTCATCATCCCAAGCGTCCCCGCGGCGCTCGGAAACTTCTTCTTGCCGATCATGATCGGCGCCAAGGACGTCGCGTTCCCGCGGCTCAATCTGTTCAGCTACTACATCTATCTCCTGGGGGCCGCCGTCGCGCTTCTGAGCATCATCATGGGCTCGGTCGACACCGGATGGACGTTTTACACGCCGTACAGCGTGCAGACGCAGAACAGCGTCATCTCGATGACGCTCGGTGCCTTCATCCTCGGCTTCTCGTCGATTCTGACGGGACTGAATTTCTTGGTGACGGTGCACACGATGCGCGCCCCCGGCTGCACCTGGTCGAGAATGCCGCTTTTCGTGTGGGGAATGTATGCCACTGCGCTCATCCAGGTGCTCGCGACGCCGGTGCTCGCGATCACCCTGCTTCTACTCTGCGCCGAGCGCTTTTTCGGGATCGGAATCTTCGATCCGAAGCTCGGTGGCGATCCGGTGCTCTTCCAGCACTTCTTCTGGTTTTACTCTCACCCGGCCGTCTACATCATGATCGTGCCTGGAATGGCCATCACCAGTGAGCTCATTGCGACGTTCTCCCGGCGCGCCATCTTCGGACAGTTCGCGATCGCGATGAGCTCGATCAGCCTAGCCGTCCTCGGCTTTCTCGTCTGGGGCCATCACCTCTTTGCCGCGGGCATGAGCGAGTACGCGACGATGCTCTTCTCGGCGCTCACGTTTCTCGTGGCCATTCCGAGCGGGGTCAAAGTCTTCAACTGGACGGCGACGATCTACAAGGGGTCGATTCTATGGGCGTCGCCGATGCTCTATGCGATGGCCTTCATCTTCCTCTTCACCATCGGCGGGCTTACAGGTCTCTTTCTCGGCACGCTCAACGTGGACATTCACCTGACCGACACGTACTTCGTCGTCGCTCACTTTCACTACGTGATGATGGGTGGCACGGTCATCGCTTTCGTCGGAGGGCTGCTCTACTGGTGGCCGAAGATGACGGGCAAGATGCACGACGAAGTGAAGGCCAAGATCGGCTTCGTATTCGTCTTCGTCGGATTCAACACGGTCTTCATTCCGCAGTTCATCATGGGCTCCAGAGGCATGCCTCGGCGCTACTACGACTATCTGCCGCAGTACGAGATCTTTCACCGGATCTCGACGGTCGGCTCGTGGATTCTGGGCACGGGCCTTCTCATTACCGGCTACACGCTGCTCGAGGCTCTCTGGCGCGGCAAGCGCGCCCCGCGCAATCCCTGGGGCTCCGCGGGCTACGAGTGGATGACGGACACCCCTCCGTGCCTGGCGAATTTTCACAAGACTCCGGTTTTCACTCGCGGCCCGTACGACTACCACCTCGCGACGCCCGAGGAGCTGGCGACGGGTTGGGACGAAGTCGAACAAGACGGGAAGAAGGGCTGAGCGGATGGCCAACGTCAGTGAACCGGTGAACCCCGGAAAGGGCCACGCAGAGCACGGGGGAGACGCTCATGCGCACCCCTCTTTCTTGGCGCACCACTTCGACACGCCCGCGCAGCAGTTCAATGCGGCCAAGCTCGGCATGTGGGTGTTCATCGCGACGGAGATCCTCATGTTCGGGGGCCTCTTCTGCGCCTATGCGATTTGGCGCGCCGTCGATCCCGCCATTTTCGACCAAGCGCACCACTTTCTGAACAAGAAAATGGGAGCGTCCAACACCATCGTTCTGCTCTTCAGCAGCTTGACCGCGGCGCTCGCCGTTCGCTCTGCCCAAGTGGGTAAGCGCAAGCTGACGTCGATCTACCTCGTCATTACGATTCTCTGCGCGTGTGCCTTCTTGGTGATCAAGTATTTCGAATATTCTCACAAGATCCATCTCGGTCTATTGCCGGGGCATTGCTTCGGTCACCCGGGCTTCAGTGGAGCAATACAAAACGGCGAAGAGGTGGGCACCTGCTTGCGCGTCCACGCCGACCAAGCCGCGGGAACCCCCGAATGGGTGCGTGCAATCGACGAGGACGGTCACGTCCAGCTATTGCCGCCGCGCTCCAACATGTACTTCGGGCTCTATTTCATGATGACGGGCCTCCACGGTCTCCACGTCCTCATCGGCATGAGCATTCTCGGCTGGGTGCTCGTGAGAAACATGAAGGGTCAGTTCTCGAAGGAGTACTTCACGGCCGTCGATCTCGGGGCGCTTTACTGGCACTTGGTCGACCTCGTTTGGATCTACCTCTTCCCGTTGCTCTATCTCGTCGGGAAACCGGAGTGACCGATGGAAGCTAATCTGGCTCACGCGTCGGGACACGACGATGACGGGGCGGTTCATTCCCACATCTCGAGCGCCCAGTTCTACTGGGGCATCTTTGGCGCGCTCGTCTTTCTGACCTTTGTGACGGTTTTGGTTTCATATTACGACTTCGGGTCGGCAAACATCGTCATTGCGATGGTTGTGGCGACGGCGAAGGCCGGGCTCGTAGCGACGTTTTTCATGCACCTTCGCCACGACAAGCTCTTCAACACTCTGGCTTTTCTCGCAGCCTTTCTCTTTCTCGCGATCTTCATTCTGCTGACCTACGACGACATCGGCAGGCGAGGAGAGGTCGACAACGACTACGGCGGAACCATCAAGGCACAGACGGGCCAACCCGCGCCCGGCGGCGAGCCCGCGACGACAGCGACGTCGGACGAGACGGCAGGCGAGCCCCCGGTCGAAGGCGCGCCGGAAAAGAAGCGGTAAGTTACCGAGTGCAGTTGTCCAAGTGGCGCGCCTCGTTTCGTGGCGGCCCGTCCTCTTCGCGTCGCCGCTGTTTCATCGTCTGCTGCGCTCCTTTGACGCTGGGGTGCATCGCAATGCTCGCGGGCTGCCGGCGCAAGCACGTTCCCGTCGACGCCATTCCCGAGCTCGGTTACCCCGCTTGTGCCGACGAGGGTCCCGCAGGCGGAACTTCCAGGGAGATCGCTTCGGGGCGCATCCGCTCCGGCCCCACCTCACGCGAGCCGAACGTCGTGGAGCATTTCGAGCTTCGTAGGACGTCCTGCGGCTACACACTTCGCGCCAGACAAGAATGGCCCCTCACCATCAGTGACATCGAAGTGCGCTACGACGCCGAGCTTGCTCCGCGCTGGGCGTGGAAGCGGATGACCTTGCCGGGGAGCCCGCGCGCGGACGGCAACGCCGACATCCGAAGCTACGAGCTTCGAACCGGCGACGTCTTCATCAAGAGACGTGATTCGCACGGAGAGACGACGATGCAGCAGCTTCTCGCCGGAGGCCGCATGGCGGTGCCACGTGGAGCTCGAGTCGGAGCCATCGTCGCGCCAGGTCGTGGGGTCATCACGGCGTGGATCAAACGCGCCAACCTTTCGGTGGGCGGGAAGAGCACCGAGCTTGTGCTGGATTTGCGCGAAATGCTCGAGTCTCTCGAAGTGGCAACGCTGGTGCGAAACCCCGATCAGTTCGAGCCGTCGTTCAATCGTGTGGTGCGCGTCTACACGTTCTACGGCCGAGAGACGGTGTTTGCGGACGACGACGACGTCGTCATCGGCGATCTGTCGGGGATGCGGCCGAGCGGCTCGCTGAGCACGCCCGAGCCGGACGCGCTGCCCGACTATGGAGGTCCAGACCCGGCACACACTCCGTAGCGTGACTAGCTTCCCTCGAGCCGCTGACGTCGACGCAAGGTGGGAAACATCACCATCCACAGCCCGACGACGAGCAGAGTGCCTATGCCGCCCACCACCGCCGCTGGCACAGCTCCCAGCCAGGCCGCGAGGATGCCCGACTCGAACTCGCCGAGCTGGCTTGACGTGTCGATGAAGATGGCGTTGACGGCGCTGACTCGACCACGCATCGCGTCGGGCGTGTCGAGCTGCACCAAGGCGCCGCGTATCACCATGCTCACCATGTCGAACGCGCCGAGAGCGAACAGAGCCGTCAGTGAAAGCCACAGCGTCGAGGAGACGGCAAACACCAGGGTGGCGACGCCGAAGCCCGCGACGGCGCCATACATGGTCATGCCGACACTCCGCTGCATCGTGTGCCGGGCGAGCCACAGCGACATCAGGAGTGCGCCCGCCGCCGGAGCGGCACGCAGCAGGCCGAGGCCCCACGGGCCGGTATGCAGAATGTCTCGGGCGAAAATCGGCATCAGCGCGGTGGCGCCCCCGAGCAGGACGGCAAAGAGATCGAGCGAGATTACGCCGAGCACATCAGGCCTCTGGCGAATGAAATCTACGCCGGCAAACACGAGCTTCACCGTAGCCGGCTCGCGCCGCACCGGGACCTGCACGTAGCGCAGCCTGGTCATTAGAGCCGCCGCGCCCAGGTACAGCCCCGCTGCTGCCGCGTACACGACCCCGGGCCCGGCTACGTAGAGAAGGCCGCCCAGCGCCGGGCCGACGATGGTGGCAACCTGACCGACCGAGGCGTTGAGTGCCAACGCTCGCGGCAGGATGGCGGGTGGCACGAGCGCGGGCAGCATCGATTGCGTTGCCGGAAACTCGAAGGCCTTGGCAATACCGATGACGAGCACCAGGGCAAGAATCCCCACCTCGTGAATGCCATGCAGCAACGTCAGCGCCGTGAGGGCTACGATGGCAAAGAACTCCCCGATCTGCCCATAGAGCACGATTCGTCGTCGGTCGAACTGGTCGGCCGCATGTCCGGCGGGCAGCGCGAGTAGCACCGACGGGATGAACTGCACCAGGCCGATCAACCCGAGATCGAATGCGCGTCCTGTCGTCGCGTAGATCTGCCAACCCACCGCGACGGAGAGCATCTGAAAACCAAAGCTCGACGCGATGCCCGCGAAGCAGAACATCGTGAATGCCGGGTGCCGCAAGAGCGACTCGGTCGCGAGCGACGAAGGTGCCGCGTTCGATCGCACTAGGCGCCTAGAACCCGCCGCGCGACGATTTCGGCCTGGAGGCGGCAGGACGACATGGCGTCAGTAAATTGACTGACTATCGGTCATTCGTCAAGTTGACCAGTGACCGATAGTCAGTCAACATCAACTCCGATGCGCGCGTCGTCTCATCGAAGGGCCCCGCCGCCGCGACCCCGGACGAAGCCCGCGGAGGTTCGGCGAGAGGAATTGATGGACGCCGCCGAGCCCATCTTTCTGGACAAAGGAGTCGCCGCCACGAGCATCGACGAGATCGTGACAGCCGCCGACGTCGCGAAGGGCACTTTCTACATTCACTTCGAGTCCAAGGAGCAACTGCTTCTCGCGCTTCAGAAGCGGTTCGTCGCCGTCTTCCGCCGAGATCTTCAGGCCGGAATGAATCGGCGTAGCGTCGACGATTGGAAGGGGCGGCTACGGGGCTGGATCGAGGCGGGAGTCGACGGCTATCTCGATCGCACCGCCCTGCATGACCTGGTCTTTCACGACTTCCGTCCAGACGACCCACGCAAGAAGGATGACAATCCAATCGTCGCCGATCTGGCCGAATTGCTCGGCCAGGGGGCCAGGGCCCGCGCGTGGTCGGTCGAGACACCGCATCTCACCGCAGTCATGTTGTTTCACGCTTTCCACGGCGCCGTCGACGACGCCATCCACACGAGCGCAGCCGTGAATCGCAAACGTCTGGTGCGCTCGCTGGTGACCTTCTTTTACCGCGCCGTCCAATGTCCGGGACGATAGATCCTACTGGTTGACCCCGCTCGCGAGAAACCCACCGTCGACGGCGATGACCTCGCCGTTGACGAAGCTCGCTGCCTCGGATGCGAGAAACACAGCGGCGCCCGCAACTTCTTCGACGCGTCCGAAGCGTTTCATGGGCGTACGCATCAGAAACTCTTGGCCACGGGGGGTGCCGTCGAGAAGCTGTTCGTTGATGCGGGTCCGAAAGACACCGGGGGCGATGGCGTTGACGCACACACCTCGCGGCCCCCACTCGATGGCAAGCGACTTCGTGAGCGCCACCACCGCGGCCTTGCTGACGCCGTAGGCCGCTACCTCTTGCAAAGCGACGAAGGACGACAGCGATCCGATGTTGACGATGCGCCCGTAGCCACGATGGAGCATGTGGCGTCCGAATACCTGGCAACCGCGCAGCGTGCCGGTGAGGTTCGTGTCGAGGATGTCCGACCAGTCGCGCTCGCTGAAGTCGAGAGTAGGCGCGCGCTTGGTCATCCCTGCACAGTTGACGAGAATGTCGACGTGTCCGAGCGCCGTGACCACGGTTTCGAGGAGCCGTTCCAGCGACCCGCGATCGGTCACATCGCATGCGACGCGCAGCGAGCGGCGACCCGTGCTCTCAATCTCGTCCGCCATCCGGCCCACATACTCTTGGCGCCTGCTCGTGGCTACGACATCCGCGCCGGCCTGCGCCAGCCCGTGGCTGATGGCGCGCCCGATTCCCGTGGTTCCGCCGATGACAACTGCGACCCGATCATCGACTCGCAGGGAAGGCAATGTCATATCGTTAGACTACTGCGTGCCGAATGCGTACTGGCAAGCGGCAAGCCAGCCGTTCATAGGGTCGTTGGTGCAGAACACAGTGTGCCCCCCGGGTGAGTGAGGGTTAGACCCGACCATCGCCAGGATGTGCGTATCCATGAACGGACCCATGGATCCCGGCACGACATTCACAGGCCCGGGGGGATTGATCCATCCGGCGCTCGTCACGGTGGTTACCATGCTCATGACGTCGTTCGGCGCCGCATCCACGGTGTTCGTCGACGGATACGGATCGATGAATCCCAACATCGTGTAGAGGCGATCCACCGGGGTGGCCGACGGCTGGGTGATCCAAGTCGCGTTCGGAAAACCTTCCGCTTCCGGTCCTGACAGGGAGACCACCCGCCCGAACCGGACGTACTTGGAGATCATGGCCCCAGTCTGCGCGCCGAACGAGTAGCCGACGATGTAGACGTCGGTCCAGCGTACGCTGCCGTCGGCATTGAGGAAGTATCCCCAGTCGCCCCCCGGGTCGATCATCTGCCCGTAGGCCAACGCGTGCTCGGTGCGATTGACGATGCTGTCGGGAGGTAGCACCTGAAGCCAGTCGACGCGATCGACGCCGTCGAACGCCTCCATGCGCGCGTCTCCGACCTGACGATTGGCGTCGGCGTTCATCGGATCGGTCGCGATGATTTGTTTGTACATGTCTGGCGCGCTCGACACGGCTGTCTGCGTCGCCACGTCGAACACGTGAAACCCCGCAGGGACGGCGTACGCCTCGAATCCTCCGCCACCGGGCCCCCCGCCGATTCCGCCGAGGGCGATGATGAGCTTGCCCTGAATCTTCGCGGAAGGTTTGAGCTGGAGCTGCTGCGCTTCGCCCGCAAACGTGTTGGCGCTCGACTTGCCGGCCTGAGGATCGAGCTGAATGGCGCTGAATGAAATGGGGTAGTTCTGCATATCGTTCGGATCGACCATCAGCGGCTTCGGCGCCGGGGGATCCGTCCCCGGGTTTTCGCCACTGGTTGCGCCCATGGAGCCGGAGACGTTGTTGCCCGAGCCGGCGTTGGGAGCGCCGCTCGCCGCCCCCGTGGCTCCCGATGCCATCGAGCCCGTGCCCAAGGTCTGTCCCGAGCCTCCGCTGGAGGGCGTCGCAGTCATGAGTCCTGTGGCGGCGGTCGATCCCGCGGCCGCCATGGTCGTCCCGGTTGTGGGACTCACGCTGCCGCTATTCGACACCCCGGCGACGCCCCCGTTTCCAGTCGCACCGGCCGAGCCTGACGAAGTGCCCGCGCCGCTGACGGCCACGACGGCGGGGCTCGTCGCGCTGCTGCATCCTTGGAGACACGGCGCGCTCAGGGACAAGAGCGCGAAAAACACTCGGACCCGCCGACGCATATCTCATAGGTGACACGGGTCATCCGCGTTTGCCCGCACTTCTTTGGCGCCCACCTCGGGGTTCCGCTTCTGCCAGAAAAAGTCACTGCGGATGTTATCTAGTGTTTGTGGCCGCTCTCTTTTTCGACCGCTCGACGGATAAGGTCGTCGAGGGAGCCGGGCTCAGGGGCGGGGCTGCTTGTCGGCGCGTCGGATGACGGCCGAGCGGGTGGAGCCGCGACGGAGTGAGCGGGCGGCGCGGTCACGACGGGGTGTACGGGAACGCCCGCAGGCGCCTCCTGCGGCGCATCTTGCGGGGCGGAGGCTGCGGACACGTCCGTTGTCGCGGCGGGGGGTCGGGCATGAGGAGCCAACCTTGCGACGGCCACCGGAGCCGCGATCGGAAGTGCCGAGACGGCGACGACAGGAACCTCGGCGGGCACGGTGGGCGCGCTCGGCACGCTCGCCGAGGGCGGAGGGAGCTTGTCGTGGTCGGCAGGCGGAGTCGGCGTCGAAGAACCATGCCCCTGCGTCCCGCGCGCCCCCGACACGAGGCTTCGCACTCTCGATGCACCGAGAGCCGCGAGCTCCTGCGCGCGCTCCCACGCGATTCGAGGTCGGTCGGCCAAGTCCGACGGGACCTGGTTTCGGATCCACGAGGCCGCCGCGGTAGCATTGCTCGGGAGGCGCTCTCGCAGAACGAAGCCTGCAGTCCCCGCCGCGATTACGAAGAGGAGTGTCACCCAGAGACCAACGTGGGACTTACGCGGCTCGACGCTCGGCAGGAGCAGCGGCGAGTGAAGCACGGGCTCGTGAAAGCGATTCGGTGGGACCGATCGCGGTGCGGACTCCGGCACGCGATGAGCCGGCAACGCCGGCGGCCAACTCACGGGTCGGGGTGCGCGCCATTTGGGCGACACGCGCGCCGAAACCGCCGGCGCATTGAAGTCGGTCGAACGCGCGATCCCCAGGTCGATCGCCAAATCGCTACTGGATTGTCTTCGGGACATCGTCGCCCCCGCGGAGCTTAGAAAGGGACCTTCAGGGTCCCGCTCCCGATCAGATAGCCGCCAACGAGGCCCAAAGCCAGAAAGACCGCAAACAGCACAAAAGCCGTCGCCGCAGGCACCGTCGCGCGTACAGGCGCCGCGCGCTGGTTGCGGCGGAGCAGCCGCTTTGCCAGAACCCGGCCGATGGCGCTGTCGGTCCGGATGCCGAAGACGCCCGTCATGCAACGGATGGCGAGGTCGCTCGCTTCGGGACAACCCTCTTCCCCGGCGATTTCGGTGTGCGCCACGGCCGCGATCAGACCCAACGTCGGAGGCAACCGCCCGGTCTCCTCGAGGGATCCGAGCTGCTGGCGGACCGTCTGCCAGTTGCCTTCGTCGATGATCGGCTCGATCTGTTCGAGGCGCGGATCGAGATTGGTGACCACGTTCGTGCTGCTCGATGTGCGGTGGGTTTGTGGGGCCTCCAGCGATGGCCTGTAGCTCACGTGGGGTCGAAGATTGCTCGCAGGCTCGGGCGGAGGCGGCTGCCCTGACGTGGGACGTGTCCGCGCGTAGGAGGTGACCTGTTCGACCGGGAGCTCGACGAGGTCGCTCGTTTCAACCACGGAGCCGGAATCGGCGCGTGCCTCCGGAGCTGTCCGTGAGCGCGGAGGGGCGCTGGCCCGGCGCTTCGCGGACTCAGGATGGGCACCGTCGGAGCGAGACCCCGGCGTGATACGTCGCTCCTCGCGTTCACTCGAATGCGGAGGATCGTCGGGCTCGACCCGTGGATCGCGGCGGCTTTGCATGCTCAATCATCCACCGAGGCCGCAGCGTCGCCGCGGCCGAAGCTCGGTTGTGACTTCCATAAACACGCGCAATCGCCCCACTTTGAAAGTCTAAGGGGCTTTCACCACGAGTCAACTTACGAGGGGCAAGCGGCCCCAAATGACGCATCGCATTAGCGCCGTGTTCTCGCGGCGGCTAGAGTCCGCCAGCGCGCTCGAATCAAGGCCCTTTCCCGGCCGCAGGGCGCCGTCGCCGCACGATGACCCTTCCGACGCTCTTCAGGGAGCTCGCCGACGTCTCGGCGCAGGTGTCGGCGACGCGATCTCGCCTCCAGAAGAAGCGTCTTCTCGTCGAGATCCTGCGTCGGACTCCTCCCGATGAGCGGGCCGCGGCGGTCGGATGGCTCGTCGCGGACCCCGTCTGCGGTCCACTCGGCGTGGGACCTGCGCAACTTTGGGAGCTCTCGCAGAAGGCCGTTCGGGAGGGGAGGCCCACCACACTTCAAGAGGTCGAAGACGCGTTGGCCGAGACTCGCCGCATCTCCCGGGCAGAGACCTTCGGGCACGTCTCCGCGCTTTTCGACAAGCTGAGCGAGCCCGAGCGAGCGTTTCTGGCGGGCGCCCTCACCGGCTCACTTCGCCAAGGCAGCCTTGGCGGGGTGATGCTGCTCGCGCTGGCCGAGCTGTCAGGACGGCCCGAGAGCGAGGTGCGTCGCGTGGCCCTGTTGACCGGCTCAACGGTGGCCGCCGCCAAGGCGCTGCTCTCGGGCGACGACCGACAGGCCGCGGAAGCGACCGCGCTCGTCATGTTTCGTCCCCTTGCTCCGATGCTTGCGGCCTCTGCCGAATCGCTCGAAACCGCGCTCGCGCGTTGCCCCCATGCCCTGGTGGAGTGGAAGGTCGACGGCGTCCGCGCGCAAGCGCACAAGAAGGGCGAGCGCGTCGCGCTCTATTCTCGGCAAGGCCACGAGATCACCGCAGGCTGCGCAGCCGTCGTCGACGTCCTTGCCTCGATCGACGCCGAGGAGGCCGTGCTCGACGGAGAGGTCGTGCTGGTCGCGCCCGACGGCAAGGCGCGCCCGTTTCAGGACTCGTTTTCTGCCATCGCTTCGAAAGGCGCGACGCGCACCGGCGATCGGCTGCACTTCTACGTCTTCGACTGCCTGTACCGAAACGGCGTCGAGCTTCTGGGCGAACCGCTATCGGTTCGCACGGCCGCGGTTCAGTCGGTCCTCCCGCCTGCCCTCCGTATGCCGAGCCTGCACGCCGGCACTCTGGACCAAGCCAAGCGGTTTGCCGTCGCCGCGCTGGCCGCGGGCCACGAGGGCGTCATGGTGAAAGATCTCGAGTCGCCTTATCGCTTGGGGGCGCGGGGGTACGCCTGGCAAAAGGTGAAGGAGTCTGCGACGGCGGACCTCGTCGTCCTCGCGGCCGAGTGGGGAAGTGGGCGCCGCAAGGGGTGGCTCTCCAATCTGCACCTCGGTGCGCGCCGAGGCGACGGCAGCTTCTGCATGGTCGGCAAGACGTTCAAGGGGCTGACCGACGAGATCCTTCGCTGGCAGACGGCCGAGATCGAGCGGCTCGCGAGTCGCCGCACCGCCCATGTCGTGTATGCGCGCCCCGAGCTGGTGGTCGAGATCCGGTTCAACGACGTCCAGCGCAGTCCGCGGTATCCGGGAGGCGTGGCCTTACGATTCGCGCGCGTCGTGCGCTATCGGCCAGACAAACCCGCGAGCGAGGCCGACACACTTTCGTCGCTCGTATCGCGCCTTCCGGAGCACGCGGGCGACCCCGAAAGAGGCGGACAGCTCCTTCTTTTTTGAGTCTCGCTAGCGCCTTTCGCAGTCGCTCTCGTCTTTGCTCAGTGTGCGCGAGGCGCGCATTCCACGAGGATCTTCGTATAGCCGGATTTGGGGTTCTCGATGAGGATGCGTTGGATACCTGTGTCGCACTGCGCAAATGGGGCTTGGAATTGCGCATAGATCGTCCCCGGCTTCTTCCAGCGTGTCTCATCGCTCGTCGGGTCGGCCACGCAGGTACCCGAACCCCCGGTCGGGCTGAGCTTGCAGACGTAAGCGGACGTACCGGGCGCATCGTAAGCGCCAAGCACGAACTGGTTCGAGCTGCCGCATCCCACCAGAAGAGCTCCGGATGCAATGTTCACCAGAGACCGGGCACCGGTTCGCAAACGCGTGCTCATTGTGTTGCTCCTCGGCAGCGGCCCCGCGTAACAACGTATTCGAGGCGCGTACGCACAAACGTGTACCATAGGGGAGCTCGGATCAGGCACCTTGAGCGACTCTTCGGCCCCGGAAAGAGGGAGGCTGAGATGATCGAGATGCAGTTCGACGGCATCGTAGGTCCCACGCACAACTATGCGGGGCTGAGCCGCGGAAATCTTGCGAGCACGGCGCACCTCGGGATCGTCTCCAACCCCCGAGCGGCCGCGCGACAAGGTCTCGCGAAGATGCGTTTGGTGTGCGAGCTCGGCGTCGCGCAGGCCGTCCTGCCGCCCCAGGACCGTCCAAGCCTTCCCGTCCTTCGGCGTCTGGGGTTTGCAGGCAGGGATGAAGAGGTCATCGCGTCTGCCAGCCGAGCAGGCTCGATGTACATGCGCCTCTGCTCGAGCGCCTCGGCCATGTGGGCGGCGAACGCCGCGACCGTCACTCCGTCGAGTGACGCCGCCGATGGCCGCGTGCACCTGACGGCCGCCAACCTTCACTCCATGTTTCACCGTGCGATCGAGGTACCGGTCACCCAGCGCCTCTTACGCGCCATCTTCGCCGATGAATCATGCTTTGCGGTTCACGACGCGCTTCCGGGCGGGGAGCTGTTCGGCGACGAAGGCGACGCCAACCACCTGCGACTGTCTACGAGCCAAGGCGCGGCGCACGTGTTTGCCTGGGGACGAGCCCACGGCGAACGCCGGGAGAGTACTCCCAAGCGGCATCCTGCCCGGCAAACGCGGGAGGCCAGCCAGGCGATTGCGCGACTGCACGAGCTCGCTCCCGAGCGATTGCTTTTTCCGCAACAGCACCCGCTAGCCGTAGACGCAGGCGCCTTCCATACAGACGTTCTGGCCGTGTCCAGTGGGCGCTTCTTGATGCTGCACAGTCTTGCCTTCGTCGATGCCGCCGCGTGCATCGATACCTTGAGGCGCCTGCTGGGCGACGAGCTCTTCGTCGTTCAGGCGACGGGGACCGAGCTTCCCATCGAGCGCGCCGTCTCGGCGTACCCTTTCAATTCGCAAGTGCTGACGCTTGCGGACGACTCGATGGTGATCCTGGCGCCCGAGGACGCCCGCGAAGACTCGGCGTCGCGAGAGTTTCTCGAGCGCGTGGTCGCCTCGCCCGGCGGCCCGGCGCGGTCGGTTCGCTACGTCGACGTTCGTCAGTCGATGCAGAACGGAGGGGGTCCGGCATGTTTGAGGCTCCGCGTGCCGCTCAACGCGCGCGAGAAAAGCCGCCTCGGGGGTCACGTCGTGCTCGACGACGCGCTCCACGACGCCCTCTGCGCGTGGGTCGATCGTCACTATCGAGACCGCCTCTCCGAGGGAGATCTCTCCGACCCATCGCTTGCGCGCGAGGGCATGTGCGCCCTGGACGAGCTGACGGCTTTGCTCGATCTCGGGTGCCTCTACGACTTCCAGCGCGCCTGACGCGCACCGCCCGACGTGCTACGCGCGGCTGATCCAAATCATGCTCTTCTCCCGCGCGCTCATTCCGACGATGAAAGAAGCTCCGGCCGACGCGACCAACGCCAGCCACATTCTGCTCGCGCGCGCCGGCTACATCCGGCGCGTCGGCGCGGGCATCTACGACTTTCTTCCCCTCGGTCTGAGGGTGCTGCGCAAAGTCGAGGCCGTGGTTCGCCACGAGATGGACCGGGCCGGGGCGCTCGAAGTCTTGATGCCCGCGCTGCTTCCCGCCGACTACTTCAAGGAGACGGGCCGTTGGGAGCTCTACGGCGACGTTCTCTTTCGGCTGCACGACCGCAAGAATGGCGACTATCACCTTGGCCCGACGCACGAAGAGATCGTGACCGACATCGCGCGTCGCGAGCTCCGCAGCTGGCGCGATTTGCCGAAAATCCTCTACCAGGTGCAGGTCAAGTTCCGCGACGAGCCTCGCCCGCGCGGTGGGCTGCTGCGTTGCCGCGAGTTCTTGATGAAGGATGCCTATTCCTTCGATGTCAGCGAAGAGGCCGCGCTCGGGAGCTACGAACAAATGCGGCAGGCGTACGTCCGAATCTTCGACCGGATGGGGCTGACCTATCGGATGGTGCAGGCCGACGCAGGCGCCATCGGAGGGTCGACGAGCGCGGAGTTCCAGGTTCTCGTCGACTCGGGCGAGGACGCGATCGTCGCGTGCGACAAATGCGACTACGCGGCGAACGTCGAAGTAGCCGTCGTCGGTCCAGGAGTCGACGCCGATGCGGCCCCCCCCACAGACGAAGGCGTCGCTCGGGTGCACACTCCCGGCCATGGGGCCGTCGACGTCGTCGCCAAGCTTCTCGGAGTTTCGAACGCGACCATGCTCAAGTCGCTCGTCTACGTGGCCGGTGAAAGCACGGCGATGGCCGTCGTGCGTGGTGACCACGAAGTCAACGAGATTCTCTTGGCGCGTGCGCTCGGCGTGGCCGAAGTGTTTCTTGCAGCGGAGAAGGACGTCGTAAGCGCGACGGGGGCAGGCCTCGGATTCGCAGGGCCCGTGGGATTCAAAGGAAAGGTCATCGTCGACCGCGCGGCGACCCTCGTGCCGGGCGGTATCACGGGTGCCAACGAAACCGATTGGCACCTGAGCCATGTACGCTTCGGTCGCGACTACCAGGGACAAGTCGCCGACATTCGCCTCGCGGCGACGGGTGATCCGTGTCCCCGCTGCGATGCGGGCAAGCTCATGAGCTATCGCGGCATCGAAGCGGGCCATATCTTCGTGCTCGGCACCAAGTACTCCGCGCCGATGCGGGCCACGTTCGTCGACGACCAGCAAGAACAGCGCGCGTTGGTCATGGGCTGCTACGGCATCGGGGTGTCGCGGCTCGTAGCCACGACGATCGAACAGCATCACGACGAAGCGGGCATTCGCTGGCCCATGAGCGTGGCGCCCTACCAGGTGCATCTGGTCACCCTTGGGACGGAGGACCGCGTCGTGTCCACCGCGAGCCATCTCTACGACGAGCTCGAGGCCGCGGGCGTGGAGGTGCTCTGGGACGATCGGGACGAGCGCCCCGGCGTAAAGTTCAAGGACGCGGATCTCATCGGAATCCCTCTTCGCGTGACCGTGGGCGCCAAGGGTCTGACCACAGGGCACATCGAGCTCAAGCCGCGAGACCAGGTCGATCCGAAGAAAGTCGAGATGCTTTTGGCCGCGCAGGCAGGGGCGACGATCACGGCTCGCGTACGCTCCGCCTTGAGCGCGTGAGGCGGCGAGTTGCGGGCTGCTCGCATGCTAACTAACGCCGTCATGCCTCCGGCGGACCGGTTGCCTCCTCCTCCCGAGGTGCCGGTGCGTTCGCCCACCGCGGCGGTGGCTGGAGAAGTCGAAGTGCGGGTACCCGGCCTCCCGGGAAACCCCGAGCTCGAGGCGCGGATCCACGTCCCCGCGGGGGCTAAGCGCTTGGTGGTCTTGTGTCATCCGCATCCCCTCTACGGGGGCAGCATGCACAGTCCGGTTCCCCTGGCTATCGCCAAGATTCTCGCCGAGAAGGCACCTTCCACGGTGGGCTGGGCCCGGTTCAATTTCCGGGGGGTGGGTGCGAGCGCGGGATCCTATGACGAGGGCAAGGGCGAAGTGGACGATGCGCTGACGATCCTGGCCCATATCCGGCGAGCCGCGCCTGCTTCTCCGACAACCCTTTGCGGCCACTCGTTCGGCTCAGCGGTCGCGCTTCGGGCCGCCGCCGCCGACGGTAGGGTCGACCGCGTCCTGCTCATTTCCCCGAGCGCGCGCCTCTTCGACCTCTCGGATGCCGTGAAAAACGTCTCGGCGACCACCGTCATCACCATCTTCATCGGGGACCGCGACGAGCTCTGCGACGTCGACGATGCGCGCGTGCTCGCCCGCGAGATCGGCGCAGAGATTCGGGTCTTCGAGGGAAACGATCATCACTTTCTGAAGTCACGACGCGCGCTTGCCGAAGCCGCCCTGCCGGTGATCGCTCCCGAGGTGGTCCGTCCATGAGCGAGCGCAAGCCCATGACGTCGACCGATGCAGTCCACGCGGGTGAGGACAAGCAAAAGCCCTGTGACGCCGTGACGATGCCGATCGTCCAGACGGCGACTTACGCCTTTGCGAACACCGCGGAGATCGTCGCGTACACGTCGGGCAAGCATCCGAATCCCGATCGCGGCGAGTACGGTCGCTACGGCAACCCGACCGTGCGCGCGGTCGAACGGCGCCTCGCCGCCCTCGAGGGTACGGAAGACGCAGTCCTCTTCGCAAGCGGCATGGCCGCGGTCACGACGAGCATCTTTGCCTTGGTCAAGAGCGGCCAGCACATTGTCCTTTTCGAGGATTGCTATCGGCGCACGCTCGAGTTCGTGCGCGAAGTGCTGCCTCGCTTCGGCGTCGACCATACACTCCTCACGTCGTGCGACGTCGATTCGCTGCCCGAAGCGTTGCGTCCTGAAACGCGGCTGGTGGTCAGCGAATCGCCCACGAATCCCTACGTCGCGTGTGTCGACCTCGAACGCGTCGCGGCCGCTTGCAAATCGCGTCGCACGGTCAAGTCGATGATCGATGCCACTCTGGCCACGCCGGTCAATTGCCGTCCGGCAACCTTCGGGATCGATCTGGTCGTTCATAGTGCCACCAAGTACCTTGCAGGGCACAACGACGTTCTCGCGGGGGTCGTTTGCGGCCCCGCGGGGCTGGTCTCGCTCATTCGCGATCTGCGCGGGGTCTTGGGGAGTGTGTGCGATCCTCATGCCGCATTTCTGGTCGGCCGCAGCCTGAAGACATTGACGCTGCGGGTCGAGAAGCAGAACGTGACGGCGCTGGCCGCGGCTGAGTGGCTCGTCAAGCATCCCAAGGTTGAGCGCGTCTATTACCCGGGGCTCGCGTCGCATCCGACTCATGCGATCGCGCGTGCCCAAATGCGCGGCTTCGGGGGTCTGGTCAGCTTCGTGGTGAAAGGCGGCCTCGAAGCTGCCAGCCGCGTCATCGATGGCATGACCATGGCCCGCATCGGACCGAGCTTCGGTGGCGTGGAGTCGCTCATCGAGCAACCAGCGGTGATGAGCTACTACGAGATGACGAGCGCGGAGCGAGAGGCTGTCGGCATAGCGGACGGTCTCGTAAGGCTCTCGATAGGTATCGAGGACTTGGCCGATCTCCTCCAAGACCTCGAGACCGGCCTCTCGCGCGCTTGAGACGGGCGGGGACGCTCGGATGCGTGATCTCCGAGAGTCCACGGAGTTTACGAAACTTGGCCGGGCAAGGGCACCCAAGTAAAGCTTGTCCTACATGCGCCTACGACCGGGGATCTCGCTGGCCGCGGCCGGGAGTGCGCTGCTCGTAGCGGCGCCGGCGTTCGCCTGGCACGAAGAGCACCTGGCGGGCGACGAGGCCCACATTCGCGTGGACCCGCGCGGCATCGCTTCGGTCGAACACCTCCTGAAGTGGCGTGTCGTCCACGGCCCGCTCAAGTCCATCGACGTGGCTGGAGTCGAAGTCGGCGCTGTTCTCGACCCGACGGCGGCCGTTCGCACGGAAGACGGCCACGCTTTCACGGCGCGGGTGGTGCGTGGCGACGACTCGGTTGTGAGAGTGCTCGTGGATTCGCCTCAGGTTCTCGCGCGAGGCGTCGCCACTTTCGACGTTCGTTGGCAGATCGACCTTGTGGCGACTGGCGCCATCGTTCCCGACGGTGCGAGCTGGCGGCTTTCTTGGTCTCTGCCGGCGGCAGCGAATGGCTTCGACCTGCCCCGCGTCACCCTGGATCTCCCCGCCGCTCCCGAGCCACCGCGCTCTCTGGGGGCCGACCTCAATGCAACTGAGGCGGAGGCCGGAGAAACCGACACGCTGCGCCGCGATCGCGACCGCGACAGTCTCGAGATCGTGAGGCCCTACGCCGCTCACGGCGAGACCGTCACCGGGGTCATTCGGCTCGACCCGCGAGCCTTGCCTCAAGTCGTCGATCCGCGTCTTCGTCCTGTGACGCGGCCCCGCGCTTCCGGCGACCCGCGACGCTGGCAAGGCGGGGCATTGCTTGGGGCGCTCGGCGTCGTGGGGATCGCGTTCGGTCTGCTCGTCGCTCGCAAGGACCGTGCATTCGCTGCCGAGTGCGGTCCTGGGTGGAAGTCCGCTCGCGGACTTCTCCCGCTTACCCGCGCGCTTCGTGCGACGATCGCGGGATTGGCGCTGGCGATGGGAGCGGCGCTGCAAAACAGCGGGCAGCCCATGACGGGCGGCCTGCTCATCGCGCTTTCGGTGCTAAGTTCTGCTCTGCGCTGTCCTCGCATCGGACCGGTCGCTCGAGGGCCCGGCCAGTGGTTCCCGCTTCGTCCAGAAGACGCGTTCGGGCGAAGCGGCGCAGACGGCATGCTCGGCCAAATCCCGTGGCGGGTCGGGCTCGGCGCGCTGACTCTCCTCGGCGTCGCGTGGGCCGCGGGGCGACTGAGCCCCCAAGGGCCGTGGCTGGTGGTCATGGACTCTGCGCCCGTCCTGGCGCTTCTCGCGACCGGCCGGAGCTCACAACGTCCGGTCGTCGATTTGGAGGGCGCGGCGCAGCTTCTGCGTCGGCCGTTCGCGCGCCTGAAAGCGACAGCCAACCTGCGAGTGGTCCCGTGGGGGCGCGTCGGTCTGGACGGGACGATCGACGAGCTTCGCATTCGCGTGTTGCCGCGAGCCCCCGTTCCCGGTCTCGTCGGGATCGAAATGGGTCACGCGTGGAGCCGCACTCCGGTCGGGTGGGCACCGGCTGCCGAGGTAATGGTTCGAGTCCTCGAAGGCAGCGCAGCCGCCGCGAAGATCGGCCGGGCCATTCCGGGGGCGCGGCAGGTCCCGGGACGCCGTGCCCAGGAGCGCGTTCTTCGCCTGGCTCCCTCGATGCCGACCGACTCGGCGTGTCGCGCCCTCGTGCGCCGTGCCGCCGACCTTCTTACCGACCGGCGTGTTATCTCCGATTCGTCCAAACAAGGCGGCACCGAGCGGAGACAGCTTTTCCGCGTGCTGGCCGTGCGCGGAGAGACTCCCGATTGGGGCCCGTCGATCGTAGACGCGACGTGCTAGAACCGGGCCCGCTGGCATGGATCCGAAGGCGCTCCGCGTTCATCCGCAACATGCCCTGGCTGTTTACGCGGAATCGCTCACCGCCGGCGCCACGGTGGCCCTCTTCGGGGACGCGTCGCTAGGGCTTGGCGATCGACTGGTCGGGCTCGGCGCGAGCAGCGTTTACGTTTGGGATCCGGAGTCGCATCGCGCCCGACTCGAAGCCGACCGCGCACCGGCGGGCGTGATTGTGAGGGCCTACGAAACTCCGGGAACTCGGCCGCGAACCATCGACTTGGCGATTGTCCCTGACCTGGGGCTCTTCAACGACGCGCCGCTGCTGCTCTCGCGGGTCCGCGAGCTCGTAGGAGACGACGGCGTGCTCTTGGTGGGGGCGTGCAACCGGGACGCCTCGACCCCGGAGCAGGCTCGCGCGTTCGAGTATTACGAGCTCTTTGACCTGGTGGCCGCGCATTTCAGGGCTGTGACCATGGTCGCCGAGTTGCCGTTCCACGGAGTCGCCTTGTTCACTCTCGGCGAGGACGGCGACTCGTCGGGCGTGAGCGTCGACACCCAGCTCGCCGGCGAGGCTCGCGTTGCCGACAGGTTCGTGGTGGTTGCCAGCCAGCGTGATGTCGCGCCCCAGCCCTACACCGTCGTGGAGCTTCCGGGTGCTTCGGATGAAAAGGCGAGCGCCGAGGGCGCGGCTCTTCGCGCTCAGGCGGCGCGCACCGAGCAGGTGGAAGCCTTGTTGCGGGACCGAGACCGCGAGGTCGCGGCGTTGGCGTTGCAGGTCGAACACTTTCGAGCCGAGGCGCAGGCCGCTGGGGCGTTCGTCGCCGGGCTCCAAGAGGCCGCCCGCCGGGCAGAGGGCAGCGAGGTCCTTGCCGTGGCGTTGGAACGCGAGCTCGCTCACATCGCCGAAGCCAACGCTTCCGAGAGTCGTCGCTTCGAAGATATTCTCCAGGAGCGGGCGCGGACCGCGCGGTCGCTCGAGGCGGAGCTCGCGCGGCGCGACCAAATGGTGCGCGAGCTCGTCGACACTCTCGAGGAACGCGTCGAAGCCCCTGCGCCGCAGATGCCGCCATCCCCCGTGAACGACGACCTTTCCGAGGAGAACGGACGGTTGCGCGAGATCCTGGACGCGCTGGCCCTCGACGTGGCTCGGCGCGAGGCCGAGGCGCGAGCCGCGGCCTGGACGGTTTCTGAGCTCGAGCACCGCCTGGAGCAGGCGACGAGCCCCGCGGAGCCCCCCGGGGCGTCGCCCACCATTAATTCGCGTTGACAGTCCCGGGGGCGAGCTTAAGTTTGGCCGCGGGCCGCGCGGTCGCTTCGTCCCCGCCCCACCCGCCACTCGAGACAGAGCTTCTCCTGCCCCGATGTCCAACAAGCGCGACTATTACGAGGTTCTTGCCGTTTCTCGAGAGGCTGCCAGCGACGAGGTGCGCAAAGCGTACCGGCGCGAGGCGCTGAAATACCACCCCGATCGTAACCCGGGCGACGCGACGGCGGAGGGGAAGTTCAAGGAAGTCAACGAGGCCTACCAGGTTCTCTCGGACGAGAGCAAACGCGGGATTTATGACCAGTTCGGGCACGCGGGTCTCGATGGGTCGGGGGGCTCGGGCTTCGAGGGTGTCGGCGACGTCTTTTCCCACATGCAAGACCTCTTCACCGAGATGTTCTCGGGAGGGGCTGGCTTCGGTGGGGGTGGCGGTCGTTCTCGTCGAGGCGCCGACATGCGTGTGCAGGTGCGGCTGACGTTGCGAGAGGCCGCCTTCGGGTGCAAGCATGAGGTGAGCGTGCGCGCGCCGGCGAGCTGCACGGACTGCGGCGGCACAGGCGCAAAGGCGGGGAGCAAACCAGAGGGATGCCCCCAATGCCGCGGTACGGGTCAGGTGTCGAACGCGCGCGGCTTTGTCATGTTCACATCGACGTGCCCGCGTTGTCGCGGAGCGGGTCGAGTGATCAAGCACCCTTGTGCGACGTGTGCCGGGCAGGGGGCAGTCGAGCGGACACGTAGGGTTACGGTGACCTTTCCGGCGGGCATCGACGCCGGCCAGCGTCTTCGCGTCCCGAGCCAAGGCGTGCCGGGGCCGGGTGGGGCCGCCCCCGGCGATCTTTACGTCGAGGTCGACGTAGAGGATGACGCTCGATTCGAACGCGACGGGGCCGATTTGGTCGCGCGCGTTCGTATCCCGTTCGTCGAGGCGGCTCTTGGTGGCGAGATTCGAGTGCCAGCCCTCGAGTCGGAGGACGGCGATGCCACCGTCGCGCTCGCCGTGCCCCCTGGCACCCAGTCGGGTGCCGTCTTTACGATGAAGGGATACGGCATTCCTCGGCTCGATGGCCGCGGGCGCGGGTCGCTCGTCGTCGCTGTGCAGGTCGAAGTGCCGACCTCGCTCTCGCCGCGAGCTCGCGAGCTGATCGAACAACTCGGCGGTGAGCTGAGGGAGCACTCGCGCCACGACAGAGAGGGAAAGCGCGCCGCCGGCGGGAAATAGAGGCGGCCGTGGCTTCGGAGATCGACGCCATCAAGGCACGGCTCGCGCAGGTCTCTACCGTGAGGGCTACGGGTCGCGTGCTTGGCGTGATGGGCGTCAGCCTGAGATTTGCGATGCCTGGCGCGCGGGTAGGCGACGTCGTTCGAGTTCACCGTCGGGGCGAGCCGCTCGCGTGTGAAGTCGTAGGATTCGACGGCGGCCAGGCGATTGCCATGCCCCTCGGCAGTCTCGTCGGTGTCGGACCGGACGACGAGGTGGAATCGACGGGAGGCCCGGTTGGCGTCCGTGCGGGGAAGTCGCTCATGGGCCGAGTCGTCGATGGCCTCGGTCGGCCCCTCGATGGTGGACCCGTCATCGACGGCGAGCTCGTCCCGGTCGATCGGGATCCACCTCCCGCGCTCGAGCGGCGGCCCGTCGCTCGTCCCCTCGCCACGGGCGTGCGCGTCATCGACGGATTGCTGACTCTCGGCGAGGGTCAACGCGTGGGTCTTTTCGCGGGCTCCGGGGTTGGCAAGAGCACCCTTCTCGGGTCGCTTGCCCGAGGGACGGAGGCCGACGTGGTCGTCGTGGGTCTCGTGGGGGAACGCGGGCGTGAAGTGAGCGAGTTTCTCGAGCGATCGTTGGGGCCTGAAGGGCGACGCAAAAGTGTGGTCGTCGTGGCCACGAGCGACGTCTCGGCGCTCGAGCGTCTGCGCGCCGCCCAGGTGGCCACAGCCTATGCCGAGCACTTCCGCGACACCGGCGCTCGGGTTCTTCTCCTCGTTGATTCCATCACTCGATTTGCTCGGGCTCAACGCGAAGTGGGCCTGGCGGCGGGCGAGCCTCCCGTGCGGCGAGGTTACCCTCCGAGCGCCTTCTCGGTGCTCCCGCGGCTCCTCGAGCGGTCGGGTCAATCCGCTCGCGGCAGCATCACGGCTATCTATGCAGTGCTCGTCGAAGGCGGCGACATGGACGAGCCTGTGGCCGACGAGGTCCGAGGCATCCTCGATGGTCACGTCGTGCTCGACCGCGCCGTGGGCGCGCGCGGGCGCTTCCCGGCAGTCGACGTCACCGCGTCGCTCTCGCGCGTCATGGACTCGGTCGTGACCCCGGAACATCGAGATGCGGCACGCCGCCTGAGGTCCCTGGTCGCGACCTACGAATCAAAACGGGATCTCGTGATGCTCGGCGCATATACGAAAGGGGCCGACAAGGAGCTCGACGAGGCCCTCTTGCGAATCCCACGCATCGAAGCGTTTCTCGCGCAGTCTTCCTCGGAGCAGACTGCGTTCGCCGCCACGGTGGCGGCCCTAAGTGCCGCCGTCCGTTAGAATGACCGAGCGCGATTCCGGTCCGTTTCCCGGGCTAGGTCGGTCGAGGCCTGGCGTGCTAATCCGCCCGCTCGGATGACCGTTTTGCAAGTGGCCGATCTACGTTTCGGATACGGCGGAGACACGCTCTTCGAGAACGTCACATTCTCGCTTGCCTCGGGAGATCGCGTCGCGCTCGTGGCTCCAAACGGTTCGGGCAAGACGACGATGCTGCGCATCGTGGCGGGAGAAATCGAACCGGATGCGGGCTCCGTCGTGGTCGGCCGCGACGTCGCGATTGGGTACTATCGGCAATCGCACGAGATCTCAGCGCAAGGCGATGTGCTCGGGGCGTTCTTGTCGTCCTTTCGTGAGGTCATGCAGGCGCGCGACGAGCTCACGCGTGCTCAGGAAAACGCCGCGAGCGGCGCGACGGCAGCGCTCGAGAGCCTCGCTCAAGCGGCCGACCGCTACCATCTCGCGGGCGGCGACGAGCTCGAGCACAAGGTTGCCGCCGTCGCGACGCATCTCGGTTTCTCCGACGCCGACATGAGTCGCGCGGTTTCGACCCTCTCGGGCGGTGAACAAGGAAGGCTGCGCCTCGGCACCGTTCTCGCCCAGCAGCCCGCCCTCTTGATGCTGGACGAGCCCACCAATCACCTGGATCTCGACACGATCGCGTGGCTGGAAGGCTACCTCGCCGACTACCGGGGAGCCGTCTTGGTCGTGAGCCACGACAGGGCATTTTTGGACAACACATGCCGCGCCACGATGGAGCTCGGTCGCCGCAGCTTTCGCGTCTATCCGGTGCGGTACACGGACTACGTCCACCTTCGCGAAGAGGATCTGGGCCGCGAGCGCGCACTCGCAGAGCGGCAGCGCGACATGGTCGCCAAGACCGAGGATTTCATCCGCAAGAACATTGCCGGTCAGAAAACGAAGCAGGCCCAAAGCCGCCGCAAGATGCTCTCGAAGCTCGAGCGCATCGACAACCCGGAAGACGTTTGGGCTACCGCCGATCGAGTGGCCTTCCGCTTCGCCCCGGCCGCGCGAACGGGCGACATCGTCATTCAGGCTACCGAGCTCGGGGCTGCGCGAGGGGGCCGCGAGCTCTTCGCGGGCTTCGACCTGCTGGTCCGGCGCGGGGAGCGCATCGGTATCGTCGGCCCGAACGGGGCAGGCAAGAGCACGCTTCTCAAGCTCCTGGCCGGCCGAGGGGGGCCCGAGGATCAAGGCGTCGTCAAGCGAGGGACCAATTTGCAGGAAGGCTATTTCGACCAGCACTTGGGCGAAGTCGACCCTTCGCTTACGGCGGTGGACAACGTTCGGACCATTCGCGGAGATCTCACCGTGGAGGCGGCCAGGCAGTATCTGGCGAGATTTCGGTTCTGGGGCGATGATCCGCTGCGGGTCGTCCGTGGTTTTTCCGGAGGTGAGCGTTCGCGGCTCGCCATTGCCAAGCTTCTCCTCGAGCCCAAAAACCTCTTGTTCCTCGACGAACCGACCAACCATCTTGACATCCCCGCCGCCGAAATTCTGGAAGAAGCCCTGGTGGGTTTCGAGGGCACGGTAATCGTGGCCTCGCACGACCGGCGTTTTCTCGAGAACGTGACGACACGCGTCGTCACGGTTCGGTCGGGACGAGCCGAGGCCTATCCGGGCTCTTTTCGAGACTACGAAGAAGCCCGGTGCTCGCTGGCCAAGCCCGCAAAGCGTGAAGCCAAGCCTGTCGCGCCTCGGGAAAAGGACCCCGCTCCGAAGCGGGCGACCGAGGAGGAAACGCGAAAGGTGCAGTACGAGGCGCAGCGGCAGGCCGCGCGGGCGGGCGAGAAGCGAAAGCGGCGCATCGGCGAGCTCGAAGTGGCGATTGCCGCGGGCGAGCGCGAGCTCGATACGTTGCGCGGGAAGCTGAAAGAAGCTCCGACGGACGGATGGGAGCAACTGACGAAGATGGCGAACGACGAGCGAGCTCTGACCCGGCAAGTCGACGCGATGCTCATGGAGTGGGCTCGCCTGTCGGAGGAGACCGCGTGACTCGATCCATGTCTCGCGTTTTCTTCGTGGGGGCGCTGGTTCTCGCGACCCTTTCGATTGGGGCGTGCAAGCACACCCGGCAATCCGCACCCCATGGGGCCGCAGCCTCCTTCCCCGTCGTTCGGCCTGATAGCGAGGAGCTGCTCTTGACGTGGATCGACGACAAAGGAGACTTTCACGTCGAGACGCGCGCCGCCGACGTGCCGATCATGGGCCGCGACACCGTACGCGTAGTCGATCCTGGTCGGGAAGGGCCGCCCGGTGACGATATCTTCGTCGCCGATTTCCGTCAGGCCAGCGCCGACGGCGCCTATCCCGTGCGGACGATGGGTCGGGCCGACTTCGATGCGATCGCGGTCGCTCGCCGCAAGCTCGCGGGCCCGACGTTGGCCGGCAGCGCGCCGTCTGCTCCGGGCATTGACCCGGCGGCGCCGGGTGCCGGTCAGGCGGCCGCTCCCGCAAAGCCATCGACGCGCGCCGTTGTCATCATCTACGGCGCCGAATGGTGTAGCGCTTGTCACGACGCCGCTCGATATCTGCGGCGCAAGGGTGTGCCCTACGTCGAAAAGGACATCGAGAAGGAGCCAGAGGCCGCCCGCGAGATGCAACAGAAGCTCGCCAGCCGCGGTCTGAGAGGCGGCTCGATCCCGGTCATCGACGTACGCGGCAAGGTGATGGTCGGGTTCGACCCCGGACAAATCGACGCGGCTTTGGGCGAAGCGCTGTAGCGATCGCCCGCCCTCAGTCGTACCTCTCGCTATGCACTTGCTCGCGAGCGGCTCCAAGCTCGGTGCGAAGCATCTCGCGGACGGACGCGACCATTCGGTGCAGACCACATACGTACGCGTGGGGCGGAATCGGGCTGGCGCTCTCGAGCTCGCGCCACAGCTCGGGCAGGTGACTCTGGACGTAGCCTCGACGTCCGCTCCAGTCGGCCTTCGGTTGTGAGAGAGTCGGCTCGAAGCGTATGAGCTCGTGGGCGCGCCCCGCGTCGCGTAGCTCGCTTTCGTAGAGCAGATCGTGCTCGTGTCTCACCCCCAAAAGGAGCCAAACGGGCTGACGAGCGCCGGCCGCGAGCGCGGCGCGCATCATGCTGCGAAGCGGCGTTACCCCGGTGCCCGTCGCGATCATCAGGGCGGGCGTCGCGCTGGCCGGCGGGCGCGTGAAGAAGCCTTGCGGCCCGGTGAACGGCAGAACGACTCCGGGCTTGGCGGCGTGCAACCACGTGGACGCGGGACCGCGCTCCACGAGCGTCACGGCGATCTCGAAGCGCGAAGAACCGTCGGGAGCGGATGCGATCGAATACGACCGCTTGAGTGTGGCTGCCCCTGTGTCCGACGCGATCGGCAGAACGATATTGACCCATTGGCCGGCCTCGAAAGTCATCGGTGCGGCGTCGAGCCGCTCGAACACGAGCTCGCGCACATTGGGAGTGAGCCGCCGGACGCTCTCCAAGCGAGCCTCGAAAGCCGCCGGCGGGGCCATTCTAGGCGAGCCGTTTCTCGGACTGCCGTCCGGCCGCTCCCGCGGGCGCCGCCAAGAGCGCGTCCGCTCGATACGCGTAGGCCGCCTTGACCCGCGATAGCGACCGCAGAACGCGTTCCATTACGAGCAGCCGATCGAGTGTTTCGTCGACCGCCAACTCTGCCGCCCGCGCGGCGACGAGCACGGGCTCGATCGCGGCGGTGGCCTGCCGAGGATGAAAGACGGCCCCGGGCAGGAGCGCGACAACGGGAGGGTCGTCGCAGCCCACGATACGGGCATCGAAGAGCTGTCCTGACGCCGCGTCGAGCTCGGCCCGCGAGGCCTCGTCAATCACCCCAGGAGCGAGCACCACGCCGCTCCAAACGTCGACGAGCCGGCCGTGCTCTGTACGAAAGAGCCCGCGATGGGCGCGCTCGAGCGGCTCGAGCCACCGCCGCTCGGCCACATCGAGACTCGCACCCACTTCGCGACCGAACTGACCGCGAGTGACCGCGTCGATCCAAAAGGCGCGGCTCCGCTCCTCGAACCAGGCGTCCTCCGGAGCAAAGGCACCGGTGCGCGCCTCGAAGTCCGCTCGAAGAGCGGCCACCCGCGCGGCTTGCCCGGAGCCACCCCCGAGCTCGATAATCCGCGCTACCGTCTCGAGCACACCCGGACCACCCATCGGCCGAGTGCTGGTGTAGCCTCTTCCTAGGTGTCGCGCTCCGAAAACCGCCTGTTCTTTCCCCAGTCGGCGCTCGACGTCTGGATCGTCGACGGCAGCGTCGAGCTCGAGGATGGCGAGCTCGTGATCCTATCGGAGGGCCGGCGGTTCAAGCTCACAGAGGCGGTTCGCGTCCTCGAAGAAGTCAGCGGAAGCGGCGACACCTACAAGCTCTCGGGCAGGGCCAAGATTCGCGCCGAGCTCGAGCAGCTAGGAGCCGAAATCCTCGAATCGTCGATGCTCCTCGGCGATGCGGCCTACGATACCGTTCCCGGTTGGCTGGGTACGCCCGTGGGCACGCTCGCCGAGCACGAAGAGTCGGCCGACCGCGAGGGCAAAGGGGCGCCCGCGCTCGACACCGACGAGGAGCTGCTCACGAGGTTTCTCGCCCGAAACGCCTGAGGCGCTGTCGACAACTGGCGAAGCTCGCGCGGACGTAGCACGATTCCAGTAGCTTGACGCTCGCGCTCGCCAATTGGCTCTTTGGAGTAACCGCAGCCGTTTACTTGGCGGCCTCGGTGCTCTTTGTGGGCGACTTGCTCGGCCACGCGGGTCGCGGCGCGCGCTGGGCTCCGCGTCTCGTGGCCGTTGGCGTTCCGCTTCACGCGGCCCACATCGTCGTCTGGTCGCTTGTCCTGCACGTCTGTCCGGTCGAAGGGATCCACTTCGCTCTCAGCGTGGTTTCGATGTTCGTGTGCCTCGCGTACGTGCTCGCGCGATTGCGCTACCGCGTCGACGTCGTCGGTGCGTTCGTGGCTCCGCAAGCACTTGCGTTTCTCCTGGCGTCGCGATTTCTCGGAAGCATCGGTGGCGAGCCCCGACTGCGAAACGCCATGTTGCCGTTTCACGTGGTCAGCAACGTCCTCGGCATAGCGCTCTTCGCCGCCGCATGCGCCTTCGCGGTGGCCTATCTACTTCAGGAGCACCGGCTCAAGAGCAAGCAGCTCGTCGACGTCGAGCGCCTTCCCGCCGTCGATGCGCTCGATCTCCTCGAGCACCGCTTTCTGGTCGCCGGGTTTCCGCTGCTCACCATCGGGATTCTCACCGGGACGATCTGGGCCCGGGAAGTCGAGAGCGGAGGCGTCGCGGCGATGGCGCGGGCGGGTCTGTCGTACGCCGCCTGGCTGCTCATCGGAACTGTGCTCATCCTGCGAGCCTCGGCCGGTTGGCGCGGCCGTCGCGCGGCTTTCGGGACGATCCTCGGGTTCGGTCTGACGATGCTCGTCTTGGCCATGTACCTCGCAAGGAGCCTGGCCGGCTGGGGGCACGTATGATGATCCCCGTGGCGGGACACGCATGATCCTCGTGGTGGGCCTCTCTCACCGTACGGCGCCCGTGCAGGTTCGCGAGCGGCTCGCGGCCGGTGCGGACGCGCTGCCCATGGTCCTCGCGCGCCTCGCCTCTCGACGCGAGCTCGGCGAGGCCATGTTCTTGTCGACGTGCAATCGCGTCGAGGTCGTCGCGCTCGTAGCGAGTAGCTCGAGCGCCGACGCGGCCCGTCACGCCATCCGCGAGGAGCTGGCACGTCAAGGAGGCGCAGCCAGCGGAGAAGAGCTCGCGCCCTACCTTTACGAGAAGCTGGGCGATGACGCCGTGCGCCACGTCTTCCGCGTGGCGGCCAGCCTCGACTCCATGGTCCTGGGAGAGCCGCAGATTCTCGGACAGGTCAAGGATGCGTACGATGCGGCGATCGCGGCCGGAACCCTCAAAGGCACGCTCGCACGCTGCATGAGCCGCGCCTTCGCGGTGGCCAAGCGCGTGCGAAGCGAAACGGACATCGGAGTGGGGTCGGTGAGCATCTCGAGCGTTGCAGTGGATCTTGCCACGCGCATCTTTGGGGATCTCAGCGACCGCACCGTGCTTCTTCTCGGAGCCGGCGAGATGGCCGAGGCGGCCGCGCGCAGCCTCGTCAAAGGGGCGAGAGCGCTTCGCATTTGCAATCGCAGCTTCGAGCGCGCGGCGCATCTCGCGGGCGAGATGCACGCGGCCGCGGTTCCGTGGGAGGGGCTCGCCGAGGAGCTCGGGGTCGCCGACGTCGTCGTGGCGAGCACGGCCAGCACGACCTACGTCGTCACGCGACAGATGGTGCAGCGAGCCATGAGAGAGCGCAAAGGCCGCACGCTTCTTTTCGTCGACATCGCCGTGCCTCGCAATGTCGAGCCGACCGTGCACGGCATCGACAATGCGTACGTCTTCAACGTCGACGATCTCGAGCAAGAGGTGGCTCGGGGGCTTCAAGCGCGCCACGGGCACGTGGATGCCGCCGAGGCGATCGTACAAGAGCAAGTCGCCGAGTTCATTGCGTGGAGGCGCGGTCTCGAGGTGCAACCTACGCTCGTGGCCATGCGGGCCAAGGCGCGCACGGTCATGCTTTCGGAGCTCGAAACCTCGCTCCGCGGCCGTCTCAAACACCTCGGCGAGCCCGACCGCGCTGCCCTGGCGCAAATGGTCGAGAGCGGGGTAAACAAGCTTCTGCACGCGCCCACGGCGAAGCTCAAAGTGCGCGCGGCGGAGGGCGAAGACGCGGCGGAGCTCGCCGCCGCGGTGCGATATCTCTTCGATTTGCAGAACGCCGCGCCCCCTGCCGAAGAAGCGGGGTCGGAAGAGGGTGAGGCACCTTCGGCCGGCGAAGACGAACGGCTACCGAACTAGTCGATCGCCGCGCCTGCCTTCGTCACGCCGCGTTCGGTCGGGCGACTCGCGCGGCCCTCCTGAACGTAGGGACGAGCGCCAGAGCGGCGGCGATCGCCGCGGCGAAGAGAACGTAGAAAACCGCGCTCCAACCCCAGATATGGCTGACGACCCGCGTCGTCAGCTCCTGCAAGATGGCGCCTATCGAACCGAATCCGTTGATCATGCCTATCGCGAGCGACGCGGCGCTTCGTCCGCCGAGGTCTTGCGCAGCCGCGCCGGAAAGCAGTGAGTCCGGCCCGTAGAGCAACGCGCCGACCGCCGCCATCACCGCGAAATTGACGAAATGATTGTAGCCTCCGACTCGCGGGTACAAGACGAGCGCTGCGGCGAGCCCAACGAGCGAGCACGCCGAGAAAAAGGAGCGGGGGACTCCGGGTATCCGATCGGAAAGCCACCCGAGCCCCACGGTTCCGGCGATGCCACCCATCTCGAACGACGTGGAGAAGTAGCCAGCCTGCCCTTGCGAGTAGTGGAGTACGACGAAAAGATAGTAGGGAAGCCAAAAGAGAAGCGAATATCGAATGAGCTTGATGAAGAAATAGCTCGCCGCATAAGACCAGAGGATGGGGCTGCGCGCGACCGCGCGGCGCTCGGTCCGCATCTCTTCGGGGGGGGACGCGGCTCGCCCTGGGCGCAGCAAGAGCAGGACGCTCGCCCCGGACGCGGCAATGAACAGCGCCGGGCAGAAATAGGCGGATCGCCAACCGAAGTGCGCGAGCATATAGGCAGCAAGCGCCGTGGCCGCGATTCCGCCGACCTGATAGCAAGTCGCCCAGAGGCCCATGATCCGGCCGCGGGTGTCCGCGGTCGTCCATTCTTGCATGGCCTTGACGTTGCCCGGCCAACCCGTCGATTGTGCCACGCCGTTTACGACCGAAATCAGGAGAAAGAGGACGCCGGCGCTCGATAGGCCGAACGCAAAGCAAGCGCTGGCCGCGAGGAGCATGCCGAAACCGACCAGTCTTCGCGACCCGACGCGGTCGCCAAGCCAGCCGCTCGCGTATTGTCCGATCGCGTAGGCCGCCAGATACGCCGTCTCGACCCCGTAGAGAACATGAGCGCCTAGAGCCTGGCCGATCGCGGCCTTGGTCACGCTCAGGTTCTTTCGCCCGAAGTAGTAGACGGCGTAGGAAACCCACGTCACCGTCCAAGCGATCCACGCCCGGCGGGCATACCGGTCGTGCGTCGACTCGGGCGTAGAGCGCACGGACGCCAGGTTAGCTCAACAGCGGCCGCGCGGTCGGAAACCTCGACGGCTAAAGGGCGCGCGCAACCTCGGGCGGGAATCTCTTGCCCAGAAGCCGCCTCGCGTTCTCGAAATAGATCTTCGCGAGCACCTCGGTGGGCAAGTCGATGCCGCTGATGGTCCACTCGCCCTGGATCGGGGTCATGTGAGTGAAACCTCGGTCTGCCGTTTCGAAGAAGCGCCAGTGCTTTTGAAAGAATAGGACGGCGTCGTCGTCGGTGGGCGGCGGTCCGCTTCCCCCCGAGCCCAGCGTCATGCGGTCGTAGACCTGAAAGTCCGTTCCAAAAAGGATGCGGTCCGCGTGCTTGATGAACAGCGCCCTCACTCGTTCGGGCTCGTGGCGGCCGATCTCTGGGACGCGCGCGGCGATGTCGACCCTCATGTTGGGGTGCTTGTCGAGCTGCGCGTCGACCCAATCCAGGTCTTCCGCATTGTTTCCAAAGTGGACGCAAACGAATGTCGTCTCGGGATGCCGCGCCACGACCCGCTCGAGCGCCCCGAGAAGCTCCTCTCGAGGTGGGTACTTGGCCGGATCGCCGAACCACCATTGGGGGTGGTCTTTGAGCTCAGCCCAGCGCTCGTTCGAGGAGTCGTAGGGGCCCCAGAAAGCCTTCGGGTCCGCGACGTGGATCGACACCGGCATGGCAAGCTCCCCCAAGCGATGCCACATGGGATCGAGCTTGGGGTCGTCGATCTTCAGCAGGCGCCCCTTCGTGTCCCGAAGGTACAACCCCAGACGCTTGAACTCTTTGAAGCCGGCCGCGCCGAGATGCGCACCTTCCTCGACTTGAGCGACTGCCCGCTCGGCGAAGTCCGGGGCGTCCCAAGCCGCGTAGTCGAGGTTCATGTATTGGACGAAGCGCCCGGGCGCGAGGCGGTCCGCGAGATCCTTGGTGCGTTCGAAGGAAGAAGGCCGACCCCCGTCGCCGGTCACCGTCCCCCCGCTAAGGTTCACCGCCACGCCGATTCCGACGGCGTCGAACATGCGAACCGCTTGTGCGAGGTGCTCGGGAGTCGGCTCGACATGCGTGTGCAGGTCGACGAGCCAATGGTGCCCGCGCCAGGTGTCGCTCAGAGCTTTGACCGGCGGTGCGGCGGCGGCGATGGGTGTGGCGGGCGAGCTAGGGGACGGCCCGCCCGAGCCAGTGGGCAAGGCTGGCGAGGGGGCGTGAGCAGCGCAGCCGATGACGAGCGCTAGGAGGGTGGCGAGGGAGCTTCGCACCACCCGAACAATACTAACTTCGGGGCTTCTTTTTTGTCGCCACGCTCTTCTTTGCCGACTTCGGTGCGGCGCTTTTGGCAGATTTCGCCAACGGCGGCGGAGCTAAAGTGGGCTTTCGGCCGGGTGCGCCGAGCTTCGGAGGCGGAGGGAGCGAGACGATTGGCGGTCTCGGAATGCTCTTCCCGCGCAGCTCGACGGGAATCATGGCCTTGTGTGCGGTGTGGGTACGGGAGAAGGCGACGACCTTGGTGTCCACGAGACCCGCGCCGTGCAGGGCTCCGAAGACGTCCGACTCCGAAATAGCGTGGCTCCCTTTCGGGCGGATCACCCATAAGGTGCCAGTCTCCGGCATTCTTGCTCGCAAGATGGCGATCTTTCGAAGCGACTCGCGGGCTTCCACACCGAAGAAAATGACCGTCGCGCCCTGAGGGACACGCCCCTCGGCCATCGACGCGCTTCGCTCGCGCAGCGCCGACAGAAACGGACCGTCGTGGACATCGACCACGGCGACTCGGGACTGCGGCTGCAAATCGAGCTTTTCGAATAGGCCTTTCGGTTCCCGAATCGAGTGCAGCCAGCGTTGGGCCACCTCGGCGCCGAGCTCGAACCGGGCCTCCTGATCGGTCGTTCGGACGACCAGGGCGTCACCTTCGACTAGCGCGTCGCGAACCCGCTCGAACGGGATCTCGAGACGCAGGCTACCCCGGAAAACGAGGGAGTCTGCTTCGAGATGCGCCGTGCCAAAACCGCCTTTTCGCCCCACGCGGACTGTGCACTGCGCTTCCAATCCCATCGTGGGTCAATGGTAATATGCGGCCTCGTCCATTGCGGCATTTTGTGCAAATGCCTGACCTCAGCCGATTAGCGTCTTGCCCAGCGCCAGGCCTATTTCGTGCGCGTCAATTTCCGATACCGGCCATACGGCGACGCGCTCGACGCGCCGGATTCGCGAGCCGTCGAGCTCGGCCACGAACGCCCGCAAGCGGATGTGCTCGTGATCTCTCTCGGCATAGGCTCCGAGCGGAGTCTTGCAATCGCCTCCGAGCGCGATGAGCACCCCCCGCTCGGCCGCGACGCAAGTGGCAGAGTCCGCGTCGTGCAAGCGAGAAAGAAGCGCCCGGGTCGCGGCGTCCTCGTCGCGGCACTCGATGCCGAGCGCCCCCTGCCCGACGGCGGGCAGACACGCGCCCGGCGATAGAACCTCGGTGATCCGGTGCTCCAGCCCCAGCCGAACCAACCCAGCGCGAGCGATGAGGATGGCGTCGTAGTCACCCTCGTCGACTTTGCGAAGGCGCGTATCCACGTTACCTCGCAGGAGCTTTACTTCGAGATCCGGCCGTAGAGCCCTGACGGAAATCGAGCGGCGCAGGCTCGATGTCCCCACTCGGGCGCCGGCCGGAAGCGCATCGAGTGTTTGGTGGCGCGGCGCCACGAGGGCATCGCGAGCGTCCTCCCTGCGCGGAATGCAAGCCAGTATCAGCCCACGCGGCAGGACGCCGGGGAGGTCTTTCAGCGAATGGACGGCAAAATCGGCCTTCCTGTCGAGCAACGCCTCCTCGATTTCCTTGACGAACAGGCCTTTGCCTCCGATTTCCGCGAGCGAGCGATCTTGAATTCTGTCGCCGCTCGTGAGGATCTGAACCTCGGCCGTCGAGGTGACGCCCGCCTCGGCGCGTAGCCTCGCAGCAAAGCTCCGGCTCTGCGCCAGGGCCAGCGGGGAGCGCCGCGTTGCGTATGTCAAAACCGTCATCTTTGCGTGCCCGCCCGTCACAGTACCAGGCCCCGGCGTGCTTGCCGTCAGGGGCTCGATGGAATATGGAATGTAAGTTCGTGATTTTCCGTAAGCATTTCGCCGCTACCCTGGTTGTGTTGGCCGCTATCCTGGTGGTCGGAAGCGCGCGTGCTCGCGAGGTAGCCAGCATGCCGGAGCCCACTTCGATTGATGTGCCCGGCTACGGCGAGGCCTTCTATTACAAACCGCGGAGCAAATCGCGCCGACGAATCATTCTGTACGTGCACGGGCGCGGCGCGAACGCCTCCGAGGATTGCCGAAAGTGGGCCAATGTCGCGCGCCAGTTCGGCTGGGTGGTCTGCCCCCAGGGCCCCGCGCTGACCGACTCCGGTGGGCATACCTGGAGCAACGACGCCGAAAGCGCCAGACATGTCATCGACGCGACGGTGGCCGCCCTGCGAGAGAAGTATCCCGGTCGCCTACGCAAACGCGGCAACATCCTCATCGGTTTCAGCGAGGGCGCTTTCGTCGCTCAGCAGGTGGGCCTTCGCGACCCGCTTCTGTGGAACCGCTGGCTTATCCTGGCCGCCAACGATCAATATTGGTTCGGCGACGCGCCCCAACTGCTCGAGCAAAACCGTGCCAAGATTCGGGGGGTTTACCTTCTTACAGGCGAGAACGATCAAGTGGCGGAGAACACCAAGCGGGCAGGCGAGCTCTTGAAGACGGCCCGGATCCCCGTACGGGTCAAGATTACCCCTGGTCTCGGCCACGAAGTCCCCGCCGATAGGATGATCACGAATTACAGGCGCCCGCTTCGGTGGCTGGTCGCGGCTAAGTAGCGACTGCGGCCGTTCCTGTCGGGACCGCCTAACTCGGAACCTCTGGCGGGCCGTATCCACGAGCATGCGTTGCGTGCCGGTGCCTCTCGGGCAGCCGTCTTCCCCGGATCGTGCTGCCCTGGAGGCCGTACGCCACCTTGGCCGGCGGTTTCCGGAGGCGCGCGTGCGAGAGGTCCCGCTCGTGCGCGCCGCTGAGCTGGACTTCCGGGCGGACCCTAGCGGCGAGACCTTCGTCTGGCTGGCTCTCGAGGCTCTGCAGGTGACGGGGAGCTTTCAGGTCCGCGGGGCCCTGGTGGGGGTGGCTTCCGCCCTGTCTTGGCGTGTGCGACATGTCGTGGCTCCGAGCGCCGGCAATCACGGGATCGCCATCGCCTACGCGGCCAACCTGCTCGATGTGTCGGCGACCGTGGTAGTCCCGCGCAGTACGCCGCGCACGAAGCGCGAGAAGATCGAGCGATACGGCGCGGAGCTCGTAGTGGCTCCGAGCGACCGGTACGAAGTTGCCGAAGCCCTCGCCCGGGAGCTTGCAACGGCGCGAGGGGCACGGCTTGTGTCGCCCAGCGAAGACCTCGACGTCGTGCTCGCAAACGGTGCGTCGCTTGGCTTCGAGATTGTCCGAGGGCTTGGAGGCGTGCCCGCGCGGGTGCTTGCTCCCTTCGACGGTGGCCTGGCTACCGGCTTGGCCTGGGCCCTCGCTGTGGAGGCATCGGGGGGTCTCACGCGTCGGGTATGGGGCGTGCAAAGCGAAGCACGGAGCCCCATGGCGACCCTGCTCGAGCGCGGAGGCGGGTTTGAGCAGTTCGACGAGTGGGCGCCGAGCCTCGCCGAAGAGCTGGCAGCGACCGTTTCGGAGGGCGCTTTCGAGCGCGCTCGGGCTGCGATCGCAGGCATTGGGGTAGTCGCAGAGGCTCAAATCGCTTCAGCGATGGCCCATGCCTACCAAGACATGGGCCTGGTCCTCGAGGGGGCCGCGGCGATCGCCCTGGCTCCGGTTCTCTTCGGGCTCCCGGAAGGCCTGCGCGGAGGCGACTTGGTCGTCGTCCTCACTGGACGCAACGTGGATCCCGACCGGCTCGACGCCGTTCTCGCCCAAGCTCGCGTTTAGGCGTGATCTGGTACGATCACCTTCGACCTCGTGCCGACACCCCAAGGACCTACCGGGACGTCTCAAAAGACGAAACGGGTGTGCGATGTGCTCGTTCGCGACAAGCTGCTCAAACCCGAGCAGGTCGACGCCGTATTGAGCCACACCCAGCGCTCGCGCGATCGCGTCGAAGAAGTCGTCATCGATCTCGGGCTCGTCTCCGAAACCGATTTGCTCAAGTCGCTCGCGGCAAACTACCGCGTTTTCTTCGTATCCACCGAGAAGCTCGCGAAGGCCGAGGTGCCTCCGGCGCTCGTTCACATGATCCCGCAACGGTTCGCGGAACAGATGGGTATCTGCCCCATCGTCTTCGACTCGAAGACCCATAGCCTGACGGTGGTTACGGCGGATCCCGACGACTCGGATCTGTTGCGAGAGGCGCAGCTCGCGTCTGGCGCGCGCGAGATAAAAGCGGTCTTCGCGCGGCCCGCGGCGGTCCGGGCGCTCATCGGCAAGGTGTACACGGGCGATGGGCGCGCCTTCGCGATGCTCGACAAGCAGACGCGGTCGCTCTTCGACCAGGCGCTCACGGGCTATGGGCGTCACGTCGTGGACTTCGAAAGCGACGGACCCCCTCGCGTCGAAACGACTCGCACCCGAGAGCGAGTGCTCGAAGAGGCGGAGCCCGTGCGCCCTCCGTCGCGCAAGCCCGCGCCTCCTCCCGTCCCCCAGGTGGCGGCGGTGCCCGCGCCTGTTCCGCCCGCTCCGCCCACGCCACCACCGTCCACCACCGCCGAGAGGGGCGTCTCGGGCGCGTCGTTCGTCGAGCTCTTGCACGTCCTCGTGAGCCTGCTCGAAACATCGCGAGCCGATCTCCATGGGCACTCGGCCCAGGTTGCCCGACTCATGCGCCGGCTCGGCGACAAGATGGGGCTCGACCCCGGCACGGCGGCGATGCTCGTCGCGGGCGCCTTCGTTCACGACCTAGGAAAAATGGGGACGCTTCACCTGACGCCGCTCAACGTCGGCGAGTACGAAGGCCACAAGATTGCGGCCCAGAAGGCGTTCGGTGTTCCCGCACGGCTGCTCGACCCCGTCCGTCTGCCGGCGGACACCAAAGAGGCCGTGGCCCATATGTACGAACGCTACGACGGAAAGGGATTCCCTGACGGAACGAGCGGCAAAGACATCCCGCTCGGCGCCCGCCTCCTGGCCATCTGCGACACCTACGCGGACCTGACCAGCAATCCGCGCAATCCTTTTCGCAAGACGCTCTCTCCGGTGGACGCGGTCGCAGCCCTGGCCAAGTACAAGGACACGATCTTCGACCCGAACCTCGTCGATATCTTCCGCAACATCGTGCTCGGCGAAGAGCTGACCGCGCGCCTTCTCGCGAGCCGCTCGCTCGCGCTCATCGTCGACGTCGATCCCGAGGAGACGACCGTTCTCGAGCTCCGAATGGGCGAGCAGGGATTCGTCGTCAAGACGGTGAGGAGCCCGGAGCATGCGCTCAAGGTGCTCGCCGAAGGGGAGACGGATCTGGTCATCAGCGAGATCGACCTCGGCGCGGGCGACGGCCTGGCCCTCCTGGCCTCGGCGCGAAGCCAGCCGTGGGGCAAAGACATGCCCTGGGTGATCTATACGCGCCGGCAGGAGCGCGAAGTGGCCCAGAAGGCCTTCGAGCTCGGCGTGCTCGACTATGTGACCAAGCCTGCCCCGGCTGACGTTCTCGTCGCCAAGCTCAAGGCCCTTCTCGATCAGCGCGCCAGTCCCCGAAAGACTCAGGGCGTGAGTGGGTCGCTCCGCGAGATGGGGCTCCCCGACATGGTGCAGGTTCTTTTCCACGGTCGAAAGACAGGCAATCTGAGAATTCGCGCTCCGGACGGATCCGGCGAGATTCACTTCGTCGAGGGCAACGTAGTCGACGCCCACTGGCGCGACCTTCGCGGAGAAAACGCGTTTTATGCCCTGGTCAGGCTCGTCGACGGAGAGTTCGCGCTCGATCCCTCGTTTCGCGCGGGCGAACGCGTCATCAACCAATCGGCCGAGGCATTGCTCCTCGAGGGCATGCGGCGCATGGATGAGGGGCTCGCGTAGGAGTGCTCTCGACGCCGCGCGCTGCGGGAAAGAAAACCACCAGGACGCCAGGGACGCCAGGGGGAGAAGAGCCAGCGCGCTTGCGCGCGTCATGCCCCTCACTTCTCTTATCGTGGCGGCCCTGGCGTCCTGGTGGTTCAAATCTTTCTATCGGTTGCCGAGCGCCGGTCGACCGGCCCGTCGAGAGGCGGGCGCTGCATTCGGCCTAAGAGAGAGAGGCGCGCGTGGGGCGGAGCGACACCGCGCACGGCCGCCGAGTCGTCGGTTCCGACCGCGACCACGAATCGGGAAATCGGCGCCAGGAGCGCGGCGGCGTGCTCGAGCGTGGCTACATCCGCGACGTGCACGTGACGTCCCGGCGGAGGGAGCGTGGGAGCCTCTCCGGCGGGTCCGAGCCCGACGACGTGGTCGGCCCCCTCCCACGCGCGACCCGCGAACGAGACGGTATCCGTCCATTGCCGCGCTTGCGCGCGTTCGCCGGGCTCCAGACGGCCGCGAGGTACGCGCAGGCCCCAGCCCGAGAGCTCCCGGTGAAGCGATTCGGCTACTCGCATCGCACGGGCGACGTCTCCCTCGACGAGAACGAGTCGCGGGCTCAGGCACCCGCGCTGGTCGAACGCGACAACGTCGACGGCGATGCGCTCCGCAGAACCATCGATGTCCGCGGCCCCAGTGAGGATGACGACGCCCAGGCCAGCCCCATGACCTAGGACCGCGGCGCCCGGACGAGCGGCACTTCGCACGGCGGCGATCGTCGAGTCTCTGCCGTATACGTGCAAAGAGTCCGCATCGAGCGCGGCCGGGTCGCGTTCGTCCACGATCTCGACCGCGGGCTCAGCGAGCTCGTCGACCAGGGCTCGCGTCAACCATGGATCGCGCACCGACGGGCGAACGGTGACTCTCGGCGCGGCCGCTACCGCGAGAGTGAGCGCGCGTAGCGCGGCAACGAACACGTTTGCCGAGAGAATCACGTGCACGTGGCTGGCTTCGGAAACCCCGGAGACGAGAGCCGCGAGCTCGGCATCCGAGGCCCCTCGTTCCAGGTAGCTGAAGCCGAGCTCGACACCCTCGGCCGAAAGGCCCGTCGATTCTGCGATGGCGGCCACGAGCTTCGCCCGCCTCTCGTACACGCGCCCCGCGGCCGCGAGCAGGCGCCGAACGCTGGACACGCGCTCGCCATTGGAGCGATTCACGGCGCGCTCTCGGATCCCGACAGGATTTCGTCGAGCGCGATGGAACAGCCGCGCGGCGGCGCTCCCGGCAGGCGCCCGAGGAGCTCGAAGCCCGCGCTCGCGCGCCTTACCTGGTCTTGAGTGACGATCGCGAAGGCGCTGTCGACGTTCGCGAGGTCCTCGATGCGCGCGACTCCTGCCGCGCCATCCGGGACGGGGGCCAACGTCTCCGGATCGACGACGACGACTCGAGCCCAGGGCGGCTCGGCGTAGATTCCGGGTCGCGCGCGCTCGTCGACGAGCGTGGCCTCCCAGAATTGGCTCGAGAGCTCGGTCATCCCGTACTCGCTCACGATCGCGCGTTGGGGCACCGAGAAAGTGAGCGCGATCGAGGCTCGGAGCTCGGGCGCCGACACTTCTCTCGAGCGGCCCTTGAACCCACCGGTCTGCATCACCCGACTGCCGCGGGGCAGCGCGAGAGCCTCCCCGCCAATTTCGTCGAGAAGATGGACGAGCGCAAAGCTCGTCGCCAAGACGAGCGTCGGCCTATCCGGCGAAAGCGAACGCACTCGAGAGCGCAGCGCGGCCACATTCAAGCGACCGTCGCGAACGAAGTACGCATCGAGGGTCTCAGGCGCCCCGAGCTCGCGAGACAAGAGCGCGCACATGTGGGCCAAAGACGAGTCGGGGGCCTCGTCCTGGGGGGGGCCGAGCACCAGCACTGGAGCACGCGGCCCGGCGCCGATTCCGAGCATGGCCCGCGCGAACGCAAGCGCGGCGGCATCGTAGGTCTCCGGATCGCGCATCGAGTGGACGCCGCGGGCCCCTAGCGTGGTCCCGCTCGTTCGAAATGTGACGGCTGCCGCGCGCTCGTCGAAAGCGAAAACCCGGGCCACCTTGAAGGCGTCCGTAGGCACCGCCGGGGCCTCGGACGCGCGCGAGATGAAACGGGGGTCGACGCCTCGCGCCGCGCAGAGGCGGGAGTAACCGGGGACGTTTTCGGCCTGAAACCGCGCGAGATCGGCCGCCAATGAATCGAACGACTCCGGCATGGGCTGGCGCTTCTCGAACGCGCGCACCATGGCTCGAGCCCGCTCGTGAAGCGCGCTGCTCTCGGCGAGAGGAGGGGTCACGGGTCTGCGACCGCCTTGGCCAGATCGTCGCTGAAGGCGTCGAGCAGACTCTCGTCGATCCCGAGCGGGGGCGTCAGGGTGAGCACGTCGCCCCGAGGTCCCCCTGTAAGAACGATCCATCCCATGCGAAGCAGCTTGCGCGAGAGCGAGACGCCTCGCGCTCCGCCCCCCTCGAGGGCGATACCGATCATGAGGCCGCGGCCGCGCACTTCGCGCAAACCGCCCGCGCCCGTCGCCACTGCGCGGAGGCGGCCCATCCAGCGCTCTCCCACTCGCAGAGCGCGCGCTGGAAGATCGTCCCGATCCAGGGCCGCGAGGGTGGCCAGGGCGGCGGCGCAATGGATCGGTGAGCCGAAATGAGTGGCCGTGTGAAGCGTCGCTCCGCCGTGGGCTCCCCACGGAGCCATCGCGCGAGCGCTGCCGACACAGGCGCTGATCGGCAAGCCCCCGCCTAGCCCTTTGCCGAGGCAAACGAGATCCGGGAGGACGCCGGCCGCGACGCTCGCCAGCCACGCGCCGCTGCGGCCCAGACCGGTCCAGATCTCGTCGCTGACGAGGAGCGCCCCCGTTCGGTCGCAGGCCGCTCTCAGCGCCGCGAGAAACGGGCCTGGAGGGACGACGCACCCGCCGCGGCCCAGAATCGGCTCGACGAGAACGGCCCCGACCTGCCCGCCGCCGAGGGCGTGGTCTACGGCCGTCATCGCTTCGTCGAGTGAGTGGAGGTCGTGTGGATAGGGCGCGAAGACGACATGGGGATTCAGGCTTTGCGCGAAGGGCTCTCGATAGCTCGGCCGCAGCCCGCAAGCCGCCAGCGGCCCGTGCGAGAGACCGTGGTAGGCGCCCTCGAACGCGAGGACTCCGGCTCGCCCAGTCGCGAGCATCGCGGTCTTGAGCGCCGCGGTGACCGCGTCGGCGCCGGTGGCGCCCAGCATGACGCGCGCATCGGCCTGCGGATAGAGGCGCACGAGCCGCTCGCAGAGCGCCACCTTGCCCTCGGAGGGGAACACGTCGCCGAGAGCCAGCCAGAGGCGCCGCGACTGCCGCTCGATCGCCTGCGCTACAGCGTCGGGACGGTGGCCGAGCAAGAGCGCTCCGAAGCCGGCGGCGAGGTCGACGTAGCGATTGCCGTCGACGTCGACGACGTTCACCCCGTCACCCTCCGCGTACACGATAGGGTCCGTGTCCTCGCCGCTCGTTCGCTCCTGGGCTTGCCGCCGGGCGACCACCGAGGGAGATTCAAGAGCGGCCAAACGGGAGGCAAGCTCGCGCGATCGCGGACCCGGGGGAGGGACCCGCACGTCGGGCGGAGCTTGAGAGCTCATTCGACGAAGACGCGATTTCGGCCGGCCCGCTTGGCCGCATAGAGCTTCTCGTCCGCGCGTCCGATGAGATCCGTGCTCACCTTGTCGTCTTCGAGCAGCGCCCCGCCGATCGATATCGTCACGCGGATGATTTCGCCCTGGAAGACGAAGCGGCTTTGCTCGATCCGTTCGCGCAGCCCTTCGGCCAGCGCGCGGGCGCCCTCGAGGTTGGTCTCGGGAAGAATGATGGCAAACTCTTCGCCCCCGTAGCGAGCCAGCACCTCGTCACGCCGGATGCGGTGCTGAATGAGCCGGGCCACTTCTTTGAGGACGTAATCGCCGGCCAGGTGCCCGTGGACGTCGTTGATCTTCTTGAAGTGATCGATGTCGAGCATCAGAAAGCTCAGGTCTCGGACATGACGGCGCGCGCGCATGACCTCTTTGTCGAGAGCCTCGAGCAAGTAGCGCTTCACGTGCACTTGCGTGAGGCCATCGATGATGGTCATTCGGTAGATTTCTTCGTGATATTGCGACTCGACGTCTTGTCCCGAAAGAAACTTGAAGATCGTCGGCCCGATCTTGATGCGGTCGCCGTTGCCGAGCCGGGCCTCGCGCATGATCTGTTCGTCGTTGACGTACGACCCGTTCGTCGAGCCGTCGTCGACGCACCACCAGGCGCCGCTGCGCTGGTCGAAATGCGCGTGCCGTCGCGAAACGCTGTCGCCCTCGAGCACGATCTGATTCTCCGTGCCGCGTCCAATACGAATGGGGCTGCTGTCGAGCACGAAGCGCCGGCCGAGCAGGCTCGGTTCCTTCGTGTAAATGACGACCAAGCAGTCACTGCCTTTCGGGGAGCCCTCGGCGCCCGCGAGCGGCTTCTGCACGATGGCGGTAACTCGAGTTTTCTCGTCCTCGGTCTCGCTCACGAACTAGGGCCTCACGATCAATTTCATGGCCGCGGCCCCTCTGCGGCCAAAGCGCGCGGCGTTAGCCGATCGCTTTTAACGCTATGGGCCTGACCGGCTCGGGTCAAGGTGCGGCCAGCGCTTCGAGGCGCGTGACGAGCGATGGCGAAAGCACGAGCGCGTGCTCGAGGATCGCAAGGGGCGCGCCAAGCGCTTGCCCTTTGGCCGCGCCTATTTGCGGCCCGGCGACTCTTGCGACATGAACGGAACATTTCGGGGTCGCAAGCCAAAGAGCGATGCCCGCCTCTCGGGCGGCTCTTGCCGCCTTTTGCAGCACGTCGCTCCCCAGCGGCCCGTGATCTGCGCCCCGCAGCACGATGTGCGGTCGCAGCCCTCGAGACGCGAGCCATCGCGACACCCGCTCGGGGTGGGCGAGCGCGGTGATGAGCCCCACGGGCGCTCGCTCGAGGGCCGCCCAGGACAAAAGCTCGCCCGTAGCTCCCTGCGCCCCTCGACCGACGATGTGGGCGGGAGATATGTCGCGTGTAGGCGGTATTCCGTCCTGGCCGGTCGACCGGTACGCCGGCGGATCCCCCACGGGAACGACAACATCGCACACGTCGACGAGCTCGGAGGGATAGGCGCGGAGGTCGCCCCGTGGCGGCAGAGCGCGCGACAACCCCCAAGGTCTTACCGCATCGACCGAGAGAAGCGCGAGCGAAGCCCGGACGGGCGAGGTTTGCGAAACCCCATCCAGGACCAGCACCCGGCCGAGGCGCGCGCCGAGGTCGATCGCTGCCTGGCGAGTGGGCGCGACGACCACGCGAGCGCCCGACCCTCTGAGCGCGGCCACGGCCACGAGCGCCTCGTCGCCCACCTGGTCGACGGCGTCGGTTTCCGTCACGACGCGGGCCAACCGAGGCGCGGCTCGATAGGCGTGTCCGACGAGGACGACAGAGGCTCCCGCTTGCGCCAGCTTTGCCGCGCAAGCGACGGCCAGAGGGGTCTTTCCCGACCCTCCGAGCGTCGCGCCCCCGACCGCGACGACACGCACGTGTGCGGGCCACCGGAGCTTTCTGGAGATCGCTCGGGCCGTCGCCAGCCTCCAGGCCCCGGTGAGAAGTCCCGCGCAGGGGACGTTCAGTGTGCCCTGCTCGAGCGCTTCGCCAACCACTGCCCGCCAATGTAGCTCCAGAACGAGTACGCTTGGCAGCGGACTCATGTTTCTCGTGGACCCCGTGCGGCTCGCCCGCCGACAAATCGAGATCGATCGCGATCGCACGGCGCGCTTCCCCCATCTCATGGCTCACAAGGCCGCGCGTATGATGGCGTCTCCGCTCGCTCTTTTACGCGGCTCGGCTCCCCTGTTTTACGCGCTGCTCGAGCGCCACCCGGAGCTCGCGCAAGGGCCTGCCGGCGAAGGCTGGATTGTGGGCGACGCGCATGTCGAGAATTTCGGGGCCTTTCGCGTCGGGGCGCTGACGGTGCGCGAGACGCTGCGTTCGCACGCCAAGGAAGCCATCGTTTTCGATCTCAACGACTTCGACGACTCGCTGGTGGCTCCCTGGCGTCTCGACGTGCTTCGTCTCGTGACCAGTTTGCTTCTGGCGGGTCGCGAGTCGGGAGATGGGAGCGCGGCCCTCACGCAGGCCGACGCGCTCCTCGAGGCGTACGTGGGTGCCGCGTTCGGCACCAAGCGTGCCCCTCCACAGCCCCGATGTGTCGTGGCCCTCGTCGAGAAAGTGCGACGGCGCACGAGAAAGCAGCTGCTCGACGCTCGAACGCGTGAGGTCTCCGGCCAGCGACGCTTCGTTCTCGGGCCTCGCTACGAGCTTTTGCCGCCGAAGCTGCGCGCGAAAGCCGAGCGTTCGTTTGGCAAGTACGCCCGTCGGCTGCCGCAAAGCGCAAGCGTTCCGCCCGAGGCTCTCGAGGTCCTCGACGCCGCGTTCCGCGTTGCCGGCACCGGCAGCTTGGGAGGCCTGCGCATCGCGCTGCTCGTGCGAGGCAAGGGGGGCCTCGACGGCGGATGGATCTTCGACATGAAGGCCGAGGGTCCGCCATCCGCCGCGTGTCTCGCGCCCGAGCCCGAGCTCGATCCGGGCGACCGGGTGTGCGCCGCGCTCCGCGCCTGTTTGGCGCGCTATCCCCGCATGATGGGGTCGGCGCGCCTTCGCGGTGAATCGATGTTCGTTCGTCGGCTGGCCCCCCAGGAGGACAAGCTCGACCTTTCTTGCGTCCCGCCGGAGGACCGCGTCCCGCTCGCGCGCCACCTCGGCGCGCTGCTCGGCGCAGCTCATCGGCGTGGCGTCACGCGGGCACCGAAGGCCGCATGGAGCGCCAAGCAGTGCGCGCGTCTCTTGCACCGCGCGGTCGCGCTCGCCGGCATCCACGAAGCGATGTACCTCGCCTATTGCGATCTCGTGCGCCGATGAAGGTCGCGCGGGCGGCGAGGTTCTTCGATGCCGTCGCCGAGCGTTACGATCGCGTCTACGCGCCCTCGGCCGCCGAATCGCGCGAGCGCATGACTCGCGTTCTCGCGGTGTTGCCGAAGGAGCCACTCCGGGTGCTCGATCTGGGCGTGGGCACCGGACGCGAGCTCGCGAGCCTCTTCGACGCGGGACACGTGCCCACGGGAATCGACTCGTCGAGCGCGATGCTCGCACGGTGCGCGCGTCGCGCCCGCCCCGCGGCGCTCGTTCGGGCCGACTTCTGGCAAACGCCGCTGCCCTTCGCCCCTCATGCGTTCGACGCGACTCTGGCGCTCCACGGGACCCTGGCTCATCCGCCCGACCGGTCCGCCGTCGCGCGGCTGGCCGCGGAGCTCGCGCGCGTCGTTCGACCCGGCGGGTGGCTGGTGGCGGAGGTGGCTTCTCCCGCGTGGCTCGACTCGGTCGAATCTTGGCACGCGCCGAGCGATCGGCACGTCCGCCGAACGGGTCGACGTGTGTGCGTCGTCGAGGATCACGTCGTCGGGCTCGGGATCGAGGCCCACGTGCTCGATGCGTCCGAGTGGACGCAAGCCCTGCTTCCGGATTGGAGTCCGCAGCTGCGGTCCATCAGCGAATCGGAGTGGCTGCTGGTCGCGCAGCGCGTTTAAAGCGCTACGGTCACGCTCGTGCAGAGGGTGCTCGGGCCTGCCGTGGGTGCGGCTATCCTCTTCGGGTCGAGCGCGGCGATGGCCAACGGCCGGTTTCCGGCGGCGAATCGGATCGTGCTTTCGCCGAGCGAGCCCGAGCTCGTCATCGTGCGCGCGACGTACGGCGTCTTGCGATCCCAGGACGAAGGGGCGACTTGGAGCTTTCTCTGCGAAGGCGCGCTCGGTTTGCCGCAAATGGCGACGGAAGACCCCGCGCTCGGGTTGACGGCGGCCGGCGCGCTGGTGGCGGGCATCCTCATCCCCCCCGGTCTGGACGTGTCGAACGATCAGGGATGCACTTGGAGCTGCGTGGGTGGGGCGCTCGCGGGGCAAGCCATCGCCGACCTCGCGGTCCGCTCGGAGACTCCCGCCACCGTCGTGGCCCTCACGATGCCGACGGATGACGCCGGCGAGCCCGGCCCCTCGGCGGTCTTTCAAAGCACCGACGACGGCGCAAGCTGGTCCCAGCTCGGGCAAGCTCTCGACCCGAGCCTTCTGGTGACGACCGTCGATGTCGCCCCGAGCGACCCTCATCGACTTTACGTCTCGGCGGTGCGCGGCTTCGGGCCGGGGCGAAGCGCGTCGCTCTTCGTGTCGCTCGACGATGGGACGACTTGGACCGAGCAGAGCGTTCCGCTCGACACGACGGTGGAGGCGTTCATCTACATCGGCGGGGTCGACCCCGAAGACGCCGACCGCCTCTATATCCGCACCGGCGCCACCAAAGGGCAGTCCGGGGCGACGCGGCTGCTCGTCTCGGTCGACGCAGGTCGCTCGTTTCAGGTGGGCCTGACGCTCACCGGCCAAATGCTCGGGTTCGCGCTCTCCCCGGACGGAGAGAAGATCTACGCTGGAGGGAACATCGACGGGCTCTTCGTGGGAGAGAGAGCGACCGGGACGTTCGTTCGAACCCCGTCGATAGTGCGCGGAGGCGACGGCGGGCCCGTCGACATTCACGTCGAGTGTCTGGCGACCCGCGGCTCGGAGCTCTGGGCTTGCGCCGACGAGCCGAGCGGATTCATAGCTGGGGTTTCGACAGACGACGGAATGACGTTCGAGCCGCGCCTGCAACTCGCAAGTGTCGGGGCCGCGCTCCCGTGCAGCCCGAGCCCCTCGAGCGCGCTGGCGTGCGGCGCGGATGCCAGCGCGTCGCAGTGTGGCGGCGTCCCGTTCGAGCAACTGTGCTTGAGCCTTGGTTGCAGCGACGCCGGTGCGCCGTCTTTGGATCCGGGTCGGGCCACATGGGAAGCTCGCGGCGGTTGCTCCTCGGTGGCCTCTCCGGGCGCGGGGCTGCTCGCCGCTGCGGGCGCCAGCGCGGCTCTCGCGCTGGCTCGGCGAAGGCGGCGGCGGTGAAGGCCTGGGGGCGCGCGGCCGCGCTCGCGCTGCTCGGCTGCGGCCAGACGGGCGGCGCCGCGGGCTCGGGCGCTCTACCGAGCCAGCTTCTGCCGAGAGAAGCGATGCTCGACCCTCGGACCTGTCAGTCCTGCCACACCAGTCATTTCGCGGACTGGTCACTCAGCATGCATGCTGCAGCCTCGAGCGATCCGGTATTTCTCGCGATGAATGCGCGCGGCCAACGAGAGACCCAGGGCGCCCTCGGGACGTTCTGCGTGCAGTGCCACGCGCCCATGGCCGTTCGAGACGGGCTCACGACCAACGGCCTGAACGTGACAAGCTTGCCTTTTCAATACCAGGGCGTGACGTGCTTCTTCTGCCACACCGTGAGCGCCGTCAGCGGCTCGCACAACGCATCGCTCGAGCTTTCGAGCGATGTCGTCATGCGCGGCGAATTCAGCGACCCCATCGCGAACGCCGCGCATGCCTCGACCTACTCGGTCTTTCACGACGCGCATGAGTCGGCGAGCGCCTCGATGTGCGGATCGTGTCATGACGTCGTCGTGCCCGAGACCGACGCCGGCATCGAGCGGACGTTCTACGAGTGGGCGCATTCGGCGTTCAGCGGCTCGGGCGGAGCCACTTGCGCGTCGTGCCACATGACGCCGTCGGCGGAGCCCGCGCCCATCGCGAACGTTCCTGGTGCGCCCGCGCGCATCGGGCGAGCGCACGACTTTCCGGCCGTCGATGTCCCACTAGGCCCGGCGTCGCCCGATGCCGCGGCCCAGACGAGCCGCGTGCAGCTGGAGCTCGGCAACGGCGCGCTGCAGGGTGCGCTGTGCGTGACTGGGCCGCCGGGTGGATCGGTCCGCGTGATTCTCGACGCCGTCGGGGTTGGCCACAAGTGGCCGAGCGGAGCCGCTCAAGACCGGCGCGCGTGGGCGGAGGTCGTCGCCTACTCGGCCGGAGCGGTGATCTACCAGAGCGGCATCGTTGCAGACGGCGCCGCCGTGACGGCCGTGCAGGGAGACCCCGACCTGTGGCTGCTTCGCGACTGCATGTCCGACTCGCAGGGCCACCTGGTCAACCAGTTCTGGCAGGCGGCCACCACCGAGGGTAATGAGCTCCCTGCGCTCGCCACCTTCAGCGCCACCGATCCGCGCTTTTACCAGACGCACATCTTCCAACGCTTTCCCCGTGACGGCTCGAAGCTCGCTCAGATGCCTGATCGGGTGACGCTCCGTCTGCGCCTTCAGCCCGTCGGCATCGACGTGCTCGAGGACCTCATCGGCAGCCAAGACCTCGACGCGGGCATCATCCCCGAAATGCCGACCTACGACGTTCCCCTCGCGGGGCCCACGCTCCCGGCGCAGATGGTGTGGACGGCGCAGGCCGCCGCCGCGCTCACGTACCCCGCGGACGACGGCACGCTCGCGACGTGCGTCGCGACGCCGGATTTCAACGTTTCATCGATGCTGACTCTCGCGACCAACCACACGACGTGCTCGCCATGACCGATGACTCCGTGAGCGCACGTCCCCGGCCGCTGCCGGTGCAAGTGCCGGTGCAAATTCCGCGCGAGCCTCTGCTCCGCAAGCTCGGCCGGGCGCCGGTCACGTGCGCGCTCGCGCTCACCAATCTCACCGTGTTTCTCGTCGCGGAGCACTACGGTTCGACGACGCAGACTGCGACGCTCGTGCGGTTCGGCGCGAACGACCGATCCCTCGTGCTGCTCGGCGAGTGGTGGCGGCTCGGCACGTACATGTTTCTGCACATCGGTTGGGTCCATCTCTTCTGGAACACCTATGCCTCGTGGGGGTGGTGCGCCTCGGTCGAGCGCGCGCTGGGAGGGTGGCGCTTCTTGCTCACCTATCTCGCGGCCGGAGTGGGCGGCGGATGTCTGAGCGCCCTGTGTCAGGACATCGTGTCGGCGGGGGCTTCGGGGGCTCTCTTCGGAATCATCGGCGCGCGGCTGGTTGTCGAGCGTCGCGCCGCGCCGAACTGGAGCGCCTTCGCCGCAAGCCCACTGACGCGCGCGACGTTCAGAGGCGTGGCGTTCTGGATCGTCCTCGGTCTCGTCGCGCTGCCGATGGACAACTATTGCCACATCGGCGGCTTGGTGACGGGCGCCGCGGTCGCCTGGGGCCTCACGGCGTCCATAGCCACTCGGCCGCGTCGAACGCCCCTTGCACCGCCAGCGCCATGAGGGCAGCGGGGAGCGCGCCCTCGAGGATCAACCGTGTGTCATCGAGACGAATCCCTGCGAGAATGGGCTGCCCGTAGCCCCCGGCACCGACGAGCGCCCCGAGCGTTGCGGTGCCTACGGTGATGACCGCCGAGGTCTTGACTCCAGCCAGGATTGACCCGGACGCCAGCGGGAGATCGATGAGACGCATCCGCGTCGCCGCCGGCAGTCCGAGCGCCAGGGCCGAATCGCGCAGATCGGCGGCAATGCCCGTCAGCCCGGCGTAGGTGTTTTGCACGATGGGAAGTAGGCCGTAGAGAAACAGGGCCGCACAGGCCGGGGCCGTTCCGATCCCGAGCAGCGGGATCATCAAGACGAGCAGGGCCAGCGACGGAACGGTCTGCACCATGCCGACGATCGCCAAAAGAACGCGTCCCGCGCTCGGCCAGCTCGCCGCGGCGATTCCCATGGGAATGCCCACGACGATCGCGGCAAGGAGCGAGGAGAGGACCAAGAAGAGATGCTCGCGCGTGCGCTGCCACAGGCGCGCGGCCAGGCCGAGCTCCGGCGGGGAGCTGCGGGACGAATCGACGCCGAGCTTTCTGAGAAAGCGGTCGGCGATGGCGCCGGGCGGCACCTTGTCGAGCTTGGCCTCGGCGTTCATGGCCACCATGTCGTCGGCCGATATGCGCCCCTCGAGCGTGCCGAGCGCTTCGCGCGCGCCCGGCGCCGACGTCGTCAAGCTCGCGCGCAAGAGAAGCACGGCCTCGTATTCGGGAAAGATCCGTCGGTCGTCGCGAATCACCGTCAAGTGCCCGCCACGAATCTCGGCGTCGGTGGAGTAGAGATCGGTGACGTCGATGGCGCCGTCAGCGATGGCCCGATAGGCCAGGTCGTGATCGAGCCCCGTCACACGACCGGAAGGGATCCCGTAGCCGGACCGCAGCGCGGGCCATCCGTCCGTGCGATCCAGAAACTCGTGCGAGAAGCCGTAACGGAGGTCGGGATGCGCGCGGAGCTGAGAGAGCCGATCGATCCCGAGGCGCCCCGCGACCTCGCGCGGCATCCCGAGCGCGTACGTGTCCTCGAACCCCAGCGCGGGGCCGAGGATGACGCCGTGCTCCGACAGGCGGGGCGCGAGGTCGGTGACGTCGCCTTCGCCTCGAAGGATCTCGAGCCTCAACGTTCCGGAATATTCCGCGTAGACGTCGATGTCTCCGTGCAGCAGCGCATCCCAGAGCACCCGGCTGCCCCCGAGCTCCGCTCGATGGGTCGCCGGGATGCCCGAAGCGGCAAGCAGGCGGGTCGTGATCTCGCCGAGGATCACCGACTCGGTGAATTTCTTCGACCCCACGACGACTTCGTGTCTCTCGCGTGCTTGGGCGGTTGTGGGCAAGGCCGCGATGCCGATCGTGGCGGCGAGCGTTGCGGCCGCGAGCGAGAGCGGCGTCACCGGACCTCCGGCGCGCGGCCCTCGGCGCTCCGAGGCCCGAGGGCACTCTCCCCCCCCAGAAAGCGACTCACGAACCCATCGGCGGGCGCGTCGCGCAGTTGCTCGAACGTTCCCGTCTGCAGGATTCGGCCTTCTCGGAGCAGCGCGATCCGAGTCGCGAAGGTGCGCGCCTCGGCGAGATCGTGCGTCACGAGGACCACGGTCTTGCGCAGCCGAGCGAATATGTCGCCGAGGTCGCGCTGCAGCTCGCCCCGGGTAATGGGATCGAGCGCTCCAAGCGGTTCGTCGAGCATTAGGACTTCGGGGTCGAGCATCAGGGCTCGCATCAGGCTCACCCGTTGGCGCTCTCCACCCGACAGACCGGCGGGGCGCCTCGAGAGAGCCCCGACCGGAAACCGCGTGAGCGCCGCGAGCTCGCTCAGGCGCCCTCGGATGCGCGCCTCGTCCCAACGGAGGAATCGCGCCACGAGGGTCACGTTGCCCTCCGCCGTCAGATGCGGGAAGAGGCCGCCCCCCTGCACCACGTATCCGAGCTGGCGACGGAACGCCTGGGGCTCGAGCTCGGGCAGCGGGCGGCCTCGAAAGCGCGCGACGCCCGTCGTCGGAGTCTCGAGCCCCATCAAGAGACGAACGAGCGTGCTCTTTCCGGACCCGCTGGGCCCGAGAAGCACGAGAACCTCGCCTTCCAAGATGCCAAGGTGCGTGGTCTGCAGCGATACCGATCCGCCGCGCGCGAGTGAGACCCCGTCGAGCTCGAACATCCTCGCGGCAACGTACCGCGGGGTCAGCGCGCGAGCATCCGAATGCGCGGGTCACGCAAGTAAAGGCCCACCCAGACCAGGACCCCGAGGATGACCGGCGTGATGAAAACGTCGCCCACGCGAACGTGCGTCGCGACGGCGCCGCCGAGGTAGGCGGTGAGCAGCAACGCACCCGCCACGGACGTGCGAGGCACGACGTAGAGAAGCGTGCACGCGAGCTCGAGCAGGCCGATCGCCAGCAGAGACTGCTCTGGATATCCGAACTTGTGCACGAACATGTCGATGACTTTGGACGACTGCGACAGCTTCATCGACGCGCTCAAGACGAGGGCCAATACCGGGAGCGCGGAGGCGACCCGCCCGGCCCACACGGCCCCTTGCTTCGGCGCCTCCACGGCCGGCGAGACGACGGCGCTCATGGCCGCGCCTCGGCGACCTGGCTCGTCGCAGTCGCGGCGGCGGTTGCTTCGATTTCGATCGCGACCGCCACGTCTTCGGCGAGAGCCAGACCTCCCTGGTCGAGGGTCTGGTTGAAGCTCACGCCGAAGTCCTTGCGATGGATCTTCGCGGTGGCCGTGAACCCCGCCCGCCGCTTACCCCACGGATCCTTGGCGACGATGCCGCCGCGCTCGACGTCCAGCACGACCTCGCGGGTCGCCCCGCGCAGGGTGAGATCGCCGGTGACGGTGAACCGGTCCTTGCCGGCGGCCTCGACGCGTTTGCTCTTGAACGTCATGCGCGGATACTTGTCCGCCTCGAAGAAGTCGCCGGAGCGAAGATGCGCATCGCGTTGGGGCTCGTGCGTGTCGACGCTCGTGACGTCGATGTCGACCGCCACGTGTGAGCGAGAGAGGTCGTCTTCATCGAGCTCGATCTGACCGCTCCACTTGGGGAAGCGCCCGCGGACCTTGCTGACCAGCATGTGGCGCACCGTGAACTCGACGCTCGAGTGCGCATAGTCGAAGTCCCATTTGACGAGTGACATGGTGGGTTTTCCTTTCGTTCCTAGGATTGATGCATTTGAATACGTGGATGTATTGGATGAGCTCGCCACCGTCCCCCGCGCGCGGACGGTGACTATGCGCTTCGGCGTTTGCGGGGCGCGGACGTCCCGAGACGCGCCGGCAGGACGGCCACGAGACTCGCGAGAAGGTCGCAGTCGACCGACGTATAGTGGTGCTTTCCTTCGGTGCGCTGCACCAAGAGGCCCGCATCCATCAGGACCTTCAGATGATGCGAGATGGTGGGCTGCGACACGTCGAACCGCGACGCGACCTCGCCACAGGAAAGCTCTCCCGCCTCGGCAATCTCCTGGATCATGCGAAAGCGCGTGGGATCGGCGAGCGCTTTCAGGGCTCGAATGAGCTCCCGGTCGCTTATGTCACGTTCGAGCTCACCCCGTCCCATCGACACATATCTATGCATCGACGCGAGGAGCGTCAAGGGGGGCGTCCGCGAAGCTCGGGGCCCCGGTCGTCTCGCTCGCTGTCGAATCCATGAGGCCCGCGAGTCGGGTGCCTTCGCGTTCCAGGAAGGCCGTGAAGCTCGCTGGCCGGGATGTTTGGCTCGCGCGGGGAGAAGTGAAGCTCGCTTGGCGGGATGTTTGGCTCGCGCGGGGAGAAGTGAAGCTCGCTTGGCGGGATGTTTGGCTCGCGCGGGGAGAAGTGAAGCTCGC
>Ga0302326_10000252_pt1 | contig 155261 bp, 130 predicted proteins | sample Palsa_T0_3_FD_202264 | JGI IMG/M metagenome (GOLD analysis project Ga0302326, IMG submission 202264) | Peat permafrost microbial communities from Stordalen Mire near Abisko, Sweden - Palsa_T0_3 | ecosystem: Environmental > Terrestrial > Soil > Palsa > Peat permafrost | place: Sweden: Abisko... | reverse complement strand
CCGGGCGAACCTTTGCGGAAGCCTGCGCAGCACTGAAACTCGAGCATCCCAGCAACGCCGAAATGATCGACGCGTGGTTCGAGCGTTTCGATGAAATGATCGCAGGACCGATCGCGGGTACGGTCGACATTCTGTCTGAGCTGCGGGAGCAGGAAGTTCCCATCTACGGCCTGAGTAACTGGTCAGCGGAAACCTTCCCTTTTGCACAGGGAAGATTCGAGTTCCTGCACTGGTTCCGTGCAATCTTCCTCTCTGCCGAGGTGCACCTGGTCAAACCCGATCCACGAATCTTTCAATGCTTCTGTGAAAGATTTGCTCTGATCCCGGAGCAAATAATCTACGTTGATGACCTACAGCACAACGTGGAAGCGGCCCGCAGCGTTGGCATGCATGCGATTCGATTTAGCGATCCGTCTTCGCTGCGTGAGGAACTGTTGCAGCTTGGGTTGTTGCGATCAAGAGCACGCGTCGAACACGTTGCGGCCTGGGTTTCCAATCTTGATCGCGCCCGTGGTTTTTACGAGCGCTGGTTTCATGCTGCCTCGACTCCCGAGTATTCGAGTGCAAAGCACGACTTTCGATCCCGTTTCCTGTCGCTCGGTGGGGGCCCGCGCCTTGAACTGATGGTCTCTCCCCAGGAGCCCCCGCGCCACGCTCACATCGCCATTTCGGTCGGTTCGCGCCAAGCGGTGGATCGTTTGGTCAAGGAAATGGAAGAAGCGGGCGTTCAGATTGTCAGCCGACCAAGAGCTACGGGAGATGGATACTATGAAGCCGTGATTGCAGACTCCGAAGGAAATCTCGTGGAAATCACGACCTAGCCTCTAAATGAAAGACTTAACTTCGGGATCCGCCCGTTATTCGAGAGTGACTGTGATCGTCTCAAAACCGGGACCAATCCTCGATTACCCAAAATACATCGAACACCCTGCAACGTGCTCGACAGAATATAGCCATCGCGTCGCAAACACACTTATCGCCCTTAATTCCTGAGTCGTCGGCCAACCGGAAGTTACCCAGCGGTCACCTAGCATGTCAATTGGCGAAACATCGCCATAGCAGCTCATTGACTGGGTTGTGAGCGCGATGAGTTGATTTCGCCAAGATGTAGCTTCCGGCCAACGCTGCCCCAGACCGCTGACGAGAGCAGCGTGGGTAGCCAGAACCTGATATCAGGAGAAGGCCGTGATGTGCCGTACGATGAGAAGGACCTGCCCTACAATCGGATTCGCGGACTAGCCCGCCTTTGGCACATTCTCCGCGATCTCATCCGTCCAGACTTTAAAGCCCTCCAGGGTATATGGGCCAAACGTGGTGGCGATGGCGACATCGGTTGCATCGCGGCCGCGCGCGATCAGCACTCGTCCAATCCTGGGTACGTTGTTCCGTGGATCGAACGTGTGCCAGGCACCACCGAGATAGACTTCAATCCAGGCGGCAAAATCCATCAGGCCGTAAGGCGGCAGCGTCCCCATGTCGCCAAGGTATCCGGTGCAATACCGCGCCGGGATATTCATGCAGCGGCAGAGCGCGATTGCCAGGTGCGCGAAGTCGCGGCAGACGCCCACACCCTCGTTGAACGCCTCCCAAGCTGTGCGCGTGGGGCGCGCTTTCTGATAATCGAAAGCGATATGGTTGTGGACAAAATCGCAGATCGCCCGCACGCGCGGCCATCCCGGCGTCGATTGGCCGAATCGCGACCACGCTGCGTCGGACAGCAGATCGGTCTCGCAATACCGGCTGCCCAACAGGAAGACCAGAGTTTCTTCCGGCAATTCCTGCAAAGGGTGCTGTTGAGCGGAGGGCGTCAGCACGTCGGTTTCCCCCGAGTCTCGAACCACCCCGGTGCTGGTCAGGCGGATTCTCCCGGTGGGCGCCACAATCCGGGTACACCAGTTTCCGAAGCCGTCCCGATACGCGTTGATTGGCGTTTCCGGATCTGTAATCAGAAGATCGGGGGTGACGATATCCGCGGCGCGAGAATAATGGACGTTGACCATAAGGATCATCGGCGTTTCTTGTGGACAGTAAAAGACCAATTCGTAGCCGATCTGAATCAACATGCAGGATTCCTTCCGCACAACGGTTTTCGGGCTTCAGTTGTCGACGGGCCGAATGGGGCGCTGGCGAAAGTTACAACCGAACGGCCTGGTCCAACAAAGAAGATGCGGTGGCCACTCCGGCGGTTGCCGCAATCAGCTTCGCCGTTACAACTTCCAGCCGCGACCCGTCCCTATCCTACTGAGATGATGCGCCTTGTGGAGGATGGCGTGATGTTCACAATTGCTCGGTTCGAAAGACGATTTATCTACCTTCAGAGCCACAACGAAATCCTACGAGCCGCTTGCAGCTGAGCAGGAATTTCCGCTCCTGATTCAGAGGCACTCCTTCCGGCTCGGTCATTGTCCGGGCGGAAGTCTTCTCGTGCTACAAGAGTTTCGAACGCGGGTTGACGATTATCCAATGTCGTTTTTCCATAACGAGTAAACTAACATGTCCCCTTAGTTTCGCCCGCCGCATCGAATTCACGCGGTTTGTTCACCTAAATGCACCGTAAACGGTGTTCAACAGGGCAGTCCTATATTTTCAACTTATATCTCGGGCAAGGAACACCATGAGACGATTCCTCGCGGTACGGGCAGTCTCCGCTGATGGTCGGAATCATAAAGTTCATGCCTCCCTGGGGACGGGGCTTCGCTTTCAGGCACAAATTGCTGCGGATGATGTCCTATAAGGACTTGCTGCATGCCACGCCGCTTTTTGGAGTGATAACGGTGCGCGACCGCTATGATCGTGAGCAGAGTCTGCGCGCAGGCCGCACCTGGCAACGTGCCCATCTGCTGGCGACTGCGCGCCATGTTGCCGGAAGACCGGTCAATGAGGTGGTCGAGTTGATCGATCACCAGCGGTCACTCAATCAGGAACCACAAGCAATGGCCGAGCTCTCTGAACTGATTGGAGAGAAGGAATGGCAGCCAACGTTCATGTTTCGCTTAGGCTATCCGGTTCGCCAGGTCTCGCCAAGCCCAAGGCGTCCAGTGAACGACGTGCTTCTTTAGTTGCGGTGCTCCGCCGGTTTCCAGAAGGAGTTCCGGATGGAGGTTCGGCAATGCGGAAGTAATCTGTGAGCCCTTCAGCGGTTTACTCGCGGTCCAGAAACGGGCTTCGAGGAGATCAATGGCGCTCTCCTCGAAGCCAACATCTTTCCAGTATCGTCGTTGGGCCTCACTCCCCTTTTTCCTTCAATCAGGCACGAGCAGATTCAGGGTCGCTACCGGCAGAGCGTCAGGTTGCGATTGGTACCGAAAGCGACCCCTTGCTTCACACGACCATTCATGGTTGAATTTGTGGACAACCATCGAGAAATAATCTCCGCGTGACGCTGAGAAAGCAGGTAGTAGCCTTGAACCGAAGAGAGTTTTTGAAGGCGTCCGGGGCATTATCACTTTCGCAGCTGTGGCCCGGCAGCGCGTTCGCAAGTCCCGCCATCCGCCGAGCGCGTCCTTCCGACCCAGGTTGGCCCTCCAAAGAAGCGTGGAAGCGCCTAAACGAGGCGGTCGGCGGCAACCTGATTCAAGTCGATTTTCCGATGAACGCATGCGTGTCCTCGTCCCAGAGCGTAGACTGCAAAACCCTCTTCGCAAATCTGAAAGACCCCTACTATATCGGCGACAACCCCGGCATCACCCAAACCCTGGGATGGGTCGACGGTTGGGCCACCAAACCTAGTGTCTACGCTGTCGCTGCAAGAAATGCCGACGACATCGCAACCGCCGTAGATTTTGCCCGCGACAACAACCTGCGCCTCGTCGTCAAAGGAGGTGGCCACAGCTATCAGGGCACATCGAACGCGCCCGATTCTCTCCTGATTTGGACACGTCATACGCATGACGCTACCATCCAGCAAGATTTCATTCCTAGTGGTTGCAAGTCCGCTCACGCTCCTCAGCGGGCCATCACTGTCGGCTCGGGAACAATTTGGTTGCAAGCTTACGACGCCGTCACCACCAAGGCCGGCGCCTATGTTCAAGGCGGCGGCTGCACCACCGTCGGCGTCGCCGGGCTAATTCAAAGCGGCGGTTTCGGCAGCTTCTCAAAACATTACGGCATGGCCGCGGCCGGCCTCCTTGAAGCTGAAGTCGTTACCGCCGATGGCAAAGTGCGAATCGCAAACGCTTGCACCAATCCAGATTTGTTCTGGGCTTTGAAAGGAGGGGGAGGAGGCACCTTCGGCGTGGTCGGCAAATTAACCCTGCGCGTGCGCGATCTTCCAGAACTCGCCGGCGGCGCCAATTTCACTGTCAAAGCCTCTTCCGATGATGCCTATCGCCGCCTGATCCGCCACTTCGTTGGTTTCTACCGAGAAGCTCTCTTCAACGATCATTGGGGCGAACAAGCGCACATCTTTCCAGATAATAAGCTGGAAATCAGCATGGTTCACCTGGGGCTGGACACCGAGGAATCGCGAAAAGTGTGGCAGCCGTTCCTCAATTGGCTTGCGCAGTCTTCTGGCGCTTACACAATCGAATCTGAGCCTGAAATCGGCAGCATGCCCTTCCGGCATTGGTGGGACGTCGACTGGCGCAAAGAACATCACCATGATGTTTTCAAGGCAGACTTCCGACCGGGTTCCGCCCCCAGCAATGTCTGGTGGAACGGCGACGCCGCCCAGGTCGGCTGGGTCGTCTGGGGTTTCGAGTCGCTTTGGATGCCCGCATCCCTTCTGCAAGACGACTCACAAGAAAAATTGGCCAACGCATTATTCTCAGCTTCCCGCTTTAGCAAAGTCGAGCTTCATTTCAATAAGGGGCTGGCGGGTGCGCCTCCGGAAGCCATCGAGGCTGCAAAAGACACCGCTATGAATCCCACGGTGTGCGGTGCCTTTGCTCTCGCCATCGTCGCCGACGGCCAGGGCCCCGCGTATCCCGGAATTCCCAATCGCGAGCCCGACCTTGCGAAGGGCCGCAAAGCTGCGGACTCGGTGCACCGCTGCATGAACGAACTCCGCGCCGTCGCTTCCAACGGCGGAGCTTACGTCTCCGAAAGCAACTTTTTCGAGTCCGACTTTGAGCATTCCTACTGGGGCGACAACCACGCCCGCCTCGCCCAAATCAAAGAGAAATACGATCCCGACGGCCTCTTCTTCGTCCACAACGGAGTCGGCTCAGAACAGTGGACCCCGGACGGCTTCACCAGGCTCTGAACTGCGGTACGGTTCAAAATCGGCCGGGAATTTACCGATCTTCCTAATTCCTGGATGGTCGGCAAATCGGAGACTATCCAGAAACGGGCTTAATGGGAAGCGTCAAACTCTCAGCTTATCCGCACGCTGGCAGCTAAAGGGTTTGCGAAGGGAAGCGGGACGCCCCATCAATTACTCGGTGTTCGACTGCACAACATGGCGATACCCAGGCTATCCCGCGTGCGAACCGAACTCGGTCAACTGCTCGTAATCCAATCCTTTGCGCCACATCCAGTACAGGCGAACGGCGAGCCTCCGCGCCATCACTAACCTTGGCGATCTTCCGCCCCCTCCGCATCGCCAGATGAAAGTCCCAGTTGTGTTATTCATCATTCAGCGTTCGTTTATGCTGCGCGTGATCTCCCGCGCTCAAGAAGCCAGGTTTTCACCAAGACCTTCCAACTCGCAGCGCTCGACGATGGCCACGCGGTCTTGCGCTCCGACCTTTCGCAACATTCGATGTACGTGGTTTTTCACCGTCTGCTCCGACAGGTTTAACCGCGCCGCAATCTCCTTGTTCGTTAGCCGCTCACGCAGCAGCGTCACCAGTTGCTGCTCCCTTCGGCTTAATACCCGGCTCGCGGCTCCGGCGAAGAGATGCTGCCGGACCACCTGGAATAGAGCCATGGATAGAAGCGGCGGGCACACTGCCTCTCCCATGGCAATCGCGCGGATCATGCCCGCCACTTCCGTGGCCGAAGCATCCTTTAAGACGTATCCAACTACGCCCTCGCGGACGGCTCTCAAAAAGGTGTGCTGATCGAGATCCATGTCGATCATGGCGACCCTCACACCGGGAACCGCAGCGTGCAGGGCGGACACAAGTCTGTCGTCGGAAAACACCGGACCGACGGAATCCAGCAGAACAACCCCGGGGCGGGTGGCAATGATCCGTTCCAGCGTGGCCGGCGAATATGGGGCAGCGCCCACGACGCGGATATCAGTCTTCTTGGTGAGGATCCGGATCAGCGCTTCACGGAGCAGCCGGTTTTCAGCCAGAAGAAAAACTTCGGCAACTGGTTGTGGTTCCATCGGGCACTCCCTGGTCACCATGAGAGCGCGTGACCATTGAAGACACAGGGCGTGCCCCTCTCACTCCCCATGCCCAATTCGTTTCGTTAACGAATCGTTGGGCTACGATGCGTCGAATACAGTCTTTGCTAAATCCTGAAACTCGGACCCGCCGCTACCTCTGATCCGGATCATCTCTATGGCAAGAGTTGAGCTATGCTCTCTCTTGTTTCCATGTAACTCCAATCCCGAAGAAAAGTTGCTCAAGAAGCTAAGAATGACAAAAGATACGAAGCTCCGGACAATCCTTTAATTGTGTAGCGGGGAATGACCAAGTTTACACGCGCGGCACGTCGCGTCAAGTGGTGTGCGTTACATAATTCAAGCTTGAAGCATTTGTTCCCCTTCTGGGAGGTGACAACAAGGTAGGTACTTGGCGGTACTGCTTTGGTACTGGTTCGGTACTGTCTTAGTACGCCAGCATCGGAATCCTGCTACTTACGTGTCCTTGTTCAAACCCAGCCTCAGGATAGATCTCTTTTGAACCTTGCGGATGCGGAGCATAGAAGCGATACTCTGCCCTCACGTTCAGCGTCGGAGAAACCATGTGAAGCGAGTCCGCGTGCTGGTTGCCAATCAACCTCGCCTGATGAGGGAACTCATCATGACCACCATCGCCGATCAGCCCGACATCGAGTTAGTCGGGGAAGTTGGCAACCAGGATGACGTCACCGAAGCAGTCGAACAAGTTCGACCGGACGTGCTAATTCTTGCCATGGACGATCGGGAGAAACATCGTGTCCAGTGCGGGTTCTTGCTTGGACGCTACCCGGAGATGAGGATTCTTGCGCTGGCTCCGGAACAAAACCGTGCCCTCTTTTACTGGGCAATCGTCGACATCCGTTGCAAACCCCTGGAAAGCTCGGAGGCTGGCATTCTGAATGCAGTCCGGCAGCGGCCAGCCGTGGTTGGTTTGGCGTCAGTTTAGGCTCACAGATCCGGAGATTCGTTGCGCGACGTTGTTTGTAACTATCTTAAACTAAACGGCTTAGCTAACAGTAAGCCTGTAAGTGAGGGGGCGAAGCTACGGCCAGCGTGGTGAAGGAATGAGCGTGATGTCGCTAACCATCGGAGTGGAGGTACCAGCGCTGGCGCCTGAGGCTCCCCGCAGAGCGGACTGGTATGCCCTTTACACTTTTCCGCGCCACGAGAAGCGCGTAGCCGAACAAATCAAACGGCGCAGTTTCTCCTGCTTCCTTCCCCTATACCGCTCGGTGCGGCGCTGGAAGGACCGCCGCAAGGAATTAGAGCTGGCCCTGTTTCCCGGTTACGTGTTCGTCCGCATGGCACTCGAGAACAGGTTGCAGGTTCTCCAGTTGCCCGGCGTCGTACGACTCGTGTCATTCAACGGACAACCCGCCGCCTTGCCGAGTGACGAAGTCGAAGCGTTGCAACGCCGGCTGTCTGACGGTTTGAGGATCGAACCGCATCCCTATCTGCGCGCTGGACGGCGAGTGCGGGTACGTAGCGGCCCCATGCAGGGATTGGAGGGCATCATCGTGCGCAGGAAAGACCGTTGCCGCGTTATTTTTTCGATCGACCTGATCATGCGCTCGGTAGCCGTCGAAGTGGATGAGGCTGATCTGGAGGCTATGTGAGTCTAACCTTGTCGTTCATCTCCAAGAAGTTGCTCGGGAGATCAGCAGTTGGCGTGGTAGCGCTCATCCTCTGCCCGTTCATGTACGGCCAAATGAACGGACGTGCCGGTACCCAGCAAGGCAATGCTCAGGGGAATCGCGCGGCCGGGTTGTCCGACCTTGCAAAAGACAACCTCAATCGTGTGGCGGCGTCTTCGGTGCAGATCAGGGCAGTGCTCGTCAAGGATGCAGGGCTGTTGGTGGAGTTAAAGGAAGGGGTAGCCAAGGAAGCCACTGACAACGGACAGGTCGTGGAAGACTCGAATCTATCCGACCAGGCCATATTCGACCGTCTTGATCGAGATGTCGCCTTTCGTTCGGTCGCGACTCGACTGCTCCAGCGGTATGGGTACTTGCTGCCATCGCCAAATCCGGATTCGAACTTCGCCAAAGAAGAGGAATTTGTCCTGAAGGAACGCGCACGGCGTTTGGTGCAGATTGAAGCGCAAGAAGATAGCGAATCCCTGCGGCCGGAAAGGAACGATCAAGAACAACGGGTGGAGCGCACCACAACCTGTAATCCTAAACAAGACAGCGATTGCGAAAAAACTGGCGCGCGGAATCGTCAGTCTAACGGTGCACTGGAGAACGAGCCGTCGATTCCGGACACAAATCCGGGATCGCCCGATACGCAACCTTCGGCCCCTCCGACGAGTACGCTGCGGACCGACCTTTCAACCGATGAGCTTGGCCTGCGGGACCAGATGTCCACCCCTAAGATCGAGTTGGCGTCCAACTCGATCAAGTCCGGCGCCGACTTACCGTACGGTTCTCAAGGTTCCGCCATGCCCGCACTCGACGACTTGTCTACGGGGCGGAGCAGCCGCCCCTACGGCGACAGAGCCGGTTCACGTGAAGGAAGCGCCAGAAACGACATTCCCGCACAGTCCATGCGTTCGAACTGGGAGCGGCCCAGACCCATGGAACGGGAAGAAGATGTGACGCCTGTGAAAATGGTGCGTCCGGCCAATCCTTATGCCGACGTCCCTTCGCTCTACGATATGTACGTGCAGGCGTCTGCCTGGCAGCGTCCGGCGGAGCGGTTCGGCTCGGAAATATTCCGCAACACGATAAACCAGCCGGACACGATTCCAATGGACCTGCCTGTGGGGCCTGACTATGTGGTGGGAACGGGCGACAGTTTGTCTATCGATGTGTGGGGCAGCGTCACCCAGCGACTGGTTCGCCTGGTCGATCGGGAGGGGCGGATCGCGCTGCCGGAGACCGGTCCGGTGCTGGTAACCGGCAAGAATCTCGGTGATGTGCAGCTGGAAGTTCAGCGTGCGCTCAGGACTGCGTTCCGGGATGTGTCCGCCGATGTGTCGGTTTCCCGCCTGCGAACGGTGCGCGTCTATGTGGTCGGAGAGGTCGCGCAACCGGGTGCATATGACATCAGTTCGCTATCAACTCCGCTGAACGCGCTGTTTGCCGCTGGAGGGATCACGGGACGGGGATCCTTGCGCTCCCTCAGGCACTTCCGCGGCAAGCAACTTGTAGAGCAGGTGGACGCCTATGACCTGCTTCTGCACGGCCTCCGCTCCGACTTAAAGCGGCTGGAAAATGGCGACACTTTACTTGTACCGCCGATTGGACCTCAGGCGACAGTAGAAGGGATGGTGCGCCGCCCCGCAGTATATGAACTGCTGGATGAGACTTCGCTGGCCGAAGTCCTGGAACTGGCCGGTGGAATCCTGCCGGCTGCGGCGTTGCGCCATATCGAAGTGCAGCGGCTCGAAGCCCACGAAAAGCGCACCATGCTGACCCTGGACCTGCCCTCGATCGCTGATCCTGCGGATGTCAACCAGCAGCTGCAGGCTTTCAAGATTCGCGACGGCGATCAAGTGCACATCTTTCCGATCGCCGCATATAACGAGGATGCCATTTACCTTCAGGGGCACGTCTTACGCCCGGGCCGCTATTCCTACAAGCCGGGAATGAAATTGACAGACCTCATTTCATCGTATGGCGATCTTCTCCCCGAACCCGCGCCTCATTATGCGGAAATCATCCGCCTGAATCCTCCGGATTTTCATCCCAGCGTCGAAAGCTTTGACATCTCGAGTGCACTGGCAAACCCGGCGACAGCTCCGGCCCTGAAGCCCTTAGACACGGTGCGAATCTTTAGCCGCTACGATTTTGAGGCTCCGCCCGAAGTGTGGGTGGGCGGTGAGGTCCATCGGCCCGGTTCGTATCGCACATCCGGTCAGGCTCATTTGCGCGATGCGATTTTTCTGGCCGGCGGAATTACACCGGATGCGGCGCTTGATTCCGCCCAGTTGTTCCGCAATCAAGCCGACGGCACCATGAGGATTTTGAGTGTGGATTTGCGCGAAGCCCTCGCGGGGAATCCGGTGGACGACGTCATTTTGCAGGCGCGGGATCGCCTGCTGGTGCACCGCAACCTGGCCAAAGTGGATGCTCCAACCGTCGACATCAAAGGTGAAGTCGCGAAGCCTGGGCGCTATCCGCTGACCACCGACATGCGGGTTGAAGACCTGATTCGGGTCGCGGGCGGACTCAAGCGAAGCGCATTTGCCGGCAGCGCCGATCTTACGCGATTCGCGGCCGGCAACGGCGTCGGCGAACATCTTGAGGTGAAGCTGGAGGCCGCACGGTCGAGTGATGTCAACGAAAACATTACGTTGCGCAATGGAGATGTTCTGGCCATTCGGCAGATTCCGCAATGGAGCGATCTGGGAGCGTCCGTCACGGTGAAGGGAGAAGTGCAGCATCCTGCCACATACGGGATTCAGCCGGACGAGCGTCTCAGCTCGCTGCTGATGCGCTGCAATGGTTTCACCGCTGAAGCCTTTCCTTACGGAGCTGTGCTGCTCCGTCAGGAAGTTCGAGACCTGGAAATGAAATCCCATTTGGAATTGGTAAACCGACTCAAAGCAGAGCAGGGTTACCTGAAGGCTATGCCGGACGGCGATGCTGACCAGAAAGAAGCGAAACTCACTGCCATCGCCCAGACCGATACGGCGCTCCAACAACTCGAGGCGACGGCACCGGTTGGACGCGTTGTGATCCACATTCCCTCGGACCTTAAACGGCTGGCGAAGACGGCGTCGGATATTCCCCTGCGAGACGGGGACGTACTCATTATTCCCAAGAAAGCGGACTACGTGACCGTTAGCGGCCAGGTCTTCAATCCCACCGCGGTCAGCTATATTCCGGGCAGAAGTGCCAAGTGGTATTTGAGCCAGTCCGGCGGACTGACTCAAATCGCGGATCGGAGCGGGATCTTCGTTGTGCGGGCCGACGGCTCCGTACTTTCCGCCAGGAATGTCTCGGAGTTCTGGATGGGTGATCCGCTCAGCGCCGTATTGAAGCCGGGAGACTCGATTGTCGTGCCAGAGAAGGCGCCCAGGCTTGCTCCGCGAAATTGGGCGACGCTCATGCAGGCCGCGCAGGTTGCGTCCTCAGCGGCTCTTACTGTGGCTTACATCCATCCCTAACACCGGAGCTGCAGATTTGCGGATCAGGACAAGACTCATGGCGATGTTGCTGGCGGCTGGCTTGGCGTTTTCGATACCCAAAGCCGCGGCGCAGGACGCAACCAGCGAGAAGCCGCCAGACAGTTTCCCAACGATCGCTCCTCAAATGTCTACACCTTCTGAAGTGAAGATGGCCCCGGCCGGTTTGCCCGCGATCACTTCCCGCGATTCGCCGAGTTTCGCAGGCCACATCTCAGATTTTGTCGACGATCAGAAACAAATCTGGACCAGTCCCCTGCGTGTTCGCTTGTCGGACGCAACCTGGCTGGTACCGCTCGGCGGACTCGCGGCAGGTCTTTTCGTGACTGATCGCCAGTACAGCGCATCGCTCCCGCAAAATCCCGCAACCATTAGCCACTACAAGACGGTTTCCAACTATGGGGTGGCAAGCCTGATTGGCGCCGGAGCCGGACTTTATCTGTTCAGCTTCCCAATGCACAACGAGCACTGGCGCGAGACCGGGTTTCTGGCCGGGGAAGCGGCTGTGAACACTCTGCTGGCAACCGAGGCCTTGAAATACTCCTTCCGCCGGGAGCGGCCCTATCAGGACAACGGCAGTGGCGCATTTTTTCAGGGGGGCACGTCGTTCCCCTCCGAACATGCTGCCGTCGCCTGGTCGATTGCGGGCGTGATTGCGCATGAGTATCAAGGGACATGGCCAAAGCTGTTCGCCTACGGGATGGCTTCGGCTGTCAGTTTCTCACGGGTTCGCGCGCGTCAGCACTTTCCTTCGGATGTGCTCGTGGGCGGCGTACTGGGATATCTGGTATCCCAAAGTGTTTACAGCAGACGTCACGATGCCGAACTCGGCGGCGGATCATGGGAGTCGCCCCGCGAATTCGTGAACGAACCAACAACCCGAATCCCTTCTTTCATGGGATCGCCGTACGTTCCGCTCGATAGCTGGATCTATCCGGCGCTGGAGCGACTCGCGGCCATGGGCTACATCAAGACGACGATTCTTGGGTTGCGTCCCTGGACCCGCCTCGAGTGTGCCCGACTGTTGGGCGAAGCGTCGGAACGCCAATCCGGCGCGGACGGGCCGTTGGAAGTACAAGAACTTTATCGGTCACTGTCTAGCGAGTTTGAAAGCGAACTCAATGCCACCGAGAGCGGAGACAACGTTCACGCGCAAATTGAGTCCGTTTATGCACGAGGCACGAGTATATCGGGCAAACCGCTTACCGACAATTTTCATTTCGGCCAAACGATCTTAAACGACTATGGAAGGCCATATCAGGAGGGCTTCAACAGCATCGTTGGCAGTTCGGGATGGACCACGGCTGGTCCGTTCGTGATCTACGTGCGCGGCGAGTATCAATCGGCTCCCTCCGCTCCTTCGTTGTCTCCGGCCGCTCTGAATTTTATCAGCGAGATCGACCATTTGCCTCCCAACCCACCCGCGATGCCGTTCGCAGCGATCAGCCGCTTTCAGCTTCTGGACGCTTATGTCGGAATGAATCTGGCCAACTGGCAGCTCTCGTTTGGCAGACAGAGTCTGTGGTGGGGTCCGGGTGAAGAAGGCGCGATGATATTCACCAACAACGCCGAGCCGCTCAACAAGATGTTCATCATCAATCGAGTCAGTCCTTTTCGGCTGCCTTCCTTTCTCGGACTTTTCGGTGATATTCGCATGCAGTTCTTCATCGGGCAGGTCGCAGGACAGCAGTTCATCGATAACTCGGCTCTAGAAGGTTCCCTCAACCCGGCCCTCATAGGCCAGTATGGGAAAAATCTCGCGCAGCAGCCATTTCTGAGCGGCGGCAAAGTCAGTTTGAAGCTCACGCCGAATTTTGAAATCAGCGCGTCCAAGACAACCCTTTACGGTGGGCCGCAAAATCCGTTGACGTTTAAGACCCTGTGGGAAAGCACATTCGCAGTTCACGTGAACGGATCATCCCTGGGCAGCGGCCACGCAGGGCTGGATTTCACCTATCGCATCCCAGGGATGCGCGATTGGCTCAGCTTCTATGTTGACGCGTTACAGACAGACGAGATTTCCCCAGTAAACCGTCCCTACAAGGCAGCCTTCCAGACTGGCATCTATCTTGCCAAACTTCCGAGTGTTCCCAAGGTTGACTTGAGAATCGAAGGTGGTACCACAAGTCCAATCAACTTCCCCACGTGCAATGGCTGCTACTACTACAATTTGCAATACCTCAACGGATACACCAACAATGGCGTGCTGATGGGCACCTGGCTGGGACGCGCGGCACAGGGTGAATCCGTCCGAAGCACTTATTGGCTGAGCCCGACGAAGAGAATCGGAATCGAACTGCGCCACCGGAAGGTGGATGCGCAATGGCTCCCGCAAGGCGGGACGCAGAACGATGTCGCGGTGAATTCAGATTTTCTGTTGGGGTCGGGATTGCGACTTACGGGCAAGCTGCAATACGAAAGCTGGCAGATTCCTCTGCTGGCGACAGGACCGCAATCGAATATCGCGGCCTCGCTCGAATTCAGCTATTGGCCGCAGAGGCGGAAGTGAAAGAAAGCTAGGCGCGAGGCCACGCTTCTCGAATGATATGAGTCTGATTGCTACCAAACCGAACCCGATTCGCGACGAGTTGTCACTCCAGGAAATTTCGCTGGAGAATCGGCGCGCCTGGCAGGCTGACCATTTGCGCCTTCTCTGGGATCATCGCCGACTGCTGGTTCGCGCCACCGCGATTGGGCTGGCGGCCTCGGCCTTGCTCGCGTTCTTGATTCCAAAGACCTACACCTCAACCGCGCAGTTGATGCCGCCTGATACTCAGTCCACTACGGGGATCGCCATGATGGCAACGCTGGCGGCAAAAGGCGCGGGCGGCCTGGGATCCATGGCAGCCGACCTGTTGGGTTTGAACAGTACGGGAGCGCTGTTTGTCGGCATCCTGCGCAGCGACGCTGCCCAATCGCGGCTGGTCGAGCAATTCGACTTGAGAAAGGTCTACGGTGTGCGTCTGGAGCAGGAGGCACGCGCAAATATTGACGAGCGCACGATTATTTCAGAAGACCGAAAGAGCGGCATCATCAGCATCAGTGTGACGGATCGCAGCCCCGAACGCGCCGCGGCCCTGGCGCGGGCCTACGTGGACCAGTTGAATTCTCTCATTGCCGAGCTCTCCACCTCGTCCGCACATCGTGAGCGCGTGTTTCTCGAAGAGCGCCTCAGAGTAGCCAAACACGAACTGGATGACGCTTCCAACGGCCTGGCCCAGTTCTCCAGCCAGAGCGGCACAGTCGACATTCAAACCATGGGGAAAGCAGCTTTGGAGGCCGCCGGAACTCTCGCCGGAGAACTCATCGTCGCGCAATCCGAACTGGAAGGCTTGCGCCAGATTTATTCCGACAGTAATCCCAGGGTTCGCTCCCTTGACGCCCGGGTCGGGGAACTGCGGAGAGACTTGGAAAAGCTGGGCGGCACGAGAAGCACGCCGGCTGGATCGGATCCCCTGGTCGATTCCAGAGCAACCGCGGCGTCGCTGGACGCGCGATCGATTGATATGCCCTACCCCAGCCTGCGCAACTTGCCCTTGCTGGGGGTGAAATATGCAGATTACTACCGCCGCGCCAAGATTCAGGAAACTGTGTACGAACTGCTGACCCAGCAGTATGAACTGGCAAAAATTCAGGAGGCCAAAGAGACTCCAAGCGTCAAAGTGCTGGATCGACCGAAGGTTGCGGAGAAAAAATCATCTCCGCCGCGCTTGCTCATCACAATCCTCGGAGGTTTTCTCGTCTTCTGCGCCTCGATTGCCTGGGTCGTGGGTTCGGCAACCTGGCACACTTCAGACCCCCAGGATCCGCGCAAGATTCTTGCCCTGGAAGTGGTCTCCAGCCTGAAAGGGAAGGTTCCCTGGATCTCGCGCAACGGGCACGGCAGCGGCCCGGCGTCAGATGCCGACATCTCCCATGACTGAGAGTCCTACAAAACATCATTACTTGCTTCAAGGGCCGCTTCTGGTCAGGAACGTAATATGGAATCTGTTGGGAACGGGAAGTCCGTTGTTGGTCGCCTTCGTTTCCATTCCCATCCTTATCCATAGACTGGGCACAGATCGTTTCGGCGTGATTGCCCTCGCTTGGACGCTCATTGGATATGCTGGATTGTTTGATCTGGGTTTGGGTCGCGCTTTGACAAAACTTGTGTCTGAGAAGCTGGGAAGCGGCCGGCAAGAGGAGATCCCGGAGCTATTCTGGACCAGCCAGACCATGATGATGGCGTTGGGTTTGGTGGGTGCGGCGATATTCGCCCTGGGAAGTCATTTGCTGGTTTATGGGATATTGAAAATTCCAATCGCTATCCGCAGTGATGCCCTGTACTCCTTCTATGCTCTCGCCGTTTCGATCCCGGTTGTAATTAGCACTGCAGGATTGCGCGGCTTCCTGGAGGCTCAGCAAGCCTTTGGGCTGATCAACCTGGTCCGCACACCGATGGGGATATTCACCTTTGCCGGGCCTCTGCTTGTGCTGCCCTTCTCAAACCATATTTTCCCAATCACCGTCGTCCTCGTAGCTGGCAGAATTGCTGGATGGATGGCACACCTGCTTCTCTGTTTCCGCGTATCGTCAGCATTAGCGGGTGAACTGGCGGTCCGCCCCCAGCATATAGGGTCGCTCTTTTCTCTGGGTGGCTGGATGACCGTAAGCAATGTCGTTGGCCCGCTGATGCTGTACATCGACCGCTTTGTTATTGGCGCCTTAGTCTCGACGGCCGCCGTTACCTACTACGCGACTCCGTACGAAGTGGTTACCAAACTGTTGATTGTCTCCGGCGCGGTTTCTGCAGTTATGTTTCCTGCATTTAGTCTTTCGTCGGCCCAGGATCGCCATCGGTTGGGAACTCTTTATCGCAGTACGACCTTGTACCTGCTTGCGCTCCTGCTTCCGCTCACGGGGGTGCTCATCGCGATCGCGAGACCGGGGCTTTCGCTGTGGCTGGGGCCGGACTTCTCAATGCACAGTTATCGGATTGCCCAGTTGCTTCTGGTCGGCACATTGGCATTGGCGGTCGGAGCCTTGCCATTCGCACTTCTTCAAGGACTGGGCCGACCTGACATCCCGGCGAAGTTGAACCTGGTGGAACTTCCCTTTTATGCCGTCGCCCTGTATTGGCTTATTCAGACCTACGGTGTGACTGGAGCCGCGGTGGCTTGGATGCTGCGCGCGTCCATCGACGCCGGGTTGCTGATCGTTCTTGCTCATTGGATAGGCAGAAATCCTTCCCCCCAGGTTGCCGGCTTGCCGGTCGAATCTGTGATTCTTTAAAACCGTAGTCGGGTGAACGCATAGTCCCTAGGTTTCGGATATGGGGTTAGTTCATGACGATGCTTGAAACCGATCGCGGCACGGTCACTCCTGACAATGTTGGCACTGAATTGAATACGCAAAGAGCAAGTTCCGTTCAAGCCAATCAAAATGCACCGGCGCGGGAGACAATATGCGCCGTGATTGTCACCCGTAATCCCGACGGCGATCTTCTCTCCCGCACACAGAAAGTGATACCGCAAGTTGCTCACATTGCGGTTGTAGATAATGGGTCAGAATCAGGCGTAGGCCGGCTTCAGCAATTGGTGGACAACCAGGACGTGCACATAATTCTGAACTACAGAAACGAAGGGGTCGCCCGCGCCCTCAACCAGGGTGCAGAGTGGGCTGCGCAACAGGGGTATCGCTGGATTCTGAGCCTGGATCAGGATACGGTCGTTGCTTCCGACCTGGTTGACTCTCTCACGGCTGCCTATCACGCATTTCCTAAGCAGAGCAGCCTCGCGGTGATCGGTTCAAATTACACCAGCTCGGTGAATGGGAAACCAGCCGCCGCAAACCAAGACGGAAACAGTTCTTGGGGAGCGGAGGTGACGGCAGTCATCACATCAGGCAGTCTAGTCTCACTGCAGGCGTTTCACGAAATTGGTGGATTTCGAGAAGAGTTCTTTGTGGATTGTGTCGATCTGGAATACTGCCTCCGCGCCCGCTCGCAAGGATTCCATATCGCGATGACCTCCAAACCATTGATGCAACATTCCATCGGAAACCTAATAGAACATCGCTTGCCATGGAAGACGACGGGAGCCAGTAATCACTCACCCTGGAGACAGTATTTCATGACCCGGAATACGTTGATCCTTGCGGGGGAGTATCTGGGCAGCGAACCAAGGTGGGTTCTTACGACCCTTTGCTCGCGGCTGAAGTCACTGCTGCTGATCTGTCTCTTCGAGAAGAAACGCTTCAATAAGCTTGCTTATTGTTTGCTCGGCGCTCTGGACGGCATCCGCGGAAAAACGGATCGTTTCGCTTGATCCACCGGCGGTTGCCTATTTCTGAACGGCGCTGCATATGAAAATCATTATTCTAGCGCTGTTGGCGCTGCTGACCATATTCAATTACCGCCGGTTCCGTGATTATCGGTATCCCGCTTTTATCGCGAGCGCCCTGTGGTTGGGGGTACTCACGCTTTACTGCTTCCGCCCAATCACCATCGACTCCATCAGCATTCTAACGCTACTGATATTCTTGGCCGTTGTGCTGGCATTCACTGGTGGTGCGGAACTGGCTCTCCTCCTGTATCCAGCACCACTGGCTATTCCCGTCCAGCGGTGTGAAGTTCAGTTAACCTCGCCGCATCATCCGCGCGCACGACTACTTCTCTTACTCATATCAGGTGCCCTCTTCCCCTTCGTGCTGGCAAAAGCAAACGCTATCGCCCAGCAGTCGGGAATCGGCAACTGGCTGATCGCCTTGAGAATTGAGACATCCGACGTGGGAGCTTCGCCTTACGGCCTATTGGGAAACGCTTCGATCCTGAGCTTCGTCACGACGTTTCTTTGGGCTATTGAGGTCGGTACGGGACGCAAGGAACGACTCCAATACTACTGCGCAATCGCGTTCTCGGCTGCCTACGCTGTTCTCGCAACCGGTCGGACTTCTTTTTTATTGCTTTTTGTCCCATTGCTGGGCATTTCGTCGATGCGGGGTCGCCTGAACTGGAAGACGTTCGTTGGTGCAGGCTTGGCCTTCTTGTTTGTATTTGCCACCTTTGCCGTGATTCTGGGAAAGGGTGGTAGCCTCGATTCTGCGATCCGCGATAATCGCGCTTCGGTCCAGGAGTCACTAGCTCAATACGCTCTTGGAAGCATCCCTGCATTTGATCAAGTTGTACGCTCCGATCCTCCGTTTCGATACGGCACGAACACCTTCGTCGCAGGGGTAAATGTCGTTCGCCGTTTTACTGGCGGCACACTAATCTCGCCGATTCAAGAAGAGGTGAACGTTCCTTTCCCATGGAACGTCTATACGGCGCTACAACCTCCCTTCATTGATTTTGGCATCGTTGGAGTGGTCGTTGTGTTCTGCGCGATCGGAGCAATGTCTACGTACTGCTACGCCAGGGCGATCAAAGGTGATCCGCTATACCTGTTTTACTACGCTGTCAGCCTCTTCCCATTAGCCGTAATGACCTTCACGGATCAATATTTCGCTCCGTTCGAATCCTGGCTTAAGTACTTGTTGCTAGGCTACCTGTACTTCAGAATCGGACGCAAAGCGCATAAGGCACAGTGGTTGCCGAGAGCGATAGATGCTTCCTAGCCTTGATATCGTCATCGTTAACTGGAATGCAGGTGCGCAACTGCAGCAGTGTCTCGATTCCATCAGGGACGCAAGTCTTGACGGGCTTGAACTATCGCGCGTGGTTGTAGTCGACAACAGCTCGTCTGATGGCTCCGCCGACAACCTGCAAATGGGAAGCCTTCCGCTGTCCACCATTCGGAACGGGGCAAACCGTGGTTTCGCGGCTGCGTGCAATAAAGGAGGGTCTCGGAGCCGAGCCTCCTATTTGTTGTTTCTCAATCCCGATATCGTGTTAACCAGCGGGACACTTTCTGCAGCCGTTCGTTTTCTGGAGTCGAAGGAGAATTCACGGGTCGCTGTTTGCGGAGTACAACTCGCGAATGATCAAGGCGAGATAGCGCTGACCTGCTCGCGATTTCCAAAACCGCAGCACTTCTATGGACACATGTTTGGGTTGAGCCACGTCTTCCCGCGACGGTTTCAGGGCAACCTCATGCGGGATTGGGACCACCGTGAAACCAGGCCAGTCGATATCGTGATGGGGGCGTTTCTTCTGGTGCGCCGGCCGATATTCGAAACGGTAGGCGGATTCGATGAGCGTTTCTTTGTTTACTACGAAGAGGTCGACTTTCTCCACTCGGTTCACGCTGCGGGATTGCAATCGTACTACCTGACAACCACTCAGGCTTATCACAAAGGTGGAGGATGCTCCGCTCAGGCTAAAGATCTACGGCTTTTCTATTCGCTCCGCAGCCGGATTATCTACTGCTACAAGTATTTTGGCTGGGCGTCGGCGACGGCCGTGACCCTTGCGACCCTGCTCATTGAACCCTTGTCACGGATGGTCTACGCAGTTTCTCGCGGCGGTATCCTCGAAATCGGTGACACTGTTAAGGCCTACACCATGCTTTGGGTTTGGTTGGCAAAGTCATTGTTTAAACAGAATCGGCTCGCGCGAGTGCAAATAGCATCTTGAATGGAGCAGAAAAATGAATGTACGAAGTCTCCTATATGTTTTGCTCGTTAGCTCCCGCCGTTCAGGCTCAAGTCGGTGGCGTGACGGTCGGAACATTCGCATCAAGCTCGATCAGTTGTTCCGCGGGTGATTTGTACGCCACATCAGACACATTTCTCTCTTGCCAGTGCGGACCCGCCGACACATGGGTCATGGTTCCAAGCACAGATTCGGCTAACTCCTTTACCGGGAACAACACACACGCTGGGACGAAGTCGTTCACAGGGTCTTTCAGATGGAAGCGCTTTCTAATAATCCATATGGGTTGCAGACCCTCAATAACCACACAATCGTGGGTTGCGAGGTCACATCGTCCGTTGGGTTCACATGCGCTTGCTCGCCGCACACACCCAATACGGGGCATCGTCTGAAAACCGTATGTCCTCTAGCCGAGCGGCTTCTAGCATTGCGACGATTTGCTGCTTTGTGAATCGCTTTTCCAGCTTTGTCCCGAACCGATCCAAAGCGTCGGTGCGCATGACGTAAAAGCTACGATCCGCATAGAACCTGAGCGGCCAAGAACCAGGAACTGGGAAAAACTTGGCGGCGCGGGCTAGCGGCCAGTAGACAAAAAGCGCGATCACTTGCGACAGCGCGTACCGCAGAGAAAAAGGAAGCCTGCAGACGCAACGTCTGACCAAGTCGGTTAGCTTCCAAATGAAACGAAACCATCTTGGACGATTGTCGAATGCATAGTACAGGTAAAGAAGCAGCCGTCCGCCAGGGGTAAGCTTACAGGCGAGACTTTCGATCGCCGCCTCGGTATCGGGCAGATGATGCAACACGCCGAGCGAGAAGATGAAATCAAAATGTCCATCTGCAAACGGAAGAGTCTCCGGGCTGCATTCCACGAACGATACATTAGGCGCACGAACAATACGCTTTGCCACCTCAAGAGCTTCGGGACTCGCATCGGCGGCCACAAGTTCACCCACGAGAGGAGCAAGAAGCACGTCCCATCTCCCACTGCCGCACCCCATGTCCAAGACTCTTCTGGGTTTCTTACTCCAATCGATGAGCGAAAAGTATTCGGCAAAGAGTTGCTCTCGCTCCGCCGCGCTGAGAGGCTCCTGGGTGAATTTGCTCCATTCCTTCCCGAAGCCTTCAACGGTTGCATCATCCAGATTTCTTGGTTTTTCCAAAGTGACTCCGGCCGCTTGATTGTACGCGAGCCATACGTGGGAGGTGGGAATAACATGCGCGGGCCGATCCTGTGAAATCGTGAAATGAGAAGAATCAGCAATAGCACGCAGCCAGTAAGCCGCTACCCCTACTATTTGTGGGCGGCTCGAGCTTTACCCCATGTGCTGTTCGCTCGTGCCACCAGTAAAACGTGCTTTGGATTCGGGCAGATGGAGCCATTTTTTCGGGACCGGATTGGCATCGAATTCGGAGGTCCGAGCCCGATCTTTACTAGAACACGCCTTATCCCTGTTTATCCAATTTCACGGCGAGTAGACCAATGCAATTTCTCGAAAGATGTAATTTGGGCTTCTACGAGAGAATCGGTCGTGGCCGAGGCAGCGAGCCCGTCGGGCTTGAAGGATGAAAGCTATGAGTTTGTTCTGGCCTCGCACGTCTTGGAGCACTTGGCGAACCCGCTGCGGGCCCTCATGGAATGGAAGCGAATCCTCCGGCTAGGCGGCGCTGTCCTGGTGGTCGTGCCGCACAAAGCCGGCACCTTTGACCACCGGCGGCCATTTTCCACCTTTTCCCATATCGAGGAGGACTATCGAAGAAACGTGACGGAAGCCGACCTGACGCATCTGCCGGAAGTCTTAGAGCTTCACGATCTCGCCTTGGATCCTGGAGCTGGCATGATGGAGCAGTTCCGAGAGCGTTGTCTGATGAACGCGTCGGTTCGCGCAATGCATCATCATGTATTCAGCCCGGACCTTCTGGTCCACATGTTCGATTATGCTGGCATGGACGTGTTGAATGTCGCTGTGGAGCGTCCATATCACATCATTGTGCTGGCCCAGACACTCAGCCCAACTGTCGACCGGACTCAGACAAAGAATCCCAATATTTTAAAGGCCGATGCCGAGTGGCGGAAGAAGGCTCCTTTCCTGTGCGAACCCAATCAGACAATGCCGTGTTCACACCTTAGCTTTGACGATTTGTTTTCTTCGGGGCGCTGTCTGTCGCAATAGTTGACCTCTAAAGTGTCTTCAACGAGAACTGATAACGCGGGAGAGATGCTGCCATGTTCTGAAATGCAGTCCTCCAGAGTCTGGCTGGTCATCTCTTCTTACCAAAACGACGCCGACGTCATGCGCATTCTGGATCAGGTGCAATCATCCGGTCAGGATATTTTTGAACGCATCCTCGTAGTGGACTCCCGCGGCACAGGTACGATTCCGTCGATTCTCGCGGATCGCGGATGGCACCACGTACTCTACAGATCCTACGATCGGAATTTGGGTTCGGGCGCGAACCTGTGCGAGCGGTTGCGGATCGCAGCTGAAGGCGGCGCAGACTACGCCTACGCACTCAACCACGACGGGAACTTTGATCCTCAAGTCATTCGGGCACTGCTCGACGCTGCCAGGTTCCTCGAGAATCTCGGTGTGGCGTATCCGCTGGGTTATTTGACCACGGCCAAGCGTTTTAATCTCACCGGAACGCGCGAACTGCCGCTTCCAGCGATACTCGTTGCATCGCCACCGCCAGATCGCCTGATTGACGTGTTCTGGAGCAGCAGCAACGGTGCTCTTTATTCCACAGATCCTGTGAAGCGGGGGGTTCTCCCCTGGCCCGCAATGTGGATGGGTTGGGAAGACCTGGAATACGGATGGCGACTCTCGGATCTCGGCTACCGCCAGGTAATCGTCAGCGATGCCATTTACTGCGATAACTACGAGTACAAGCAAAGGTGGCTGGCAAAGACCATCGACAAGCCAGCCTGGAGAACTTACTACAGCTTTCGAAACCTGATTCTTGCCGTACGACGCTCACGCAACCGGCCGCTCTTTTATGCTGCGGTCGTTTATCGCGCGCTCTTGGAATTCGGATTGGTTGTGCTGGTGCGAGATCTCAAATTCACCCGGCTGCGAAGTTTGTGGCGAGGTGTGTTGGATGGGTTCACCGAAGACTTGATTCTTGTCGAGAACGTGAATGCAGTTGTATCCGTTAAGGGAGAAACAAGCTAGTGTGCGGCATCGCGGGGTGCGTCGATTCAGCAGGAAGAACGAATCGCGATGGCTTGGAGTTCATCGCTGCTCGGATGGCCGATGCGCTGTCGCACCGCGGCCCCGATGGTCACGGCGTCTGGGCCGACCCCGAGACCGGCGTCGCTCTCGGTCACCGCCGTCTCTCGATTTTGGATCTTTCCTCTGCCGGCCACCAGCCCATGGTCTCCCCGGCCGGCCGGTTTGTGATTTCGTACAACGGCGAGATCTACAATTACGAGCAAGTCCGGCAGGACTTACAGAGGGCCAATCCCGGCCTCGGGTTTCGCGGCCATTCCGATACCGAAGTGATGCTCGCCGCCTTCGAGGAATGGGGAGTCGAGTCGTCGCTAAAGCGAATGAACGGAATGTTCGCATTCGCATTGTGGGACCGTCACGAGCGTACGCTGTTACTGGCGCGAGACCGACTAGGCGAAAAGCCTCTTTATTATGGTACGGCCGGCGGCGTGTTTCTTTTTGCCTCCGAGCTCAAGGCGTTCCGTGAGCACCCGGCCTTCGATGCAGAAATCGACCGCGATTCTTTGGTTCGGTACCTGCAGTTCAACTGTATCCCGGCTCCCGATTCCATCTACCGTGGCATCCACAAGCTGCTTCCCGGAACGATGCTTCGCTATAAATGCGGCGAAACCCGGATCAGCGCGTTCTGGTCGGTGCTGGCGTGCGTGGAAGATGCTGCATCGCACCCGTTCCGAGGTTCGGAGAAGGACGCGGTGGCGGAGCTTGATTGGCTTTTGCGCGATGCTGTCCGGCTGCGCATGCACGCGGATGTACCCCTCGGTGCATTTCTGTCCGGCGGAATCGATTCTTCACTGGTTGTCGCACTTATGCAGGCGCAGAGTAGCTCTCCGATCCGCACGTTCACGATTGGATTCCAGGATGCGTCTTACGACGAGGCACCGGAAGCGCGGGCAGTAGCACGATACCTGGGAACCGAGCACACGGAGTTGTATGTTAGTCCGGCGGAAGCGATCGGGTTGGTCAGCTGCTTGCCCGAAGTGTATGACGAGCCATTTGCTGATTCCTCCCAGCTTCCCACCTTGTTGATCTCTCAGCTCGTCCGGCAGCATGTGACTGTAAGCCTTTCGGGCGATGGCGGCGACGAAGTGTTCGGAGGATACAACCGGTACACTTGGGGCGGCCGTTTGTGGAACTCGCTCAGGCTCACTCCACGCACGTTGCGGCAGCTGACAGCGGCTGCAATCACCGGGGTCGAACCGCAGAATTGGGAGGCGATTTTTGGCGTTTTGCGCCCGATCCTCCCCGCCAGCTTTCGACAGCGCAGTCCTGGCTACAAACTGCACCAGTTGGCACGCTTGTTGTCTTCTCTGGATCGCAAAGACCTGTATATGAAGATGGCCTCGCATTGGCTTCCTTCGGAGCGGGTGGTTCGGGAAACGGTCTTGGATTCGTCGCCCCACTTTAGCAAACAAGAATGGCTCACACTGCCAGACTTTGCACTTCAGGCAATGTATCTCGACACCATCACCTATTTGCCAAACGATATCTTGGCGAAACTTGACCGGGCGAGCATGGCATTCGGCTTAGAAAGCCGAATCCCCTACCTAGATCATCGCGTTGTGGAGTTTGCCTGGCGACTGCCCCTCGAAATGAAGGTCAGGCCACACCATGGAAAATGGATTCTTCGCCAGTTGCTGCGGCGTTACGTCCCCTCACAGTTGACGGAGCGATCAAAGATGGGATTTGGCATCCCGCTCGATTCATGGCTTCGCACATCGATGCGTGATTGGGCTGAAGCTTTGCTGGACCCGAGGCGGCTGCAGCAGGAAGGATTCTTCGATTCCGCGGTCGTTCGACGAAAGTGGGACGCACACCTCCAAGGTCGCGGAGCCTGGCAGTACCACTTATGGGACATCCTCATGTTCCAGAGTTGGCTGGAGCATCAGTCGGACCGGCAACTTCGGCCTTCCAGCCTGGCAACGGCCTGAAAGACAGTTTGTCAGTCGAAGTCACGCACGCCAAACGAGCATCGTCGAACTCTGAAGTGCAAGCCTAAGAGCACAGTGAATTCCGGACACAACTTCACGATTGCGAGAGTCATTGCCCGTCTGAACATTGGTGGGCCGGCGATTCAGGCGATCCTGATGACCGATGCTTTCCGCCAAAAAGGGTACCGGACGCTCTTGCTGACGGGTGAGGTACCGGCCACTGAGGGCAGTATGGAATACCTCGCCCTGCAAAAGGATGTTGTGCCAATGAAGATTGGAACGATGTCCCGCAGGATCTCCTGGTACAAAGACTTGACGACTCTCTGGCAATTGGTTCGAATCCTCCATCGGGAAAAACCGGTTGTCCTCCATACTCACACCGCCAAGGCGGGCACGCTCGGCCGATTAGCGGCTATGGCAACCGGAGTTCCTGTCCGGGTGCACACCTTTCACGGACATGTGTTCCGAGGATATTTCTCTCCCTTCGTCACTCGAATCTTCTTGGCCATTGAGCGTTTTCTGGCGTGCCACACCGACCGCATTGTTGCAGTCAGCGAATCGCAGAAGCAGGAATTGGCCGAAGTCTACCGGATAGCGCCGGCTGAAAAGATATCGGTGATTCCACTCGGATTCGATCTCGAGCCTTTTCTTGGAGTCAATAGACGTGTCGGCACTCTGCGCAGCTCGCTCCATTGTAATGCGGAGACCTTTCTAGTGGGATGGGTGGGCCGACTCACCACAATCAAGGACCCGGATCTGTTCTTGAGCTGCGCCAGCCACTTGGTCTGTGACTCTCGAAATGTCCGCTTTGCTCTTGTCGGAGATGGCGAACTCCGAAGGCGCTGTGAAGAGCAGGTTGACGTTGCGCGGCTCGGCCACGCGGTCAGCTTAACTGGATGGCAGCAACACCTGGACCGCATCTACGCCGATCTTGACCTGATCGTCTTGACCTCGATTAACGAAGGAACTCCGGTCGCATTGCTGGAAGCGATGGCGTCAGGCAAGGCATTCGTAGCGGCCGACGTAGGAGGAGTGCGCGACCTCATGGTCGGCGCTGCGACCCGGCAAGGCGGCTTCGAAGTGTTCAATAACGGCATTCTCGCGCCACGAGACTCCAAGGTGCTCGCTCATGCGGTGGCGTATCTGATGGAGAATCCCGAGATGCGCCGGGCGATGGGCCAGGTGGGACGGACATTTGTGAAGGCTCGTTTCTCCAGTCAGCGTTTGGCGGACGATTTGGAGTCCCTCTACCTTTCGCTGGCTCGGTCGAAGAGGAACCTTCCGCTGGAAGCGCAGCTTCCCGCCTCCGGCGATTGTCTCGAAGGCCCCGGCTGTTCACCTGTCCAAAAGGAATTGTCCTGACGAACGTTTATCGCGGGGAAGCGCCGGCTTCCCCAAATCAGCTCTCCGGAATGTAAATCTTGATCGGGTTGTAAGTTTTCTAATTTGAGAGGAGGTTTTCCATGCACGTTCTGATTACGGGTGGCGCCGGGTTCGTCGGTTCTCATCTGGCTGAGGCGCTGCTTCGACAGGGAAACAACGTGACGGTTCTGGACGATCTATCGACCGGATCGATCCTGAACATCCAACACCTGAAGCGTGAGAGGAGATTCGTGTATGTAATCGATTCCGTCATGCACCGCGCCGTGCTCGCCGAGTTGATCGACGAATGCGACATCGTCTACCACCTGGCCGCTGCAGTTGGTGTTCGTTTGGTCGTGGATTCTCCGGTGCGCACCTTGCACACCAACATTCGCGCCACTGAACTCGTGCTGGAGGCCGCAAAGAAAAAGAAAAAGAAGGTATTGATTACTTCCACCTCTGAAGTTTATGGCAAAGCGACAAAGATTCCTTTCCATGAAGATGACGATCTTGTGATTGGACCGCCAGTGCGAGGTCGCTGGAGTTACGCCTGTTCGAAAGCCATCGACGAGTTTCTCGCGATTGCCTATCACCGCGAGCACGGCGTACCCGTGGTGCTGGTTCGTCTGTTCAATACGGTAGGCCCGCGCCAAACCGGAACCTACGGGATGGTTTTGCCCCGGTTCGTCAGCCAAGCACTCGCTGGAAGTCCTATCACGATCTACGGAGATGGGACGCAGTCCCGCTGTTTTGGATGGGTCGGTGACGTTGTCCAGGCGCTTATCAAACTGAGCACTCACGATGGCGCGGTGGGCTCGATCTTTAATATCGGATCGGACCAAGAGGTCACGATTAACGAACTCGCTGCCGTCGTTAAGGAAGAAACCGGGTCGAGTTCGCCGATCCGGCACCTCTCGTATGAAGAGGCGTACGGCAAGGATTTTGAAGACATGTCCCGCCGCGTTCCGGACTTAAGCCGAATTCGTACCGCGATTGGGTACTCACCTACCAAGAGTCTCCGCGAAATTGTGCAAGCCGTCACTGACAGTCTCATCCAGCCAAACCTGCGCGAAACAGAAGACGCGAGCGTTGCCGTGAACCTTGCCGCGACCCTCGCGCAGGCAGATTAGTTCCGAAGGACCACGCGCTCGATGCGCTTCTTACAGAGTTTTCAATTGGGAATCGTCGGCTCGGCGGTGCTTGCGTTTCTGTCCGCCTTCGTCGTGACGGCTGTGTTCGTTGTACTCACGATTCGGGTATGCCGGAAGCGCGGTTGGGTGGCCAAGCCGCGGCCTGATCGGTGGCACAAGGGCACGCCAGCCTTCTTTGGGGGAGTGCCACTCTTCGCCGGATTCAGTGCGCTGAGTATTGCATTGATCCCATGGTCGAACTACTTGCTGTGGCGGCTGATCGGCATCGCGTCGTTGATGTTTGTTCTTGGCCTGGTCGACGATGTTTATCGTCTGGCGCCCGTCCGGAAGTTTGCCGCGCAGCTGCTGGCGGCCGGGCTCCTGATCTCGGTCGGCGTCGTATATCCACTGCGTGGGAGCCTGACCGTCAATATTGTTGTCTCGGTACTTTGGTTGGTGGGAATTACGAACGCATTCAACCTGCTCGACAACATGGACGGCCTGTCGGCTGGCATCGCTTTGATCTCAGCCGGATATCTGGCCGTCTTTTATATCGGCGGCGGATACCGTGACCAAGCTGTAATTGTTGCGCTGGCTGCGGGGGCGATTGCTGGTTTTCTTGTGTTCAATTTCAGTCCGGCGCGGATCTTCATGGGCGATTCCGGCAGCCTGTTCATCGGGTTCCTGCTGGGTGCGACTTCTCTTCTTGAAGTGACTCACGTCGCCGGAGTTCCGGCCTTTGTTCTCGCACCGGTCACAGTTCTGGCCATCCCCATTTTCGATACTCTGTTCGTGTCGGTAACTCGGCGTTTGCGCGGACAAGCGATCTCCCAAGGCGGCACGGACCACAGCTCGCACCGCCTGGTCCGCCTGGGATTGGACGAACGACGGGCCGTTTTGTTGCTGTACGTTCTTTCGGCGGGATCGGGAGCGGTTGCTCTGCTCACTCGGCATTCGTCATCTGCTGGAGCCCCCGGCTTGATCGGCTTTTGGTTCTTTTTCTTGCTGCTGTTTGGGGTCCATCTCTTTCAGGACGAGGTCCGACACGACGCGCGCGCGTCGAATGCGACTGCCCCTCTCTCCAGTCGCCTGCTATCGCGCGACATGCTGGTCTTCCTGCTGGACCCGGTGGCGATGGTGCTCTCCTACTATCTCTCCTATGCTCTGCGCTTTGGCGGCCAAATTCCTGTCGGCGACAAGGCCCTGCTGCTGCGCTCCGTGCCGATCGTTGTAGCGATCAAACTTCTCAGCCTGTGGATATGCCGAGCCTTTCGGCACTCCTGGTGGCGGGGATCCATCAGCGATATCTACCGCATCGGCTCAGCAATGCTCATCGGTGAGTTGATGTCAGTGCTCGCGTTGACGGGATTGTACCGATTCAATGGTTTTTCGCGTGCCGTATTTCTCCTCGATGCCTTGATCACCTGGGTGTTGTTGCTTGGTATCCGGCGGTCGTTTGCGCTCTTTAGGGACACGATCTACACGTGCCGCGGGGAAGCACCGGCGCAGCGACGAGTATTTATTCTGGGCACGTCGGCCCACGCGGAACTGGCGCTTCGCTTTTTGCGTGACCAAAGCATCGAGTGTGCTGGCTTCATTGATACCAATGGAGGTGCCGACCTCTGCCGTTACGTGTTTGGCCGGCCAGTCCTCGGTCGCTTGGACGACTTGGAGTGGTTGTCCAAACGGCACGGTGTTTTCGAAGTGGTACTGCCGGATTGTGAGCAGACCCTGTTGCCCGGCGTTGATGTTCAGGCATTTTGCCAGGGCAGCGAGCTGCGGCTTACAAGACTTGGCCTTTACGAAGACGGGACAGACGAGTACTCCACGACTAAAGCTGCCAGCGCTTGATGGAACAACGGCAACTTTCGATTTCGGCGGGATCGAGCGTGCCACGCCATCTACAACGTCCTAGGTAGCGGGTTTTCATCCCTTCGGTTTCCTGTCCTCGTTTTCCTCGCACTGCCCGCTTGATTTCCCCTCGCGCTCCACCTCGTCTCGTTTGTCCTCCTGTATCTTCCCCGCGGCTTCGATGGAAATGCAAACCCAGAAGCTCAAAGCTCCGCAGATTTCTACGGGCTTTGCACGCTTGACCCTGCGCGTTTCTTTTGCAAAAGATCTGCTCGTTCTCCGTGTGAGATCAGGCTCGGCTTTCTTTCTTAAGGAGGTGTATGAGCCCAGAGTTCGTGATGGATTCAAGTCGAGACAAGAGGTTTCGCAGCCCGGCATTTGCGATGTGATTCGTGAGCCAGCGACCGCAAGGAAGCTCCCAGTGTCGGACCATCATGCAAAGATGCTTCCCGCTCGCACCGATTGCGGCGAGCGTGTGAATCCGCGGAACAGATTCTTCTGCATTGCCCTCCGACCGACAGTGGGAGCGGTTCTGATGGCTATGCTGGCGCTACGAGCCCCGCTGCAGGCCCGGTCCGGCCAGTGCCCGGTTTCTGGCTCTCAAGAACGCAGCAGGACAGCGGAACAGCGAGACGACTACGATCCTGGCAATCCTGAGGTCGGAGTCGTTTTCGACGCCCGGGCGACACCGAAGGCACAGGCAGTGGACGGAGCCAACCCGGCAACCGAGCCTCCTATCGAATTCCCGCGCTTACGCCCTTCCACCAGCTACCTCAAGTTATGCGCCCCTGCGCAGAGGTGCGCCTCCTGTTGGTCCGCCACCGAACTCGTTTCCCAGTCAGGCGACCCTCAATCGGCACCACCGGCAAAAAGCGATACGCCGGGCGAAGGTTCAAAGCCTCCGTCCGGCGAAGTAGTACCCCCTCCTGCACCGGTTGATTTCAACCAGAGCATCTATTACAAGAACAAATTTGAGTTCGGCTTGGACCTCGGATGGCTTCCCATCAATATCCCTTTTGTTTTCGACGTTTTTTTGGGCGATGGCTATAACCAAACGCCGCTTAAGTACACCCTGGTGCCCATCATTGCTTCTCTACGATGGCAGACGGGCAAAGTAAAAGGTCCGGGGATTCTGCGCGGGAATTGGGATCTTACGTTCAGCGGGTCCGTCACCGCGATTCCGAGGGGACCCGAAACACGCTATTTCGCGTACATCATGGGCATTCGACGAAATTTTGTCCCGCGTCGTTGGAAGGTCGCACCCTATTGGGACTGGCGCATGGGCCTTGGGGATATCGATGCGAAGGGACCCCTAGGCGTCCAATATTCGCAGGGACAGAACTTTACGTTCACGCTCAACATGGGCAGCGGTGTGCGATATAACTTCAGCCCTCGGTATTCCATTTCGGCTGGTCTGAATTGGATGCACATATCAAATCTTTATCTGTCCCAGCCGGGTTTTCCCAATTATGGGATCAATGTTTACGGACCCCTGGTTGGAATCGACGTCCGAGTGGGAAAGCGTCAACGAGACCGCTCGCCATGACCTGATTTGAGGGCGAGTGTAACCTTGCGTTACCGGTCGGTGGTCGCCACAGAGACCATGACCGTGGCGGTTCCCGTGATCGGAGTTGCGTTGGGCGCGGTCGCCGTGATGCTTTGACTTCCGGGAGTCATCAAGGTCACACCGTTAGTGAAGGTATGGGAACCTGCATCGGCCGCGGTGAATTCGTAAATGGGTGGAAGGACGGCCGCGCTATCGGAACTGGTGAAGCGTATGGGGCTGTTGATAATCGTGTCCCGGCTTCCGTTATCCACTGCAGTAACCGTAATGGTGAAGGGTGAGCGTGCTACCGCGCTAGAGGGAGCGCTGATCTCAAGGATTGCATGGCCCGAGCCGCAGCCGACCGACATCAATCCCGCCATAGCGACGCTCAACGAGCGTAGCAGCTGCGCGCTCAATACCTTGCCTATTCCATAACGGGCAGACGTAGCTGAGAATCTCGCACAGAAGCGTACGAAAGTCATCCGATCCTCACAGTATGCTGCCAGAGTAGCACGGTTGGCACGCAGCGCGGCGCGGGTTGGGAAGCGATCTGTACCGCCTCGGAGTGCCTGCCATGGTGATTCAGCGAATCCTGAGACATGCAAACGTGAGCACCACGGCGACGGACTACATCAAAACTGCAGCCGACGATGTTCGCAAGGCGACGACGAAGCTAGAAAACCACATCGTAGACGGTGGAGAGATTCAATCGGACACCGCTGGGACACTAGAAAGCAATTTGCCCGTGGAGCCTTCCACGGTTCAGTAGATGCTAAGTGGTTGGGATTGTGGTAACTGGCGGAGAGGGAGGGATTCGAACCCTCGGTACAGGTGTTAGCCCGTACAACGGTTTAGCAAACCGCCGCATTCGGCCACTCTGCCACCTCTCCGGCGTGCCGAGGTACAGTTTACCACGTTTGAATGAGTGCTCTTAGCGCTTCAGTCACCTACATTTACGCGCCTCTTAGCTCACCGAACCCATTCGACAGCTGCGGTTTCGCGGTGCTCGGGTGCTCTGGGGAGCAAGCGGGGAGCAAAGTCGGCTTCTCAAGTGCCGGAAAAGATCTCTGACCGTGTCGCCTCATTGCGCGACTTCGTTTTTCACTGTGCGCTTCGTCCCGGTCCAAATACAGGATCATCCTAGAACGTGAACTTAGCCGATATTTGAAGTTGCCGCGGATTGAACATGGTCCTTGGCGTCCCGAAAAGCGGGTTCGGCGCTGGAGCAATACTCATCGAGGAAAGTGTGCCAAGGCCGCCGATTCCGCTCTGCCCCAAACAGGTTACCTCACCCCGCTGGATTGCGAGCGAGGGAGCATCGTTGTAGTGCTGGGGTACTGGCCCGTTATAGGGAGTTGTTCCGCCGCAGAAATCCGGCGTGCCCCCGCCGTAGACCGAGGTTACCTCATTGATGTTTTGCCGGTTGAACACATTGAACCCATCGATGGCGAGGTTCAGCCCCAGGTGTTCGTGGAAGTAAAAGGTTCGCGAAAGGCGAAGATCGAAGGCGTAAAGATCGTCGCCCCGGTAGGCGTTACGCGGCGACCATCCTACGCGATCGGTGACCGGGTTGGTGTCGCCGTTAACGTCGTTTCCCACGAACATGGTGAACGGCCGGGGCGATTGCAGCGTAATGATGCTGCTGAACTCCAAGTTCCGTAACACAGTAGAGCTGTGCTTGGGCGTGTCGGCAGTAAAGTTGGCGACAAAACGATGGCGGACATCCTGCACCGAGTCGGCCCGTTCCAGATTTCGGTTGTACAGACTCTCAGGAGTGCTAACGAAAGTGGTGAAGGTTCCATCGTCCTGAGTATGGGAGAAGGTGTAGTTCGCGCTGAAGCGCAAGTACTGGCCCAGCCGGTCGGTGACCGCAAACGTAGCGCCGTTGTATTCGGCATTTCCGGAACCGTCCAGGTAATACATCAGGCCGGCGTTGTTATACAAGACGCCGCTAAATGCGGGCTTGCCGTCGAGCATTTCGTTGTTGGGGAACGGTCCCGTTGGCGTGATGGGAGGACCCGGAATGTCCTCTGCGGGCGCACAGGTGGTAGCTGAGTTGGTAAGCCCGGCGGACGGGCAAACATTCAAGTTTTCCGGACGTACCTGCTTGTGTGCCCGCAAGAATAGGTACCCTACACTTAAAACCATCCCCTTCCCAACCTCCTGATCGAGCTGCAGGCTGGCTTGCTCCGAGTACGCGGTTCGCGTATTGCGATCAAAGCCGCCGCCGCTGTTGGTGACAAACGACCCGCCTGGGGGAAGGGTCGAACTTTGTCCGGGACCGGGGCCGGTGCTGAAGTTAGGCGGAGCCTGCCCCGTCAATACCATAGCCGCCGCCGCCTGCGCCGGGGTGGGCACCGTCGATCCATCCGGATAGGGAAGAGGCGTTGGGACGCCGCCCACGATGTTGCCAACGTTGGGAGCGTCGAAACTCAACTGGTTGAGCACCCACGTGGCGGTTGAGTTTCCTTGCCTCACCCAGGGCTGCGGTGCATTGGGAATCACAACCTCACGCTGCGGGTAAGTCACAAAGAAGAACGTCATGTTGTAGTGATCGTCGAAAATGCCGAAGCCGCTTCGAATGACGGTGTGTTTGGTAGGCGAATAAGCAAAACCGATCCGAGGCTGGAAGCTGCGGTGATCCGGGTTAACGATCTGCGATAAACCCGTCTCCACGTCCCAGCGCAAGCCGTAATTCAAGGTGAACTCGGGATTGATGCGCCACTGATCCTGAAAGTAAGCTCCAAAGTAATTGTGATGCAGGTTGACATCGTAGTCCTGGGGATTGACGTAGGCATTCTGCCAAGTGGTGGGGACAGGCGGCGGAAGGCTGCCCTGCACGATCGGTCCGGTTCCAACCGGAGCTCCCCAAAACACGATGGGCACCCCGTTGAGAGGATCGTTCGGATTACCCCCGACTGTACCAGCGGGCGGAAGCCCGAAGTCGGGGGGCGTGATCGATGCAGTTGGGCACGGTCCATCCGCCGGAACCGACGGAATTTGATTCGCCAGCGTGGGGTTGGGATTTTCAAAGTTGGCAAAATCCACCATGCAGTTGATGTTCGGCAGAACGATCCGCATGGGAGTGAAGCCGGGCCAAATCACGAAATTCTGGATGAAATTCGAATCCACGCCAAACTTCCAGTAGTGGGTGCCTTTGATCCATGCCAAACTGTCGGAGATCTGCTGCCGGCTTTCGTCCAGGGCATCAAACGTGCCGAAATTATGTCCGAAGGAGAGGGTGTTAGGCACGTCGAGATTGGGTTGTCCCGTGACTGCCGGGAAATTGTACTGACGCCTGGCGTACTGGACGAGGAACGTGTTCACCAAATCAGGCTTCAACACGGAGTTGATCGATCCCACCAGGGACTGGTCGCGCAGGAAGGCGTCGTGTCCGTCGCTGGGCGCGCCGATTCCGCCGCCATCGAGAGTATCGCCGACCAGTACATTCAGATCGCGCGCATCCACGATTCCATAGTGAATGGACAGGCGGTTGTTGGCATTGAATTGGTGATCCAACCGCACAAACCCGTTGTCGTTGTTGAGCGTCTTGAGAGTGCTGAGGTTCTCAGGCGCAAGTCCAAGAGAAGTCTTTACGGCCTGGATTGTGCTTAGATTGCCGATAAGGGTAGCGGGATACGTGGGCGATTGCCCGAGCCTCTGTCCCTCGTAATTCGTGAAGAAGAAGGTCTTATCCTTGCGGATCGGGCCGCCTAGAGTGGCTCCAAACTGGTTTCGGCGATATTGGTCGTAGGCCGCTTGGGTGAGGAGCCCTTTTGAATCAGCGCCCTGGTTGTTGACGTATCCATAGACCGACCCGTGCAAATCGTTCGTACCGGTCTTGGTAACTACGTTGACGATGCCGCCGAGAGCGCGGCCGTACTCAGTTCCGAAGCTATTGTTGACCACACGAAATTCGCTGACCGCCTCCTGTGAAGGAGTAGCGCGCTGCGAGCCGGTGCCTTCGTCGATGTAGTCGGCGCCGTCGACGGTCACCGCATTACTCAGGTCGCGCATCCCGCCGAACGAAATCCTGGTAACGTCCGGCTCGGTGAAAGTAGATTGCAGGCTGGTCCTTCCGGTCGCGACCCCGGGCGTCAACAGGGCAAAGTCGACGAACTGGCGGGTCGACGTGGGCAACGACTGGATCTCATGGGTGTCGATGACCTGGCTAATCTCGGTGCGGCTGGGTTCGACGGCCGGGGCTTCGGTGCTGACCGTGATCGACTCACCGGCAGTCGCTACCTTCAAAGTAACGTTAACAGTCGCCGTCTGCCCCACAGTCAGCGGAATCCCGGTTTCCACGTATTTCGCAAAACCGGAGTATTGCACCGTAAGCTCGTACTGCCCGGGGGGAAGATTTGGAATAAAGTAATAGCCCGACGTGTTAGCAGTGGCGTTGTAAGAATGGTTTGTGCTTAGCTCGCGCAAGACCACAGCGGCGCTAACCACAACCCTGCCATTTGCGTCCTGGACAGTTCCATTTAGCTGCGCAAAGCTGACTGTCGCCTGTCCGAGCATGTGAGGAGTCAGACCAACGGCTGCCACGGCCACTAACCAAACGTTCAACATGGAACGTAGTCTCATAGCTTTCTTTCTCCCTCACGTAGCGCAAAGCGCTCGCCGGTTACCAACCGGCTAGGCAGGTTCCTCGCGAGCGCACTTGGTTTTTCGAGAGCATCGTTTGAAACCAGGAAACTGTCCAATACATGTTTGGTCGGATGGTCATACCTTTTGGGTATGGACTCGAAAATGAGGGGATACCTCCATGGAAAAGACATCGGGGTCAGATGCCCATTGTCTCTGTATCGGGCACACTCAATATTCGTGGTGGAGGAAAGATTTCGAAAGTATACCTAAGGGGTATAGAATACGACCCCGTGGAACTTCGTCACGTTCGATACTTTATTGCCGTTGCGGAATGCCTTAACTTCAGCAAGGCGGCGCAACTGCTGCACATCGCGCAGCCGCCTCTGAGTCGCCAGATCCGCCAGCTCGAGGAGGATCTCGGAGTTGCACTTTTTTTGCGGAACAAGCGGCGCGTCGCCCTGACCAAGGAGGGACAAGTCTTTCTCGAGGAGGCCAGAAAGCTCATTGTGCAAGCCGGACATGCGATGGAGGCGGCTCGTCAGGCCCAGAAAGCAGAATCCGCAATCGTAAGGATTGGCGTCCCTTCCCGTTTAGGCGGAATCATCGGCAACGCGGTGCGCGAGCACAATAAACGGTTTCCCAACGTCGACGTTGAATGTATGGACATCTGCTCCAGCCTGCAGAATGAGGCTCTGCGGAAGAACGAAATCGACATCGGCTTGTTCCGCCCCCCCATCGATCAGGTCCACTTGGACTGCGAACTACTCTTCGAGGAAGAGTTTGTCGTCGTCCTGCCCAGGACGCACCACTTGGCGAAACGCAAGTTTGTAAGGTTAAAAGACGTTGCGGACGAACCCTTGATCATTTTCGACCGCAGCTTTTCCAGTTGGCTTTACGAAAAGATCCTGAGTTTGTACAGCAAGCAGGGTTTGACCTCTCACTTGACGGTTACCCACGTTGAGTCCAATGAAGAAGGCGCAGCTATGGTGGCATCGGGAAAAGCGATTCTTTTGGGAGCGGGCGCAATTCCCCATCGTTCGCGCGATTTGGTTTCTGTGCGGCTGAATGAACCTGAAGCAAAGATCGAGCTCCACCTGGCGTGGCGGAAAAACGAGAAATCGACGGCTGTGTTCTCTTTCCTCGATGTTGCACGCCGCATCTTCCGGGACTCGGCACACAGGAACGTTGCCTAGACCGATTGTTCAAGCCCTTAAAGGCCGTGGTTCCGAGGCTGCATCTGCTCATTCGCGAGGAAGGAGCTTCGACCCGTGGAACTCCGTCACGTTCGGTACTTCATCGCGGTTGCCGAATATCTCAACTTCAGCAAGGCAGCGCAACAACTGCACATCGCGCAACCGCCGCTGAGCCGTCAGATCCGTCAATTAGAGGAAGCTCTGGGCGTCACGCTCTTTATGCGAGATAAGAGGCGCGTTGCGCTCACCAAGGCAGGTCAGGTATTTCTCGGTGAAGCGAGAAAGCTCGTCTTGCAGGCCGGACATGCGATGGAGGCTGCTCGCCACGCCCAAAAAGGAGAGTCCGGGATTGTCAGGATTGGCATCGCATCCGGTTTGGGCGGCCTAATTAGGGCAATAATTTACTTGACTCGCCCACTGGTTTTTGATACATTTTCGTTACTGGAGAACGAAGATGAACCAAGAACCAAAGAGCCTTCAAGAAGCGATTGTTTACTTCTCGAATTCTGACAACTGCATCGACTACATTGCTGTTCGTCGCTGGCCGAACGGCGTGGTTTGTCCCGGTTGCGGAGCTACCAAGGTTAGCTTTAACGCAAAGCGCCGCACTTGGAAGTGTGGTAGCCATCACCCGAAACGGGAGTTCTCTGTCAAGGTTGGAACGATCTACGAGGATTCGCCAATTTCGTTGGACAAGTGGCTTACCGCAACTTGGATGCTCACGAATTGCAAGAACGGCGTCAGCAGTTACGAGATTGCGCGGGACGTTCGCGTTACCCAGAAGTCTGCATGGTTTATGCTCCAACGCATTCGCCTTGCGATGCAGGACGATTTCTTTGGTTCCAAACTCGGCGGCGAAGTCGAAGTTGATGAAACTTTCATCGGCGGCAAGGCGCGAAATATGCACGTCTCGGAGCGCAAGCGCCGGATTACTGGAACTGGCACCAAGGACAAGACTGCCGTTATGGGCATTCTTGAGCGCGGGGGAAAGGTTCGGGCTGCCGTGGTTCCTAGCCGTCGCAAAACTGTTTTGCAAGAGGAAGTACGCAAGCATGTAACTGCTGGCGCGGCTCTCTACAGCGATGCTCTCATGTCCTACGATGGACTGGCAGCGGACTACGCGCATCAAGTCGTTGACCACGCGACTCAGTACGTAGATGGCCGCGTACACACGAACGGCTTGGAGAACTTCTGGAGTCTCCTGAAGCGCGGCATCTCTGGCACGTATGTTTCGGTAGAGCCGTTTCATCTTCACCGTTACCTCGACGAACAGATGTTCCGATTCAACAACCGCAAGGACATCGACGATGCTGGCCGCTTCGATATAGCCGTTCGCCAGATTGTCGGCAAGCGCATCACGTTCGCTCAATTAACCGGCAAACCAAATTGAGCAAGGACTACCCAGACACGGGCCGCTCGGCGGCAAGGTCGAGGACAGCGGGCTAAGAAGTCGCCCGCTTTTTCTTTGCTCGTTCGCGCTTGCGCTTCCATGCCTTCTCGCGCTTTTGCAGTTCCTCTTTGGAGACTGAGAGAATCTTGCGCATGACGGCATCAAACTTCTGAAACTCCGATGTTTCTTGAGTGTTATTTGGCATTAGTGAGTCGCCGCCCTCAACTGATTCACGAATGTAGACAGAACAGAAACTTTGGCATCGATCAGATTGCAGATGCTGCCACCCCTCGCATTATGACCCGGCGGGTATGTGGTGCTTGTTGACGCTGCCTCGTCGAACTCCTGAGCAAACTGCTTCCCCAAGTTCGTGGCTATTATCGATTGCGCTTCTGCTTCCCATGCTTTTTCGCTTTCGGCGAGCGATTGCGAGTTGTCATCTTTAATGAAAATAGCAACGATCTTGTGTGCATCGTCGATAAATGCTGCTAACTGATCCGCCACGCTGGAAGGCGTTCCATGCAAGACGGTCTTGGCAACAGGCCACGGCACATCCGGGTAGGCTCCGGGATATCGGTTCTGCGTCTGCGCCTTATTAATGGCACCCAAATCTGCGCCTTTTCCATTCTTAGCGCCTGTCGCATTCTGTGGTGCGTTGGTGGCTTGAAATAAGTTGTCGTGCAGTTTGTTCCTTTCGGACGTATCCGTAGTTGTTACATTCATTTCTGGAAATGTGTTATGCCCTATGTCGTTCTCCTTGCCTCCGATTTTTAGTTGGGGACGATCCTTACCCTGTGGCTGCCCCTCGGTAAGGTTATTGCTGAATTGAGAATCACACTGACTCGATAAATCAGGCACTACGCCATTTCGATAGACGTTGTTGGTTATGGCGCTATTCCTGAGTGCACAATCAGTCTGGCTCCCATCGCCTACGGGAGAAATTCCGCCAGCTGGATTTCCGTTGCTTGGGCCGCCATCAAAGGTGTTGTATCGCATGACTATATTGCTCGCCCCACACTGCTCTGCATGATGCTCAGGCACCAACTTCCCGTCGGGGCAACGGTATGTTCCGGGCGGAGGTAGACCTGCTGGAACTGGAGCTTTAGCCTTGGATGGTGGGGACGAAGCGGGTACAGGTTTGCCAGCCATCACGTCAGCCAGCATCTTCATATCAGGTCCGGTGTCCGGCGTCTTGGAAGATTGCCGTTTTTGCGTATTCCCTTCTTTTTGGGCTGAGGTTTTTACTGAGCCGGATTTCGGCATTGTTGTCGTTCTTGCGCTCTGCGCCCCTTGGATGGATGTGCTCTGCGGGACCGCGACACTCTGGGGTGCCGAATTATTTGTCGCCGTCGCGGTCTGCTGTTTTGGGTCTGGATGATCCGCCTTGTATTCAGAGGAATGTTTGTAGCCAGCATCTACGATCCATGCTATCGCCCCACCCACGGTGCCGAAAATCAGAGCTGCGCCAAAAGCGATTATCAGCACAAACGCCCATGTCGATTCGATTCCCAAGGCTCTGTGAATCTTCTCTACCGTCTCGAACATTACTCGCCTCCATCGGGGGCGGGCGTTCTCGGTCAATCCGAAAAATATAAGCAAAGCTCCGATTGCGAAGCACGCCAATCCCGCATAGGGTCCGCCGAAGAACCAACCGATTCCGCCAATCATGAAATCGGCCCCCCAAAGGAATTTCTCGCCTCTAGACACGGGGAGCACTCCGGCTTGACTTCATGGGAGTATGGTATAGACTTGCCATGGGCGAGGCAAGTATATTCTTGCCCTAATTAGCAAGGTAGTATTCGAGCACCGCACGCAGCTTCCCGCAATCGACGTCGAGTGCAGGGATGTCTTCTCCAGCTTTCAGAATGAGGCGCTGCGCAAGGGCGAAATTGACATTGGCTTTTTGCGGCCTCCCGTCGACCAAGTCAACCTGGACTGCGAGTTGCTCTTCGAAGAAGAATTTGTTGTCGTCCTGCCGAGAACACACCACCTCTCGAAACGCAGATTTCTCCGATTGGAAGAGATTGCAGACGAACCCTTGATCATTTTCAACCGCAGCTTCTCCACCGGGCTTTACGACAAGATCATGGCTTTATACAGTAAGCAGGGATTGACGTCGCACCTGATGGCCCGGCATGTTGAACCCCATGAAGAAGCTGGTGCCATTATGATTGGATCGGGCAAAGGGATATTCCTGGGAGTGGGCGCGGTCGTTAATCGTTCGGTCTCTGGCATAGATCTGGTTTCCGTGCGACTGAATGAACCTGAGGCGAAGATCGAGCTTTACATGGCATGGCGGAAAAACGAACAGTCGACTGCGGTAGTCTCTCTCCTTGATACCGCCCGCAGGATCCTAGGGCGCCCGGCAATCGGAAACATCGCCTAGATCGAGCCCGCAGCTTGTCACTGCTGACTAACTCCACCCGCAGACGAAGTAGGTAGAACGCTGCTTGGGTCGAGGCGAGGTTCCTGCAGGAACAGCGCTGCGAGAAACAGCACCGCACTGCCCCCTGCCGCCAACCACATGGTCAAACCGAGGCCGTGTTTTTCTGCCAGCGTGCCAGCCAGAATCGGTGCGCCGGTGGCACCCATGATTTCCCCCACCAGAGTCGTGAGGCCGATCGATGTAGCCCGGAACTGCGACGGCACACTCTCGGTGGGAACCAGCACCATGATCAGGCTTGCTATGCCCTGACCGGTGTTGGCGACGAAAACTATCGCCGCCAGCAGCAGGGGATACACGTACAAAACCGGAACAAGAAACGCGAGCGGCACAACTGCGGAGAGCATTGCCATTAGCAATAGGACAGGCTTGCGCCCCATTCGGTCAGAGAGCGAAGGAAGAAGAAAGCCGAGAAAGAAGCTGCCCAATCCGCTCGCGCCCAGCAAGAACCCGGCCGTCGTCGCCGGTTCATGCGCCACCTCCGTGATGTACAGCGGCGCGAATACACTCAGCGCAAACAGCCAGGACATGAACCCCGTCGCGCCCAGGCAACACAGCCAGATGTTGCGATAGCGCAGAATGGAAAAATATTCGAGCATCGAGGGCTTTGCGTGGTTTGTCCCGGCGTCTGGCTCTTTCACAAACTTCCAAATCAAGAAACCGGCCAGCAACCCCGGAATGCCTGCAACAAGAAAAGCCGACCGCCAACCCCAGCGCGCCGCCACTTGCGTCGTCAATACCGGCGCTGCCGCCAGGCCTACCAGCGCCGCGGCACTGACCACCAGGCCTATGTTTCGTCCGCGTCGTTTGACCGACGAGGATTCCTCAATCAGAGCCGTCATGATGGACCAAGTCGGTCCTTCCGCAATGCCCATCAGCGCGCGGATCAAGAGCAGTTGATGGTAGCTGTGAGCCAGGCCCGTCACCCAGGACAATATCGAGAACACGAATACGGCGGGGACCAGCACCGGTTTGCGGCCCAGACGATCGGACAGAGCGCCAAAAAAAAATGTCGACGCTGCCCACGTGACCGCCAGCACCGAAGCAAGGGTTCCGATTTGTGCATTGCCGAGACGGAATTCCGGAGCGAAATATGGCGCCAGATAGAGTGGCGACATCCGGTCGAGGAAAACTGTGCCCCAGGTAAAGAAAAGAATTCCGACCAGCGTATTCTCGTAACGCCTCGTAGAGCCCATGGGGTTGCATGATAGCAAATGGCGTTTCCGAGTCCGGTTGGCTACACACCGAAGTCATTTCTTGCTAGTCTTCTGCCATGCCACCACAAACAGCGATGCAATTTGCGTCTTTGCTTCTTTTCTGCGCTCTCTCTGGAGTGATTCAGTCTCAGGAACTGGCGACGGATCGCTCTATCGGCAAACTGGAAGTGGTCGCGACTTTTAGCGGCGCGATGCCGACCGGTGTCACGGTTGCGAACAATGGGCGAATCTTCGTGAACTTTCCGAAGTGGGGAGACAACGTCGAATACACCGTGGCAGAAGTGAAACACGGCAAGACCTTCCCCTACCCCAACGCAGACATCAATGGCTACAAGAGCGGCGACAATCAGGCCGACAAATTAGTCTCGGTGCAGAGTGTGGTGGTGGACCCAACTGGAAATCGGTTGTGGATTCTCGACACCGGGAGTATTGGATTCGGACCGACCAGCTTGGGTGGTCCGAAGTTGATCGCCGTGGATCTCAATAGCGACAAAGTCGTCAAGAAAATTATTTTCCCCACAGATATTGCTCTGACCACAACTTATTTGAATGACGTCAGGTTCGACTTACACCGCGGCGTCGAAGGCATGGCATTCATTACCGATTCGACTTCGAGTGGACCGAACGGCATCATCGTGGTAGATCTGGCCACGGGTAAAAGCTGGCGCCGTCTGAACGACCATTCATCGACGAAACCTGATCCAGAGTTTGTTCCTGTGGTCGAAGGAGAGATCCTGCAGATGCGACTTCCGGGACAGCCGCCGGCGAGGTTCTCGGTTGGCTCCGATGGAATTGCCATCAGCCCGGATGGAAAAATTCTCTACTACTGCCCCCTCACCAGCCGGCATCTCTACAGGGTGAGCGTGGACGCGCTTACGGACCAGAATAGGTCCGACGCTGAAGTCGCCGCGACCGTGAAGGATCTCGGCGAAAAGGGAGGAGCGGGTGACGGTCTTGAATCCGATGCGCAGGGGCGAGTCTATCTCAGCGACTACGAACACAACGCCATTCGACGGCGAAACTTGAATAGCGAAATCGAAACGCTGGTGCACGATCGGCGCGTGCTCTGGCCGGATACATTGTCGCTGGCCGCGGATGGTTACCTCTATTTCACGGCGAACCAAGTCGAACGGCAAGCCGCCTTCCACAACGGTCAGGATCTGCGCCAAAAGCCGTACGTGCTCTTCCGGGTGAAGGTTGATGGGACAAGAATTCGATAACGGTTGACCGCTGATTGGAAGCTTCGGTTCTTACACGAACAGCTTCCTGTTAACCTTGATGCCGCGCTCGCGGCAATAACTCAAATAGTGATCGATGAACCAAAAGACATCCAGTGTCTCGAGCAGGTTCTCGCCATCGTCGTAGAACTCCAGCGAGCCATTGAGCCAGAAGATCGTTTTCATGCCCTCATCGGAGACTAGTGTATGAGTGACGCCGGGGCTCTCCTGCACATAGCTGCCGGGTCGCGCGATCCAGTCATACTCCAGATATCGCCAACTGCCTTCGACGGTATAGCCGAAGACCCTTCCGCGATGGCGGTGCCGGCCCAGCATTCCGCCCTTGGTCACCCACAAAACGTTGGCGTACATGTTGCTGCGCACGTCGAACGCAAGGTGCCGGATAAACGAATTCTCCTTGAAGGGCACCCAAGGAGATTCGTCTTCGCTCGAGCCAATATGAACGTCCGGAAACGCATATTCGCGCACAACCGAATCGAGACTTGCTTTCGTATCGGTAATCGCCATGATCCCTCCCCGAGGACAATGAAAATATCACAGGTTTAGTTGTTCTGCAGCGCTATGTGTTGTTCTGAGCGCGATGTGCGCGGCCGCTCGATCGGGATTCCTCCGACATATTCACGAAGGACCAGTCCACGAGTGTTCCAGTCCCTTGACCAATTGCCAGATCGCACGGTTCAGCGGAACCGGGACGCCCAGCTTTTCTCCCCAGTCTGCGATGGCGCCATTCAGAAAATCGATTTCGGTCGGCCGCTTGGCCAGCACATCCAACAACATGCTCACATTTCTCTTCTGAGTGGCGTTAGCGCCCTCGGCGATCATCTGCCGCGCATCCCATGGCAATGCAATGCCGAGAGCTTCGGCCACGGATTCTCCTTCCTGCAACAAGGCTTCGTAGAGCGACCCCGTGGGCGGGAAACGCGTGGCGGCGCCATGGTGGAGCAGAGTGAGTGCATCCACCGGATTGACTGCGGCGTTGAAAATCAGCTTGGTCCACTGCGCGCCCCGCGCGTCCTGCAGCGCAACCACGTGCAGTCCGGCGCGATTCAGCAGTCCCGCCAACTGCTCGACGCATGCGTAAGAAGTGCCCGTGGGCTCGAAGGGCCCAATCCAGAGGTCGCTGTAGAATTCAAACCCCGCATGGCCCGGCCCGATGAGGTGTGCGGCCATGGTTGTCGCGCCGCGGATTACGTGCTTCACATGTTCGGCAATAATTTCTTCGTTGCCCAGGCCGTTCTGCACCGAACACACTGCGCCGGAAGTTCCGAAAATGTGCGCCGTCTGCTCGAGAGCGGCGCGCGTGTGCAAACTCTTGGTCGCAAAAATGCCGAACTCACAAGGCGGAATCTCGCGAGGGTGGGATGTAGCGTGGACCTTGGCGGTGAATTCGACAGCGCCGCTGATCTGTAAGCCACGCTCAGTGATCGCGTGCGTATGTGCTTCGGAGACGTCATAAACGTGAACCTCGACGTCGTCGACGCGTGCCAGATGTGCGGCAAACACGCTGCCCAGCGCGCCGCATCCGACAATGCAAACCTTCACAGCCATGCTGGTTCAACCCCGGTTTTCTCAAGGGATCTTTCAACTCTTCGAATCGCGAGAGTGAGTGACAATACCATCCTGCGGAAGATCAGTTCAACCGTCGAGTTGCGATGGGGGTTTGACTCTGCTTTCGCGCGAAGTGATATAACTTCCGCATCCCAGATTCGTCGTCTGTCGAATTGAGACGTGACAGTGAGCACAGCATGAGCACAGTACGAGAAGTCACATATCAACTCCTGCGCGACTTGGGAATGACCGTCATCTTTGGGAACCCGGGATCGACGGAGTTACCTTTTCTGCGCGACCTGCCGTCCGATTTTCGATACGTGCTGGCATTGCACGAACGTTCCGCGGCGGGGATGGCGCTCGGTTATGCGATGGCCCGGGGAAACGCCACGTTTGTAAATTTGCACTCCATCGCCAGCGCCGGCAACGGACTTTCTGCACTGATCGATGCCTTTTACTGCCACGCCCCTCTCGTAGTGACTACGGGGCAACAAGATCGCCGCCAAGTCCTGGCAGAACCGTTTCTGGTGAGCCGCGCGGTGGAGGTGGTGAAACCCTATGTGAAATGGGCCTACGAACCGCTTCGCGCAGAGGACGTTCCGGCAGCGATTGCGCGAGCTTATTACCTTGCCATGCAACCGCCCATGGGACCGGTGTTCCTTTCGATTCCTATGGACGACTGGACTCACGAATGCCAGTCCGTCGTTGCCCGCGAAGTAAATCACACTGTGTTGCCCGATCCCGCGGCGTTGGACGAAGTGGTTCGCGCGCTTAACTTGAGTCGCAAGCCCGCAATCGTCGCCGGTTCTCAGATTGAGGAAGACCGGGCGTGGCACGACGTCATCGCACTCGCCGAGCACCTCAATGCCGATGTCTATCAACAGCCAATCCCTCCGCGCTGGACCTTCCCGCGAACGCATCGGCTGTTTCGCGGAGGCTTGCTGCCCGCTCAACAACCACTTGCAGATCAGCTCGCCAAATACGACACGGTTGTAGTCTTGGGCGCGCCGGTTTTTCTTTACTACGCATATGTGCCGGGCAATGCAATCCAACCCGGAACCAGGCTTTTTCAAATCACGAACTCGCCGAACGAAGCTGCCGCGGCATTGATCGGAAACAGCATTGTCGGCAACATTTCTGCTGCGGCCAAATACCTTCGCACTCATGCCAAAAGGAAAGAACCGAGAGTTACACCGCGACGAGTTGATCCGGCAGAAGCGAAACCTGAATATCCCATGACACCCGCTTATTTGTTCGAGATTCTGAATAGAGTGATGCCGAGCAGTGTAATCATTTCCGAAGAGTGTCCGTCTTCAAAAGGAGATCTCGACCGCCATCTCATGCTGGACGAACCCGGCTCTTTCTACTCTGTGCCGAACGGCATCTTGGGGTTTGGCTTACCCGCGGCCGTTGGGCTCCAGATGGCACATCCCGACCGGCGAGTCGTGTGTCCGATTGGAGATGGCTCGATTCAATATTCGATCCAAACTCTCTGGAGTGCCGCTCAGCACAACCTCCCCGTTGTGATCATCGTGCTGCGAAATGCGGACTACTCTGCGTTGAAGGCCTTTTGCGATTTTACTCAGGTGGGGCGTAACGTTGCGGGGATGGACTTGCCCGGCATCGACGTGGTTAAAATAGCTCAGGGCTATGGGGTAACCGCGCAGGAAGTGGACCGGCCCGAAGATCTCGAACCCGCGTTGAAACAAGCGTTCTCGTCGAAGCGCCCACATCTGATCAGTGTCAACGTCGCACCCGGCGGAGAGAAATGCATGGGTATGGATCGCTCCGTCAATCCGCCACACTATCGCTGAAGAATCGAGACCAGATTCAGCTCACGGTGGTTTTTGCCGCGGCTTCTTCCGCTCCCAGCCCCGTGTTCGCGCGGACCATGAACTCGTTGAACTTCGCTTCGGAACTGGGTTCATCGCTGAGCAGAGTGCCTACAATCGCCGCCAAAAAACCGAGCGGCACGCTCACGATGCCTACGTTCTCCAATGGAAACCACGCCTTCGCTTGAATCAGGTGGTGTACGGTCCCGGTTGCGTTGAGTGGATCGATGCCCATGAAGTTCGGACTCGCCAGGATGAGCCCGATCGAGGCCAGCAGGCCAACCGACAAACCGGCGATGGCCCCCGCGGTATTGAAGCGACGCCAGAAGATCGAGAGCACAACGACGGGAAAGTTCGCGGAGGCGGCCACCGCCATGCCGAGGGTTGCGAGAATCCCGGCATTGGACGCCGGTCCCAATGCAATCGCGATCATAATTGCAACCGCTCCAACCGCCAGCGCCGAAACCCGCGCCATCAGGACCGTTTCGCCGGACCTCCGCTCCACTCCATGGTGGATCACATTGATCCAGAAATCGTGAGCGAAGGAAGTGGATGCGCTGATCGTCAAGCCCGCCACAACGGCAAGAATCGTGGCGAAAGCAACGGCCGACACCAGAGCCAGAAAAACGTCACCCGCCAGAGCTTGTGCCAACAGCGGACCACTCATGTTGGTTCCACCGTGAGTGACAATATAGTCTGGGCCCACGATGGCGGCCGCGCCGAGGCCGAGCACGGAGGTCATTACATAAAAGCTGCCGATCAGAATCATGGCCCACACTACGCTCTTGCGTGCTGTTTGCGCGTCAGGCACGGTGTAGAACTTCACCAGAATGTGCGGAAGCCCCGCTGTTCCGACAGCGAATACCAGCCCTAGGGAGATCAAATCGAGCGGCCCATAGGGCGGCTTGTAGTGCAAACCGGGTTGTAGGAAGTCTCGGACAACCAGTTGATCTTTCTGATGGTATGCGACCCGGCTGGCCGCGGCAAAGAACTCGCCGAGATCAAAATGAAAATGTCCCAACACCAAGATGGTCAGAGCGAAGGCGCACGTCGATAACAGCATAGCTTTGACGATCTGCACCCACGTGGTCGCCAACATGCCGCCGAAAACCACGTATACCATCATCAGGATGCCCACTCCGGTTACCGCCATGTTGTAGCTGATGCCGGAATTCGCCAGAAGCAGCGCCACCAGCGCTCCCGCACCAACCATTTGCGCAATCATGTAAAACAGAATCGTCGCCAGTGTGCTGAGAGCAGCCAGCGCCCGCACTGGCCGTGGCCGCAGGCGGTAGGCCAACACATCTCCCATGGTGTATTTCCCGGTGTTGCGAAGTGGTTCCGCGACCAACAGGAGGATCGTCACGAAAGCGGCAAAGCCGCCAACCGCATACAAAAATCCGTCGAACCCCTGCAGTGCAATCAGACCGACAATCCCGAGAAATGACGCCGCACTCATGAAATCACCCGCTACTGCAAATCCATTTTGCCAGGCTGTGATGCCACGACCGGCGGCGAAATACGCGCTAGCTCCGCGGGAGCGCTTCGCAGCCCAATATGTGATTCCGAGAGTACCTGCGATGAATGCGAGGAAAACAACCAGGGCAATCGACACTCACCTCCCTCCTTCGGAACCATTCGCCCGCGCAAGGAGATCCTCGATGAGCTTGTCGAACTTCGTAGAAGCCCTTAGGTATAACCCGGCAATCGCCCACCCCACGGCGAATTGGGAGAGCGCGAATAGGTACGCCAGAGTCACGGTTCCGAGCACTCGATTAGACATCAGTATTGGTGCGCACCCGACCAGAATAGGAAGAAGCAGGTAGTACACGAGAAAAAACAGAAGGGCTGGAAGAATGAATGCTTTTTTCCTGGCCAACAAGTCTTGAAATTGTGCACTGGTGGCAATCCGATCCCATTCTGCCCGATCGGGCAAGTTCCGCGAGCTACGCTGCGTGGGAGGGTTCATTGAGCATTCCCGATGCTGAGGGATTGTACACGCGCTCCCAGCATTCAGTTCTACCGGCGCATTCCTACCTTTTTCGTTTCACTCCGATACTCAAGTGGTATTAGGCATTTGGGCGCTCCCTGTCCAAACAATGAGTGGCCTTCCCTGATGCTCCGTGAGCGTGCTGGCAGCGAAGCGTCGTTCGAGTCGAATACTGTGAACGGCCGGCGCTCATGCAAATCATAATTCCGTTCAGTTGGCAGTTGCCGAGGACGTGCCCATCTACCACTTCATGCCCTTCCGATTTTCTATTCGAGTTTGGGCCCCTTAATGGGCAATCAGTTCCGATTTGGACCTGTTGGCCTACCGGCCAATGCGGTTCATGTACTGCCGGAATCTACTCGGCGCAGTGACGGGTTCCCATACTGGATGCATGCGACTCCCCCAGTCCATCATCCAGTCTTTCTCCGTCCCCGCAATCCATTTTCCAACCATCGGTTTGGCAATCCTGCTGTTTGGCATAGCGTCGGTGAGTGCCGGTGCAGCCACCCGACAACTCACTTGCAATCCCACGGGCCTTCAATTTGGCGACATCATCACGGGTCAGAGCGAGACCTTGATGGCGACCGTGACGAATACAGGGCAGACGAGTGTCACGATCTCGGAAGTCACGATCAGCAACAGAGAGTTCACGGCGCCCCAGCTGAGCCTCCCCCTTTCGTTAGCAGCGGGGCAAAGCGTCGGGGTGAGTGTGAGCTTCACTCCCTCGGCGAACGGGTGGACGCAGGGAACGATCAAGTTCTCCAGCGATGCGTCCAACTCCACCTTAACGCTTGACGCTGAGGGCGCGGGCGTGAGTAGCGAGTCCGTGACCGCCACGCCATCGAGTGCTTCGTTTGGCCAGGTGGCGGTAGGGAGCAGTGCCACTGTGCCCGTGGTGCTCACGAACGACCGTTCCTGGAAGGTGACCCTGTTGGCGGTTACGACAACTGGTAGCGGATTCTCAATGAGCGGGCCTAATCTACCTCTGACTTTGGCTGCCGGGCAAAGCGCCACATTCAATGTCACGTTCAACCCGCAATCATCCGGCACAGTCGGGGGGAGCCTGCTTGTGGTTAGTCCCGCGCTAACCGTCCCTCTTTCCGGCACGGGAACGACGACGGGTCAGCTAACCATAGCTCCGGCGCCGCTGAGTTTCGGCAACGTGCCGGTTGGAACAACACAGACTGAACCAATGACGATGAGCGCAGTGGGTGCAACTGTGACGGTATCCTCTGCCAGCAGCAGCAGTTCGCAATTTGTCTTGAATGGAGCCTCTTTCCCGTTGACGATCGCCACGGGGCAGAGCATGTCATTCAATGTAGCCTTCACGCCACAAAGCAGCGGTACGGTGTCTGGCGCTCTCACGTTCGGCAGCAATGCATCCAACTCCCAAGCGGTTGAATCGCTGAATGGCACCGGTACCGTGACTGCCTACAGCGTCAACCTCTTCTGGAATTCCAGCGCGGATGCAGTGGGCTACAACGTTTATCGGAGCGCGAGCACGAACGGCACGTATGCCAAAATAAATCCCATCCTGGAGTCCAATACTGCCTATACCGATAGCACGGTCGTCTCCGGGCAGACTTATTACTATGCTGCCACTTCGGTGAACTCCAGTGGACAGGAGAGCACTCGCTCGACGCCAGTGCAAGCGGTGGTCCCGTAGAAGGCTATTTCTCCTATGATCACGACCGCGCTCGATGCGCGTCAGGGAAAGGGAACCGCTGCCTTAATCTCGAGTGACGATTTGCTCTGCTTTCCGCCTGTCGTAACTGCCTTGACGACGTAGAAGTACGTCTTTCGGGGCTCGACAGCGGTATCGATACATCGGGTGCCCAGAACGATTGAATCGCTGATTCTATCTCTCTCGCGGTATCGATGAGACGCGAGACTGCGATACACGTAGTAACCCTTGATCGCATCCAGCGGTGACCTGGTCGCGGGAATGGCCGCATTCCACGAGAGCGTCACGGAGTGCGGATGCGGATTGACCTGCGAAGGCGTGTGCCCGTCAGACGAAGCGGCGGGAGCTCCGCTGCACATCGGGATTTCGGCCGACTGTGGCGCCTTTCCATCGCCGGGACTCGGTGTGTGCCTGGTTTGGCTCTCGTTCCGCGGCGTGCAACTCAAGGTCACGAACGCGACTACTCCCAGAACCGCTGGTGTCAGTTTGACGAAGATCGATAAGCTTCTCACCTGTTGTCTCGCTCCCACGTTGCGGATCATGAACCTCCGGACGCCTCATCCGCAAGAACGGAGCATTCTACCGGACTCACAAGCTGCTTGACGCTGAGGGCGACGGCTTCCTAGCTCACATCAACCTTCAACGTCGGTCCAACGAGAGAAACGCTCGCGCGTATGCAAGCTCTTGCATACGGGGAGTGACTTTAGTCACTCCAGTCACACCTAAAGTAATCATTCCAAACATCTTACTGGCACTTAGGAGCCATTCTCGGTGGCTAGGCACTTGCGTTAGTACTAGTACAGGTGGCCGATGCTCGGCACTCACTAAAGTTTATGCAGACAAAATGGCTTCGCGGGATCGTTCGCTACAGGGCAGCAATCTTGTTGGCAGTGCTGGGTTTGTGCCGGCCGGTGCTGTCCCAGGAGGTCTCTGCCGCTTTGCTCCAACCCGCGGCTATGGAACCTGCCCCGATGGTGAGCTCGGTTCAACCCACCAGACTTCCCGAGGCGCCGAGCCATCGATTCTGGGATCGTGAAAATAGCATTCTGTTTGCGACAAACGCCGCGTTCAGCGCCGCCGATTTCGTTGTGACCAAGGACAATCTGCACGGCGGCGGCCAGGAACTGAACCCTGTGACGCGTGTGTTCAGCGGCAGCACCGCGGGGCTTGCCGTGAACTTCGCTGGCGAGACGGCTGGCGTGGTCGGGCTCAGCTACTTCTTCCACAAGACCGGCCATCACAAGATGGAACGGTATATCTCCATGCTGAACATCAGCTCCTCCGCAGCAGCCGTGACGTTTGACCTTGCCCATCGCTAAGTTGAATCGACCTTAAGTTCGGTCTGTTTTCGAACCGCATCTCCCGACGCGAGTCTTGGCTTTTCCGATTCACCCCGGCGCAAAATCCAAATAAGCAGGAATACCGCAGCCAGAGCGATGAGAAAGAAGATGATCCCGCCCTGGCGATGGAGTCTCCCCGTCAGAAAGCTCGGGCTCGCGCGGGTTGCGAGCATTCCGAGGGCAAATATGCGAAGCCCGTTCTTGGCGACAGAAAGAGGGATGGCCACAGCGATGATCAAGGCCTTTCGCCAGGGTGAGCGCAGGAGAAGCTGCGCAAGAACCATGGTCGTGACCATCAATATCAAGCTCGAACGGATGCTGCTGCACTCCGGCGCAACCTCGAGCGTCAGACCTGGAATATGCAACAGCATCCCATGTTGTGCCACGGGAACACCCACCGCCGCGAAAAGTATATGGGCAGAAGCGGCAGAGCCTTGCTGCAGCCAACTAATGACGGGAGCCAAAACGAAATCTGGGAAAGGCACCAGCCAGAATAGGAAGCAAAGAGGAAAGAGCGCGCGCCGGAACGCACCGGTGCCGAAACAAAAGACAAAAGCCGCGATCCACCACAGCACCAACGCCAGCATGTTCACCGCAAGCTGACAATCGGGGACCAGCGCGGCCACTTTCAATCTCACAACGCAGGTCAGCAAAGCGGCGACGGCCAGCAATGCTGAACCAATCCTCACGGCCGATCCGGTGGAGGGTTCGGGCGAGCGCCAATCCAGGATGATCAAGGCCGCGCTGATAGGCACAATCAGCAGGACGTGGGTGAATTGCTCGTCGCTCAGAGCCAGAGCAAACGTAGACAAGAGCGAACCCCACCAGATCGCCAGAGAAATCGCTCCCAGCATTGAAAAAACTAGAAGTGGCGACAATTTGGAAGTCGATGCTCGGTTCGTCGTGTCCTGCAAAATGCACCCATTCGCCCGCGTAGTGCGAAGCGCCAGCGGGCGCACGGTTTCACCTTAACACCATCAGCTTCCTTCAAGAAAAACCTTGGTGCCAAGACTTTGGAAAGCTCCACGCAAACTCGCGGTAACATGAAGGGTGAACACCTTTGTGCTTACCTGGTGTTGCCGATTGGAGCATGAATGAAGGATTGCCGGCAGTTTTACATCGATGGGAAATGGGTCAGTCCGAGCAAAGCTCACGACTTCGAAGTCATCAATCCCGCAAACGAGCAACCCATCGCAACGATCTCGCTCGGCAGCTCTTCCGACGTCGATAAAGCCGTGGCCGCAGCCAAGAGCGCCTTCGAGTCGTACTCGGAAGCCACTGTTGAGGAGCGGTTGGCGCTTCTGCGGCGGATCATCGAGATCTACAAGGCCAAGTCTGAAGCCATGGCCGAAACTATTTCGCAGGAGATGGGATGTCCCATTTCTCTCGCACGAGCGGCACAAACTCCGGCTGGTCTGGGGCATTTGTTTGAGATTGTGAAAGTTCTGGAGCAGTTCAAGTTCGAAGATCTCAAGGGCTCGACGCTGATGCGAAAAGAACCGATTGGAGTTTGCGGGCTCATTACACCCTGGAACTGGCCGATGAACCAGGTTGTCGCCAAGGTCGCGCCGGCTCTCGCCGCCGGGTGCACCATGGTCCTCAAGCCCAGCGAGATTGCGCCTCTCTCGGCATATTTATTTGCGGAGATTCTCCACGAAGCGGGAACTCCGCCCGGTATTTTTAACTTAGTAAATGGCGATGGGCCCACGGTCGGTAGAGCGATTTCTTCGCATCCCGATGTAGCCATGGTTTCCTTCACTGGATCCACGCGGGCAGGAATCGCCGTTGCTTTAGCCGCCGCCCCTACGGTTAAGCGGGTTACACAGGAGCTCGGCGGCAAGTCGGCCCACATTATTTTGGACGATGCCGATCTCGATGGAGCGGTCAAGGAAGGCGTGCAAGCGTGTTTTCGCAATACCGGTCAATCCTGCAACGCTCCCACGCGCATGCTGGTTCCGAGGTCGAAGATGGCACAGGCGATCGCAGCAGCGAAGAAAACCGCGGATGCTACCCAGGTCGGCGAACCGTCTGCAGAAGCCACGCACATGGGCCCGCTCGCCAGCAAAGCTCAGTTCGAAAAAGTGCAGCGCTTAATCGCCCAGGGCATCGAAGTGGGCGCAAACTTGATCGCCGGCGGTCCCGGACGTCCCGAGGGCATAAATCCCGAGGGTATAAATAAAGACAAAGGCTACTTCGTCAAGCCGACCGTGTTTGCCGATGTCAGCAACGAGATGACCGTCGCGCGCGAAGAGATATTCGGCCCGGTCCTTTGCATGATTCCCTACGAAGATGAAGACGACGCAGTCCGAATTGCGAATGACACGCCTTATGGTTTGTCAGGCTTTGTGAGTTCGGCAGACCTCGAACACGCGCGGCGGGTTGCCAAGCGAATTCGTTCGGGCAACGTACACATCAATAACGCGCGGGTCGACTTCGCCGGTTGCTTTGGCGGCTACAAACAGTCAGGCAACGGCCGCGAGTGGGGCGAGGCTGGGCTGGAAGAATTCCTCGAGCTGAAGTCCATCTTCGGTTATGCAAGCCGTGCGAAATGAGTACCGGACCGCGTGAGTTATTGACGCCCTAAATTCGGGTGGCGTAGCTTACGAAGAACAGGCAGTGGAGACGGAAGTGACACTCGGAACCGGTTGGACCAAGACCTGGACATATTTCGAGGGGGCCTGGCACGAAGGCAACGTGCCGATTATGGGTCCGCGCACCCACGCCGCGTGGCTTTGCTCAATTGTCTTCGATGGCGCGCGTGCGTTTGAAGGCGTCACACCCGATCTTGATCTCCATTGCGCACGCGTAAACGACTCCGCAAAGAAGCTCTTCCTCAAACCCACGGTGTCGACCGAAGAGTGGATCAGGCTGGCGCGCGAGGGCGTAGCGCGCTTCGACAAAGATGCTGCGCTCTACATTCGGCCCATGTACTGGGCGGAGAATGAAGGTCCGTGGGTTCAGGCGCACGACCCCGAGTCCACCCGATGGTGTCTCTCCATCTACGAAGCGCCGATGCGCACGCCGAAAGGCTTTTCGGTTACGGTGTCTCCCTTTCGCCGGCCTACCATTGAGACGATGCCAGTCGATTCCAAGGCGGGATGCCTTTATCCGAACAACTCGCGCGCACTTTTCGAAGCGCACGCCCGGGGCTTCGACAATGCGATTGTCTGCGACATGCTGGGCAACGTCGCCGAACTGGCTACCTCGAACGTTTTCATGGCAAAGGATGGCGTCGTTCTCACACCAATTCCGAATGGAACGTTTCTCGCTGGCATCACCCGGCAAAGGGTGATCGGACTGCTACAGAAAGCGGGCGTGACTGTGGTGGAGAAAACTCTCACCTACGCGGACTTTGAGAAGGCAGATGAGATTTTCGCCACGGGAAACTACTCGAAAGTGGTGCCGGTGACGCGGATCGGCGACCGTTCGCTGCCATTCGGTCCGATCTATACCAAGGCTCGAGAGCTCTACTGGGCGTTCGCGCATTCATGATCGGCGGAGTCTTGGTCAATGTGCGGGTGTGCGGTGCGGGTGTACGGTGAGAGTGTACGGTGAACGATAAGCCAACCGCCGCGACGGTCGACGCTCTCACGCAGATTTGGCAGCGCGTTCTGCAACGCTCCCCCATCGACCCCGAGGAGAGTTTTTTTGATCTGGGCGGCAATGATCCGTTAGCGGACAGCATATTTGCCGAGATCGAGCGGATGTGGGGCCGGAAACTTCCGAGCGCTACAATCTGTTACGCTCCTACGATCGCGGCGCTTGCTTCCCTGTTAGAGCAGCCTGCCCTCCCGCGGTTCTCGCCTCTTGTCCAATTAAAGGCGGGCAGCCAGACGCCGCCTGTTCTCATTACACATGGGCTGGGTGGCCGTGCGAGTTTCTCCGAACTCGCCAAGCACATTCGCACTGGCCACCCGATCTATGGCATTCAAGCCAAGGGCGTCGACGGAATGGAGGAACCGCTCGAACGTATCGAAGATATGGCCGTGTTCTATCTTGATGCGCTCAAAGAATTGCAGCCCGATAGTTCGTGCATTCTGATCGGTTACTCATTCGGTGGGCTGATAGCCTTGGAAATGGCGCAGCGCTTGTCCGATGCCGGGAAGAGTGTGGCCCTGCTGGTGTTGATCGATACTTACCCGCATCCCCGCTACTTCCCACCAGCCCAAAGACTGTGGCTGTTTGCGAAAAAGATGTCAGGTCATGTCTCCAACATGAAGCAAATGCCCATCCGGCGCGCATTCTCATACCTCGTTGACGGAGTTGAACGTCGTTTGCACATCGCCGGAGTTCACAAGGGCCACGCGCTTCCTCCAGAAACGCGTTGCCTATCGTTCGCCCAGACTACATCGCGCGTTAGAGAAAGTGATTTCGTGGCTCTGGAACGCTATCGGCCCACGGTTTATCGAGGCAAGATAAACTTTGTGAGGCCGGAGGCGAACTCGTATTTGCCAAACGATCCAACCGCGATTTGGAAAAGGCTGGCAACTGAACTTGAGATCGAAACTGTCCCCGGCGATCATCTCGGAATGGTTGGCACGCACTTCAAGAGTCTTGCCGCGGTGCTTACTCACTACGTGGAAGAAGCCGACAGGAAAGATCGACCATGAACGGGGCGGAAAGCTTAATTCGCACGCTGATTGCCGGAGGCGTTGAAGTCTGCTTCACCAACCCCGGAACTTCGGAGATTCATCTGGTCGCTGCGCTCGATCGAACGCCAGCAATGCGCTGCGTGCTTGGCCTCTTCGAAGGGGTTGTGACTGGAGCGGCGGACGGCTATGCGCGCATGGCTGAGAAGCCGGCATGTACCCTGCTGCATCTCGGTCCCGGCCTCGGCAATGGGCTGGCGAATCTGCACAATGCCAGCCGGGCGCAGGTTCCCATAGTCAGCCTTGTGGGCCAGCATGCCACGTATCACCTGCATCACGACACACCGCTAACTTCAGACATCGAGGCCATCGCGCGCCCGCATTCCAAGTGGTTGCGAACATCTGCTTCAGCATCCGAGTTGGGCCGCGACGCAGCCGATGCGATCGTCGTAGCGCGCACCGCTCCCGGCCAGATTGCTACGCTGATCGTGCCTGCCGATGTTGCCTGGACCGAGGGAGGAACAATCGCTACGCTCCCCGCTTTACCAAAGCCTCCCTTGCCTGCCGCCGCAACCATCGAGCGTGCGGCAGCCATGCTCCGGTCGGGATTGCGAACGGCGATTCTCATGACCGGGAATGTACTCTACGGCAAAGGTCTAACCGTCGCGGGCAGCATCGCATCCGCGACCGGCGCTAAGCTCCTTGCTCCTTACCCCGTCGTGCGTGTGGAGCGCGGCGTCGGCGTCGCTCAAGTCGAACGCGTCCAGTACGTCCTGGAGCAGGCGGTTGAGCAGTTGAAGGAATTTCGCCAGCTCATCCTGGTGGGCGAGCACCCTCCGATGGCATATTTCGCTTATCCGGGGAAGGACAGTGCTTTCACGTCAGCGGAATGCGATATCTACACGCTGGCCAGTCCCGGCGAGGATTATATCGGTGCGCTCGAAGCGCTCTGGGTAGCGTTGTCGTCGCCGCATCGAACACACCTTGTCGAGCAGAAGATAGAACGACCACATGTGCCGAGCGGCGAGATTACATTGGCGGGCCTTGCCGCCGCGGTGGGCGCACTCCTGCCGGAGAACGCCATCGTGGTGGACGAATCCATGACCTCAGGACGAGGCATGATGGCAGCGACCAGAGGCGCTCCGCCCCACGACTGGCTGGGCAACACCGGAGGCTCGATTGGGATTGCTTTGCCGCTGGCGGCGGGCGCGGCAGTGGCACGCCCGGACCGCCGGGTGCTATGCCTGAGTGCCGACGGGAGCGGCATGTACACACTACAAGCCCTGTGGACCATGGCCCGCGAAGGGCTCAAGGTCACGACGGTGGTTTTTGCCAATCGTTCTTATGCGGTGCTCAAGCGGGAGTTTTCGTACCTGGGTGTGGGCGATCCGGGGCGTCGTGCGTTGGACATGTTCGAGATCGGCCGGCCGAACCTCGATTGGGTGCACTTGGCGAAGGGCATGGGAGTGCCCGGCGCCCGGGTCAATTCGCTGGACGAATTTGCCAAGGCTCTGCGGGATGGTTTTGCCAGCGAAGGGCCGGCGCTGATCGAAGTGCCGCTGTAACAAAGCCCGTCAGAGATCTATTTTCCTTTGCGCGAACTCGCGCACAATCGCCTCTACGATGCGGCCTGCAGCCTTACCGTCCCATTTCTCCGGGCTCCGCGCCTGTTTACGCTGACTCAACTGTTCTTTCACCGCTCTCCGGATTTTTTCCTGGCTAGTCCCGGCGATGATGTTGGTGCCAGACGTTACGGTTACCGGCCTTTCGGTGTTCTCGCGGACGGTAACGCACGGCACGCCCAGACATGTGGTCTCTTCCTGAATTCCCCCCGAGTCCGTGACCACGAGCGCAGCGTGTTTCATTAGGCAGAGAAAGTCGAGGTATCCCAGAGGATCGAGCAGGCGAATCCCCGCTTCGCTGCTCGCCCGAAAGAAACGCTCCAGGCCGAATTCCGCGATCCGCTTCCGCGTCCTTGGGTGTGCGGAAAAAAGAATGGGATAGGAACTCGCCAGTTCCTCCAGCCCCTCCAGAATATTTAGAAAAGTTTTTTGCTTGTCCACGTTCGATGGCCGGTGCAAAGTCAGAAGAGCGTAGCGGCGAATATTGCCTGGGGATGCATCGGAACTACTTCGGAGGCCGAATCGATCGAGAACGGCAGATTTTTCGGCTTTTTCCACCGAAGCCAGAAGCGAGTCAATCATCGTGTTGCCCACGAAATGAATCTTTTCCGGCGCGATTCCCTCCCGGCACAGATTCTGGATCCCGCTTTCTTCGGTTATAAATAGCAGATCGGAGAGATGATCCGTGATGACGCGATTAATCTCTTCCGGCATCGAAGCGTCGAAGGAGCGCAGTCCGGCTTCAATGTGGGCGATCAAGGGACGCGTTCCGCTTGCGTCCAGCGCGATCTTCGAGGCCACGAGGGCGCACGCGACGGTGGAGTTCACATCTCCGAAAACGACAACCACATCAGGCTTTTCCGCAAGAAGAACTTCCTCGAATCGCCGCATGATCTCCGCCGTCTGCACGGCGTGCGACCCGGAGCCGACCTCCAGATGGACATCAGGGCGGGGAAGGCCGAGATCCAAGAAGAACGATCCCGACAAGGCTTCATCGTAATGTTGCCCGGTGTGGACAAGCACATGCTTGATTATTCCGGAAGCGTCGTCCGGAGATTGAGTCGCAACTCCGGAGTTGTGATCGTGGATCGCGAACACAACCGGGGCGGCCTTCATAAAATTCGGCCTAGCCCCTACCACCGTCATGATCTTCATGGCTGATAAAACACTAACACTGCACGGCGGTGATCATGCCGAGAAGCTCTTTCGCGAACCGCTGGAACAAAGGCTTTTCACAGAATCACGGGAAGACTTTTCAGGCCCCTGAATCCAAATGTAGAAGCCCACTCCGGCCGCGGGCCGGCCAGCTTCATCGCCGGGAAGCGCTGCACCAGATTCAAGAGCGCGATCTGCCCCTCCAACCGCGCGAGCTGCGCTCCAATACAAAAATGCGGGCCCGCGCTGAAAGCCAGGTGTTCGTTGTTCAGCCTTTTCAGGTCTAACCGATTGGGATCCTTGAATTTTTTTGGATCACGGTTCGCCGCACCAAGCATGCACAGGATCGACCACTTCTTCGGTATGCGCCGGCCGCAAACCTCGATCTCTTCCTTGAGCACGCGCGCCGTTAATTGCACGGGACTTTCGTAACGCAACAGCTCCTCCACGGCGGTGCGGATCATCTCCGGTTTTTCCCGTAATTCCGCAGTTTCTTCCGGGTGCTTCAGGAGCGTGTACATTCCGTTGCCGATCAGGTTTCGAGTGGTCTCGTGCCCGGCGAAAAGCAGCGCGATACACTGCGCGTATAACTCCTCTTCGGTCAGCACTTCGCCTTCATCCTCGATGTCGATGAGAAGGCTGATCAGGTCGTTCCCTTTATTGCGCCTTCGTTCCGCCACGGTCTTGCGAAAAAAATCGGTTAACCCAATGAGCGCATCTTGCGCCGCTTGCGCCTGCTCCACCGTGCGATCCGGACTGCCCCGAAACACCGCGATGTCCCGCGACCAATTAACGAACATGTCGCGCAACTCCTGCGGTATTCCCAGCATTTCCAGAATGATGCGCACCGGCATGGGGTTTGCGAATTCGCTCATGAGGTCAGCTTCCGAACCACGCTGCAGCGGCTTCAGCATCAGGTCAACCATGGCTTCGACTCGCGGGCGCAAGCCTTCAATCGCCGCCGGCGAAAATCCTTTGTTGAGGAGTTTGCGTAACCGCGTGTGTTGCGGCGCGTCCATGAAAATCAGCCACAAGCCCAGCATGCGCGCGAGTTCGCTGAACTCAGCCTGGCGGCTGATGGGCAGCGGCAATAACATCTGCTGCGCGCGTTTTGCCGATAACCGGGGGTCTTTCGCGATCGAGGAGCACTCGGCGTGACTGAAAATCGACCATACCGCCCATTTGCCGACATCCAAGAAATGCAGCGGACCTTCTTCGTGCAAGCGGGCGTACGTGGGATACGGATCCTGCAGAACCTCGTCGCTGAAAACTACTTTTCTGCCCGGAGCGTCAACCATGGACAACCTTCCCTGTTGGCGAAATCAGAAATTCCAGTCACACAGAAGCCGCTACCTTACTGATGTCGAGCTTAGCACGGTGAGAAAGCGCGTTTCAGGAGCCGGGCCGCTAGACGCTGCCAAATCAATTCGACCGTCTGGATTTTTCCGTTCACTCGCGTTGGTGGGGTAACCAACGTGATTTGATCACCCTGGAATTTGACGTTGCGGACCAGGTCCCTATCTACGTAGTTCTGGATCGAGGCGATTTCGACGTGATGCGTCACCTTGTCACCGCTGAGTGTGTACCGTCCCCCATAGGCAAGAAATGTTTTAAACGCTTCGGACTGTTCCTCCAGCGATCCTCCACCGACAGAGAGCGGTTTTCGCCCCCCGTGACTGATCATGGCGCTTACTCTGCCATCCTCCGTATAGGTGAGAAGACCTACAGGCGTGGGACCATAGGGAGTTTCGTCTCGATCTCCCGATGACGATGTGCTCGAGGCGGACACCAGCTTCCAAGTGCCAACAAGTTCGCCCGTCGTTAGAATTGCAGTTTTCATCCTGATTCTCCTTAGAATTCCATATCCGCCACTCGAAAAACAGGCTCGACGCTCCCAGGGACGCTCAACGAATGTATTTGAACATATCTCGTTTGACGGAAGCTTCGCGCCCAGCCTACACTCTCGGTTCTATCTTGAGAGGTCCGATGCGCGCAGGAGAACTATGACCAGGGAGTTGGAAGGAAAAGTTGGGCTCGTGACGGGCGGCACGTCCGGGATTGGCCGGCACACCGCGTTACTTTTCGCTAAGGCGGGAGCCAAGGTAGTGGTTGCAGGCCGGCGCGAAGCCGAGGGTCAGGAGACCATCGAACTGATCCGTGCGGAAGGCGGCGATAGCCTGTTTGTGAAAACCGATGTGTCGAAAGGCTCCGAAGTCGATGCGCTCATCCAGAAGACGGTCGAGAAATTTGGCCGCTTGGATATCGCCTTCAATAACGCGGGGACCGAAGGTGCTTGGGTCCCAATCGTCAGACAATCCGAAGAAGACTGGGATCGCACCATCGCCATCAATCTCAAGGGCGTATGGCTCTGCCTGAAGTACGAAATTCGGCGGATGATCAAGCAGGGTGGCGGCGGAGCCATCGTGAACATGGCGTCCGTTACGGGCTTGATCGGGTCGGTTGGGGCAGGAGCGTACAGCGCGAGCAAACATGGAGTGATCGGGTTGACGAAAACCGCCGCGCTGGAAAACGCCAAGAGCGGGATTCGGATCAACGCGGTGTGTCCCGGCGTGATCGAAACGCCGATGGGCGAGCGTCTCTTCGGCGCTCCGGCGGTCTGTAAATCCGTTGTTGGTCTCCATCCCGTCGGCCGTTTGGGAAGACCGGCGGAAATCGCCGAGGCCGTGTTATGGATGTGCTCGGACCGCGCCTCTTTCATGACGGGGCAGTCCCTGGTTCTCGACGGCGGCTTCCTGGCAGGGCCCCACTCTGCGGGCTAGTGGCGCATTTTTTGCTATAGCTCCCAGAAAATAGTACGGGCGTGCCAGGGGCGCGCGTGATTTCGTTTGAAAGATTTGCGAAGGACTTGCGGGAAGGATTGGAAAGCGAGGATCCGAGCCTGATCGAAGTGTCGCTTTAGGTAGGTAGTTTACCGGGTCAACGCGGCGGGATGTTCGACCATCTTGGCGAGCTCAGCCTTGACGGCTTTTCCGGTCGGAGTTAGCGGCATGGTAGGAACCAGAAGAATTTGCGCCGGGCGTTTGTACGAAGCAAGATGCTGCGCGGCATATTCCGCAAGGTCCGCGACCGTCAAAGGCAAGTCCGGCACGGGCTGAACGAAGGCGACAACTTCCTCGTCTCCTTCGACCGAGCGGCCAATCACCGCGGACTGCACGACCGCAGGGTGAGCATTCAGCACCGCCTCGACTTCGGCGGGGTAGACGTTGAAGCCATGGTGAACGATCAGATCTTTTGTTCGTCCCACGATGAAAAGATTTCCGTCTTCCAGCCGGGCCAGGTCGCGCGTGTTAAACCAGCCTTCCGCATCGACAGCGGAGGCGGTCTCTTCAGGAGCGCGATAATAACCCTTCATGATGTTGGGTCCGCGCACCCATAGTTCGCCGGCTTCTCCCTCGGCCACCGGCATCCGATCCCGGCCAACTAATTTGATTTCAACCCCCGGGAACGGCGGTCCGATCGAAGTATCGCTACGGGGAGATTCAACTCTGGTCTGCGCGATCGTGGGAGAGCATTCGGTCACGCCATACCCGTTGTGCAGCGGCATGCCGAAAAGTTTCTCGATGGCTGACTTGGTGGAAGGATGGAGCTGTGCTCCGGAGGAAGAAATGATTCGGAGGTCGGGAAACCTCAGCGATGCGATGCCTCGCAACTTTGCGTATTGCAGAAATTGGGTAAACGTAGCCGGAGCGCCCAGCAACACGGTCATTCGCTCTTTTTCGATCGTCACGCGAGCGGTCATGGGATCGAAGCGCGGCGACAGGTAAAGCGATGCGCCGCTAAGCAACGAACCCAGCAAAACCACGGAGAGGCCTACCGCATGAGACATCGGCAGAATGCCGTACAGCCGGTCGTCCGGCGTCAGCGATCGAATCTTTGCCGCTCCCGCCGCGAGAAATAGCAGGTTGCGATGGCTCAGCATGACGCCCTTGGGAAGACCGGTGGTGCCGGAAGTGTAGATCAGGGCCGCGACGCGGTCGGCAATGTCCGCATCTTCATTATTGTTTATCGGCTCCGGCGCAACGCTGTTGTTCGAAGCCCCGATGCCGATCGACCCCAGGCCTTCGACTTCTTCAAGCGCCGCGCTGTGGCGCTTGGCGTGGTCTATTGCGTGCGGCGACACGCTCGTGGTGTAGAACACGCGGCGAGCGCCGCAGTGATCCCGGATCTGGTCGATCTCGCGCGCAGACAGGCGCGCATTCACCAGCACGGGCCATGCGTCGACGGCAGCCGAGGCCAACAGAGTTGCTACGAACTCGCGGCAATTCTCCCCCACGATCATCACGCGATCGCCGGGACGGACACCCAACTTGCCAAGCCATGCCTGAGTTTTAGAGACTGCCGCTGACAATTGCCGATAGGTCCACATCCCGGACGTCTCGACCAAAGCAGGGCGATCGGGCGACCTCTCGGCCCACGGAGCGACGATGTCGCTGATGCGGGCGGGAAGCGTCTTCAGGATTTCGGATGCCTGACTTTCAACGCTGGGTGCGGAAGAGATCATTTCTTGTGGTGGGGCGTGGGGCGTGAATCGTGCTTCGACTACGAAACCGCCGAGCGTTTGCGCGGGACTCTGGCGTAGGATGCCGCCATTGCCGCAAATACCGAAGTCTCCGCCTTCTTCGTCAAAACATACTGCAGCCAGTTGCGGTACACGCATGTCGCCGACGATTGCCACGTGTTTTGCAATGACCCGGCCACAACGGCCTCGGGGAAGAATACGAGTTGTTCTTCCCGGCGGTGAGCACCGGCAGTTTCCTGGAACTCGATGAGAAGTTGGGTTGCTGCGGCGTCGAAGTACCCCTGCGGCATCGTGGGATAGGTTTCCCGCTCCCGCCGGAGAAATCTTTTTATGTCTCTGCGATATTCCTTCAACAGAGTCCGCACTCCGTACTCGGGATGACCCTGGAAATACACGAACAGGCTCTTCTTTTTTTGCTTCACAAATAAATCGACGCCGGCTTGCGACGATTTGGTCAGAACATCATAGCCACAAGAAAGCAGCGCGTCTTCGCGGACCTCGTTCCATCGCGAATGCGGAAACCCCATCGGCCGCCCGGCATGCCGAGTGAGTTCGTGGTCAAGAACTCTCTGCGACTCAAATACGCCGAATTGTTTGTCGGGGAGGGGGTGCCGCGGAATGCCGTCGCTGTGGAGAACGCTGGCGTGCGCCGCCAAACATGACAGAATCGTCGAAGCCGTATTGCCCTCGGCCCAGTCGAGAACATCGGTCAGAGCCGGCCAGTATGGCTCCTGCCGCAAATCGGGCTGGCGAGGTTCGGTGCCCGTCATAATCACGGCGTCGCACTGGCTGTCCCAAAGGCGGTCGACCTCGAGGTAGAAACTGCCCAAATGCTGCTGCCCCCGGTCGCTGCGGGGAACGTTGGGCAGCGAGTAAAGCTTCAGCCGCACGGGAATCTCGCCGGAAGCTGCGTCGAGCAGTTCCATGAACTGCATCTCGGTATCTTCCAGAGCCGCGTCCGGCATGTTGTTGATGAGGGCAATCTCGACGCACTCCGCCCCGGAGTCGTAGCGGTCCTGCGACCTCGCGGGACGCACCGGCTTCTTCTCCAGCCAGCGCGGCGGAATCCGGCCTCCATCCATTAAGAGCGCCATGACGCACCTCCTAAATCGATAATCGCGGCGATGTTCGCGGTGATGTTCGCGAATCTCATGTTGTTGCTTTGTCTAACGCCTGGGAGAGGTCTGCAAGAATGTCGTCGATGTGCTCGATGCCCACGCTCAGCCGAATCATCTCCGGGCTCACTCCGACTTTCAGTTGTTCTTCCGGCGTCAGCTGCCGGTGGGTGGTGGATGCGGGATGACACGCCAGCGACTTGGCGTCGCCCATGTTGACCATTCGTTTGAACAGGCTCAGAGCGTTGAAACACTTCGTTCCTGCCGCGAAGCCGCCTTTCACTCCAAAGGTCAGCAGAGAGCAGCGCTGCGAGCCCAGATACCGTTGCGCCATGGGATACAGCGGGTTGTCGGGGAATCCGGCGTAATTGACCCACTCGACCATGCGATGGCCGCGCAGAAATTCCGCAACTTTGCGGGCGTTCTCCACGTGACGCTCGACGCGCAAGGCCATGGTCTCCACTCCCTGCAGCAGCAGAAAGCCGTTGAAGGGAGATAATGTTGCGCCCGTGTTGCGCTGGCAAACCGTGCGGCAACGCGCGACATAAGCGGCGTCGCCAAAGTGGTCGACGTACACCACGCCGTGATAGGCGATCTCCGGCTGGTTCAGCATGTAAAACTTTTCGGGATATTGCCGCCAGGGAAACTTTCCGCTATCCACAATCATTCCGCCCAGCGTTGTGCCGTGTCCTCCCATGAATTTCGTCATGGAATGCACCACCACGTCGGCGCCGTATTCGATCGGCCGCAACAGAATCGGCGTCGCGACCGTGTTGTCGACGACCAGAGGAACGCCGTGTTTATGCGCGACCCGGGCCAGGCCCTCGATATCGGCGACGTTGCCGGCGGGATTGCCGACGCTCTCGCAATAAACGGCTCGTGTGTCTTTGTCGATCAGCTTCTCAATGTCGTCGGGATGGTCCGTCTTTGCGAATCGTCCCTCAATTCCACGCTTGGGAAAGATGTGCGCCAGCAAAGTGTAGGTAGCGCCGTAGAGCTGCGGAGTGGAAATGACGTTGTTGCCGGATTCGGCAATGTTGATCAGCGAGTACTCGATGGCGGCCATTCCGGAACTTACGCTGAGCGCATCCACTCCGCCTTCGAGCGCCGCCACGCGTTTTTCCAGAACCGTATTGGTGGGGTTGCCGATCCGGGTGTAGATGTTCCCCTGGACTTCCAGATTGAATAAGGCCGCGCCATGTTCCGCGCTATCGAACTCAAACGCCACGGTCTGATAGATGGGAACCGCCACGGCCTTGGTTGCGGAGTCGCCGTCGTAGCCGGCGTGAATGGCGATGGTCTCTCTCTTCATGCGTCCAGCTTCATGCGTCCAAGTTTTGTGCGATTGGGCTAGCTCCTAGGATACTGAGGCGGCGCCGGCCTTCTCGCGCGCTTCCGGCACCTTCACTTCGTGAAGCTCGTGCCGGACCGGAGCCGAAGCCGGTTCGCGCGACAGTGACTTCTTTATCGCGCGCGTCACGGTGCGGGCCGCAAAGCCGGCTCCGAAAGCGAAACGCATTACCGGCCCAAAGCTATTAGCGGCGGTGATCCCGGCAAAATATAGTCCGGGAATCGACGATTCGAAGCCGGTCGAGAGCACAGGCGCGCCGTTGACCAGCTTGAGCGTGGAGCGAATCTCCGGACTGACGAACTTCAGGCGATCCATATCCACTTTGTAGCCGGTCGCGGCGATGACGTGCTCGGTCACCACTTCACGCTCGGTCCCGTCAGCCGCGCGAAGCTGAAGCCGCACGCGGCCGTCGCGTACCTCGGCTCCCTTGAGCGTGTATCCCAGAAGCAACGGTACCTTCCCGATCACTTTTTCCTTGGCGAACCACCCGCCGGATGGGCCCAGTACTCTGCGCACGGCTTCCAGCCGCAAGCTCTCGGGCAGGAAATGAAACACCATGGGTGAGTTGGCAAAGAAGCGCAGGCGCCAGCCGGGGCCAATCCCCGACTTCGGACGCTTGATTTTCTGCCACCACGAAGGCTTCTTGCCCGTCGGCGCGCCGTGGAATTTCAACTCCGTCCGGCGGGAAACCAGTTGCACATCGGCGCCAGCCTCGCGCAGCAAACCAGCCAGGTCGGTTGCCGAAGAACCGCCACCGATCACCACCACGTTGCGGTCGCGGAACGGTTCCAGGTCGTGATGGCGAAAGCTGTGCGAGAGAAACTCCGGCGGCAGGTTTGCCAGGTCCGCGGGCACGTGTTCGAAGTGGGTGATTCCGACCGCGAGCACGACCTTGCGGGCGGTCACGGTTTCGCCGTTGTCGAGTCCCAGACGAAACCCGCCCGGCACACGATCCAGGCTGGTGACCAGCTTGTCTTCCAGCTCGGGCACCTTCCGTTCCTTAAACGCCAGACCGTAGGCACTGAATGTGTCGAGGCGTACGGGGATGCCAGCGTCGGAATATTCAATGCCCCGCTCCGCGCAGAAATGGCTCAGCGGAAAGTCGCCATCCGGATCGTAGATGTTGGAGGCGAAGCCGTCCGACTTGAGGCACATCTCCTTGGGCATGTGCCTTCGCCAGCTGTCCATCAGGCGGCCAAAAATACGGAAGGAGATGCCGCGACTTCGGAAGTGCGCAGCGATTGAGAGTCCATAGGGACCCGCGCCAATGATCGCAGTTTCAAGCATAGTTTTTTAATAACCCACTGGAGTGTCTAGGTTAGGAAGCCGACAAAACGGCCTCGATTAAGCCTTCGGGGGAACCAATACGGGGAAGGAATGTTGCAAAATCATATCACGGTCTGTGCCTTCAACGCACCGAAATTGCGCCGCTCGCAGACTGTATTAGAAGTCGCATAACCGATGCATTATGAATAACATAGCCGGAAGTGGCGCGACCACCGGGTAACTTCCCGAGGGAATTGGCACCGGAGACGCCAGCGCAGCTCCGCTCAGGCTTTGCCAGCGAGCTTTCTCGTGACGTAAGCGACAGCCTTGTTTACCGAGTCGAGGTTGTCGTTCGTCACCTCTTCATCCTCCACCCGGATGGCGAAGCGCTCCTGCAGAAAAACGACCAGTTCGACGACGCCATGGGAGTCGATCACTTTGTCCATGAGCGGTGAATCGTCGCGCAGTTCTTCGTCGCGGCCGAACAGAAAAGTCTCCACCAGAAAGGTACGAATTTCGCGTTCGATATCGGTAGTTTGCATAGTTCGAATCGTGGAGCCTCAGTTCATTTTTGCAGTCGGTGTCTTCAGCCGATGATTGTAGTACGGAAATGAATTGCTTATCGGACAAAAACGTTCGATGCGAAGGATGGTGAGATCAATCCGACTACGAATTTTCTTTCAGCACGCCGTGGCCATCCCCGGAATCGCGATGCCGCGCATAGTTTATGCTTTCCCCGCCCGAAATGAGGCCAGAGATGCCGCCGCTGATTTGGCTGCCGGGGCTTCCACTTTGCCCCTCGATATTGGGGGATCGAGCTCGGAGAGATTGCCATCGAGGAAGGCGCGAATGGTGGCGATGAGACGTGGCGAAGCCTGCGCCTGAATTCGATCGCCATCGCCCAGAGTGAGGGCGTGGTCGAGCTTTTCCGGCAAGTCTTGTTCGTCGTTGGCCACGATGATCCTGCCTTGCGTACCGAAACGCTCGGCCGTCGCGACCTGATGGTCATTGCGGGTTTCGCGAAAGCTCGCGCGCCGCGGCATCACGACCATGGGCTTTCCCAGTTCGAGCGCCGAAATAATCGACCCCATACCCGCGTGTGCCACGATGACACGGGTCTCCTGCATGATCCGCTTGAACTCCGAGGGCTCGAGAAATTGCGTGAACTCGATGTGCTGCGGACGAAGCTCCGAGCTCGCGATCTGAGCGAACACATCGCACCGGGCGCGCAATCGCGCCCATTCATCCACGGCACGGATCAGACGATCGAACGGCTCCTGCGAACCCACGGTAACAAAGATCACAGGACCGACCCTCCGTAGTAGGGGCCTTCTGCCTTGGCCAGGTGTGGCCACTGCGTGAGCCACAGGTCCGCGAAGCGGCCAGCGCGCGCTCCCGACATCGAGAGGTCCTCGATGTTGGCCATGCTGTCGATCCAAATCGTTTTAGCTCCGAACCAGCGCCCCAGCAACATGGCAAAGTATCCCGGCGCTGCACCCGTCGACACGACCACCGAGGGCCTTTCCTTCAGGATGATCCAGGCCAGGCTGAGCGCCAGCAGGACCAATCCCAGCTTGTTCCAGCGGGTGGCGTCGTTCACGCGATAAAACCTGTTTTCGGGCACCTGCGAGCGATAGGATTCGAGCACCGTCACGTAAATAACCTCGGAAGCCGCGAATGCCGGAACCACGCGCCGCAATTGGACCCAATGGCCCCCGCTGGAGGCGACTGCCAATACTTTTTCGCGATGCTGAGTTTTCTTCACTGGCATATCTCGCTCAGCGGCATGACCTGGAATGATTCCTGTTGGGCAACGTCAAGAAGCGCCGCAGTCACTTCGAGGACAAACTCATTTCGCGGTTGCGTGCGGTCCAAGTCGTGCATCAGGACGATGCCTCCACCTTCTCTGCGCAGCCTCTCGGCCACGTGGCTGGGATCGGGCAGAGTGTTGTCGGTGTCTCCCGAATCGATGGTCCACCACCACACTGGAGCGTTACGGCGGCGGATCGACCAGTAGGTGGGGAGCGTCATCTTCCCGTACGGCGGACGGAACATGGAATCCGGCTGAATCCAGCGGGAAAGCCGTTCGTATCCAGCGTCGATGTCGGCGACGGCTTCCCAGGGCAACGTTCTCCAGGCATTAAGGTGCTGATCGGAATGGCAACCGACGTCGTGACCTTCCTCTATCACGCGGTCGACAATGTGCCCATGTTGCTGTGCGTGCCGGCCCAACATGAAAAACGTAGCCCGCGCTTCGCGGGTCCGGAGCAGATCGAGGAGCTGCGGGGTGATCGCAGTGCTGGGACCGTCGTCATAGGTCAGAGCGAGCGCCCGTTTCTTGACTACTTCTCTTCGTAGCCGGCTCATGCGATAGTGCCGCCAGAACCAGGGTGAGAAGTAAGCCGCCGAGCCCACCAGTCCAATCGTGGCCGCCAGGGCTGTTGCCATCGTTTTATTCATCTGTCGCGGAACTTAGAGGTGTAAGAGAATCTGGCGCTTAGGCAATAGCGCGGGAGGTATTGTCCCGCTCCCATCCCGCCACCGCCCCGCGCAGGTGATTTGCGGCGCGGCGTTTTGCGATGGCCGTCACGACGCAGTAGACCGCTAACTTGATCCACAGCCGCGGGTTCTTGAACAAATTCATCAGCGACTTGTTATTGCTCTCGCCGCGATTTTGCCAGAGGCGGGGAAACAGGCTGGCCAACTCGAACGAGCCATAATGAGCCCGGGTCTTGGTTGCAATCAGATTCTTAACCGTACGCGGCGGAAACACTATGGAACTGGCGGAGCGCACAGTTTCCCGCTCCTCCGGTTGAAACTGAATGCGCACATAACCATCGTCGGCTGTCAGCGCGGGGAACTCGCGAAAACGCCGGCGGCCGGCTTCAGACAAGGCGTATACGCCGGAGCCGCCGATTCCTTCCTGCGCGGAAGGCAGAAGCGAACGGATCTCATAGCAGGCGCGCACCGGCCAGGAGCAACCCGAAAGATCGAAGTTCGGCGTGGGAGCGGCGGCCAGCACGTCTCCGCGCTCCAGGCGGCGCGCCAAGCTCCGAATCGTTTCCACGCTGATGACTACGTCCGCATCCGCATAGACGCGCGGGAAACCTCTTGCGGCTTCGTCGCCCAGATTGAGAGCGTGCGTCTTGCTCGCGACATCGGTTTCCAGCACTCGCACCGCTGGCGCCACCCGGCGCGCCACTGCGGCCGTATCGTCGGCGCATCCGTTGCATACCACGATCACGTCCAGTTCGCCGGGTTCGGCGCCCTGGGTGATCGCTTTCAAGGTCCGAGCGATGACCGAACTCTCGTTGTGCGCGGGAATGATTACCGAAATCATATTACGGAAATCAGAGTCGCTCACGGGACCGAGGTTGCCTGGGCGAGCGCGCGCGATCCCAGCACCCACTCTCCCTTGGCGGGATCAAATTGCTTGACCACCCGCGCCGGGTTGCCCGTCACCACCGAGTTCGGAGGTATACTGCGGCTCACGACGGCGTTGGCGCCAATCACGGAATTGCTACCAATCACCAGTTCGCCCTTGCCACAGACAATAGCCGCTCCAAAACCTATCCAGCAGCCTTCCTCGATTCGTATGGTCCCGCCATTTGTGACCCCCTGGTCCTTGATTGGAACCTTCACGTCCTCAAAAGCGTGGTTGTGGTCCATCACCAGGACCGAAGGGGCGAAAATAACATTGCGCTCGAAGTGGATCCGGTTTCTCGCCGAAATCACGCAACGCCTTCCCACCTTGCAGCCTTCGTCGAATTGAATCACCGGCTCATCGCTCTCCGGGGCCACGGGAATGTTGACCCACACGTCCCGGTCGAGCAAAACCGAATCACCGATCTTGATATAGGGAGCGATCGACCGTTTCAGATCACACGAGTAATGCACGCAGAAGTCGCCGCCCACGGAAATGAACGGGTAGGTCCGCTGCATCCAGAGGCTGCGAAACTTGTTGGCAATGCGGACGATCCACGAAAGTGGATCTTCGCGAGGAATGTAGGTCGATGGGCTCATTGATCCTTTATTTTGGTTGCTGGCTCCAGGTTCTCTGCGACGCGGCGCCGAAGCCGCGAGCGTTGTCAGCGCGTTGCCTTCCTGAAAACCACTTCCAGGCATGGCCCTGCGCCGGCGACGGAGGCGATCCGCGCCAGCGGTTGGATCACGGTCAGGCGCAGCCCCTTGCGAACCATCCTCTCAATCAGGCCTCGCGGCTTGGGTTTTGCCTGCGGCGTCGGCGAGAAACCGAGTTTCTCGACCACGGTGGAACCGACGTATCCTGCGCTGCGCTCGATATAGGAGACGGGCGGGGTCTTCACGCATACTTCCTCGAATCCCAGCTCGCTCATGAGATAGCGGAGTGAGCGCGGCGAAAAATGTCCCAGATGCCGCGGCAGCTCCAGGCCAAACCAATGGCTCCCAAAGACGCGAGCTTCCCAGGAATCGATGTTGGGCATCATGGCGTAGAAGATGCCGCCCGGCTTCAGCCACTCCTGAACTTTGGTGAGGAACTGGCGCGGCGAATACACATGCTCGAGAACATCGAAGCAGGTAATCACGTCGAAGCTGGCCGGCAGGAACGGTGCCTCAATCGCATCTCCTACAAAAACTTCCGCCCCGGTAGCCGCCCGCGCGCGCTGCGCCGTCGTTTCCTCCATCTCGATGCCGTAGAGCTTCCACGCGGATGCTTTCACCGTGCTCAGGAAACCGCCGGAGCTGCAGCCTATGTCCAGCAGCGCCCCGCCGGACTTGTTCTGCGCAATCATCTCCACCTGGTCTTTCCAGCGGCTGGCAGCGGACCCTTCCCCCGCCATGACGATGGCGTTGTGGTAGTCATCGGTGTAGTGGTCCCCCATCTCCTCGGGCTGCGGCGGGCTCGCCAGCCAGACCCCGCTGCAGGACTCGCAGCGCACCAGGCGATACCGTTGCTTGCGCAAATGAAAGCGGTCGGGCGCAACCAGCAGTTCGGTCAGCCGATCCCCGCCGCAGATCAGGCAGGTTCCGGGCTGTTGACCGGAGTCTGCGGCCTCGGCCGCCACTGGTTGAATTTCGCTCATGGTCTCAAGCGCGATGCTCATACTCGTTGCCCCGCTGTTTCACGCATTTTTTCGTCCACCGGTCTCACCCACTTTCCGCTTGGTTCGTCATACGTCTTGATAAGTTTTGCCGGGTTTCCGGCGATCACGCTGAAAGGGGGAAAACTTTGCGTCACCACCGCGTTGGCGCCGACAACGCTGTTGCGTCCCAGATTCAGCTCTCCGGAACTGCATGCGACTACGGCGCCAATTCCCAGCCAGCAGTTGCGCCCGATAAAAACCCGCCCGCCGCTGCCGGCGCTAGGCACATGCGCTGGATTCCCGAGGTTCGAGAACTCATGGTTGTGGTCCATGATCAGGACCGAGGGCGCTAGCAGTACATCCGCTTCCAGGATGACTTGATTCCGGGCCGAGATCGTGGAACGCCTTCCAATCGCGCATCCCTTTCCCAGAACGACTTTCGGCTCCCGGTCGAGCGAGCCCGGAGCGACGTCGATCCACACCCCCGGACCCAGGTAGACGCCGTCGCCCAATCGAATCTCGGGCGCCGCAGGTCGCCGAATGTCGCACGAGGAATGCACGCGAACCCGGTTGCCGAATTCCGCAAAAGGATATGTGTGCCGCAGCCAGATGCCGTGCAGCTTGGTTCCAATTCCCAGCAACGCGGCCAGCCTGCTTCCCCCCACAAAACCATTTTCCTCGGTTGTACTCATGTCGGCTAGGTGACGCTCTCGGCGCAGGGCAGTTCGGTGGGTGCCCGTCGCGGACGAACAATGCTGATCAGCGCCTTGCTCTCGGCTCCGGTTACGGATTTGGTCAGCACCAGCGCCGGCCAGGTGGCCAGCAGACAGGCCAGCGAGACTTTTGCCAGATCCAAAACCGCCAGCCAGCGGCCACCCACAATCGGCGGCAGCGGTATCCGGGTGGCGATCGCGCCGGCCGCCAGAACGGCCGCAGAAGCCAGCGTCAGCTTCACGGCATCGGGCAGCAAAGATCGGGGATGAAACGAGTGGAAAGTTTTCGTGATCGCGTAAACCATGAAGATCATGCCGGCGAATTCGGTCAGGGCCAGTCCGGCCAGCACGCCATAGAAGCCCAAGTGTCGCGCAAAGGCCGCAATCGCCAGCAAACAGGCAATGCGCAGAGCCTGCCGGATATTGTCCAGAAGCGCGTTTCCAGACACCCGGTACAGCACCAGTCCCAGCACGGAAAAGGCCTGAAAGAAGCCCGCCGCGCAGACCAGCCAGAGTGCGACCCGCAGCGACGACGCCGTCTGTCCCGTCCAGGCAAAAATCATGGTGGGCCCAAAAAACGCGATGAAGGCCAGCGGGAAGAGGCACAATCCCAAGGTGATTTTGAACGACTTGGTAATCAGCTTCCGCATCTCTTCCTGTGCCCCGGATGCGTAAACCATCGCTCCCCCGGAAAGAACGGGTACCAGGAAGGAATCCGACAGCATGACGGCCGATCCCACCAGACGCACGGCGATGGCGTAGATGCCCGCCAAATCCGCGCCGAATACCCGCAGGATCGCCACCGGAAGAATCGAAACGTAAAGCACTTCCAGCACGTTGACCAGCTGATAGCTGCCCGCAAATCGAACTAACTCCGGGATCGCTTTCCGCGTGACAAATTCCCGGGCCACGCGCACCTGCGGCACAATCCTCTTCGAGCTGACATAACAGCACAGCACGAATCCGACTTCGGAGCCGGCCATCACCGACGCCATGGCAAACAGGCCGTAGCCGAAATGCAGAAGAATGACAATCGCCACCGCTTCGGCCACGGTGAAAAAAGTCGTGTAATTCCGGGCCAGGTCAATGCGGTGTCCGCCCATCACGATCGCCTCGTACACGGCCCCTACGTTGGACAGGACCATGATCAAGGCGAGCACGGAAGTTGACTGTGCTGCGGAGTGCAGAAACTCCGGCGGCACTCCGGCGGCCCGCGCCAGCGCGGTCGAGAACCACGCCACCGGAATCAGCACCGCCACCGAAAGCACCAGCATGGCGGCGCAACCTGTGCTGAGCAGCTTATTCGCGGTTTCGAAGTCGCCATTGCCGGTCGCTTCAGCCACGTATTTTTGGAATGCCGATTTGATGCCCACGCTGCCAAAGCGCATGTAGGCCGCGGTGGTCATGATGATGGCCCAGATGCCATAGCCGCCCAGGCCGAGATGGGCAATCACGATTGGAATCGTGATCAGCCGGGTCGCTACCTGGGCAAATCTGGCGATCACTCCAAAGACGGTATTGCGCCCGATGGTGTGGGCAAGGCTGTGCACCGACGCCGGACTCGAAGATGAGGAGATTGATTTCATTGTGTGAGGTATCGTTGCGCGTCCAGATCGAAGTTGTCTTCTGTGACTTGTGAGACCAGGTTTGCCTCGTGCGCGGGAGCGACGAGGGGTTCTGGCGTCAATTGCTTTTTCGCGCGTACCGCAATCGCCGCCGGGATCATCGCCAGCAGCGCGTACCACCCCACCATGGTCTGATCGAAGTAAGAGATGCCGAAAAACGCAATCACATTGGCAAACAATGCCGACCCCAACGCCCAAAGAAAGAGCGCCGTCTTTTTTTCTTTCTCTTTTGCGGCCGCGAGCCGCGCCCGTCCCAGGTACTTGAAGCCATAAACCAGGACTGCCAGAAACAGAATAAAAGGAAGAAGCCCGGAATTGTCACAAATGCTGACGTATTGATTGGCGGTGTCCCACATATCAAAGCCCCAGCTGCTCGTGTCCTTCACTCCAATGAGCCACCAATCCCCGAAATGGCGGATGCATTGATCGATCAGCATAAAGCGGTGCCAGGAAGACGACCCGCCCGTGATATCGATCCGGGTGATCAAGTGCCAGACTGGATTTTTCAGCGTTAATTGCAGCGCAACCAGGCTAAGAACGACTCCCCAGCGCAGGGTGCGCAACCATCGCCGCATCGGCCACAGGCAAAGAGCCAACACCCCGGCGGCATAGCCCAACACAGGGGTGCTGGAGTTGCAAGCCAATGTAATCATGGTGGCCGCAACAATTCCTGTCACTGCGGCCATGCGATACTTCCTGCCCCTCCACCACAATCCGATGAACAAGGGCACCAGCACCGCACCGAAAGTCCCCGCCAGAATGGAGTGGGCAAACGGCCCCTGCGCGCGGAAACGGTCTTCGCGCAGCTCGAGCGACGCATAATTCGCAACCCGCGCCCCTTCCAGGACGGCATAAGGGTTGTGCCCGGTCGCGACTTCGTACGTCATGATGACGGCAATGATCGCGGCGACCCAGGCCAGCGTCTGAATCGCGTGCAAGACATCGCTCTCGTCTCGAATCAGGAACCGCAGCAAGAAGTACAAACCGAAGACCTGGTAGACGGCCCCCATTTGATTGATAAAAGCTGCGGACTCCGGAAACAACAGGACCCCATTCACCGCGACCAAAAGGGTGAACAAAATAACGGCAACGTCAATCTTGTTAATCCCCTGGCTGAACACGCGCAACTTCGCAGCCGCTTTGTCCCGGAGTATTCGAACGATGCCGAACAGGATCAGAATCCGCAGCATGGGAAAGTGCGCCGGCCCAATCAGCAAAACCTGGTCCAAGGGAATAAGGAGGGAGGCGCCAAGGAACGCCGCCATCGCTTTCTTTCTTGATCCGAAGCAGATCACCGCGCCCGCGATGAGTATCGCGACCAGGACTGCGGGATTCAGGAAGGTCAGGGATGTCCCTCCGCCGAATTTCAGGTGGTCGTGCATTGACTAAATTTTTCGAGGTCGTCAAGTCGCCAATCGCGGATCGTCTCGGGGGAGAGTGCGATGAAGCGGAAGCTAGAAAGTTAGCGCCTGGAATTCCAGGCTACGCAAGGTTTCTAGTCCGGGACGAACTCGGCGCTGCATCCCAATCAGCAGCGCCAAGCGAGATTTCGATGAGTCTGAAAGAAAAAATTCCAGGCTACTGCACCGATGCCTGCAGTCCGGTTGGAGCACTCGGCAAGCCTTGTCCCGAGCTGAATTCGTAAGCCCCAACGTCCGCGCAACCCAGCACGCCTGCCGTGCACCCTCCGCTGGTAGCGCGGGCGACCACGGGCAACACCGGGCATGACACTTGAACGACTCCACTCAAGGTCGCCTGCGTACAGGCGTAGGTGGTGTCGACCGCTTCCCCGGATGCGATTCCGGTTACGCCCATGCCCACGGTCGGACTGCTGGCGGCCGTCGGCGAATAGACCGAAACCTGCGTGCTGGTGTAGCCGGCGGCATTGGCCTGGGTTAGAGTCTGAAAAAGGTCGTTCGAGGAATTGTAGATGAGCGTGGTGGCCTTGCCTTTCCCGCCTGTATTGAACGGGGAATTCGCCGCCAGGATGCATCCGGTCGAGGAGCCGGAGGCGAAAATGTGATGCTCGTTTTCGATCAGCAGGGTACCGATGTCGTTCTCCACGTTAATGCAATTTCCATAGTCAAACGATCCGCCGGTTTGCTGCTCGATGGTGTTGTTGAAAATGTTTACCGAACCCGACGTGCCGGTCCCGTTATCCCCGATGTCGATGGCCGAGGCGTTGTTGTCCCACAGGACGTTGTTATAGATCGCCGATCCCGGGCCGCCCGACTGCGGATTGATGCTGATGACTTCGCCCTCGGTCGCGTACAGGTTGTTGTTGTAGATGGAGGCGTCGTTGTTCGAGCGGATGGCGTGATTGTGAATGGTCGAGGACGAGGCGCACTCGAATTGCCCGATCTGGCCGCCGAAGTTGCCGATGGAATTGTCGTGGACGGTGGTTAAATTCCCGCCGATTCCCGAGCACACGTCGTGAATCACGTTGTAGGCGAATGTCGCGCACGGCGAAGGATCGGCGGCGATCGTCAGATATCCCTTCGCGCCCGATCCGTCGGTGCCATCGACCACGTTGTACTCGAAGGCGCCGTGACAGCTGGAAGTGCTGGAAGCGATTTGAGAGTAAATCCACACCCCCGGATTGTTGCCGTCGCCAACTTTGACCGACCCGCATCCTCCCGCCGGGGGCTGAAACGCGTGAAAGTAGCCGTTGGTGACCACGATGCCGTCGTAGGTACCGCTGTTCCAGAAGTAGTTCTGCGATACCGGCGTCGTGCTGCAGGTTCCTCCCGTAATTTCAAACCAGTCCACCGTCACCCAGCCCGCTTCAAAATCGAAGATCAGCGATTCGCCGTACGAATTTACGTTGGGCAGGCTGCCGGCAATGCTGAAAATAGGCCGGTTCCATACGCTTCCCGTGTACCAGGTCTGGTCCACGCCGTAGTAGACGGGAGAGCCGCTGGAGCCGCCGTTCTTGATCACAAAATAGTTGGTCGATCCCCAGGTATCGCCGCCGCGGAAGATGAATCCAACTCCCCCCGCCGGCGTGACCGCGGCGCAGGCGCTGGTGCAGCCCGCCATTCCCGGGACATGCGCCCAGGGCGTCGATTCGCTGGTTCCGTTATTCGTATCGGCTCCGCTCGCGGCGATGAAATAGCAGGTTGTGACTCCCAAACCGGAGAGTGTGGTCTGCGCGTTCGTTGCCGGATTCAGATAATTCGAACCCGTCGGACAAGTTCCGCCCACACTCGAAGCGGAAAGAATGCCCGCCGTTCCCAACATCACCAGCGCAAAAACGATGCAACGAAAAAGCCAACCCATGGATGCCCCCGTGCCGATCTTTTTTGACTGTCGGACTCTAGGGTACAAAGCCATCCTGGGCAAGACTAGGGGTCGAAAGGGCAGATCGGACCGGAGCGAGCGGACATGTACGGATGTTCCAAATTGGGATGTACTAATGTGTTCCGTTCCCGGACATCCCACAGCCTTCAAACTCCTGGTTGCAAACAGTGAACTCAATTCCTAACATTCCGCCAAAACCCGGTCATAGAGTTCCATCATGCGGTCAATCTTGGCATCCCACAGGAACTGCCGCGTCACTCTTTCCCGCGCAGCGGTCCCCAGGGTGACGATCAAGTCCGGCTCCGTAGCCAGCTTGCGAATGCATTTCGCGATTCCGTCGGCAAATTGCTTGGGGTCGACGACGGGGACGCGGAAGCCGCAGTTATCGTCGACCACGAATCCCGGCCCGCCCCGGTCGGCCACCAACAGGGCCAGACCGTGGCTCATCGCCTCGAGGACGACGTTGCCGCTCGGCTCCCGGAAGCTGGGGAAAACGAATACGTCGGCTCGGGCATAAAACGCATCGATGTCCTGGCGCGGCAGCCTCCCGTGAAATGTGATCATGTCGCTAACGCCGAGCTCCCGCGCTTCTTCTTTGCAGGCGGCAAGGTCATCGCCGTCCCCTACCACGTCGAGCATGAGGCCGTCGAGATCCCGGAGTCTTGCCAGAGCCCGGATCGCGTCGCGCACGCCTTTGGAGCGAACCACCCGGCCCACAAACAGCAATCGCGGACGCCTCGATCCCTCTCTTGCCGGAATGCGTGGCGGCGGAAGATGCGTAACTCCGGTCTCGCTCATCAGTTCCACTTCCCGCGCAGGCAAGTCGCCGAGAAGGCTCTTAACATAGGGCGCGACGCCAATGATGCGATCGGCGTGAGCGTAGCTGTGCCGCAACCAGGGATCATGGCGCAGCCGCCATTGGTCGAGAGACCGAAGCTTGGTGTACCACGCCACCCCACTCAGCTCCGCCCCAAAGGCCTTGGGATTTTCAAGGCTTCCTCCCAGCGGTCCTATGATGAGCGGCACGCCCAGGCCGGCGGCGGGACTTGGATAGCGCAGCGCCAGCGGCGAGATCTGGTGCACCAGATCGAATTTCTCGCCGGACTGGAGACGATTCTTAAGCCAGCGGCGGGCTTGCACGTAGAAACCGACGTAGCCCGGCTTCAGCATGCTGTTGAAGCGCTCCCACCTTTCGAACAGGCGGAAATCGGGCCAGTCGATCACTCGCGCCCCGGGCAATTGCGGAGCCGTCGACGGCTTGCGGCTATTGCGGGAGACCAGCAGCGTGACGTGATGGCGTCGCGCAATCCGGCTCACCCACTGGAAGGAGCTCCAGGACTCCCCGACCGCCCCGCTGTCGCAGCCGGCGGCGATCAGAAGAACGTTGAGCTTACGGGCGTCGGTGCCGGACACTCGCGCAGCACTCCCCTCCGCCGCGCCGCACACCGCGGGATGCGCCGCCACCGTATCTTCGAGCAGATCTCTCACCGGACGCACCTGTAAGGGAAAGACATGGAAGCGATCATGCGGGAACGCACATCTTGGCCTGATCCTTGGCCTGCCCCCTGACCTGCCCCTTCCGATTCACTTCGTGAATTCCGATTTTCGCCAGCGCATCCCGCACGGTCAGAATGCGGCCGCCGCTTCGCACCGAGCATGACACCGCCGCTTCAAACAGCGCCGGAGTGCAGCCAAACGGCGAAGGCGCCGGGCGCACATCGTGGGTGTAGAAAATCAACCAGCTCTTGCGCTCGGTATTTTTCCGGATGAGTTCTTCCACCTGCCTGAGCCGATCGAGGCCGCCGTACAGGCTGTTCGCCCGCAGCAGGTTGAGGTCAATGTCGGGCCCGTTAAGACCGGGGAAAATACTTCTCGCGCTGGTCAGGCCGCGGCCCAGGGTGCGCTTGGCCGCGAGCGTAACGTCACCGAAGGGGTACGCGAAATTCGTAGACTCCACTCCGGTCAACTGTGCAATGGCCGCGCTCCCGCGCTCCACATCGTCGCAAAACTCAGCCGTGGAAACCGAGCGGCTGGAAACGTGTTGGAAGGTGTGGCTGGCCAACTCATGTCCTTTTTCGAGCAGCGAATCGATGTCCTCGGAGCGGAACTGCTCCCCGAGTTCATTGGCGGTGTTCCGCAGCCCGCAGGCGGTGTAGTAGGTTCCTCGCACTCCGAAACCCTCGAGGATCGCGCCACCGGCGGAATAAGCGGTGCGGGGAAAATCGTCGAAGCTGAACGACACGATGGGCCCGCAGCTTCCCAGAGCAACATTGCGCCGATATAGCGAACCGAGCACGCGGCGGCGCGCCGCACCGAGTCCAGAGCGGATACTCACGCCGGCGTCACCATGGCTTCTTGTGTGTCCTGCACCACGACCTGAATCACGCCGTCGTCCGGGACTTCTCTTTCTTTCGGGAACCGGAGGGATAAAACTCCATCCCGCGTCTCGATCTCCTCCATCCCGAGGTCGGCAAACACCTGTCCCGAGGGGGCGTTGCGCGGAGTCTTGCGGTAGTTGGCGTAGAAATCTTTTCCCGTCTCCGCGACATACCTTTGCATCACGGACGACAGAAACGCGTGTTCCACGCGCTTCGATTGAATGCGGCAGCTGAACATCAGGTCGGTCATGCGGGGTTCGCGCCGATCCACGATGGAAAAGCCGATCACCCCATAGCTGCCAAACCGGTCTTCGCAACTCAGTACAAACGTATCCAGGTCGAGGTTTGCCAGCAGCTGGCGCAGCACTTCGCGGTCGTAACGGTTGCCGGAGAAATTCATCTGGTTGGTACGCTGGGTCAGTTCGTGGACGCGCTCCAGATTCTCTTCGCTCATGGGCCGGACCGTCAGCTGAATCTCGCAGTGCCGGAGAAATGCCATATAGTCGTGGCTGAAACTCTGGGCCACCGTCTGCCGGCTGGCCTCGACTTGATACAGCCGGCGCCGTTCCCGGCTTTCGGCGGTCACCGGGACTTGGCATTCGTCCCTTTCTGCGAGCGTCAGGTATTGATCCGCGTTCAGCACCCGCACTTCGGGGCAGACCGACTTGACTTCTCCCAGTTCAAATTCGGAGTCGTCGATAAACAGCAGGCTGTCGCGGCCGATGTTCAATTGCTGGGCGATGGTTTTGATACCCTCGCTTTTCGGCTTCCAGGAGATTTGTGGACACAGGAAGTATTGCTCCAACTGAAATTTGTTGAGCGCCTGGAGCGCGTCTTCGGAATTGTTCTTGCTGGCGATCGAGTGCAGAATGCCGCGCTGGTCGAGTTGCTGAATGATCGAGGCCACGCCTGGCTTCAGGCGCAGACGCTCCGCTCCGTCCTCGATCAGCACACCTTCCCACAGCGTGTTGTCGAGGTCCCAGACGATGCATTTGATCTTTCCGTCGGCCTTGGTTTTGCCAGTCTTACCACTCTTGCCCGCCCCGCCATTCGTGCCCGTTTTCTGAGCTTCCGCTAACTCGATCACAAACTCCATCAGGCCAAAGTACAGCGTTGTCTCCTCCGCCTCGTCGTTGGGGATCAGGTCGATGCCAAACGGATGCCGAAGATCGACCAGCGCGGCGATTTCCTCGAGCGGAACCCGGATGCGGTGAAAGCCCGGGGTCAGCTCGATCAGCTTCTGGAACGGCATGTTGGAGCGCTCATCGGCCGCACGCATGGTCAGCGACAGCCGGACGTTGTGCGCCTCCGGGTTGTAGCATTCCACCAGGAAACAGGTCGGGAGTTCGCCGCCGTCGGTCGCCGGACTGGCAATTCTTTTCTTGAAGCCGTAGCGCTTGGTCGTGACCGTGATCTTGACCAGCGTGGGCAGAGGGAACCGCCGCAGGGCGTTTCCGATCCGGTAGTCGCGGCGTTCGAGCTTTTCCGCCTGCTCCGCCGGATGCAGGCGGACGTTGCCCGGAGTCCACAATTTTCCCCAGCGTTTGAAGCGGATCTTCAGAAGATAAGAGTTCGCGGCCGAGGGCGAGTCGATCCGCACCATGCCGTCGGCAAAGCGGCGGCATCTTCCATCCTGCCGCGGGCTGTACAGATCGCAGGTGGTATAGCAGGTGGGCCAAACGCACTCCGTGCAGTGCTCGCTCCAGGGCAGCACGGTGCGGGATGCGATCCGTCCTCGGAGCTGATCGAACGAACGCATCACCTCGGCCGGAAATTGGGCCGGGCTCTCAACGCTGGAGTTGGCTTCTGTTTCGTACATGATCTTGGTGAAGGCTAAAACGGTCCGATGGAGGGTGGGTGATCCCTCTGATCACGCGACTTTCCCGCTGGTCTCCAGGCGCCGGAACTTGGCCGCGCCCACCCACTGCAGGCAGGCCAGGCTGCGCTTGAAGCGGGCCGCCGTATTGGGCCGCTGCGAGGGCGCACATAGATAAATAAAGGCCGAGCCCAGCAGGCGAAGCGAATGATGGATGGCAAACGCCACCAGAAACCCCAGCCGAGCCAGGCCGCCGTGATGCTTGCGCCAATACTGCCAGGTGGCCCGGTACAGCTCCAGATAGAAGCGCAGCGGCGCGTTCGAGGAACTCGCTCCGCCATAGTGGATCGCGCCGGCTTCGGCGAAGAAAACAACTCTCTCTCCGGCCTGGCGGAAGCGATAGCACCAGTCGACATCTTCTCCGTACATGAAAAACTGCGGATCGAGCAGGCCGACCCGTTCGATTGCGGTTCGGGAGACCGCGAGAAACCAGCCGTTCAGCACTTCCACCGGCGCCGTCGTCTGATGATCGAAATCGGACATCAACAGCCCGCCAAACGAGCGCGACCTCTTGAACAGGGAATCGAGTCCGATGGCCCGGCAGAAATTGTTCCAGACAGTGGGAAAGCGCATGGTCGAGCGTCGTACTTCTCCGCTTGCCGCCAGCATCTTCGGTCCCAGCATGCCCACCCCGGGATGCTCCGACAGGTAGCGGACCATGGGCGAAATGCAATCGTCCAGAAACTTTACGTCCGAATTCACCAGGCAGATGTAATCCGCCGAGGTCTGCGCGATCCCGATGTTGTTGGCCTTGGCGAAGCCAAAGTTCTCCGGGTTGCGAATCAGCTTCGCTTCCGGAAACATTTCCGCCACCAGCTCCGGAGTTCCGTCGCTCGAAGCGTTATCGACGACGATCACTTCCGGGCACACCTCGCCGCAATGCTCGCGCAAGGATTCGAGACACTCCACCACATACCGCTTGGCGTTCCACACCACGATGACCACCGCAACCTGCGCGGGACCAGTCTGCGACCGGGGCCGCAGCTGCGGCAGCGGATTCGATTCGGCTATCATCTGTGACATTCTTGACCTTGACATCTGGAACTCGATTCGTCGAAACCGTAAGTCATTTCTAATCTCTTAATCCCGGTCTCTTAATCTCTTAATCGCTTAACCCCATCGGCCTATCCCACGTGCCGGTACAGAACCCGGCCCGCGAAAGAAAGAACGCGAGGCTGCATGTGGGCGAGCAAGTACTTCGCCACTCTGGATTTCCAGCTTGCACCGGACGCCTCGAACATGTGGCTGATGTCGTCCGAAAGGCCGTACCTGAAATAAGTGAGACTGGACTGCGTGGTGCCCCATCGTTTCTTGAAGGTGATGAGCCCATGCTGAGCGGCTTCGGTCCGCCCAAAGTCGAAGAAATGCAGCCCCGCTGCTTTTCCCTCCTGGATCGCTCGCCAGAGCAGGAAATGCATGCCGCCGAGATTGTTGAAGCGGGAGTCGCTGCCGCCGTACTTATACACCAGAGTATCCTTGTGGCGGATGGTCAGCACGGCCGCTACCGGCCGCTCGCCCTGGAACGCCACCCGAATCTTGAGCGCATCCCCAAAGCTCTCCCGCAAATTGACAAACCATTTGCGGGGCTGGGGCGGACGCTGGTGCCGTTGCCGGGTGATGGTATGCAGCCGGTAAAAGGCATCCAGCAACTCTTCCGTGGCTCCTTCGCGATACTGCAGACCTTCGCGCTCCGCCCGGAGAATTTTCCTCTGGGTCGAATTCTTGTGGCAGTTGCCAAACAGCACATTGAGGTCCGGCCGGAGATCAAGCTGATGAAAAGTGTAGGGTACGGTGGCATGCGCCAGGGAAGTCGCCATTTCGAACCGCTGCAGAGGCCGGACTTCTACATAACGCCATTGCCTGCCACGGCATTCCTGCTCCAGAGCGGACGCCATGGCGTCCAGTGCGTCTGCCGTGTCTACCAGAGGCTCGCAGTGATCCGAGAAGGGCAGCGAAACCAGCCGCCGCCCGGTGAGCCAGCTCTCCACTCGGCAAAACACCATGCCGTTGCGCAGTTCCTGGCCGGACGGAGACGTCGTATACACGATCGGCTGGTATCCGTAGGTGCGGGAAAGCGCCTGCAGCCATGCCGAAGAGTGAAACACGGAGGCCCGGGGATGTCTCCCCACAAATTCCTCCCAGCGACGGTCACTCAAGGGCTCGATGCAATAGGCTGCCTTGGGCTCAACAATCGATAGTGTCTGTTCGGCACGGCTCCGGCACTCAACTACAGAGGTCGCGGTCAGGGTATTCTTCTCCTCAAACTACAAACGCATAGGGTGCGACGATCAACCGAGCTGATCGTGGGGGTAAATGGTGCCCACCTCACTGGCGGGAAACATCCCGAGACTAAAAGGCGTCATCGCTAAATAAGGCTCTGGGCGTCTGCGCCAGGATTTGCACGTCCAGCCACAGCGACCAGGTACGCACGTACTGCAGATCCAGACGCACCATGTCGTCAAAGCGCACCCGGCTCCGTCCCCGGACCTGCCACAGGCCGGTGATTCCCGGCTTGACTTCGAGCACCCGGCGGCGATGCCAGATGTCATATTCATGGCATTCGTAGGCGATCGGCGGTCGCGGCCCCACCAGCGACATTTCCCCCCGCAACACGTTGATAAATTGCGGCAGTTCGTCCAGGCTGGTGCGGCGCAGAATCGATCCGATCTTGGTGATGCGCGGGTCGTTGGTCATCTTGTACACCGACTTGTTCCCTCCCTCCGCCCGGCCGTCGTGATCGCCTTTGATGACCCGCTTCATGAACTCCTGATGGATTTTGCGGTCGTTATTGGCATACATCGAGCGGAATTTGAGGAACGTGAAGGGCTCGCCGAATTGCCCAAGCCGCTCCTGCCGGAACAGAACCGGCCCCTCGGAACTTAGCTTGACCAGCACCGCGACCACCAGAAAAACGGGAGATAACAGGACCAGCGCAGCCGCGCTGCCCGCGATGTCCATGCCGCGCTTGGCCATGCGGCCGAACTTCTGCGTCCGGTGGCGGTTTACAAAGTCGGGATAGAGAGTCGGGTTGCCGTGGGTGCTCTCCTGATCCCAGGCCTCCGGGAAAACGTGCATCGAAATGCTGACCTGGCTGAATTTCTCCAGGCTCAAATTGTTGCGCAGGGTCTCGCTCACCCGGCTCATCATCGTGCCCACAATCGATTCCCGGTCTTCGGCGCTGATGTCGGTGAACATGACTCCCACGACGGAATGCTCCTTGTACCAACCCGTCACATCGGTCTCGCGCGTCGACAACGACAGGGCAGCAAGGATGCGGGCCAGCACCTTTCCGGTTTTGTCGGAAGGCAGGCAGTTTCCCGCGTCCAGCAGCATCAGCAGAAAGGGTTGCCCCGAGCGCTCGGTTCGTTTTCTCTCGAGCGCAATCATGCGATGAAAGGACTCTTCACTCAGGACGCTGAAGGTTTGAGCCGGTGTAGACCGAAGCTGTGGCGAAGCCACAGACGCATGGGATCGATTTAACTTCACAACTTGTCTCCCTGGCGCTGCTCCACTTTGTCCGATGAAGCAGCGAATGGTCGAGCAGGTAGCTTGGACATTTGGGCAGGGTGGTTTCTGAAAATCTGCAGGGAGAGGATTATTTTCGCTGGGTTGGGTTTCGGCTGCCCGTGGGTCGGTCTACTGTTCCTGATTGGGATGGAAGCTGGTCTCCATCGGCGGGCGCGGCGGATAGTAGTTCTCCCGCTCGCCCGTGGTTGCGGCCGTCGCCATGCTTAAGGGGTTCCCCAGCCGGAATTCCTGATGGATGCTGGCCAGCGCCACGTTCACGTCTTTTTTCGCTACCACGAACGAGAGGGTGCACTCCGAGGAGCCCTGTGCGATCGCAACGATGTTCACGTTTTCCCGGCCCAGCGCTCCGAACGCACGGCCGACCATTCCGGGAACAGATTTCATGTTTTGACCGACGAGCGTAACCATCGCCACCGTCGCGTCGAGGGTGATGTGGTTGGTGGATGCATGCGCCAGGTCATGCGCAAACTCATGCCACAGCGCTTCGACCAGGCACTTGCCGAGTGCGGATGAAATCACCAGGCACAGGTCGTTCTGCGACGAGGCTTGCGAGATCAGCAGCACATCGGCTCGCACCGCCGCGGCGGTGCGGAACGTGCGCCCCAGAACGTCTTGTACCTCGGCCAGGCCCGGACCGCCAACCTGGATCAAGGCCACGTCGCTGCTGGCGGTGAGCGCCTTCACTGCGGCAACGCTCGGGGGGCCTGCGGGCGTGATCTTCGTTCCCGGCCGTTCCGGAGCGAAGGTGTTGCGAATCCAGAGCGGAATTCCGAGCGCCATGACCGCACGCAGAGTCTTCGGATGCAGAACCTTGGCGCCGAAGTAGGCCAGTTCGGCCGCCTCGCGATAGGAAATTTCCGGGATCGTGCGTCCCCCGGGCACCAAGCGCGGGTCGGCGGTTTGCAGACCGTCCACATCCGTCCAGATGATAACCTCGTCCGCGTGCAGCGCCGCTCCCAGGATGGTCGCGGAATAATCCGAGCCGCCGCGGCCGAGAGTGGTGAGTACGCCTTCCGGCGTGGCGCCGATGAAGCCGGTCACCACCGGGACCATGCCCTGTTCCAAAAGTGGCTGCAGCCCGGTATGGCAGCGCTCCCGCGTCAAATCCATCAGCGGGTCGGCGGCACCGTGGCAGGAGTCAGTGACGACCAGTTGCGTGGCTTCGATCGCCGCACTGGCCACTCCGCCTTCGGCCAGCGCCGCGGCGACCAGAGGCGCAGACAGGCGCTCACCCAGGCTCGATATGGCATCGCGCGCCCGCGGGGTCAACTCGCCAAGCAGCATCGTACCCTGGCACAGGCGGTCGGCTTCCTGCAACAAACTCGTCACCTTCCGGTCGATCGCGCTCCGCTCCGCTGTCGAATGGATCAATGAACTGGCCGCTGCGGTGTGCCGCTGGCGCAGTTCTCCGAGAATCGCCGTCACTGTCTGGTAGTCGCCTGCCTCGGCTTGATTGGCGGCTGCAACCAGTTGGTTGGTCACGCCGCTCATTGCGGAGACCACCGCGACCACGTGACTCTGCCGCACTGCATCCCGGATAATTTCCACCACCTTGCCGATCGCCGCGGCGTCGCCTACTGATGTCCCGCCAAATTTCAGGATCCGAATCGGCTTCCGCAGGGAGCGGCGAACTTCTTCCTGTTCTTGCGCACGCTCCTGATCCGGCCCTGCAGGATGCTGCAGGAAATGCCGGCTTTGAAAGCCGCTGCGCGCCGGACGATGATGGGCGGAAGTTTTCATAGACGGGGCAGGCGGACCGGCGACAGGCTCGGCGCCGGATTCTCTTTCGGATGGGGAAGCTTCTGCTTCCAGCGTTTCCCCACGCAGGCGCGAATCAGCTCCGGCTCCTCCCAGGGAACATCGTGATAGCCCGAGGTCAGATACTCACTGGCCGGATCCCTCATCCACTCCTGGGGGAACAGGGCGATGGTGTCGCTCTCGGTCACCTTCGAAGCCGCATGGACGGGTTCCCCCGACAGCGCGGCACACAAAGCCGCAGGCAAGTCCCGTCCGGGCCCCAGCGCGAGGTGTCCGACTTGCGTGGCGCGCGGATTGATTTCGATCAGGTGCGCGTTTCCGCTGTGCGCCTCCAGCATGAAGTCGAAACCGTGCAGCCCGCAAAGTTGCAGCCGGCCGGCTATTTTCTCGGCGGCGGCGGACATTTCCGCGTTCTCGATCAGGCGCAGAACGCTCGATGGCCCGGCCGCATCCCGCTTGTGGATCACTTCGAAATGCAGGCCCGCCAGAACGTTGCCCTGCCAGCAGGCGACCGCACTGGTCGCTTCGCGGCCAGCCACAAATTCCTGGGCGTTCACCACCGATCGGCGGCGCAGCAGAGAGGACCAGACCAGCGTCTTGTCCTGATCGACCAGAGCCCGCTTTACTGCCCGGGCCAGAAGAGGAGGAGACTGCAGGGCGCGAAAGGCATGTTCGGCCTCTTCGAGAGTATGAACGACCCGGACGCCGTTGCCGCCGGAGGTGCCGTTGGCCTTCAGCACCGTCGGAAGCCCCACCTTGGCCACCCATTTTCTGAGGTCATTGAGGTTCGCGATCACTTCGGTTCTGGGAGCCCGCATGCCCGCCTTCCGCGCCAGATCGATGAAAGCGGTTCTCGAATACACCACCGGGAACCCTTCCGGCGCACCCAGGGAGCGCTCGATCAGCGCGCAAGTCGATCGCCCGGCCTCACCCCGTTGCCGCTCCTGATCGTAGAGCTGGTGCAAGTGAGTGGTCGCAAGGTCATCGCCGGGAAGAATGAAGTCCGGCTGCGCTGCTGCCACCGCGCGCGCAAACGACTGCAACGGCATGAGGCCCCGGTAGGCATGGGTTCGGCGCACTGCTCTCATCCTGCGCAGCGGATGGCGGGCCGGGCAGACGGCGTCCACGGTACACCCCGCGTGGGCCAATGCCATGGCCAGGCGGGCCGTCGGGAACCAGCGCGACGTCGTCGCAATCAGGACGGTGGGCTTCACTCTTACACCAGCCTCCCGGCCTCGTCGCGCGTTGCCAGATCCTGATACAGAGGCGGATTGCCCGGCGTCGCCGCCATCCGCTCGTCGCGTTCCTCCGGAAAGAGATGGAAGCAGATGCTCACCTGGTTGAATTGCTGCGCACTCAGGCGGCTGCGCAGGGCTTCGCTCACCCGGCTCATCACGGTCGTCACCACCGAACTTCCATCCTCGACGGTGATTTCCGTGAACATCACGCCGATCACGCTGTCGTCCTTGTACCAGCCGGTCACATCCGTCTCTCGGGTGGTCGCGGCCAGGGTGGACAATATCTTCCGCAGCGGCTCGCCCCTCTGCTCGAAGGGAAACTGGGTTTCCATCTCGATCAGCATCAGAAGGCAGGGCTTCTGGGAGCGTTCCGCCCGCTTTCTCTCGTGCCAGATCACCCGGAGAAAATCCTCCTCTTGCAAAGTAGTGCCGCTCGCTGCCGATACCGCTTTGGCCGGACGCGGACTCAAGTGTGGACTCGTATTGGAGCGCCGTACGTTCATGGATTTCCTCCGCCTGTTCGCCTGCTTCAGAAATAATTGCCACTGAATCAGCCAACAGCTGGGTTTGTTTGTCCGGGGGAGATACTGAGCCACAAGGCTTCATGGCGCCTTGCGTGCCATCGCTTACTTCTTCGAGTGGGGGAACTCTGGGGAGGATGCCGCCGGGCCGTACCGTTGATAATAGTCGCTGTGAGCCGCGTCGGTGGAACCATTCACCAGCGCTCCCAGCAGCTTCGCGGGCTCCAGCGTTTCCAGCCCGCGCTGTAGTTGCTGCTTCTCGGTGACGCCTTTTCGCGTAACCAATAGGACTCCGTCCGCCAGCCGGGCCCAGATGCTGGTGTCGGCCAGCGGCAACAGCGGCGGAGAATCGATGATGACCCAGTCGAACCAGGCTGTCAATTGCTCCATAGTGGGGGATAGCTTGCCGGACTGCATCAGCTCCAGCGGATTTTCGGGGGCACTCCCGGCCGGCAATACCCAAAGCCCCAGAGCTTCCAGCCGGTAAACGTTCATGGTTTCGGTTTCGCCCCGCAGCCATTCGCTTAAGCCCGGAACCCGGCCCAGCCCGAATTTCTGGGCCACGGTCGGCCGCCGCAGATCGCCCTCGACCAGCAGCGTCTTATGCTGCTTCCTCCGCGCCAGGGTGCAGGCCAGGTTGGCCGCGACCGTGCTCTTGCCTTCCTGGGGAATCGTGCTGGTAATCAAGACCTTCTTTAGTGGACGGCTTTGCCGCAGCTGCCTTAAGCGAACCGCCAGGAAGCGGAACTTCTCCGCCCCCAGGCTTTCCTCTTCCCCGACCGCGACCAACCGGCTGTTGGGCAGGATCGAAACCGGCAGCGCGGGAAACCGATCCAGGGAATCCGGGTAGTCGAGCGGAGCGCTGCTCGCCGCATTCGCACCTCGCCGCTTGCGCTCCGCGATCTGCAGCAGTTCGGTCGCGACCGAGTAGGTGGATGGTTCGAGGAGAAGCGAATCGCCCCCGGCGCGTTCCGTTTCCGCGCGTTCCGTTTCCGATCTTTGTAATGCGTCAAATATATGGCTCATTGTTTAGTCACCACCGGCAGACGGGCCGCCAGTTCCTCTTCCCCTTCCCGCGCTTGCTCGCCCTGCAGGTGGGCGTATAGTTCGAGCAACGTCTTGGCCGCTTTGCGGAAGTCGAGTTCATCCGGCGTTTTCTTCTTTTCCTCCCTCGGAGTATGAACTCCGAGGCGGAAGTCTTTGGCGATGGTGTCGATCATGTCCGGAGCCACGCAGGCCGCCTGCCGCGCGTAGGCCGCAATCAACGCGTTCTCGCAGATGGTGTTGATCAGCCGCGGAATTCCCCCGGAGTGCCGGTGCACCGCAGCAACGGTTTCCGGCGGAAACAGCGAAGCGGCCCGGGGACTGCCCCCCAGCTGCAGCCGGCGTTCGATGTAGCCCTTGGTTTCGTTCACGTCGAGCGCGGCCAGGTGGGAACGGAGCGCGATTCTCTGCTTCAGTTGCCGCAACTCGACCGAGTCCAGTTTTTCGTCCAGTTCGGGCTGCCCCACCAGAAGAATCTGCAACAGCTTCTCGTCGGCGGTCTCCAGGTTGGTCAAAAGCCGGATTTCTTCCAGAATGTCGGTCGATAAGTGATGCGCTTCGTCGACCACCAGCACCGTGGTCAGTTTCTTCTCGCCCCGCGATACCACGTATCCCGCCAACTGCAGCAGCAGTTCGCTCTTGTTTTTGCCCGCCGCGGGCAACCCGAGATCGCCGGCAATGTACTGCAGGAACTCGAGCGGCGAGAGCCGTCCGTTAAATACGTAGGCGTACTTGACGTCGTCGCTCTGCTTCAGCAATTGCAGCAGGCAGCGCAGCAGAAGAGTTTTTCCGGTTCCCACCTCTCCGGTTAAGACCACGAACCCTTTGTGCCGCCGGACGCCGTAATAGAGAGCCGCCAAAGCTTCGTTGTGCCTGCGGGTGGCAAACAGGAACGAAGGATCGGGAGTGATCTCGAACGGATTGCGCTTCAGACCGTAAAAGGCTTTATACATGATGTGATATCGCTAACCGCGCAAGTAGCTCAGGGCCGACCCCAGCAAAATTGCAGCCGACACACACGCTGCCGTCACCCAGCCCAACCACAGCCGCCGGCGTTCCAGGTGCTCGTCCGCCGCCGAGGCCAGCGCCGGAATTTCCGAAATGACCGGAACCGGCAGCAGCTTCTGCAACTCCTTCTCGTCATAGATCCGGTCATCCATCATTTCGAACGCCCCGGCGACCACCGTGCCCAGAGCCAATCCGACGCCCAGCCCGATCATGCAGAACTTCAGGCGATTGGGGAAGTCGGGCTTCATGGGCAGGCTGGGCGGGTCGACAATGCGGAAGCGCTCGCCCTGCTGCAGCAGTTCCATGCTGGTGGCCATGGCCGACTCGTTCTTTTTCTTCAGGAGTTCGTCGTAATTCGCTTTGGACTGATCGTAGCCCCGGGTCAGATCGGAGAGCTGTTGCTCGCGCACCGGCTCCTGATTCAGCCGCGCCTGGTAGCCCGTAACCTTGGCCTCGAGCTCGGCCACGCTGCGCTCGCGGTTGGCGATCTCCACCCGGTTGGCTTGCACCTGGCCCTGTAGCTGCACCATCGGAGACGAGGCATCCCTCACGTCCGCCGCGTCCGCAGCCGCAGCATTGGGGTCGGCCGGGGCGGCGGCCTTGGTTTTCAGGCTGGCGACGATCTGGTCCCGCATCTTTTCCGTCTTGGCGATCTGCTCTTTCACCTTGCGCACGTCGGGATGGCGGTCGGTGTAATGCGAGCTGAGATCGGCCAGCTGCGCCCGCAGCTTGTCCAATTCCTCATCGATCGCCGGCAATCCTACCGTGGTTCCACCCTCGCCCTTCGGCGAACCCTGCCCCAGACCTTGTAAAGAGCGGTATTGATTCACCAGCGTTTCCAGGTAGACACGCTGTTGCTTCGCGGTATTCAGCGCATCTTCTTCGGTCTGCAACTGGGACTGCATCCCGGCCAGAATCTGCAGGTTGCTTGCCACCTGCGCCGGCAGCTCGCCGACGTGCTGTCCCTTGAACTCGCGAATCTTTTCTTCCTGATCGGACAAGGTTTTCCGGGCGGTCTCCAGCTGGCCTTCGAGAAATTTCGTGGTGTCTTCCGACTGCTGCTGCCGCACTTCCAGGTTCTCGCTGATGAACAGGTTGGTGAGTTCGCTGGTCACCTGCTGGGCCACGCGCGGATCGTGCGACAAGTAGTACACGTTGAAGGCGCTGACCCGGCCCTCGCCGTCGCGCACCAGTTCAATCTCGATATCTTTGCGCATACGCTCCACCTTGTCGTCGGGGGAGAGGTGGCCGTGCCCGTCGGCGTACAGGTCGAGCTGATCGATGATGTGCAGCAAACGGGTGCGGCTCAGAATCTGCTGCGTGATGCTGCGCAGCCGGTCCTGCAGGTCGTCGTTCACGTTGGGCGTGACGTAGTCCTTCGGCATGGTAGGCTGCTCCACCAGAATCAGCGTGCTCGAGCGATACCGGGAGGGCAGAACCCAGCTGGCCCCCCAGACAGCGAGCCACCCCAGAAGCAGCGGGATCAGGAACTGCATGTGACGGCGGCGCACGATTCCCAAATAGTGCGGGAGATCGAAGCCGGCCGGATTTTTCTCTTCGAGATCTTCAGCCATAGCCATAATTTATGTTCTCGGAACTATCTGCCCAGCGGTCGGGCAAATTGATAGGAAATCGAAACCCACTCCCGGTTGGTATCGGGATTCGCGGAAAAGAAGCTATACGTCTGGTGCAGCCGGGTGTAGCCGGCCTGCAGATTTACATGCTCGCCCACCATCCGCTGCAGGGCCGCGCTGGCGGAAACGGAATGCCCGCCCAGGGAGGAAACGGCGAGAACGCCATTGTTTGCATAGCCTCCGGCCAGCGCGGCGCTGACGTGGCGCGTCAACTGTTGCCGCAACGAGGCATTCGCGCTATCGAGTTCGACCGCGCCAATCAGCCCGCCCCCGCCGCTGACGCTGTGCGCGTAGCTCGCGGCCAGGCTGGTGCGCTGCGCCTGCCAGTTCAGGCTGGCCCCGCCCGCCGGCGACCAGGCTTGCGCGGCCGGCACCGTGGACTGGCCCACGCCGGGGTATTGCAGGCCGGCGTTGTAGTATTGCGGACCGCCAAACAGCGAGAACGAAAACGTGGGCGCCGGATAGTACGAGTAGAACAGGTAGGCGCCATCGGTCTCGGTCTGGTTCGTTCCTGCGCCCGAGTAATTCGGGTACGACAGCAGTTGCTGATATTGATAGGTCGCCCCAATATAGTGCTGTTTGGAGAGCCGGTAGCTATAGAAGACCGATCCCGCCCGCGTGGCCGCGTCGTAGAGCCCCGGCACCTCCGTCGGATTCGGGTAGTGCAGGTTGGTAAACGTCGCGCTCGCCCCGATCATCGCATTGGCGCTGAACTGATAGGTGATGCCCACGTTGCCGGTATTGCTCAGCCGGTCGGCCAGCGGTGCAATCACCGAATCGTTCCCACCCTGAGCCCCGCCGGAAACGCCGCCGGCCAGGCCCTGATCCGGCTGGTTGAATACGTTGGAGGATTTTTGCAACCCATCGCGCACGCTGACCGTCACATGCGGGCTCAGCCGGTAGTCGAGGTTCAGCGCCAGATTCTGGTCCGCCTCATTGTAGGCGCTGGTGCGCTGATAGAACGTGAATCCCGGAGCGTAGCTGAAGACCGTGTGCAGCCGCGACGTGGTTTCGTCGAGCGCGATGGTCGGCCAAATCGAGTAACTCACGTCGCTTACCGGAGTGGCGCTGGTTGCCCCCAGCACGTTGTCGGAGTAGGCGGTCGTGAAAGTCACGCCGCCGCGCAGGTAGTTCGCCCGCTCCTCGGAGGCAAAGGACAAAGGATAGATTTGTCCGCTGACCGGAGGAGGCGTCAGCATGCGGTCTTCGCCGGGGTCGCTGTTCAGGGAGACGGAAATCACAGGGCCGGTCACCGCCGGGACGGGAGCGGTGGGCTGCTCCTGCGGCCAAACGGGAAGGCTGGCCAGCACGACCAACCCCAACCGGACTGAACCCGAGATTCTCATAACGATGGCTAATAGTGCTTACGGAACGATGATCGTATCGCCGGGCTGCAGCTTAATGTTCTGCGCCATATTCTTGCCTTGACTCACTTCCTTGTAGTTAAACGGGAGGCGCGACTCTCCGCTCGGACCCTGGCGGAGAACGTACACCGATTTCTTTTTCGCGAAATCGCGGAAGCCGCCGGCCAGCGCAATCGCGTCCAGCACGGTCGGCGAATTGGCGATCCCATACGACCCCGGCTTCACCACCTGGCCCAGGATGTTGAATTTCTGGCTGTTGACCGTCTCGACCATCACCGTCACTTCCGGCTCCGAGATGTAGTTCTTCAGCCGGCCAGCGATATCTTTTTCGAGCTGCAGCGGCGTGAGCCCGGCGGCCTGCACTTCCCCCACCAGCGGCAGCGAGATTTTTCCGTCCGAGCGCACCGGAATCGAGCGCGAGATATCCGGCTCCTTCCAGACGTTGATGGCCAGCACGTCGTCGTTGCCGATCACGAACCTGTCGTCGTGCGGTTTTCCGGCCGAAGCGTCCGTTTCGTGGCCCGCGGCGCTGGTTTGCGCCAACAGTGAGCCGGTGAACAGAGCGCACACCAACAGCATAGCCAGTCGTCCACCGCACTGCCTGCATGCCTTCATGGTCATAGCGGCTCCTTGCCGGTTTACTCCAGATGTATTCGGCACGCGCTTCAACTTGCCTTCCCGTTGTCTTTGCCCTCGTTGCCGTATAGCGAAAACTCGTCGACCGGCGGCGGCGAAAGATAGGCGTCGGGCGCGCGCATGTGGTATTGATCGATCTTGTACAGCAGCGTGCGGTAGCTGACCCGCAGCAGGCGCGCCGCCGCTTTGCGATTCCAGCCGGTCCGCTTCAGCGCCGCCCCGATGGCGTTCTGTTCCGCTTCCGACTTGATGCCCTGGATCAGCGACTTCAGCGATTCCGGCTTGGCTGGATCCTGCCGTGATTCCTTGTCGCCCCAGGCAGTCTCCGCCGGTCTCGCCTCCCGCGACGGAGCAGCGTTCTCGGCAGGATCGGCCGGGTCGAAGCCCATCTCCCCGAATGTCAAATCCTGGTCGCCCGCCACGAGGTAGCGCTTCACGAACGTTTCCAGCTCTTTCAGGTTCCCCGGCCAGGAATAACGCTGGCAGGCGTCGAGCACGGAAGAGGTAAATCCGCGCGCCGGAAGGTTGTAGTGCCGGGCCAGCTTGTGCATCATGTAGCGCAGCAGGATGGCAATCTCGTCGGTCCGCTGGCGCAAAGCGGGCACGTGCACGGTGAAGGCGCTCAAGCGGTAGTACAAGTCCTCCCGGAGTTTCTTTTCGGCCAGGGCACGTTCCAGGTTGGCGCTGCTCGCCGCCAGGATCCTTACATCGGCGGCCACCGCGTCGTTGCCGGCCGGCCGGCGCAACTCGCCGTTTGGCGAACCCTGCTTTTGCGGAGCCTGATTGTGCAAAGCCGGGTTGTGCAAAGTCTGGCTGTGCAAACTTTGATTCTGCAACCTCTGCAGCAGCCGGGATTGCAGTGCGGCCGGCATCTCGGCGATTTCGTCGAGGTAGATGGTTCCTTTTTCCCCCGCCGCCAGCCTTCCGAAAGTGGTGGGCCGAGCGGCCGCATCGTCGCCGAACAACTCCACTTCCAGCAGACTCTCCGGCATTTCCGCACAATTCACTTTCACCAGCTTGAAACCGGAGCGCACCGAGAGCTTGTGAATCAGGCTGGCCACCGTGTACTTCCCGGTCCCTCCCTCTCCCACGATGAGCACCGGGACATCGGTTTGCGCCAGCAGCGCAGCCTGGGCGCGCAGCTTCTGCATGATCGGACTGGCGCTGACGAAGAAGGCGTCCTCGCCCAGCGGTTCGACGTTTTCGCTGACGATCTCCACCCGGCCGTTTCCCGCCGTCCCGTTTCCCGCCGGGGCAAGATGCCGCCAGATGGCCGATTCAAGCTGGCGCTCGTCGAACGGCCGCACCAGAATTTCTCCCGCGCCCATGCGGGTGGCTTCTTTCTCTCGGCCCGCATCGTCCCGGTAGCACAGCACGAGGACGGGAAGACCGGGGCGCAGCCGCCGCAACCAGCGCAGAAGGTGAAGCCCGTCGGCATCGCCGCGGGGAAGGTCCAGCAGCAGTAGGTGGGGCGCGGTGCCGGTTTGCATCAGCTCCATCGCATCCCAGCCACTCGCCGCAGTTTCCAGATGCCAGGAGTTGGGCTCCTCCATGGACCAGAGCAGACGAAGAACCCCCGGGTCCCGGCTCACCACCAGCAAGCGAATTGTTTCGATTCGGCTTTCCGTCAAGGGTAAATGGATCCTTACAGGGGAAAGAAACCTAAGTTCGGGACAACTTCAGACCGCTTCGACTTCGTATCCTTCCACACGAACCGCCAGCGAACGCTGGATTGCATCCACGGAAATGACCAGGCTGCGGTCGCCGTTGCGCGACACCAGTATGCCTTCCATGCCATCGAGCGCTCCGCTGCGAATCCGCACTCGCTGCCCAAGCTTGAGAAAGGGATGCACCGACCAGGGTAGTTGCCCTCCCACCAGACTGCGCACCGCAGCGATTTGCTCGTCCGGAATGGGCGCGCCCTCGCCTCTGCCCCCGACCAGGCCGAATACTCCATCCACGCGGAGAACGCGCAGGCGTTCCTCCCGGTTCGGCGCAAATTTCGCGAACACGTAACAATGAAACAGCGGCATCTGCACCGACTTCTTGCGGTCACTCCAGCGGTGCACCTCGGTGACCACCGGCAGAAAGGTGGTCACGCCTCTCTCTTCCAGCCGCTGCACCACAATTTTTTCGTGGCGGGAGCGGGTCTGTAGCGCATACCAGTTTTCTGTTTCCGGTACGGCCAATCGAACCGTTTCGGGAATCGCCCATGCACTGCCTACGGCCATAGCTTCGCCCTCTAAGTCACTTCTCAGGGTGACCCCAAAATTCAAATCACAAGTCTGTTCGTTGTCGAGATCTCAACGATGAGATCCAAGGGGGATAACCACGTTGGGCAGGAAACTGGGGGGAATGCTGTTTTCCTGCTTATTTCAACTGGGGCGCTACTCAAAAATCGTTCAATCGCTCAAATCGGATATTTCCGTTTCCGGGTCACCGTGCTCAACTCCAACGGGAGTGATGCAGGTCGAATGCCAAAAGTGATCTGTTATTGAAATCACTACTATTCCTATAGGGATTATAGAACCATGCTACCGCCTGTCAAGAGACTCTTCGAGTCTTGCTCGCGACCTGCAGAGAAATTACCTCGGAACCATCGGGCCGGGGGAGAACCGCAACCGACTTGATAAGTCGGCTTGCCCTGATGACAATCAGCTTACATGGGATTGCAGATCGTTGCAAGGAGTATAAAGTACCCAAAGGGTCGTTACTTCCTGTTTGGTGACAGGCCGACCTTTCCATGGTCTTGGGTGTGCTCTACTGCTCCGGGATCTCGCTTGCCTGCCTGGCACCCTCTTCCAAAGGCCCCTGCGCAATTGAACTGATTGGCTTAACAGCTACTTACACCAAATAGTCGCAGGCCAAAGCCGACCGTAGATGCTTCTCCATTCGAGGAACACAATGCGCGAACTCCTAGAAAGTCACTTGCTGACAGGTGCGCAAGAGTTTGCACTTTATGTCCATGACTTGCTACATTAATTCACTATCTTGAGGTCGCCTGAGAGTTTGCGTAAGACGAGCTGCAGAAGGATGTCGGCGAGAAAAAGGCAGAGGATGAAGACAACGGCGTGCCCGAATTGTGCACGCCGTGTGGATTTCGAATCGGTCCGGGCTGGCGGAGTCCGGACGAACCTGCCAAGAGTGTGTATTAGTTGGTTTCGCTCAAAGACGCTTTTCGCCGCGACCGCACAACGATAGCCCCTGCGCAACAAAGGCCAGCCAGCAACACATACAGCAACGCCGTCCCGCCCTCGGGCACGGACGAGCACCCGCCGCCTCCATTGTTGCCACCGCCCCCCCAAGCCCAGCCATCCCAGCCTCTATCGGCCCAACCTTGGTTGCCGCACCCGTTGTTCGCCCCTTGGTTGCCACTCCTGGGAGCGCGAGGGCCTAACGTGAACGCCAAAAAGCTCGATGGCGCGTCGTTCAGAAAGGTATATCCCGACCCCGTCGCCTTTATGTTGCTCGTGCCCTGACCAAAAGCGCTCGGTGCAAAACATAAAAGCGCTGCAAAAGCTACCCACGCCGGAAAGCTGGTAATCGACTTCATCATTGACTTCTCCTCTTTTTGGATAAAACTTAAAGGTGGGGGAAGGTTGGCTTGTATACAACTGCTTGTTTGACTCTAACGCGGAGCCCAAAACTGTCAAGACTGATAATTTCTGCGACCCCCGTTGCAGCCAATTGCAACATCACCCAAGATTATTTGATTTCAATGAGATGAGCGATATATGCGCCGCTGGTCTTCCGTCAGAAACCCGACCATTGGTGTCGAAAACAGCCGTCGGAGACTGCCACTTGACCAATCCGGAGTTCGCGGAAGACTTACGGAGGCGGGATCACTGCCTGGGTGATGTTGGAATATCCGCTTTCGCCACTGGGGTCCACCGCCGTCGTCGCATAGCAGTAGGTTGTGCCGTCAGCCACCACATTGTCTGTATATGCCGTAACGGAACTCGAGGTGGAACCGATGTTCGAATACGAACCGCAGGCGTTCGTCCCATAAACCGCGCGATAGACGTTGTAGCTCGTAATGCCCGGCGAACCGCTGGACTTCCACGATAAGTTGACGCTATGAACTGGCGCCTGCGTTCCCGTGCCCGTCAGGGTTGCAGTGATCGGCGAGTTCGAGGCATTGCTGTTAAATGTCGCCGAGGCCGAGGCCGCTCCACTCGCGCCCGGCGTAAACGTTACAGTAAAGTTAATTGGCTGGCTCGTAGTAACCGTCAGCGGAAACGAGAGCCCGCTGATGGAAAACTCCGAAAGGTTGGTGCCGGTCAGGCCGACGGAGGAGACCGATACGCTCGCACCGGTTGCGGTCAGGGTTCCGGTCTGAGTCCCGCTAGTCCCGACCGTCACGCTCCCTACGTTGACGGGACTGACGCTCAACGTGCCTTGACTCTGCCCAATCGCGGACCCGCTCAGACTCATGCTCAGCGTCGGGTTGGAAGCATTCGAGGCAAGGGAGACGCTTCCGCTGAAATTCCCCGAGGATTGCGGCGCAAAGGTTACGCTGAAAGACACATTTTGCCCCGGCGCCAATGTCACCGGCGTGGTTATGCCCGAGATGCTGAAGCCCGTACCGGAAACCGACGCCTGCGAGATCGTCGCACTCACGCCGCCAACGTTATTTACCGTCTCGGTTTGCGTCTGGTTCTGGCCGATCTGCACGTTCGTAAACGTCAAGTTGCCGGGCGTTGCGCTCAGGATAGCTGGGACCGTTGGCGTCGTTCCAGTTCCAGAAACAGCAATGTCCAACGTAGTGCTCGATCCGCTCATGGTGATTGAGAGCGTGCCGTTGCTGGCGCCCGCAACCGTCGGCGCGAAAACCACCCCGAATGTCGTGCTCTGGTTTGGCGCCAGCGTCATCGGCAGGCTCAGCCCCGTGTAGCTGAAGCCCGCACCGCTAATAGACGCCTGAGAAATTGTGAGATTCTCGCCCCCGGAGTTCTTCAAAGTTTCGGGCTGCGTCGGGTTGCTACCCACCTGCACACTGCCGAAGCTGAAGCTGGTTGGATTTCCGGTAAGATCCCCCACTGTGACCGCCGTCCCGGAAAGCGCGATATTCACCGGACTCGTTGCTCCATCATTGGTGAGAGCCAGATTTCCGCTTACGCTGCCAGCTAACGTTGGGCTGAAGACCACGCTAAAAGTCGTGCTTGCTCCGGCCGCCAGCGTCAAGGGTAAATTCAGGCCGGTGGTAGAAAAACCAGTCCCGGTAACGTCCGCTTCCGAGATGGTAATACTGCTTGCGCTGGTGTTCGTAAGTGAATCGGACTGACTTTGGCTCGTGCCGATCTGCACGTTTCCGAAGCTAACGCTGGCCGGTGTGGCCGTCAACCCGATTGGCGCGGGGTTTGGCGTGCCTTGCGAACCAGGTTTGCCCGTGCTCAGTCCCTGACAGCCCACCATGGTGGCCAGGGCAAGCAGGACAACGAGCGCATTCCAACGAGTGGGGAGGTGGCCCATGTTTGGTCGAATAAGCTGTGTTCTGTCGGCTCCTGTTGTCGAACGGACAAGTCTGCCTGCTGGACCCCGACCGCGAAAGGTCTCGAAAGTGCATGACAGAAGCCGCCGATGGGCTATTGCGGGCGTGTGACCGGGAGGGCTGGGTGGGCCTTGATTCTGGAAAAAATACGAGAAAAACCCAGGTTTGGCGGATCATCGCCCAGTTGCACGCGCAAGGCAATGAGGCTGCCGGAGGCAAACCCAAAACTACGCAGCCTCATTCCCCGCACAATCGCTGGGCGAACTCGAAGTCAATTCGAATTGAAAGCTTCCGTGAGAGACGTGACTTTTAGAGCCGCTCTAAGCTGTTCCTGCGCCGCGGCAGACTTCAGACGAATCGTGACCGGATCGCCTGGAAGCAAATCAAAATAATTGTCCGCGCTCTGAACATCCAGGTCCCCGAAAGATACATACACGTCCCGGGCGAGCTGGGATGACTGTAGGGTCAAAGTGTAGTCATCCCCGGTTTTGGTGAGAGTCGTCTCGATTTTTGGTGCAACTGGCAATTCCAGGTCATGCGTCGCGCCAAAGAATATAAGGTTACGCGACACTCTCTTCCCCGCGACATCCAGATCAAACACCAGGAAGCTCTTGTGAAGATCGCCTTTCGCCGCCGTAGCCGCCTTATCCACACTGAAATAAATCGCGTTCGATTGCGCCGGAATTTGAACCTCTTTCGTTTGGTCGACCAACACATTTCCAGAAAAGTCGAGCAGCCGCGTGTGAACGGTTCCAGTAAGCGGCTCAAGCTTGTCTGAGACCACATATACGTCTACTTTGTCGTCGTGCAGGAAGGGCGAGATCAGCACATCGTCGTAGAAGCGGCGGGCGTAGTAGTGCAGAGCCTTCCAGCGTCCGTAGTAATCGATGCTGGCCCACGAAGCCACCGGCCAGCAATCGTTCAACTGCCAATAGAGCGATCCCATCGTGCGCGGCCGCTGTCTACGCAAATGCTCGGCGCCGATCTTGATGATCTCCGCCTGCTGCACCTGGCTCAGATAAACAAACGATGCGAAATCCTTGGGCTCGCGATATTCGCGCAACATATAAGTCAGGATGCGCTCATTTCCACCTTTGTTCTTCTGATGCGCTTGCAAGACAGTCGAGCGGATATCGAAGTCCCCAGGCTGGTTGGCAAACGTGTGGATGGTTCGCATCTCGGGAAACGATTGAAACCCGTATTCCGACATAAACCGCGGGAATTGCTTGGTATAGTCCTCCTTCGGCGCCTGCTGGTGCCACACCGCCCAGTAGTGCATATCGCCGTTGTGCTGATTGTCAGGAATTTCTTCAAAATCCGCACTCGGCGAGCTGGGCGTGTAAGGCGTGGGATCCGCATACTGCGTAACCGCGCCCTTGAGAATGTCAGCGAACATGATCACGTAATCCTGCCAAACCCGGTCGCGCTGATCGGGAGAGATGGACGCCTTGAATTCCTGACGGTCGCCCCAGTGCCACCAGCCAGTTTCCACCTCATTATTTCCGCACCAGATCACGATGCTGGGGTGATCCCGCAACCGCTTGATCTGGTCGATCGCCTCCTGCCGCACATTTTCCTGAAAAGCCACATCGCCGGGAATCATGTCCCCACCGAACATGAATTCCTGCCAGACCATAATGCCGAGTTCGTCGCAGATATCGTAGAAATCGTCGGACTCGTAATACCCGCCGCCCCATTCACGCACCATATTCATATGCGCGTCGCGGGCAGCCTGAAGGATGTTGCGATGAATCTCGGGAGTCACGCGATTGGGAAAGCTGTCGAACGGAATAACATCCGCGCCCTTGGCGAAAACAGAAATGCCATTCACCACAAACTCAAAACTCTTCCCCCACTGATCGGCAACGCGGCGCAACTCGAGAGAGCGCAATCCGGTCTTCGTTTCAGTATGAGCCGCAAGGTCGCGGCCAATGCGGATCGTAGCCGAAAACTTGTAACGGTTCTGAGCGCCATATCCAACCGGATACCAGAGCTTCGGCGAAGCAATCCGCAGCGGAAACGAAACATGGTTGATGCCGGCATTCAATTGCAGTGTCTGGTTTCCATCCGCGGTCTGCGGTCCAGACATCTCATCGTGAGCTAGGGCGAGACTCGCCGTCGTGGCCCGGGTCGCTTCGATTTCAACTTCGGCGGTGACGTTGGCCAGATCGGCGGTGATGCTCTCCTGATGAATATGGAAGTTCTCAATTCGCAGCGCGTCCCAGGTTTCCAGACGCACCGCCTTCCATATCCCTTCGGTCATGAAGCGCGGTCCCCAATCCCAGCCGTAGTTGTACGGAGCCTTGCGCGTGTAGGGAGCGGTCGCAATATTTTCTTCGTTTCCATAATTGTGGGTCGAGATGGAAGGCAGAATGTAAGGCAGCGACTTGGAGTAGGGGATCATCTTCTCGACTGCCGAATGGAAAACAATTCGCAGCGTGTTTGCGCCCGGCTTGAGCACCGCCTTGGCAGGAATTCTCCAACGGCGGAACATGTTGTCGGCGTGGAGAATCGATTGATCATTTAGGTAGACGTCGGCAAATGTATCCAATCCCTCGAAGACCAGATCAACGTGGTCGTGCACCAGCGCAGCCGCATCGAGTTGAAATGTGGTCTGATACTCCCAGTCGGCCAGCCCGACCCACTGCAGATGAAACTCATTATCGCGATCGAACGGGTCAGGAATTAGCTTGCTGTTTAACAGGTCGGTCTGAACCACCCCCGGCACCTGCGCCGGATGCCATTCCTTCACATCGGATCTGTCTGTGTTAGCTACCGCTCGAAACTGCCAGCCCGCATCCAGATTCCGCGAAGCCGGCTCCGCCGCGTTCACCGGCGACACCACCAGTAAGCAAAAAAACAGACACACGGAGAAGACAGACATTGTAACCACGAGGCCACGAAGGACTCCACGCTGAATCACTTCCATTTTCAAGTGCTCCTTATCAACATCAACCGCTCTGACTTGATTGTTGATCAACTGCTCCAACTTGATTTTGGGTGGCGCAGCGCTTCAGCGCTGCGATAAGCGACAAAAATGTATTCGCGCTTCAGAGCCTGAGGTGATCTTCCCTGCACTTTTTCCCGCTGCTTGTTTAAACTGCGCAACGCCCCGCTAATGCTGTGATTCCTGCTTCCCACCCGTCTGCCCCGCGCTCTGCAAACTCTGAAACTCCTGCATTTCCCGCTGCGCCTCCGCCGTCTTCCCCTGCTTACGATAAAGCCCCGCCAATCCGAAATGCGCCTGCGCCGCCAGCGAACTCTGCTTCTCGATAGAAAGAAGCTTGGTCCACGCCTTCTCGGCAGCGGCGGCGTCGCCTTCCAGCGAAGCCGCTTTTCCGAGCGAGTAGAGCGTCTCCGGCATGCCCGGCGTCAGTCCGTCGGCGCGCAACAGCTCCACCCGCGCCTCGTGCGCTTTGCCTTGCTCCAACAACGCCTGTCCCAGGCGGTAAGCGGCTTCAGCGTTTCCCGGCTGCAGCTTGGCTTGCGTCCGGAATTCTTCTTCTGCTTTGTCCCACTGGAAAGCGCCCGCATATACTTCGCCCAGCGCAAGGTGAGCCTCAGGCAGACCCGGCCGCAGCCGCAACGCTTCGCTATACTCTTTTTCCGCCTCCGGCATCCGCCGCAGCACAAAGTAGTTTTCCGCCATTGCCTGGTGCGCCCGAGCGGAATCCGGATAAGCCGCCAGCAAAGTGTCAATCGATTGCTTCGATAGCAAACCGCTGGCGCGGCCGAGGTAGTAAAGAATATCTGGATCGTTGGGGTGCGCCGTCTGCGCCGCCTGCAGATTGGCGACTGCTTCCGGCAATTGCCCGGTCTGGATTTCCGCAATCCCCAGCGCGGTTTTATCCGGCGAAAGCTGCAGGTGTGGAATTGCTTCTCCCGCGTAACCTTGAGCAAGCAGGGCATACCCTAGCAACTGGTGAGCTGGCAGCGAGTCCGCATTCAGCTTCAACGCATGTTTGAGCGGCGCGATGGCCGAGCCGTAATCGCCATTCTCCATGTAGGCTTGCCCGAGACTGATAAAGCCATCCGCGAATGCGGGGTCGAGTTCCGTTACCTTCTTAAACTCCGCGATAGCCACCGCAAAATTCCGCTGCTTGTCTGCGGCAATTCCCGCCTGCATGTGCTCGGCAGCTTGCGGCGATGCAACCTGCCACGCCAGCCACAATAATAAGATTCCTCGGATCACGGTTTCTCCGGTTCGCGCACTTCCAGGAACTGGTCGGCATGAACATCATTCAAAGTCTGGTGAATCCCAGATGGCCAATCGACTTCCACTTTTGCTTTCTCGGCCGTGCCCAGTCCGAAATGCAGGCGCTTATCATTCGCGGATTCATAGCTCCCGGCGGTAGTCGCGAAACGCGTTTGCCCGTTCACTTCTACTCGCGCGCCCAGGCCATCACGGTTGCTCCGCGTGCCCCGCAGTGTAATCGTCAGCCAGTGCGCGCTTCCACCCCGGTTAAAAAAGAACTGAGGGTGTGCCCCCGGTACCGTCGTTACCACGTCGATCCATCCGTCATTATTAAGGTCGCCGAATGCGGCTCCGCGCCCGGAGACCAGCGCGTCGCTTCCCGAATCAACCCGCTCGAACCGCCCGTTGTGATTCAGGGCCACAAGTGTCGGTTCCAGGTAGTGCAACGAAGGGTCGATGACCTCCACGTTATCGAGAACGTGTCCCTGGGTGATGAACAAATCTTTCTGCCCATCATTGTCGAAATCTTCCAGGCCAACGCCCCAGCCGGAAGTGATTCCTGAAAGCATGGTCACTCCGGTTTGCAAACCTCGGTCACTGAAAGAGCCGTTCCCGTCGTTGTGAAACACCGGGTAGGTCTGGCGCGGCAAAGTGGTCACGATGATGTCAGGCCGGCCATCGTTGTCGTAATCCTGAAACACCACGCCCATGCCGGAAAGCGGCCCGCCATCCTGATTCAGCGCCGCACCCGCTTCCATTCCGACCTCGGTAAATGTGCCGTTGCCGTTGTTATGGAAAAGATACTGCTGCATGCCATCGTTCGCCACAAAGATGTCCGTGAATCCGTCGCCATCATAATCCGCAAACGCCACACCCAGGCCGTGACCCTTTTTGGCGGCAATTCCCGAGCGTTGACTCACATCCTCAAACGTGCCGTCTCCCCGGTTGTGATAAAGAATATTTGTAGTGCGCGGAAATTCCCCGGGCGGACAATAAGTATGAAAATTGCCGCCGCAATCTTTGCTGTGCTGCGTGTCCCAATCCATGTAGCGAGTCACAAAAAGATCGAGCTTCCCATCGTTGTCGTAGTCGAAAAATCCAGCTGAAACCGACCACCCGCCCCCTGCTACTCCCGCTTTCTCGGTCACATCCGTAAAAGTGCCGTCTCCGTTGTTGTGGTAGAGAATATTTTTCCCGTAATTGGTCACAAAGATGTCGGGATAGCCGTCGTTGTCGTAGTCACCCACGGCTACGCCCATGCCGTAGTCTCCGTCTGCCACGTTTGCCAGGCCGGCTTGCTGCGTCACGTCCGTAAAACTCCCGTCTTTATTTTGCCGGTACAGGCGATTCCAATAGCGCGGGTCGTGCCGCTCGAAGTTGTCAGTGCCTTTCATCGGGCTCGTGACGTGGCCGCCGTTCACGAAAAAAATGTCCAACAAACCGTCGTTGTTGTAGTCCAGCAGCGCCACTCCGCCAGGCATCGTCTCAATCAAATATTTTTTCGGGGTCGGCGAGTTCTCCAGCGTGAAATCCACACCCCGCGGCAGCCTGACCTCGAAAATCGGTCCCGTGGAGGCCGCGGCCAACAGCACCAACGTCAAAACAAATGTTACGCGCAGCGGAACGTTCAGCAACTTAAGCCCCTTCAGTCGCCTGGCATATCGCGGCAGCGGCGTCCCTGCACACTCGCTCTCCGCCTGAATGCTTCCGCGCTTGTTCTACGATTGCCGCCGAGTCGATTCGCGCTCCACCAGCGTCGGCGGAATTAGAATCTTCACCGGCCGTATCGAACGCTTCGGCGCGATTCGCTCCATCAGCAATTCGGCGGCGAGTACTCCCATCCGGCACGTTCCCTGATCGATCGTGGTCAGCGGAACCGCCAGCACATCGGAGTAGTGAATATTGCCCGCGCCAACCACTGAAATATCGTCGGGCAGCTTCAAGCCAGTCTCCAGGATTGCCTTGATCGCTCCGATTGCAACCGGATCGTTATAACAAAACACTCCGTCCGGAAGCGGGCGCACTCCGAGCAAGTGCCGCATACCCTCGTACCCGGTGCCGTCTGCGTGCCCTCCGTCTACGACGTAACGTGGATAACCGTGAAAGCCGCGCTCGGCCAAAGCCCGGCGGTAGCCTTCCAGGCGCCCCGTGGCGATTCCCACTTCGGGACCGCGCAAGTGCGCGACACAGCGGCAGCCTCGTTCGATAAGATGTTCCGTTGCCAGTTTCCCGATGGCGTAGTTGTCGACTCCAACGAAGCAAGCGCGGAGGCCGGCCATCGGCCGGTCAATCAGAATATAAGGTACCTTCCGCTCTTGAATCCGTTGAAACAAATCCACAGACCGCGACGGCTGCGCAGACGCGATAATCAGCCCATCCACCTGCCGCGCCAGCATGGAGTCGGCCTCGCTGGTCTCTAGTTCGGGATCCTCTTCGAAACATGAAATGACCACATGATAGCCGTGCGGACGAACCGTCTCTGCCACGGCCCGGGCAACCTCAGCGAAAAAAGAATGTGTGAATTCCGGCAGCAGTAACCCGATGGTGTAGGTGCGCCGTGTCACCAGGCTGCGCGCCACCCAGTTCATCTGATAGTTTAGTTGCTTGGCGCGGCGCAGCACCCGCTTCCGGGTGGCATCGCTGATACGCCCTTGGTTTCGCAGAACCTTCGAAACCGTTACCACTGAGACCTTCAGGTCCTTCGCAATGTCCATCATGGTTACGGACATGACCGCCAAGCATACCACCATTCAGGGTTAACGTTAACCCATAAGCTAAAAGTACTATTTTCTTCTTGACAACGGTGGTTCTTATATTAAAAAATCCTCCCGCTCTAAAATTTAAAGAATTTCTGCACCGGAAAGAGTCACCTATGCCACGTCGCATACTCTGGACACTGCTGCTTTCGATCGCCACCCTGGTTTCCGCATCCCTTCCTCTCTATGGTCAAAGCACCTACGGTTCCATAAGTGGATCAGTCGCCGACACTTCCGGCGCCATCGTTACCGATGCCAAAGTGACCCTGACCAACCTGGGCACAGCCGAGAAGCGCACCCAGTCCAGCGGCAGCGACGGCCTCTTTACCTTTGTAAATCTGTTCGCCGGCCAGTACCGGATCGACGTGGAAAAACAGGGCTTCAAGCACTTCGTCCGCGCCGGGATCTCGGTCGAAGTGCAGCAGGACACGCACATTGATGCCGCGCTCCAGGTCGGCGAAGTCAGCCAGGTCGTCGAAGTGACCGGCGAAACCCCGTTGATCCAGTCCGAGACTTCTTCGCTCGGCCAGGTAGTTGAACAGCGCAAGGCCGAAGAACTGCCTCTGAACGGTCGCAACATCTTCAACTTGATCACGGTTTCCCCGGCGGCGATTGCCCAGGGCGGGTCCGGCGGTACGCCCGTGAGCCAGAACCCATTCAGTTGGGGCAACTACCAGATTGGCGGATCGTTCGGGAATCAGAGCGCGGAGTACCTGGATGGTCAACCCCTCAACATCGGCTATATCAACCTGCCGATCATCATTCCGACCCAGGACTCGGTCGGCGAGTTCAAGGTGCAGTACAACAACTTGGGCGCCGAGTGGGGCAAGTTTTCCGGCGGCGTGATGAATATAAGCACCAAGTCGGGCAGCAACCAATTCCATGGCTCCGGCTATGAGTACCTGCGCAACAAGGCGCTGAACTCGAACGAGTATTTCAACAAGGGGCTGGAAATAGCGAATGACCAGCCAAATACTCCGCCGCCCTACGTGCAGAACCAGTACGGCTTCACGTTCGGTGGCCCGGTGATCAAAGATAAGACCTTTTTCTTCGTGAGTTGGGAGCAGTTCCGGTTGCGAACCGGCGCGGTGCTGACCACCACGGTTCCCGTTACGGCGTCCAGCGCATTCACTCCTGCCGGCGTCACCGGCGGAATGCGGCAAGGTGACTTCTCCTCGCTGTGCGCGTCGGGTTTCACCGGGCCCGTTGTCAACGGTAGCGCCATTTGCGGCGACAACGTCACCACGGTCAACGGCGAACCCACTTCCCCCGATCAGATTTACAACCCGTACACGTTGGACGCAGCCGGCAACCGCAATCCCTTCCCCAACAACCAGATCCCATCGGCATATTGGAGTCAGGCAACCACAAAAATGTGGGATACTTATTATATTCCACCCAACCTGCCCCAGACCCAGTTCACCGGCGCCAATAATTTCACCAGCGCCAGCAGCTCCGGCGGCAACACTAACCAATTTGTGGCCCGCGGAGACCAGGTCATTAACAGCTCTACAAGCCTGTTTGCACGCTTCTCCTATTTCGGCTTGCTCGATTTGCCCACCAATCCATTTGGCACGGGCCTATGCAACGATCGCTGCGCTGAGAATTATCACACCAAAGCGCTGTCCATCGGTATCAACCACACCTTCACGCCGACGACCATCCTTAACATTAACCTCGCAGGCAGTCGATTTATCTATTTGCGATCTCCCATCCTGTCAGGTTTCGACCTCACTACCCTCGGTTGGTCGGAGGCCTACAACAGTCCTGCCCCAGCTATCCGCACACCTCCAACGCCAGCCTTCCCGTACCCCAATGATGTAGGCAGATCGCAGGGCAATAGTGCCATTGGCGATCACAACACCCAGTACAATATTTCGCCGCAACTTACTATGATCCGCGGCAAACATACGATTCAAGCTGGCGGTCAGTACGAGTTGGGCCTGGATAACTACTACCAGACCAACATCGCCAGTGGCGCTTTCGGTTTTGGCGGTGTCTGGACGTCTAGCACCGGCGGAGCCAATCTTGTGACCTCTACCCAGGCCGCCTTCGCGGATTTCCTGCTGGGCCTTTCCGAGAACCAGGGGACCTTCGTGAACCAGACCGAGGGTGCGGCACAGGTGCCCGCTCTTACCGCTGGCAAGCAAACCTATCGGGCGTTGTACGTCGACGACACCTGGCACGTAAGAAGCAAACTTACCTTAAACATCGGGCTGCGCTACGAATTGCCTGGAACGTGGTCGGAACGTTACAACCGGCTGAGCTACTGGGATCCAAGCGCCACCAACGCCACAGTTACGGGTTGCGCGGGCGCGGGAACAACCTGCCCAGGTGATGCCCAGCTCGTCGGAACTGGCCCGAACTCGAGCGACAACAACCTGCCATTGGACAAGAAGGCGTTCTCGCCACGGCTCGGCTTCGCCTACAGCGTCGACTCCAAGACCGTGATCCGCGGTGGCTACGGCGTGTTTTTCATCCCGAACTATGTATCGTTCGGTCTGAATCCGGACAATGATGTGATCAACCTCGCAACCACACCATTTACCGCAACTACGAACGGATACCTCACCCCGTTCAGCACGTTAAATGGCACGACGGCGGGTGGCGTAGGTTGTACCTTCAACGGTACCGCACCCACTTGCGGAGACAATTCCGGACCGTTCGGTGCGGCAGGCATCGGGCTACCCCCGGGGCGGACTGTGAGTGCCTCTATTACCGCGGACGCCAACGGTTCACCGACTCTTGCGCCGTGGGCTGATCCCAAGTACGGTTATGTCGAGCAGTACAACTTCGACATTCAGCGCCAGTTGCCCGCCGGATTCTTTGCCGATGTGGCGTTTGCCGGCTCCCACGGCGTCCATCTGGAGCAGTACAATACGGACATCAACCAGATACCCGATTCTTTCCTCTCGCAAACCACGGCCCTCACCACGCCGGTCGCTAACCCTTTGGTTGGAAGTCTATACGCTGGGCTGGCCGGAGCGACCATCCCTGCGGGCCAGCTTGACCGGCCCTATCCGGAATACAACAACATATCCCTCGCCGGATACGGCTGTTGCAGCAGCACCTACAATTCACTGCAGGCGACGGTAACGCGTCGCTTCCAGGGTGGTGGCACCCTGCTGGCGGCTTATACTAATGCCAAACTGCTGAGCAATACAGATACACTCACCAGTTGGCTCGAAGGTGGAGCGTCGGGAACCGGAGGCGTTGGAGGGGTTCAGGACTGGAACAATCTGGCGGGAGAAAAATCACTTTCTTCCCAAGATGTTTCGCAACGGCTGGTTATCAGCTACGTGCTTGATCTGCCTTTCGGCCACGGTAAAGCCTATCTCTCCGGCATGACCGGCGTTGCCGACAAGGTAGTTTCCGGTTGGGGTATTGACGGCATAACCACCTTCCAACGGGGCTTCCCGCTGAAGATCAGCTATTCCGGTTCCACCCCTCTAGAGGCGGCCAACCTGGGCGTGGCAAACGTACGTCCCGATGTCGTTCCCGGATGTGACAAGAAAGCGGGCGGCGGCACCGTTGCCAACTGGTTTAACACCGATTGTTTCGCTACCCCTCCAGACTGGGGATTCGGCAGCGAGTCGCGCGTGGACGCAACCCTTCGCGGTGACGGGGCCAAGAACTTTGACTTCGCCATCTTCAAGAGAACTACGATTGCGGAGAAAGTGGGCGTCGAATTCCGGACAGAGTTCTTCAACCTCTTCAACCATCCTCAGTTCGGAATTCCGGGTGAGGGTTTCAACGGAACCCCCGCGACTCCCACCACCCCTGCTGGTAACGGTTTCGGGCAGGTTACTAATACCTATGGCAACCCGCGTCTGATTCAGTTCGCGATGGTAGTCCGGTTCTAATCCGGTTCTAACAAACTAATCCGGGCCAGGAAGCAATCCTGGCCCGGATTTTTTCGTTCAATCAGCGACTTTCCCTGATGTTCTGATCGCGGTATCTCAGCCCGTCGCAGTTCCTGAATCTCCCCAGCCCAGCCGTTGTATCCTTTGTGTATGCGCACCCTCCAAACCCTTGACTACTTCGAAGCCAAACGCGCCATCGACCTCATCGTAGAAAAAGCCTCGCAAATGCAGAAAGCCGCCTCCGTCGCCGTTGCCGACTCCCACGGCGACCTCATCTGTTTTGCCCGCATGGATGGCGCTCCTGTCTCTTCCATCCTCATCGCCATGAACAAAGCCTGGACCGCCGCGCGCGAGCGCAAGCCCACCAGGGAAATCGGCGAAAAAATCAGACACCCAGAAAAGGGCCACGACATCTCCTTCTACGGCGATCCCAAATACGTGGGCTGGGGTGGCGGCCTTCCGGTCTGGAAGAATGGCGAGGTAGTCGGGGCGGTTGCGGTCAGCGGCCTGTCCTCAAACGAAGATGTCATGTTAGCCACCCTCGGCGCAGAACTGATCGGCGGCTCCTAACGGGTTCGATTTGTCGGCTCGCGCTGGGATGACCGGCGGCCCTGAACCCTCACTTTCCCGCAACCTCCAGCTTTGTTCGTATTTCGTAACACAATTAACTTTTTGCCGTGGCGCACACGAATTGGTGAAACACTCAGGGCCAACTGAGGGGGATGAGTGGATCCGAAGGACTGCCCGCGCTGCGGCGGTACCGGATACATTGCCCAGCCGGTGGACATCAGCGGCAAGTCCGAGGGCATTGCCTTTATCCGGGTGAAGTGTCCGGCCTGCGTCGGCAGCGGTCGGAAAAGCTCGATCCCACCTTCTACCGCGGGCTGACCGCACGGCCTGTGGTGCTTGCGAAAACGTACGCGCCCGGGGCGTCATGCTTCCCGCCCTGAAGTGACGTTCCGGGCCGGACGTTTGTCAAACCTCTGATTCTCTTCCGCTTCAGGCTATGCTGGCGGTTTTCGTGCGTGCACGGCGTCGGGCTGAAGCGGCGGTTTCGATCCGGTTGCGTCCGGCGGCTTTGGCGCGGTAAAGAGCTTTGTCAGCCGCCTTCACCACCTCTTCCGTAGACCAACCTTCCGACGAAGTAGCAACCCCCATGCTGACGGTGACCGATATCTCCGTGGACGAAACCGGCCGCGAGAGCTGGCGAATCGCGTGGCCGGTTTGCGTGCGTGTGCGAGGGCGTGAGGTGCGGCGATCCGGACCGCGCGCTTCCTGCCGGCGTTCTTTGCCGCGGAGTTTCAGCGTGCTGGCTTCGATGGTCGCGCGCAGCTTCTCCAGATGATCGAAGACGTCAACAGCCGTCTTGCCCGGAAATACGATGGCGAACTCTTCTCCGCCGCAGCGGTAAGCCTGTCCTCCGCCGGAAACCCGCTCCAGCCGTGACGCGACCAGCCGCAACACCTGATCTCCTGTGTCGTGACCGTACGTGTCGTTGCAGCGCTTGAAGTGATCGATGTCGACCATCGCAATCGAGTACGGCGGCGCGAGGCGGCGCAAGGCATCGTGAAAGGCACGGCGCGAAGGCAGCGTGGTGAGCTCATCGTGATAGGCGAGAAGATAAGAAGTCTCGACGATCGAAGCCGCGAGTATGAACGCTGCGGTGGCAAAGTAAGCTGCGGGCATTCGTCCTACTCCTCCAAAGCGCAGCGATAAGAAGCAAGCTGCGAGCGCCCAGAGCAGGCCGTTCTCCACGGGCTTGTGAAACAGCAGAAAGCGGATGAGCAACACCACGGCTGCCGCAGCGAATGCCAACAGCGTGGCGAAAGGCAGCGGTGCGGGCGCGAGAGCATGATGCACAGCGCGCGGAGCAGCCAGAGTTCCGGGCCGGCACAGCACCGCTACGATTACCGACTCCACAAACAGCAATAATGCCGCCGGCGCGATGTTCGAGAACGTGAATCCTTTTTCCTCCTCGATCGACAAGAGAACAAAGTTAAGCGGCAAGAGCAAACCGACTGCGGCCAGAGCCGTGTTTCCGGGTCCGCTGGCTGCGACATGCCCAGAAGAGAAATAGGAGATTGCCTGCTGGGCGAGGAACAGAACCAGCAGCGCCGAGAAGATGCGGCTGGAATGAAATCGCCAGGCCAGCAGCAGTCCCACGATCGATGCGCCGTAGAAGGCATAGCTGATGAGCGCGGCGCTGGGCGTGAGCAGCCCGGTGTGCAGCAGGGCCACAACGGCCACGAGACAAATGCCGGGCGTGAGCAGGGACTTCATCGGAGTCGGGCTCTGGCGATCTACCGCGGCGATCATTGCGAGGCTCTCCGCGGCGCAGATTCTCCTTACGATTATCTCTGGTCGCCGGGCTAAACGGAATTGACGGAGAGGGTTCGACGGAGCCTTGACCTCAAAGTGCTGTCAATGGGCAAAAACTACATGATCGATCCTAACTCGCGCATGGCAATGGAGATATAATTCCGGCAAACCTGTCCCAATTGCCCTTTTCAAATTGATATACTGAAAGTATAGAGTGAAAACTTAGAAAAACGAGGCGCAGCCCATGGCTGCGCCTTTTTCTTTTTGGGCGAAATGAGGCGTGCAGCAATGCCGAAGTGCGACGGGTTCAGCAATTTTAAAGAGCGGGGCGAATGGGTGGAAGCCCAGTTCGTAGCGCAGGCGCTGCGCAAAGGCTTTAAGGTCTTAAAGCCCTGGGGAGATTCGTCCTCCTACGACATGGGGGTGGAGCACGGCCGTCATTTTTTCAGAATGCAAGTAAAGTCGACGAGCTACCGGCTTGGCAACGGTTACCTTTGCGCCTTCAAACCCAACCGCAAAGGCAAGCGCTATACCACAAAGAAGGTCGACTTCTTCGCGGCCTATGTAATCCCAGAAAATGCGTGGTACATTCTCCCTTCGTCCGTCGTGCTGAAAACGAGGAGCAAAGAACTGATGCTATGTCCCGTCCGGCCGCGAAAGCGCGATCGCTATCGCTACGAGGCCTACCGGGAAGCCTGGAAGCTGCTGCGTAGCGGGAATAAGATGTAGTCCTCCTCATATTTCAATCATTGTCATCCTGAGGCAGCGGAGTCCTCGGCTTCGCCGAGGACTCCCAACGAAGGACCCGTGCAAGCTGGGGGCGTCACCGACGCTGCCGGCGAGTACAGAGGTCCTTCGGCCCGCACAAACCGCGGGCCTCAGGATGACAAGGTGGATAAGAGAAGTGCAGTCACGAGGCCTTTGGCGGCTGGTAGGGATGGCTCTCGTACCACTCGGCGCTTAGGTCTTTCCACTCGGGATTCATAGACACGATCAGGGCGATCTTCCTGATTCGCAGCCAGCCTTTGATTTGCTTTTCGCGCTCGATGGCATTGCGTATGTCTTCGAAGCGCTCGAAATATGCCAGGCGATCGAGCTTATACTTCGCGGCGAAACTGGATCCGATGCCGAGCTTGTGCTCGCGCTCTCTGCGTACGAGGCTGTTGGTAACGCCGGCGTAAAGAGTCTTCGAGCGGTTCGTCATGATGTAGACGAAGTAGATCTTCTGCGGGTGCGATGGCATAGAGCTTGATGCAGGATGACAAGTCCGGGGATGGGCGTCTGTGACCGAGGAACATTGTTTTCCTTACCTGTCATTTTCTAACTTGTCATCCTGAGGCAGCGGAGTCCTCGGCGGAGCCGAATCCCAACGAAGAGCCTGCCCTGAGCTTGCCGAAGGGACCCGTGCAACCTGCCAGCAGAGTCGGCGCGTCCGTCAGCTGCGGCGCTGCCGGCGAAATACATAGGTCCTGAGGCCCGCACAAACCGCGGGCTTCAGGATGACAGAGTGGTTGGGGTGCTCGCTGCCTGCTCGACGCAAATCTATTTGGGCAGGCTGTGCACGAACTCTGCTAACACGTGGTTGAATTTCTCCGGGTCATCCACGAACAGGGCGTGGCCGTCGCCGTCGAAGCGCTCCAGGCGGACGCTGTCGCCGAGCTTTAATTTCAGGTAGTCGGCGCTCGGTTGCGATTCGGGCTGATAGATGAAGAGCGTTGCCCGGTTCGCTTTCATTTTATCCAGGCCGGCGGAAAAATCCTTTACGGCAATCATGTTGTAGATGAGCAGGACCGCGGTATCGGCCGGGGTCTGGACGGATGCGTCGATGATGCGCTTCAGGTAGTCCTCCGGCTGCGGCTTTTTGAACATGCTGCGGACAAAACCGTCGGCTTGCTTCTGGCGATCCTGCTGGAGCAGGTTCATCCATCCGGAAATGGGGGCGAACAGATCGCTGGGCTTGTCGGTTACGTAGCCATCCACCAGGACGAGGCCGCCGACGTTGTCGGTGCCGAATTGCTCGGCATACTTGATGATCTCGCCGCACGCCATCGACCAGCCGACAAGCACCGGCTTTTTCAGGCCGAGATGATCGACGAGTTCCTTATAGTCGCGGGAGCGGGTTTCGGGCAGGTGGCCGTAAGGGGGCTTGTCGCTCTCGCCCTGCGAACGCGGGTCTACGGCGATGACGTGGTAGTTCTTCGAGAACTCATCGATTTGCTTCTGCCAGATCCAGGCAGGCATCGTCCAGCCGGGAATGAAAACGATGGGCCGGCCGCTGCCGGCATCGAGGTAGTGAATGCGGATGCCGTCGGAAGTTTGGAAAAAGTCGCTTTTCGCGGTCTGGGCGAGATCGGCCTGCGCTACAACTCCCGGCACGGAAAAGATGCACAGCAGGATCACAGTGAGTCTGGTTCTCATGAGGTTCTCCTTAATTCGACGGAACTTGATTCTACGCGACCTGAAATTCTATGGCGCTGCAAATCGTCAGGCGTAGAGGAACGGCCGGGCGGCGTGGCTCTTCCAGAAGTAGGCGAGGATGATCACGCTGGCGATGGCCGCGTAGGCACACCAGAGCGAGGTGAAGGCGTAGCGCTTGACCTCCATTACCACCAGAAGAATGATCAGGTTGGCCCCGCCGAACAGCACCATCACCCTGATCTTCGAGAAAAATAACGATCCGCAGGTCGCGATGACATACAGCACCGCAACCGCCATGTTGTTGGTTGCTTGATTGATGTAGACGATGCTGTTTCCCTTGACGTAGACCTGCAGCGGGTACGCCGTAAGCGCCCACAGAATATAAAGTGTAGTGCTTGCGCCGAGGCCGAGGAACGGGAGCATTCGCTTGCGGCTCTTCGCGGTGGGCTCGAACAGAAGAACGCTGAGCGGCAGCAGGAACGGGAGCAATCCCTGGGCATAGAGCATGAAGGCCGCGCCCATGTTGTGGGTGATGGTGGGCGAGAGAATGCCGTCGAGACCGAGCCAGACGAAGCCTTCGATGAACTGATGAATGGCGAAGAGTGCGGGCAGCGCGGCGAAGAGGAGTTCGCGGCGGTGCTTGACTCGGGTTAATGTAGCGACGCCGATGGCGCCGAGGGCTCCGCTGCCGACAAAATTCGCTGCGGCTGAAAAGCACATTGGACGTTTGCTCCGTGCGAAGATTACACCTGCCGTCGCCGAGCGCGAAACATTTTTTGGGATGCAGCGCGATCGTGGACAGAGATGCAGGGCATGCGGGGCGATTGCCTATTCGTGATCCTGCTCCCGCCGCCACAGGGTCAGGCCGGGCGCTCCCAGGGCCAGCATACCGAGTGTCGCCGGTTGCACGAAAGATTCTGTCTCCTCCTCGCCTTCGTCTCCGGCACGAATGGCTTTGCCGGGGATGGTTTCGTAGGCATAACCGTCAAGCGCGGCGATGCACCCGCAATAATAGAAATGATGGCTCACGTGCAGCCGCGCCCAGCCGAAGTGGATCTTTCCATCGATGACAAAGGCTAAACCCAGGTAGGCGTTTTTCACCTGCAACCATGGGCCTAGGGGAGCGTAGCTAGCGCTGGCGGCTAGGCAGTTTGCCTGCGGGCGGAAAGACACAGTCGGTCCGATCACCGCGCCGGCGGGCAACGCGGCAGCTGCGCTCCCGAAGCAACTCGCGTTGGTAGCCGCGATTTTATTGCCCTTGACTCGAGGGTGGATATTCACCGCCCCCTCTTCACTGAAATCGAAACTCGACAGGAGAAAGTCGGTGATGCCATCGTGGTTGAGATCGAGTGGGTAGTTCAAGTCAACGAAGGAATGGACCGGAGTGTAGACAACTTTCGCTTCCGCATGGACAGAGCAGACGGTGAAGCCGGCTCCGGCCACGGTTGCGTAGGTGAGCACGCGTTTGCCTACAGCATGACCCAGCATTTGCGGTTCCCGCGGTTTGGCGGGCGAGGCCGGAGCACCTGGCTGATTAAGTTTCTGAGTCATCGTTGTTCCTCCTGCGCGCTGGATGAGTAGCGCGTAAGCTCACGGAGAGATCACTTGGCCTTCGCGCTGGGCAACCATAATACCTCAGGTTATTGCCGAAAATCCCTAAGTCTCGCAGTCTCTTGCGAGACCTTGGAACACTAGAAAACTGACTAAGAGCCGTTGTTGCGGTGGCCGTTCCCGCGCGTGCTCACTCGCCGCGCCGGAATCTGCTCAAGAAAAATCCCGTTTTGAACTCCCGTCCCGTTTCTGCAGACACACACTTTCGTGCGAACCGGTTTCCGTCTCAACTGAGCTTTCTCTAACTAGAATCGCTCTGTAATTAAGGCCCACTTATGCGCATTTTGATTGCAGAGGATGATACGGCCCTGGCAAGTTTTGTGCGCCAGGGGTTGCAAGGCGAGCATTATGCGGTGGATGTGGTGGAGGATGGCGAGCAGGCGCGGGTGATGGGCAGCGAGTTCGATTACGATCTGGTGATTCTCGATCTGAATCTCCCGAAGCTCGATGGCGTGAGCGTATTGCGCCATCTGCGGCTGAAGCGGCCGAGCCTGCCGGTGCTGGTGCTCACGCAGCGGGGCCGGGTTGAGGATCGCGTGCAGTGCCTCGATACCGGAGCGGACGATTTTCTGCCCAAGCCGTTCTCCTTCAGCGAACTGTCGGCGCGAATTCGCGCGCTGCTGCGCCGCAGCCACTTGCCGTCGGAGTCCGTGCTGGTGGTGGAAGACTTGAAGCTCGACCGCGTGGAACACCGCGCCGAACGCGCCGGCCGGCGGATCGACCTCACCGCCAAGGAATTCTCCCTGCTGGAATATCTGATGCGCAACGCCGGGCGGCAGGTCTCGCGCGCCATGATCATCGAACACGTCTGGAACCTGACCTTCGACACTACAACCAACGTGGTGGACGTTTATATCAACTATCTGCGGCGCAAGGTGGACGATGGCCATCCGCGGAAGCTGATTCACACGGTGCGCGGCGTCGGCTACGAACTGAGCAGCGGTGCGGGAGTGACGGCATGATTCCCGCCGCAGCGCGTCCCGTAGCGATGGCGGGTGGGGAGAGGACGGAAGCGCGCAGCCCGTTGGCGCAATTGCTGCACGCGCTGAACCAGCCGCTCACCGGATTGCAGTGCTCGATGGAGGTGGCGCTGGCCAGCCCGCGCACCGTGGAGCAGTATGTGCAGGGGCTGCGCGAAGGGCTGCAGTTGACCGAGCGCATGCGCGCGCTGGTGGAGGCCATGCGGGAAGTGACGGATTTTGAGCCTGAAAAAGAGACGGAAGAGACGACGGAACTGATAAGTCTGCTGCGGGAAACGGTGCGCGATCTGGAGCCGGTGGCGCAGACGAAAGACGTCCGTCTCTCGCTGGATAGTGCGTCGGGCAGTTCTTCCTCCTCTCTTCTTTCTTCTTCCCTGAGCGTGAGGGTGGGGCGGGCGCGGCTGGCGGTACTCTTGTTTCGGCTGCTGGATGCGGCGCTGAGCCTGGCGGAGCGGGGCACGGCATTGCGCATCGATGCGGGTTCCGAGCCCAACCTTGTGTGGATCAGCGTTCGGTGGCAAGCCGCCGGGCCGCGGTGCGGATTCTCCCGGCCGGAACTGGGGCTGCTCGTGGCCCAGGCCGGCTTCGAGCGCAGCGGCGCCGCATGGGAGCGGGAGCGGATCGAAGATGGGGAGACGGTACGCATCGGCCTGGCCGCGGCCGCCGGCGGGAATTTCCGGTCGCCGGCGAAATCCTGATCGAATTGCTTTTCATGGCAAGACCACAGCGCGGGGAAAAAGACAGGAGACCCGAATGAGCGTTACGACAAGTTTTCCGATGATTGCCTGGAGCGCAGGCGGAGCGTTGATTGCGAGTCCGAGCAGCGTACTGCGGGAGCAGGTGCTGCACAGCCTGAACGGCCGCTGCCGGTCCGTGCAACAGGTGATGGGGGGAGCGGATGCGCTAGCCAAGCTCGAAAAGGGAGATTGGCAGGTGCTCTTTCTGGACCGCAGGGTGCCGGATCTCGACATCGAGGAGCTGATCGCGATCATTCAGCGCAGGTTTCCGGGCATTCAGGTGGTACTGCTGGACTCCGACGCGGCGGTGGCCGCGGACGATTGCGAAAAAACGGTGGCGCCCAATGCGGGCCTTTCCGGGTCGCCCGCCGCGGAACGGGCAGCGTACGCCGGCTTATGGAAGAACCCCGAGGAGGAAGCCGAACCCTTGCCGGGCATGATCGGGACGAGCGCAGCCATGCAGCAGGTCTATCGCATGGCCAAACTGGTAGCGCCCCGCAACACCACCGTGCTGATTGCCGGTCCCACGGGAAGCGGCAAGGAACTGGTGGCGCAGGCGCTGCATAGCCTGAGTCCGCGGGCGGCGAAACCTTTCATCGTCGTGAACTGCGCCGCCATTCCGGAAACCTTGCTCGAGTCGGAACTGTTTGGCCATGCCCGGGGGGCATTTACCGGGGCGGTGCAGGGACAGGTGGGGCGGATTCCGGCGGCGCATGGGGGAACGCTTTTCCTGGACGAGATCAGCGAACTGCCCCTGGGCATGCAAGCCAAGCTGCTGCGCTTTCTGGGACAGAAAGAAGTACAGCGCCTGGGTGCGGCCGCGGTCACGCGCGTCGACGTGCGGGTGATTGCGGCGAGTAATGTGGATCTGGCCGGGCGCGCGGGGAGAGGCGAATTTCGCGAGGATCTTTTTTACCGGCTCTCGGCTTTTCCGCTGGAGTTGCCTCCGCTGAGCGAGCGCCGCGCCGACATTGTTCCCCTGGCGGAGCACTTCCTGGCCTGCATGGCGGCCGCGATGAGTATGCCTTGTCCCAGCCTGAGCGGCGAGGCGGCGCGCGTTCTCGAAGCGCATGCCTGGCGGGGCAACGTGCGCGAATTGCAGCACGTCATGGAGCGGGCTTCGATCCTGGTGCAGAGCGGCAGCACGGTTTTGACCGAGCATCTCTATTTTCCCTTTCAGCACCCTCACTTCCCCTCGAGTGCCAGGCCCTTTTCGTGCGCCGCGCTGGCCAGTTGAACGGCGGCCTGACCGTGCGCGGCAAGAGTGGGCGGGTTGCATCGGGGGCGGAACGGTTTGCGGAGAAAAGTTGTAAGCCGCGAAACAGGGTCACCTCAGGCGCTAAAGCGCGGTTGATTTTATTGGGCTTTTGCGGCGCGGCTGAAGCCGGGCCCTTTCAAAGCCGATGCGAGTTGAGTTCTTTCCGCAGCCTCTGAACTCGTCCTCTTCCCGAACATTTCGAGAATTGAGTTTTTTTCCGCAAACCATGAATCCGCGCCTTCCCCGGCACTTGGGAGACAGCTTGGCTCTGTTGACATCCTGCTTTCCCTCTTTGCAAGACGGGTGGGGATGCTTCGACTGCGGTTGAGCTTCGCATTCGCGAAGCTCAAACCTCGCTCAGCAGAACTGCGGGATGTCAGCAGAGGCCGACAGCATTCAATACTGCGCCGGCGGCGCTGTTCGGCGGCGGGGGCGGTGGTCTGAGCATTTTTGGCCTGAAGGAGAATTATGGTTATGAGCGCGTGAGCTTTTCCGATTTCGTGCTCGGTCTCCGGCGGCGAAGCGCGGCCGGAGATCGAGCTTGCCGGCAAACCCAGAGACCATTCATGAGAATTCTCTTAACCTAGGCAAGATTCTTCTTAGGATCTGTCGGCGCGAAGTGGACACCGTCGGCGGGAATTCGCTTTGAGGTGGTTTGTGGGCAATTAATGCCGGGTGTCTGCATCCATCCAGCCCCCACCTTCGTTCCTATCTTCGGTATCACGATTGCTTTTTCCTCGACTGTGTCCGCTGAAAGAAACACCAAGAGCGGCTCCCGCATGGGATGGTTTTTCCCGCGCTTGTGCTCGTGTTGGTGGCATTGGGGGCGTGGTTTTGGAGCACACGCGGCACCGCGCCGGCCGGGTCTGGCGCGCCGGGGCAAGTGAAGGGCATAAAACCTTTGTTCTGAACCTGGCGGATCCCCGGCGCGCTATTACCTGCAGCGGCTGCTCGAGCCTTTCTTGCCGAAAGTTGTGGTGCTCTCTCCCCTCGAAGTGCCGCCGCTGGTCGAGGTGCAGTCGTTGGGAGTGCTGCGCTGAGGCGTGGCGGCGCGGAAGCGCGAGAAAGAAGTAAGCGGGAACGGGGACCAAACGCTAGACCAAAAGAAAAGAAGCAACAAAAGCACGTCGACAAACCGCACGGGGAAGCGAGAACCGGCAACATGAGCAAGAATACGGCCCAAGCCTACACCTCCTGGCAGGATAAAGAGGAGCGGGAGCGCATCCTGCTCGAACAGTTGCCCCAGGTGCGCTACCTGGCGCGCCGCATTCACGAACGCCTGCCCCGGCACGTGCCGCTCGAGGACCTGGTGCATGCGGGAGTGATTGGACTGATCGATGCGCTCAACAAGTTTGACCGCTCCAAGCACGTGCAATTCGGCTCCTATGCCAAGTTCCGCATCCGGGGCGCGATTCTCGACAGCCTGCGCGAGATGGACTGGGGGCCGCGGGAGTTGCGGCGCAAGGCGCGCCGGGTCGAAGAGGCTCAGCGCAAGCTCAGCCTGGAGCTCAGCCGCGCTCCCACGGAAGTGGAGGTGGCGGCGGAGCTGAATCTGGAATTGCGGGAGTTTCAGCAGCTGCTGACCGAATTGGATGGCCTCGAAGTGGGCAGCCTGCACCTGGAGTCTCCCTGGGACGGCAAGGACGAAGATCTGTGCGACTATCTGCCGAACGCTCCCGAAGACACGCCATTTTTCCGCTGCATGCGCTCGGAGATGAAGGAGCTGCTGGCGCGCGTGATCGCCGAGCTGCCGGAAAAAGAGCAGCAGGTGCTGGCGCTTTATTACTTTGAGGAACTGACGATGAAGGAAGTGGGCGCGATCCTGGGCATTGGCGAATCGAGGGTATCGCAGGTTCATTCCCTGGCGGTGGTTCGCCTGCGGGCGCGGCTGGAGGAATTGATGAGCCCGGGCAAGCCGGCGGCGCGGGCGGCACAAGCCGGCGGGCGGTGAAGACGGCGCAAATGGAGACCACTAGAAACGGAAGAGCGGGAGGAAGTCCGACCGTATGCAGAATGAGCTGAACCAGGAAGAAATCGATGCCATGGTACGCAAGGCCCGCAGCGGGGGCCGGGCGGAGCAGTCCAAGGAGCCGAGAGTGGAGCTCTGGGACGTGCGCCGTGCCGGCCAGATCGGGCGGGCGCAATTGCAGTCGATCACGCAACTGCATGAAGGCTTCGCGCGCAGCCTGACCAACGCCCTCGGCACTTACCTGCGCGTGGTTTTCGCCGCCACGCTGGTTTCCGCCGAGCACCTGACTTACCGGGAGTTCGACCAGCGCGTTCCGGAAACCACGTATCTGGCATGATTCCGGTGGAACTGGTCGAGGCCACGGGAACTCTGCTGGGGGCGTTCAGCGAAGGCATCGACTACACCATTGCTGTATGCGGTCGAGCAGGTGCCGGGGTATCGCACCCAGGTATGCCTAGTGTGTCCCAGCGCGTTGCAGCAAGGGTTACAGGCGCTGGCGCAACGTCGAGGAGCCGGCGACATTGTTTGACCGGATGGCAGACACCGGCGAATGTGCTCGCATCATCGGCAACTATGCCGCGAAGGTGGGCGCCGAGGAAATCCGCATGGCGAGGTGTGGAGAGCATATTTGGATCCGTCTGGAAGGGCGGCGGCGCGAAGCCGTGAATCTAGTGGTGCGCGCTCCGGCGGATACGACAACCGCGCTGCGGCTCTACCCTCCGGCGGCCGCCAACTCCAGCTCTGCTTCTGCCGTCTAAAGTCCGATCTGATTGTGCCGATACTTCTTGCAGCGCTCCCCCAAAGGTTGCACCGCACGGGCGGAAGATTTTGCCGGGTGTTCTACACCACCCGGCAAGATCTTCCTCTCAACCAGTTCAAGGTTAGAGGTCCTCTCGGGTTCGCTCGCGCGTTCAGCCTTCTTTCCAGACACTCACGCAAAGACCGGGCCCCCCGATCCCATTCGAAGATGGAACGCAGCTTGCTTCGTTGACCACGGGAGCGAACGCACCATGGACAGTGGGTGCTACGCAGCCGCCGGGCTGGCGGCACAAACACAAGCTCTGGAGTTGGTGGCTCATAATCTGGCCAACCTGTCGACGACGGGCTATGGCGGACAGCAGACGACGTTTCGTTCGCTGCTGACGGGCGATGGTGCGGTGTGTACCAACCCGTTGAATGTTGCCGTCAACAATTTTGGCGTTCTAGCGGCAGCCGTCTCGACCTGGCCTCGGACAGCCTCGCGGCTACCGGAAATCCCTTGGATGGGGCCATTGGAGGCAGCGGATTTTTTTCCGTGCAGTCCGGGCCGGACGTTCTCTATACCCGCGACGGCAGCCCGCACCTTACGTCGGCGGGACAGCTGGTGACGAACCAGGCAAATGCGGTACTGGGTGAGCAGGGGCCGGTGACTTTGCCGAACGGGAATGTCGCGATCAGCTCGGACGGAACGATATCGGTGGACGGCAACGTGGTGGACAAGCTGCAGCTGGCGGAGTTCCCGCCGGGAACGAATCTGACTGCGGTGGGCAACTCTACTTACAGCGCGCCCGCCGGGTCGGCCGTGTGCTGGAGTCTTTGGAGAAGACGTTCGCGGCCCTCCCCGGCCAGGATGCCATCGCGGGGGAGGACGACAACAACTATCTAGGGACCCAAGCCTTGGCGTCGGCGCTGGCGGCCGGAGGGGGGTTCGGAATTGCCCGCATGATTGCCCAGCATCTGGGGGTACGAAGGTAGCGGACGGTGGGGGTGGCGCCATCCCCCGCGAGTCCGGTTCCGGACCATTAAAGTTTTTGTAACTTATGCCGATAGAACAAGATAAGGGCTCACTGCGGAAGGCTGAACGGAAAGTGCAGGGGGGAAGATTAAAGTTTTTTAACGGCCTGCCGATAGCTAAATTGCAAGGGAAATCGGGGGGTACGACACGGATGAGAATCGATTCGAATCAAGGCGCACAAGCGCTTCCCGAAAACAGCCGAGCCAGCAGCCCGAGCTCCGCCAGTGCTGACGCCCATTCCTCTGCGGGCGCTTGGGTGGGCGAAGATCAGGCGCAGCTTTCCGGCGCTCACGTGCAAGTACAGGCCTTGGTGGCGCAGGCATCGCAGCTTACCGAAATTCGCCAGGAAAAGGTCAACGCCTTGCGGCAGGCGGTTCTCGGCGGGAGCTACCAACCCGGGGCCGCGCAGGTGGCCGTGGCGCTGTTCTCGCACATGGTGGAAAAGGCGGCTTGACCGGCGCTCGGTGGAGTTTAGCGGGATTTGGATTGGGAGGAAGGCCCAAGAAGACCAAAGAGGGGCCGGAGCCATGGCAATCGAGAGAGCGGAATGGTCCGCCGGCTTAGATGTAGAGCAGGCGTTGCCGGTATCGGCGGCCCCTGCCGTGCAAGCGCAATCTTCGCCGGGCGGCATTGATGAGGGTTCCCACGGTTGAGCTCAGACGGATGCGGATCTCTTTCTCTGCACGCTCCACGGCGCCATGGGTTGGGCTCTCAGGCAAGCCGGTCAATCCGGTGTTGTGGTTCATCCCCGTTGTCTTGCTCCGGTGGCTCCGCAGGAGCTTCTTCCCGAGACCGATGATGGCGCGACTTGCCTTCTTCCCCGTCAATACCCCGGCACCACCGATCCGGCTGACCTGCCACCTGCGGTATAGGTGAAACGTCTTGCTTCCGACCGTGAAGCTGGTGACGGCCTCGGAGTGAATCCCGGGTCGCTTGCCTTTGCCCGCGTTTGCTCCAGCTAAAGTGCCCCCCTGTCCATGCCGATGGACTGCAAGGAGGGTGTGTGTCGAACGTTCTCGAAGAACTTCGTCAGGCGCGATCGACAAGTTCGGCGATCCGAAAGGCCTCGGAGTGACCACTGCGCCATCGCTGCCGGTTCAGAGCCTCGACGGTCCTGCCGAACCAGATCTCGTGCGTATACGCGACGTGATTTATCAGGCGGCGGGGATCTTTCATCCCGACAACAAGCTTCAGCTATTGCAGGATCGTTGTGGCCGCCGGATGAAGGAACTCAAGCTAAGAAGCCTGCGAGAGTACACCGATTGCCTGACCATCCGCGCCGGCCAGCATGCGGAACTAATCGCATTGCTGAACGAGATCACGATTGGGGAAACCTGCTTCTTTCGCAATCCGGCACAACTGGATGCCTTGCGCCGGGTGGTGATCCCGAAGATCCTGCAAGCCAAATCGAAGCTGCCCTTGCGTAGCCTGCGCATTTGGAGTGCGGGCTGCTCCACAGGAGAGGAACCCTATACCCTCCAGATGTTGCTGCTGGAGGAAGCCGGCGCCCTGCTCAAAGATTGGGCCGCGGAAATCTTTGCCACCGATCTCAACCAGCATTCCCTGGCGCATGCCCAGGAAGCTGTTTATGGCAGCCACAGCACGCGCAACCTTCCGCCCTTGTACCGGAAGAAATACTTTCTTCCGCGCGGCGACCAGTTGCAGGTGAATCCGCTGGTCCGCTCCGGCGTGAGTTTTAGCCGACTCAATCTGTCCGACGACTCCCGCATGACATTGATGAACAGCGTGGACGTCATTTTATGCTGCAATGTGCTGATTTACTTCGACCTGGCGTCGAAACGGCGCGTCATTCAGCACTTCTTCAATAACCTTTTGCCTGACGGCTATCTGTTTCTGGGCCATTCGGAATCGCTCTACGGTGTGAATGAAGATTTTCGCCTAGTCCACTTGCCCGGATCTACCGCGTACGTGAAACGAGAACGTACGCCCGCAGGAGGCAAAGCGATATGACGGCCGCAACCGCAACTAAACAGGTCCTACTGCATCGGCTCGAAGGATTACGGCAGATACCGACGATCCCGGCCGTCCTGGCTCCGTTGCTGCGCTACCTGCGACAGCCGATGGAGCAACTCGATGTGCGAAGGGTCACCGATCTGTTAGCCCAGGACAAGTCGTTGGCGACGCAATGCCTGCAAATGGCGAACTCCCCACTTTTCGGCCGAAGGCAGAGGGTGGAATCGATCCGCGCAGCGGTGGTCAGCCTGGGACTGCGTCATGTCAGCGACATCGCGATGACGTGTTGCGTGCTGAATTTGTTTCCCAGTGACCGCACCAGCATGGATCCGGTGGTTTTCTGGGAACACTCTCTAGGGTGCGCGCTGGTCTGTCGTCATCTGGCACGCAAGATCAATTATAGCGATCCGGCGAAGGCGTATCTCGCGGGTCTGCTCCATGACCTGGGAATCATTGTCAACCTTTGGGTTCTGCCGAATGAATTCCGTACCGCGTGGGAGACGGCCAAAGCGGAAGGAATCCCCCTGGACGAGGCCGAACAAAAATCCATGGGATTTACGCACTGTGAGTGCGGACGTCTACTCGCGGAACGCTGGGAACTCCCACCGGATCTGATCGAAGTGGTGACGTTTCACCACTGCCCACAGAAATCCAGCAACCATGGGGAGTTAGTGGCCCTGGTGCAACTTGCCGATTTGCTCTGCCGCATGAGCGGTTTGAATTACGGCCATGTCGAAGAACGTCAAGTGGACCTGGTCGAGGAGGCCGGGTTTGCCGTGCTGGCCCAGCACTCGACGTTGGTGAAGGAACTCGACTGGGCACGCCTGACGTTTGAACTGGATTCCTACATGGACGAAGTGCACAGCCTTGTCCGGGCGATTTACCGAACGTGAACAACGAACGCAACAAGCCGCAGATAAAGGTCCTCATTGTGGACGACAGCGCTTTTATGCGCACGGCGCTCTCTCGCATGGTGGGCTCCGATCCCGATCTGTGGGTCGCCGGCACCGCGGCCAGCGGTGCTGAAGCCTTACAAAAAATAGCGTCCCTCGATCCCGACGTGATTACCCTCGATGTACAAATGCCGGGTCTGGATGGGCTGGCGACTCTGCGGCGCATCATGGCTCAGTTCCCGCGCCCGGTCATCATGGTGAGTTCCTCCACTGAGAAAGAGGCGGGAATCACTTTCGATTCGCTAGAAGCTGGAGCGTTCGATTACGTGCCCAAACAACTCTCCCCGACGTCGCTGGACATTCTCCACATCAGCGAAGATCTACTGGCGAAGATCAAGGGGGCTGCGGAAGGAAGCCATGCAGGGGATAGCGTTACCCTTCAGCGCAAGCCGCCCCGCGCGTGCGGTCTGATCGCGCCGCAGACTGTGCACCTTGCCCCGGCTATCATTGCGCTTGGAGTTTCGACTGGAGGCCCCAAAGCCTTGCAGGACATTCTTCCGACTCTTCCGGACGACCTGCCGGTTCCGATTCTGGTGGTGCAGCATATGCCGCCCGGTTTCACCGCTCCGTTTGCGGAGAGACTGAACAAACTTTGCGCGGTTTCCGTATGCGAGGCATCGCACGGAGAGGTTGTTCAGCCAGGTGTGGTCTACATTGCTCCAGCCGGGTTTCACATCACCGTGGACCGCCAGCCCGATTTGCGAACCTTAATCTGTCTTTCGGAGGAGCGGGAGAATCAGCCCCACATGCCCTCGGTCGACGTCATGATGCGATCGGTTGCGGCCGGATTTCGCTCGCTTGCCATGGGAATTATCATGACCGGAATGGGATCAGACGGGGCGCAGGGGATGGATGCTATTCATCGTGCTGGAGGTTTGACGGTGGGCCAGGATGAAGCGAGTTGTGCGGTCTACGGCATGCCGCGCGTCTGCGCGGAGATGGGAATTCTCGACCGGGTGGTTCCGGTAGCGCAGATTCCCTATGAAATCCGGCGCGCCACGCGCTATCGCGAAGCAAGCGTGAGTTAAGCAGGCGCTCCCCCATCAAGTGGATCCGCATCCAATACTTCTCGCACCCTCCGCAAGAGCGTGGGGATGGAAAAGGGTTTGGCCAAGTATTTCTTGCCGTAAGAAGATAGTTGACACAATGCCAGCTGCTCCGCATAACCGCTCATGAGCAGAACCCGGAGGTGAGGATGCTGAACCAGGAGTTCATTGGCCAGTTCGTGGCCGCTAATTCCTGGCATGACGAGATCGGTAAGAAGCAAGTCCACGCGCTCAGAGTATCGGCGGTGAGCCTCCAGCGCCTGAGTTGCGCTTCCAGCGATCACCACCCTGTATCCCGCGGACTCGAGGGCTTCGCAGGTTGCCTGGCGTACGAATGCTTCATCCTCGGCCAGAAGAATGGTCTCCTTCCGGCCGCACTGCCAAACATCGATAGATGCGGCGCCGATTATCGCTTCGACGGAAACGGGAGCCGCGATGTCCGGAGGATTCTCAGTTCCCCTCTCGTGGCGTGGAGCCTCGACCTCATTACGGCAATTCAAGTTTTTCCCCTTTGACTATATGTTTTGAACAAGCAGATTCGTTGCCAATCTCTTTCCTTCTGGACGATGAGCTGCAAGCGATAGAAGACCAGCCTACTTAGCTCATGGAGACCCACTTCAGGGGTGGGTTCTTTTCGCGACTACGTTGTTCTGTTCCAGGACTTGCGGGGCTGACGGCTCCCGATGTGGGAGACTGAAACGCCCCGCTACTCTTCTCGCCAGCGTTGAGTGGTGTTTTGTTACTTCGGGTTGGTGAGAATAGTTCCCTTCGGGTCCAGCAAAAGCTTGCGAGTTCCCGCCGGTGCGGATAGGCGAAACGGCGTCTCGGCTCCGTCTGCAAACACTCGTCCTAATAACACGGGAGCCCTGCCGGCGACCACTGCGTAGAGAGGAACAGAAGTCACCAGGTCTTCCGGCGCGTCCTTCTGCCTTATGACCCCGCTCACAGCCACAGTATTCGCCTTGGCTGTGAATTTGACATTCTGCAACTCCAGCGTGGGCAGGGAAGTGCCGTTCACCCAGTCCTCCAGGAACCAATCGAGCGAAGCTTTGCCTTCGTAGCGCAAGGAGGGGGGAAGGTCTTCGGCAAAAACATTCAATAGGTCTCGAGTGGTGATGTTCTTTCCTTCGTACCGCTCGCGAAGCTTGCGCAGCGAACGCACGAACGCCTCGTCCACTCCGCTGCGGCTGGAGTCTTTTGGCTCAACCTCGGCTGCATCCTGCAACATCGAACGGAGCATGTGGAACAGCCAAGTACCGCGTCCATAAGTAATGGCCTCGTAGCCTTCGGGAAAGTGCGACGAAAGGAGTCGGCTGCCCAAGGTTACGGGGCCGGCGTCTTTGGGAAGATCGCCGTTTTTGTCTTTCGTGACCAGATCCCGCCTGTATTTTTCCATGGTCTCGTGGAAACTGGCCGGATTGTTTTCCTGCAGAATCATCAACGAGCAATAATTAGCCAATCCTTCCGAAAACCACTGATCGCGATAGGTGCTCCATGTGACGAGGTCTCCCCACCACTGATGCGCGGCTTCATGGGCCGGGACCTGCTGGTCGAGCAACGTGCCCGCAGCATTCATGTGGAGCTCTTCGCGTTCCCCGCGAGTCAGGAAAGCGTAGGAAGACAGGAAGATCAGACCCGGCCACCCCTGGCTTTCCCGCCCGGGCAGCTGAGTGAGAGCTAGTTTGCTATAGGGAAACGGACCGAATCGTTCAGCATAGTAGCGAATGGCCCGAGCGGTAAACTCCGCGACAGCGGTCGCGTGACGCGCGGGCGATGGTGCGGGCGCAGCTATCAACGGCACAGGCATCCTGCGTGGCGATGATTTGGGATCGGTTTGAAACTCCGGCGCCGGGGTGGGGAAGTTTCGTTCCACAGCAAGCGTGGCGTAGGCATCCACGTTGATATTGCCTGCTTGCGCCGAACCTCGAACATACTTGCCGAGGTCGAAGCCAGCTACGGGGATGGGCCTTTCCGAGACCCAGCGTGCCACTTGCTCGTCGCCAACGTTCGACGGCGCAGTTTGTGCAGGAGATCGGGATGACGTTGCCGGGGGCACTGGCTTGCCCGTCGCGACCAGGGTCCAACCCGGCGGATAATGAAAGGTGAGATCGAAATCGGACATAGCCAGACCCCGATTGGGATACCACATGCCGCGCGCGCCCACGTAGAGCAGGCCATTGCCGGCTTCGGCCAGCACTTCTCCACCGTAGAAGAAGCGCAGGCTGATGGTTTGTCCCTTCTTGGCCGGCTCGCGCAGAATCACGGCTACCTGGTCGTTGCCCCGGCGTGCGAGTTGCGTGCCTTCCACTGCCGGATTCTGGACGAACTCCACGGCTTGTCCGTCCTGATTCACATTTTGAATTTTCAGAAAGCGTGACAGTTCGAAAACCAGGAAGCGCGATCCGCCGCGCACCACATTAAGACTCAGTTGCACTTCTGCATCGAGTTGCTTGGGTGGGCTCACGCGAGCGTCGATCACGTAATCGCGCACAAGGATCTGATCTTCTCGATCCTCCTCTCGATCCCCGGTTGCTCTCGCCCGGGCACGGGCGTTCCCCGCCTGAGGCCGTCCGCTCTGCCCCGCATCTTCGATTGAGAATGAAGTCCAGACGTCGTAATACAAAGTTCCGTTTTCTGCGGATTTGGCTTGCCCGGCTTCAACTTGTTCGCCCGTGGTGGAGTCGAAGACAATGTCGAATACCCCGAGTTTGTTCCCCTGTATCCGGGCATGCAACAAGTGATCGGCGGGATCCGCGCTATTAGGGGCTGGAGAATTTTTGGAAGTCGCCTCTTCAGTAACCGGAAGCATTTCGCTGAAACTTGCCAGCAATCTCATGGCATCCGCCTGGGCCAGATTGCGCGAGGTTTCGTCCCACCGGGTGACAAACTCCTGCGCATCCTCAGGCGCTCTGAAACCAGGTTGTAACTCGGCGGCAGTATTGTCGTTGAAGCGGAAGTAGGCGGTCGAGAAGCGCTCTTCCAGAATGGCCATTCCGGTGAACAGGCCCATCGACTTTCTTTCCACGTCGTTGGGCGGAACGAGCAACACCTCGCCATCGCCCTCGAAGAACGCCCCGGTAATCCGGCCCAGCACATCTTTTGTGAAGGCGATGGTGCCGTCCTCCAGCGTGATGTGGATCGAGGGCCGATCCAGAGAACTGCCCCGCACGCGAAAGACTCGCTTAGGATCCAGCCCGATACTGCTGAGCTGCAGGTAGAGGGACTCCGCGGGTCCGGGGCGGCGCGCCTGGGCCGGAGCGGCAGATGATAAGGCTGCTTGTGCACTCCATGCCAGAGGAATAGGCAAGGCCGACAGGCATAGCGCTATGCAGACTCTGCACAGCGCGAGCGGTACTTTGGTCACGTAAATGGATGCGGCCACTGTTGCTAGAATGCGCTTGAATGCGTTTCCGTGTCACTACGTTCCTGCTAATGGGTATGATGCTGGTTTCTGCGCCGGCGTCGGCCGACACGATCCATTTGAAGAACGGCCGTACCATCCTTGCCGATCACGTCCGCGAAAACGGCAACCGCTATGAATATGATATCGGCGACGATAGTTATGCCATCCCCAAGAGTTCGGTAGACCGCATCGAGGCCGGTGGTGTGGCGGCAGTTTCTTCTTCCAGCGCCAGCAAGACCGTCAGCGATCTTCCGGCTTTCACCCCGGTTGATAGTCTTGCCGGCGAGGGCGACCTTCCCAAGACAATTGTTAAGGATGGCAAGGTTGACCCTGACGCGCTGGCCAAGCTGGAAGGGAAAGGTAATGCCGAGTTGAGCGCCACGGCGGACTTCATTGCTGGAAAATTTGAGTTCGAGCACGGAAACATCGATCAGGCGCGGCGCTACTTCGACAGCGCCCTGCGATTCCAACCGGAAAACTCAACGGTCCTTATTTACTACTCCGCCTTGCTGGTGCGCACGGGGAATGCTTCGCAGGCACTCTCCTATGCTCAGCGGGCCGTGACCGCGGCGCCGCAGTCGCCCGATGCCTACACGGTGCTGGGCTATGCGCAACAAGCTTGCGACCGCACGAAAGAGGCCGTTGTTTCCTGGAAGCATTCCCTCGAACTGCGCCCCGATGCAACCGTGCAGCAATATCTGACAAAGGCGCAGCGCGAGCAGAACGTGGAGACCGATTTCGCGCAGCGCGAGAGCAGCCACTTTGTTTTGCACTATGAGGGCAAGCAGACATCGGAAGCATTCCGCGGACAGATTCTGACCGCGCTCGAATCCGACTATGACGATCTGGCGCGCGATCTGGGCACACCACCTCGCGACAACATTTTGGTGACGCTTTACACCGAGCAGGCTTTCTTTGACGTTACGCGCGCGCCATCCTGGTCGGGAGCGCTCAACGACGGCAAGCTCCGCATCCCCGTCAGCGGCCTCAGTTCCCTGACTCCGGAGTTGGCGCGGGTTTTGAAGCATGAACTGGCTCATTCCTTCATCAATCAGCTTTCCGCGGGGCGCTGTCCGCCCTGGCTGCATGAAGGTATTGCTCAGCTTCTCGAACCAAAATCTCTGGGCAGCGATGGCCACCAATTGGCGTTGCTGTTCAAGTCGCAGCGGAACATCCCGCTGAACGTGCTGGAGGGAAGTTTCATGCGATTCTCCGGCGGTGAAGCGTATCTCGCCTACGCGGAATCGCTGGCTGCGGTTTCCTACATCAACGACACTTACGGCATGGGCGACATCCAGCGAATTCTGCAGCGGCTCAGCGAAGGCAGTTCCACAGAAGCAGCCCTTCGCGCCACTATCCACTCTGACTACGGCCAACTCGAGTCCGAGACTGGGAAGTATTTGAGCGACAAATACGGCGACTAACCGATTTGCCCGCCGCCAGCGCTTATGCTAGTTTCGAGTGAAGTCCTGCCCTTGTAATGTGCGCTCTATTCCAGTCCCGTGAGCCCGAGCCTCTACCAGCCCTGGAGCCCGTCCCGAGCGAGTTCCCGAAGATCGACGGGGCGGAGATTGCCGCAACCACCTATGGACCGCGAGTCGCGGGTGATTTCTATGACTCCTTGCGAGTCAGCCCGGAACGGATCTTGTTTGGCTTGCTCGATGTTGCCGGGCGCCGCGAGAACAATCAACCCATCCTCTCGGCCGCGCGGAATATCTTCCGCACTCTCGGAACCGAACTCTTTTCGCGAGTCGACATCAACGAATCGGAGGCGATGACCGAACTCTGTCTTCGACTCAACCGCGGCTTGATGGAGGCGGCCACGGGGGTGCACTCCTGCCCGGCATTTATCGGCTGTTACCACGAGAAGCTCGGGACCTTGTGTTACACCAATGCCGGGCACACGCCGGGACTTCTCCGTGACAGCACTGGCATTGTCGACCTCGGGTCTACGGGACTGCCGCTGGGCCTTTTCTCGCACGCCACCTGCGACGCTCCCACCGTGGGGCTGGAGAAAGGTGCGGTTCTGCTGCTGGTTTCGCGGGGAGTGGTGGAAGGAAAGTGCAAAGACGAAAAGACTGAAGACCTGGAATACGGTCTGGAACGTGTAAGAGAGCGCTTGCGGGAGGATTCTTCGCCGACTGCACTAGCGCTTGCCGGGTTCATTTTGCAGAGTGTGGGGGAGTTTACGTGCGAACCCCTTGTTCCAGATGATTTGACTGCCCTGATCTTGCTGCGGACCGCCTAAACGAGTCCCAGCAACCTGCCAAAGTCGCCAGCGCATCAGACTTCAAGAGGCCCGCCTGTGCCTGGCCGGACGTAGTAAAATATCCCGAAGGCCAGCCCATGCCAGCAAACCCGGCAGAGCGGCGGCTCGGGAAATCCTATGAAGAGAATGCTTCTGATACTTCTTGGCATGGCGTCTGTATCGGCCTTCGCTGCCGGTCAGGTGATCGAAGAGATCGTGGCGCGCGTGAACAGCCAGATCATTACCCGCTCGGAATTTCTTCGCAGCAAGGACCAGCTTAAGGATGACGTCAAACAACAGGACCCGGCCAACGCCGACAAACTGTTTGAGGATCGCGAAAAGGACATCCTGCGCGATCTTATCGATCAGCAACTCCTGCTGGAAAAAGGCAAAGACCTGGACATTAACGGCGATACCGACCTGATTAAGCGCCTCGACCAGATGCGCAAGGATATGAAGCTGGAAACGATGGAGGAACTGGAAAAGGCCGCTACCGCCCAGGGCATCTCCTACGAAGACTTCAAGCAGAACATGCGGAACCAGATCATTACGCAGAAGGTGATCGGCGAAGAGGTTGGTTCCCACCTCAGCATTCCGAAAGAGGAAGAGCAGAAGTTTTACGACGAGCACAAGAATGAGATGGAGCGGCCCGAGTCGGTCAGGCTTAGCGAGATCCTCGTCGCTCCGCAAAAACCCACCCCGGCTAAGCCGGCTGACGGCAACGCCGGTGATTCTGGCGCTGTAGACAACTCAAAGTCCCAGGATGCCGCTAAACAAGCCGCCGATGCTGCGGCTCTTGCCGCGGCCGAAGCTAAAGCCAACGATATTCTCAAGCAGATTCGCGCTGGCGCCAACTTTGACGATCTGGCGAAGAAATATTCCGAGGGTTCCTCGGCGGCACAAGGCGGCGATCTTGGCGTGTTTAAGCGCGGGACTCTAGCCAAGGAGCTTGAGGACAAGACTTTCGCGATGAAGGCCGGGGAAATCACCGACGTGGTCCGCACCAAGCCAGGCTACATCATCCTGAAGGTTTCCGATCACCAGATGGCGGGGATTCCGCCGCTGAAGGAGATCGAGCCTAAAATTCAGGACGCTCTATATTACGAGAAGCTGCAACCCGCGCTGCGCGCGTATCTGACCAAGCTGCGCGAAGAAGCCTACATCGACGTTAAGGAAGGTTACGTCGATTCCGGCGCCAGCCCGAACGAGACGAAGCCGATCGAAACCGCTACGGCAAAGGCCGCCGACGCCAAGAAACTCAAGAAGAAAAAGAAGCTGGGCGTTCTTTAGGATAGAGTCCAGGCCCCACGGGTTTGGGAACCCAACTTCGTCGGCCTTATGGGCTGCGCCTAGCTGCGCCCTAACCTCGCCCGCCCCCGTGGTTTCTGATTTACACTGATGGAGAGAATGAAAGAGTTTTACATCAGCGACTGCGCGCGCCACGAAAACAAGATCATCACCGCCAACTTTGTCGCGGTCAGCAAGCAGATCAAACCCAAAAAAACCGGTGAGCCCTATCTCGCTCTTACCCTTGGCGACCGCAGCGGGCAACTCGAAGCCAAGATGTGGGACAACGTGGAAGAAGTACTTAATGCCTTCGAGCAAGACGATTTTCTCAAGATCAAGGGCCTGGTCAACAAGTACAAGAACCGTTTTCAGCTGACCATTCACAAGCTGCGCAAGCTGGGCGATTCGGAGATCGATTTTTCCGACTATCTTCCCAAAACCACAAAGAACGTCGACGAACTTTGGAAGACGTTGGCTGACTTTGTTGCGTCGTTCCAGAATTCTCACCTCAAGTCTTTAGTGCGGGCTTTCATGGCTGACCCGGAGATCGCAGCCGCTTATCGCAACGCGCCTGCGGCCAAGACGCTGCATCATGCTTACATCGGCGGATTGCTTGACCATGTGGTCTCGCTTTTTCGTTCTTGCGACTTGGTCTGCAGAAATTATCCGCAGGTCAACCGTGATCTGCTGCTTGCTGGAGTATTTCTCCACGACATTGGCAAGATTCACGAACTCACCTACAATCGCTCGTTTTCCTACAGCACGCGCGGCCAGTTGCTCGGACACATGATCATCGAGCTCGAGATGTTGCAGGCCAAGATCGCTCTGGTTCCAGACTTTCCACCCGAACTCAAGACTCTTCTGGAGCACCTCATCATCAGCCACCACGGCGAGTACGAGTTCGGCTCACCGAAGTTGCCCATGTTTCCCGAAGCGCTGCTGCTGCACTACATGGACGACCTGGATTCCAAGATGGAAGCCATGCGCGCACACTTTGAGCGAGAAGCCGACATGGAAAGCCCCTGGACCAGTTACAACGCATCGCTCGGACGTCCCCTACTAAACAGCGCAAAGTTTCTCGCGCCCAAAGTCCTGCCGCCGGCGGAACCGGCATCTGCGGCAGAGACTGAAGCAGCGGAGCCCGCGAGTGAATCCCGCGAAGAAGCTCCGACACTGCCTGGTTTTAAACTCTGATTGTTGCCCGAGAGGATTTTTTCATCGCATCATGCTCGATTTCAGCCGATTCGAGATTCTCACTTTCGATTGTTACGGCACTCTCATCAACTGGGAGGCAGGAATTCTTCGCTGTCTGCACCGCATCCTTGGCGCACACGGCAAGGACATAGACGACGCTACCATCCTGCGGCTCTACGGAGATTTCGAAGCCCGCGCGGAGCAGGGCGAGTATCGCCGCTATCGCGAAATTCTCCAGTCGGTCGTGCGGCAGTTCGGAGAACAGCTTGGCTTTGTGCCTACGGTGCAAGAAGTGCGTTCGCTGCCCGAGTCACTACAGGAATGGAAGCCGTGGCCCGATACCGTGCAGGCGCTCCGCGAACTCCAGAGCCGCTTTCGATTGGCCATCATTTCCAACGTGGACGACGATCTCTTTGCTGCCACGCGGCCGCAGCTCGGGGTGGAGTTTGACCAGATCGTCACGGCTCAACAGGCAGGAGCTTACAAGCCGTCATTGAAGATTTTTGAAGTTGCTCTGAGCCGGGTCGGCGTTCCGGCCCACCGTGTCCTACACGTTGGACAGAGCGTGTATCATGACGTGATTCCGGCGCAGTCGCTCGGTCTGGCCACCGCCTGGGTCAACCGTCCATCGGCGCGACCCGGCGTTGGCGCCGTCAAGGCCGTGGAAGGGCATCCGGATTTGCAGGTTTCCAGCCTCGCCGAGCTTGCGGCTGCTTGCGGCCGAACGGGAGCCTCTAGAAGTTGACCGGAATCTTTACGACTTTTTTCTGGATTGCCCACATCACCAGTTCGGCTTTGTTGTGGATGCCAAGCTTGCGCATCAAATTGAACTTGTGCGCGTCCACGGTTTTGCTACTCAACCCCAAAACCGTTGCGGCAGCCCGTACGGTTTTTCCCTCCGCTAACAGCTTCAGGACTTCGCGCTCGCGGGTGGTCAGAGCGCGTTCTGGTGAGAACGAGGTTTCAGTGGAGCCGTGCGGATCCCGTCGCGAGAGTGATCCCGTATTTGCCGCATCATGGTTCATCCCATCGGGGCGGCACGATTTTCGAACCATCTCCACCAGTTCTTCGGCGGAGGTTTGACGCGTCGTACAGCGTCCGGTTGTGCTTGGCTTGCCGAACGCATCACTTGCCTGCTCCTGGAGGCTCACGAACACGAGTTTCGTTCGCGAAGATTCGCGCGACAGCAGGAATTCAACTTCAGCCGCAGGCAGCCCAAACGTCGCGGCATCGGCGACAACCACGTCCGGACGGAACTCATAAACTTTGCGCAGGCACTCGGCTGCGTTTCCGGCTTCGGTTACGACCTCGAGATCAGGTTCGTCTTCGAGTAAACGCCGCAAGCCTTGCCGCAGGAGAACGTGATCATGGGCAAGGACACATCGAATCTTCGTACTCGGAAAAACTATCTCTCTTGGATCCGCGCGTGGGGGCACACAGCTCCTCCTGTTGGCCAGAGAATTTGTGAAGTAACGCAGAACCTTAAAACTACGAAGCACAAAGGTGCCCGGCTATTGTAGCAATCATTCACGTTGCTGCGCATGCGAAAATCGGCACCCGCCAAGGTTTTTCCCGCGAGGATGCGCGAACACGGCGGCATTCGTTTGTCCGGCGATTTCCGCAGGACGCCATATCAGGTAGAATCGAGCACTTATGCTGCGCTACTTCACAGCGGGAGAGTCTCACGGCGAAGCTCTGGTGGCTTTCCTTTCGGGGTTGCCCGCCGGGCTTAAGGTGGACCAGGCTTTTCTCGACCGGGAACTCTGGCGCCGGCAGCAGGGTTATGGCCGCGGCGGCCGCATGAAGATTGAGCGTGACTCCGCTCACATTCTTTCTGGTGTTCGTCACGGCATGACAATTGGCTCACCCATTTCGGTTCAACTTGAAAATCGAGACTGGAAAAATTGGCAGGAGTCCCTGCCCGTTGGCGAAGGCGATCCTGCGCTCCACAAGCGTGTAGCATCTCCCCGGCCCGGGCATGCTGACCTGGCTGGAGCATTGAAATACAACTTTCCGGAAGCTCGCTATGTGCTGGAGCGCGCATCGGCTCGCGAATCGGCGGCACGCGTCGCCATCGGCGCCTTGGCCAAGACCTTCTTGCACGAGCTCGGCATCGACGTTCTCAGTCACGTCGTTGCCGTCGGCAATGTAGCGCTGCAACAAGAAATACCTTGGGAGCAGATTCAGGCACTTTACAATCAGGAAGAAATCTTGCTCAATTGTGCCGACCCTGATGTGCAACAACGCATGAAAGAAGAAGTCGACAAGGTCTATAAGACCGGCGATTCGCTCGGAGGAGTCTTTGAAGTGGTTGCCCACGGTGTTCCGCCTGGCCTGGGCACGTACGTGCAGTGGGACGAACGATTGGATGGTTTGCTGGCCGCCGCCGTCATGTCTCTGCAAGCGGTGAAGGCGGTTGAAATCGGCTCGGGTATTTCCGCCGCCGCTTCTCCAGGTTCCGCGGTGCATGATGAAATCGGCTATGGCAATGCAGGAAACTTCAGCGGATTCACGCGCACGCGCAACAACGCGGGCGGAATCGAAGGCGGCGTTTCCAATGGAGAAGAGGTCCGCGTGCGCGGCTACCTGAAGCCGATTTCCACGCTGCGCCGCCCGCTGCAATCGGTCGATTTCTCCACGCGCCAGCCAGTGGGCGCCGCGTACGAGCGCTCCGACGTTTGTGTGGTGCCGGCCGCAGGAGTCGCAGCCGAAGCGATGATCGCCCTCACTTTGGCCCGCTGCGCTCTCGACAAATTCGGCGGCGACTCCATGGGAGAAACTTTGCGCAATTTCCAGGGCTACTGCCTGCAGCTGAAAAACTACTGACGATCTGAATTTCGGTGATCGTAACTTAAATGATCTATCCTATCGTGAAATTCGGAAATCCCGTTCTTGAGAAGCCGGCTGAAAAAGTCACCGTCTTCGACGAAGAACTGAAGAAGCTGATCGAAGACATGTTCGAGTCGATGTATGCTGCCCGCGGCGTGGGCCTGGCTGCGCCGCAGATCGGTATCTCGCGCCGCATTGCCGTCGTGGACGTTACATTTAAGGAAGATCCCGACGCCAAGCTTGTTCTCATCAATCCGGAGATTATTCGTAAAGAAGGCCGCCACTCGCAGAGCGAAGGATGCCTCAGCATCCCAGACTTCCGCGAGAACGTGGGTCGCGCCAAGGAAGTTACGATCCGGGCGCAGGACGTGACCGGGCAAGTTTTCGAGAAGACTGGTGACGACTTGCTGGCGCGCGCCTTTCAGCACGAAACCGATCACCTCAACGGCAAGCTCTACATTAATCACATCAGCGCGCTCAAGCGTGACCTGATCAAGCGCAAAATTCGCAAGCTGGTCAAGGCGGGAGAGTGGTAGAAGAATTGAGCGATTGAGCCATTGAGTCATTGATTCAATGTGTCAATGGCTCAATCACTCAATGACTCGATCGCTCAATGACTCAATCATCCAATCTCGTCTTCTGCGGCACGCCTCGCTTCGCCGTGCCCACACTCGATCGACTGGTCGAGGCTGGCTTCAAAGTTCAGTTGGTGGTGACGCAGCCGGACCGTCCCCAAGGGCGCGGACTCGAACTCGTTTTTTCACCGATCAAAGAGCGCGCTTTGCAGTTGGGATTGCCGATCTCCCAGCCGGAAAGCATCAAGAACAACGACGCCTTCCGTGCTGAACTCACTGCCCTCAAGCCCGAAGCCATCATCGTCGTCGGCTACGGCCGCATCATTCCGCAATGGATGCGCGATCTACCTCCTCACGGCAATATCAACCTGCACGCCTCGCTGTTACCGAAGTATCGCGGAGCTGCGCCGATCCAGTGGGCAATTGCGCGGGGCGAAACCATCACTGGGGTCACTACGATGAAGATCGATGCCGGTCTCGACACCGGCGACATTCTTTTGCAACAGGAGATGGCCATTGCTCCCGACGACACTGCGGAGACAGTGGCCCCGAAGCTGGCGGCCGTGGGGGCCGACCTTACGGTTGAAACTCTGCGCCGATTGCAAACTGGCAGTGTGCTGCCACGCCGGCAAGATCAGGCCGAAGCCACGCTAGCGCCCATCCTCAAAAAAGAAGACGGCCTCGTCGATTTCTCTCGTCCTGGCACCGAGATACTGAACCGCATGCGCGGCTTTCAGCCCTGGCCCGGCGCATATTCAAAGTTTCGCGGCAAGAATCTGCAAATATGGCAAGCGGCTGCGATCGAGCGGGGTCTGCCATCGTTTGAATTGAAAGTGGAAGGCGACCATCTGCTGGTCGGTTGCGGCGAGGGCACCTCGATTGACCTGCTGGAACTTCAACTGGAGGGCAAGAAGCGAACCTCCGCTTCTGACTTTCTTCGCGGTTATCGTCCTCAACACGGCGAAAGGCTCGGCTCGTAATACGGCGCTGCTTTCCCCGCGCTGGCCGTTTCCGTCATACTGGCCACAGTGAAATCAAAATCACGAGATTCGCACTCCCCGGTTTCTCCGGCCCGCGCCGCTGCATTCGACATTCTTCTGCGCGTCGAACGCGAGTCTTCTTATGCATCCGAACTCCTTCATTCCGCGACGTACGATCGGCTCACGAGTCTTGATCACTCGCTGGCAACAGAGCTAGTCATGGGCGTGTTGCGCTGGCGATCGGTGCTTGATTCACAAATCGCCGGAGCATCTACTCAACCACTCTCCAGACTCGATCTTGAGGTTCTTACCGCGCTCCGCCTTGCGGTTTACCAACTCGGCTGGCTCAGCCGTATTCCGGGGCGCGCTGCAATCAACGAAAGTGTTGAACTCGTTAAGCGCGCCCGCAAGCGCTCGGCCGCTCCGTTCGTCAACGCGGTATTGCGCAAACTCGCCGCCGGCATTCCCCCGAACCACGAAGCTTCTCAGCGCGCGAGCGGCGCTTCGGCCGAAACTCTCGCTGCAAGCAGCGCCCACCCGCTGTGGATGGTTGAACGCTGGATACAGGCTTACGGATTCGACTCTGCTCTGCGCATTTGCCTGTACAACCAATCGATTCCCGTCACAGCAATCCGTTTGCGTCATCCGGAAGCGGAGGACCGGCTCCACGCTGAAGGTATCGAACTGGATCCCGGCGTTTTCCTCGCTTCCGCTCGACGAGTCCTGCAGGGCGACATCACCAACACCCCTGCTTTCCGAGCGGATCTCTGTGTCATACAGGATGAAGCCTCGCAACTTGTCGCGGCTCTGGTCGGCCGCGGCTTGCATGTTCTCGATTGCTGCGCGGCTCCGGGAGGGAAAACTGCGGCCATCGCCGATCACGATCCCAACTCGAAGATCGTGGCAGTGGAGCTTCATCCCCACCGCGCTCGCCTACTGCGAAGACTACTGGACACAAGAGCTAACAATTCTGAACGCGGCAACATCGGTGTTGTGGCCGCCGATGCGCGGAGCCTGCCCTTCGCCGTAAAATTCAATCGCGTTCTCGCCGATGTGCCGTGCTCGGGTACAGGCACTCTCGCGCGCAATCCTGAGATCAAGTGGCGGCTTACCCCCGAAGATCTCGCCGACCTGCAGGTGCGTCAACTCGCAATTCTCCGGTCTGCCACGGCTCAAGTAGCCGCCGGAGGCCGGGTGATCTATTCCACTTGCTCTCTGGAAGGAGAAGAAAACGAAGACGTCGTCGAGCGCTTACTAAAAGAAAACTCGTCGTTCCGCGTCATCGATTGTCGGGCTGAGCTCGAGCGACTGCAACAGGAAGGAGAATTGATCTGCTCGGACCCTTCTTCGCTCACTCGCGGGCCCTACCTGCGCACTCTGCCCGGGGTTCATCCGTGCGAGGGATTTTTTGCCGCGATCCTGGAGAAGACCTAGCCGCTGGTGGGAGGGCCGCGTCCGGATTTACTTTACTTCGAAGTTCACAACTGCTCCGGCCAAGATCTTCTGCCCGGCTGGCGGCGTCTGCGCGACGATGATGCTGGCCGGGGTTGGCTGAGGCGGGACGGTGGGTACCGGAGAAGCACTTGGCGGCGTTGCATTCGCCGACGCCATGTTTACGTTCCCCAACTTGAAGCCTGCATCCTGCAGCGTGCGGCTTGCGCTGCCCAGCGGTTGGCCTACAAAACTCGGCATCACGTATGCCGGCGGATCGGCCGCCACCGTGACCAGCAGGCTATTTCTCGGGGCCGATACCTGGCTGGCATTTGCCGGCGGACTCTGGGCCAGCACCTGGTCGGCAGGCGTTCCCGGCAACTGCATTTCCGCCGTTGAGGCCACGTCCAGTCCGCGACGCCGGATGTTCCACTCCGCTGCGCGTTCACTTTCCTTCGTGACATCCGGAATCGCCACGCGCTGCGGACCGAGGCTCTGCGCTACGCGCAACTGCCACCCCCGCCGCACCTTCGTACCCGGCGGCGGCAACTGGGTCATGATCTTTCCCTCGGGAATGTGCGGGCTGTAATACTGCCGCTCCACCTCGATCTGTAGACCCAACCCAGCGACCGAGCGCTCCGCTTCTGCCGGGCTGAGTCCAACTATCGCAGGCACTTCGACTTCTTGCCCGTGAATCGCGAAGCGCATCGCGGTCAGCGCCGACACCAAAGCCACAACCACCAGCACTAACGCCAGCATCGCAAAGCGGAATAGAGGCTTCATGGCTAGATATTATGATTTACCGCATCGCGATCAAGCCGATACTCCGAGTGGCTGATCACCACGATTGACTCTTAGTGCGTCTCATCCGCACCCGGCGACGTATCTGGAGTATCTACTTTCTGCACCACGAGAGCAGGCATGTCCGTCGTCTGGAATTGCCCCGGGTCTTTCCCAGACATCGCTATATTCATGAAGTTCATCCAGATCGGCAGGGCTGCGTGCGCCCCTGTTTCTTTGGCTCCCAGCGTTTTCTTCTCGTCGAATCCCATCCACACGCCGCAAGTCATCGTCGGCGAGAACCCCACAAACCAGGCGTCGGTGAAATCATTGGTGGTGCCGGTTTTTCCGGCGGTGGGGAACGGCATCTTCGCCGCCGCCACTCCGGTGCCGTGCAGGACCACTTCGCGCAGCATTGCGGTCATGATTCGCGCGGTTCGTACGCTGACCACATCCTTCACATCGGGATAGTCTTCCTCCAACACTCGCCCTTCGTAGTCTGTCACCCGGGTGATGTAACGAGGCGTGACGCGGACTCCGTCGTTCGGAAACACGCTGTACGCCGCAGTCTGCTCCATGAGCGTGATTTCCGCCGAGCCCAGGGCCACCGGTAAATAGGGCGGTAGCTTGGCGCTAATTCCGAAGCGCTCGGCGTAATCAATCACGGTCTTGATCCCGATCTTGCTGGCAAGCTTCAGCGCCGGAATATTTCGCGACTGCGCCAGCGCGCGCCGCAGCGTAATGATGCCTTCAAACTTTTCGTCATAATTATGCGGCGAGTAAGGTCCGGAACCGGTTTCGAAAGTTACCGGCTCATCCAGAATTGTGTCGTTCGGGCTTCCGCCCTGGTCAATTACCGCCGTGTAAACATAAGGTTTAAACGATGATCCCACCTGCCGCAACGCCTGGGTCGCACGATCGAATTTCGATTCGTTGAAATCGCGGCCGCCCACCATGGCCTTGATTCCGCCCGACGCATTATCAATGGCCACCAGGGCTCCTTGCGCGCCCGAATCTTGTTCCAGACTTACGCGCGCCGCACCGTTGGCGTTCAGCGACAGTATTTTCACGTAGCAGATGTCACCTGTACGCAATAGATTTTGTATTTTACCCTGCGTCCAGGCTACGTCTGCCTGCCCTAGCGCGGCGGCATAGCGGCCGAACTTCAGGGTAGCGATTCCAACTCCGGATGAAGTCACCAGCGCATGAACGTAGCCATTCACTTCCGGTTCATCTTCCCAATCCGGATGCTCGTACTTGTCGAGTGCGCTTCCTTCCGCCACGACATTTTCCAGATTGCCCTTCCATCCATGACGACGTTCGTATGCGGCCAGACCATCGAGCACCGCCTGATTCGCGGCTTCTTGCAAATCGACGTCGAGCGACGTGTAGACCTTCAGGCCGCCCTCGTGCACCTGGTCGGCTCCGTATCTATTTTCCAGGTAACGGCGGATCTCCTCCACGAAGTAGGGCGCGAGCGAGTTGGGATCGTGCTGCAGATGCAAGACGACCGGCGACAGGCGCGCATCGGTCGCCTGCGCCGCCGTGATCTTTCCGTCTTCGAGCATGGCGTTGATCACCAGGTTGCGCCGCTTTAGCGCCTTATCGGGATGGTTGATCGGCGAATAGATCCCCGGTCCTTTGGGCAGACCGGCGAGCAGTGCGGCTTCCGCGAGAGTAAGCTTGCGAGCCGGCTTGCCGAAATAAAATTCCGAAGCGGCCTCGAACCCGTAGACGCCGTGTCCGAGAAAAATCTGATTCGCATATAGCGTGAAAATTTGCGGTTTGGTGAATCGCCGTTCGATCTGAACCGCCAGCATCGATTCCTGCACCTTGCGATGGAACGAGCGGTCGGGTGAGAGAAAAAGATTGCGCGCCAGCTGCATGGTCAGCGTCGATGCACCCTGGACCTTTCCCCCGGACTCAATGTCGCGGTAAGCCGCGCCCACGATGCGCCAGAAATTGATTCCCGAATGCCGGTAGAAATCTTTGTCTTCGATGGAGACCAGGGCATCGCGCAGCACCGGGGCAAAATCGTCGTAGCCGGCGACCACCCGCCGTTGCAGGGCAAACGATCCGATCACCTGCCCATGGTCGTCGTACAGCTCTGTAATCGAACTGGGGCGGTAGGCCTCCAACGCTTCGACCTGCGGCAAATCCGTGGTGTAGACCAGCAGTAGGCCGGCAGTCGCTCCCACCAGCGCGGAGATCAGCACCAGCAGGCCAAACAACACGCGGCCCACCAGCTTCCGTCCAGCAATTTCGACCGGCGGAAGATCTTCATAGAGCGACTTCATGGCGAGATGTGTTCAGGATAGCAGGGCGTCATCGGCAAGGCCACAGAGCGCATGGTTGGTTTAACTCAGGCGTCGCATCGTTTTCATCTCGAGATTGACCACGGCTTCCAGCCTAAAGACCTTCTTAATTTGGCCGATGAATTCCCTTGGAGACCCGGCAGAGCAGCATGGCGCGGCGCAGCGTGAGCGGCTTAGGGAATGGTCTCATCCGAACTGCGAAGGAGGCAGAGTGCGTTTCCAGGGAAGTTGGAGGCCGATATTCGTACTCGCACTGGTTCAGATCGGCTCCTGCCAGAACCCAGAAAAAATCCCGCTGGTTGGCGTTGGAACCACCTCTCCTCTAGCGGTTTACTCAATCTGGTTTCACCAGTTCGAGAAGACCCGGCCCGATGTCCAGTTCAGTTACATACCTTCCGGATCGGAAACGGGGGTCGACATGGTGACTTCCGGAACCGCAGATTTCGGCGCAACCGATGTTCCCATGACACAGAAGGAGCTCGCGAAGGCAAAGGTGCACCAATTCGCCACGGTCCTCGTGACCATTGCGCCGGTCTACAACGTTCCAGAGGCACAGCGTCCGCTCAGGTTTTCGCCACAGGCTTTGGCTGGGATCTATTTAGGAAAGATCACCAGATGGAACGATCCCGCAATCTCCGGTCCGAACCCGGGGGTGCAACTGCCCGCCAGCAACATTGCCGTCATCCATAGTGCCGACGGCCGAGGAGCTACCTACATTTGGTCGGATTATTTGAGCAAGGTTAGCGTGGAATGGAAGGGTAGGGTCGGTCGAGGGACGTCGATCCAGTGGCCCGTTGGCAAGGAGGCGAACGGGAACGGCAACCTCGCCAGAATGGTAAAGCAGATTCCGTATTCCATCGGTTACGTAGAACTTGTCTATGCAGTGCAGAACCGGCTGCAATGCGGGGATGTGCAAAACGCCGCCGGGAATTTTGTTGCCGCTGATCTCTCCAGCATCGCAGCAGCGGCGGAAGCAGTGAGCGCCACGCCCTCCGGTTTTCACTCCTCCATCGCCAATCCTCCCGGCGAAAAGGCATACCCCATCTCTAGTTTCACGTGGATGTTAGTCTCCGAGAAAATGGAGTCCACAGCAAAGGAGCGCGCCGTGAAAAAGTTCCTGCGATGGATACTGAACGAAGGACAGACCTACGTTCAGCCGGCCGGCTTCGCCAGGCTGCCGAAAGCAATGGTTGAGCAAGAGCTCAAGGAAATCGAGAAGATTCCGTAGCCAAATTCAAAGCGGCAAACGAGAAAAGCAAAATCGCGCGCCCGATGGCGCGCGATGGAATTCCAAACAAGCTAGCAAGAAGGCTTAGCTAGTCCGGCTTTTCAAAACCTCAATGGCCTTGTTCAATTGATCGTCCTGAGTGCTTTTGGGTTTGGCCTCTGGTTCCGCAGCAGTGGGCGCCGATTCGTCTTCATCGTCGGAGATTACATTGTCCGCTTCGTCGGCCACGAGTACGTTGGGTGTCACCGCGGTCTCCTGAATTGCCTTCCCGCTGGGCGAATAGTACTTCGCCACGGAGAGAATCAGCGCACCGCCGTCCGGCAGGTCGATCGTCTTCTGTACCGAGCCATCGCCGAAGGTCTTGTCGCCCACTACGTCGCCGCGGGCATTCTCCAGGATCGCAGCCGCTACAATCTCAGCCGCCCCGGCCGTTCCTTTGTTCACCAGCACGGCGACGGGAAGCGCAGTCACTGCCTTTGCCGGGTCGGCATTGAACGCCTCCCGCGGGAACTTTTGTCCTTGCAGATAAGTGATGGTCCCGTGATTCAGGAAAAGATTGGCGGTAGCGACGCCTTCGCTCTCCTCGCCGTCCGATGTATTGCGCAAATCGAGGACCAGTTTCTTCGCGCCCGATTTTTCCAGCAGCTTGATCTTGCCCGCAATTTCCTGCGCCTTGCCCTTGGTCAGGGCGTCCACCTTCACATAGCCGATGCCATCTTCCAGCATCTTGTCGGAAACCGGCGGAATGGTCACTACATCGCGGGCGACCACCATTTTTTGCGGCTCCGCCTTGCGCGCCCGCACCACCGAAAGATTCACCGTCGACCCGGGCACTCCGGACAAAGCCTCGCGAATCTCGGGCAACGACATGTCCCGCGTGCTCTGGCCTTCGATCGATTCGAAGATGTCGGTCGCCTCTAAGCCTGCCTTCTCCGCAGGCGACCCCGGCAACACCGACACCACGTCCGCATATCCAAAGCGCTTCGAAACCGTCGCTCCGATCTCGCCCTTGGCATCCGACTTGTGAGTCTTGAACGCCTTGTAGGCCGCAGGAGTCAGGTAGCTGGAGTTCGCATCCAACGACTCGACCAGGCCGTGCAGCGCCCCATCCGTAACCTTGGGAATGTTGGGATCTTCCACGTACTCACTTTGCACGCGGGACAATACTTCGCTATAGACCTGCATTTGCCGGTAGGAGCCGTCGCCCGATGACGCATGCACGCCACCCAGCGAACCCACCACCACGAACAACAACACGGCAAAGGACGAAACCAGAATCGCAGCTTTAATTTTCATGGACATCAAATTTTTCATTTTTCCGAAAAGGAGTTACTTCCTAGCAACTTACCATCATTATATCTTGTAGATGCCGCTTTTTGTCGTCTGGCTGCCCTGGTTCGTCGCCCGTCGGTAACTCTATTGAATTCGGGCCTCCGCATCACAAATTAGACGCTCCGGGCCCACGTTGGTTACCAGAATCTGCTAGGCCGGAGGCTTGAAGCTTAGCGTGATCGTGCTCTGCACTGCTACAGCTCGACCGTTCAGCGAGTAAGGCTTGAATCGCCACTGCTTCACGGCGTCGATAGCGGCGCGGGCAAACACCAGCGACCCTTGCAGAAATTTTGCATCCTGCACGGTGCCATCGCGCCCGATCAGCACCTGCAGAACCACGCTGCCCCGCTGACCGCCAGCTTTAGCCGCATCCGGATACACGGGATCGACCGGCTGAGCCAGGAGTTCCAAGACTACGGCCTCCGGCACACTCACCGGCTCAATGGATGACATTGCCGCCTCCGGCGGCTTGGCGCCGCTGCCTTCGGGCGTCATGGAGGCGATCTGAGACTTTAGGCTGGAAGGAATGCCGGCACTATTCGGTGTGGGAACCGCCGGCTGTGGCGCGGAATTGTGCATCGGCGCCTCCACACGTAGTGGTGGCTGGGCCGGGCCTTGAGAGACCGGCGCATTCGGCGGTACTTGCGGCGCTGGACCCACGGGACCAGGTGACGCACTGACCGCATTTCCCGGAATATTTCCGACGCTCGTCGCGCCCCCGTTCTTAACCTGATCCTCGCCCAGTTGCGTCGGCGCGCCCTGGCTTTGTCCAGCCACGGCGGGCGCGGTCTGATTTTGGTCAGAGGGGCTGCTCCCGTTTACGGTGGGTTGCGACTGCGCAGCGTCCGCCGCTGTGCCCTTAGCCGGTTTTGCCGTCGGGTCAATCACCGGAAGCACGCGAATCTGCGATGGATCGGTCGTCGCATCCGGAATGTTTGCCGCCGGCGGAAGATTGTATTCGTCACCCGACTGGCCAAAGCTGTCATGCAGCGCTACAGGCTGCGGTAAGGGGGCCGGCGGCGGGTTCAGCCATCTGCCTCCTGCACGGATGCCATTCCGATAGAACACCCGCAAACTCTGCCGCGTTCGTGGCAGGGCGGCCAGAATGCACACAATCGCGAGCGTGCCGATCAGAAAGATTTTTCTGACCTTCGAGCGCGGCTCCTGAGCCTGCACTGGCCGCGCACTCTCCTTCGATTCTCCTGCCATGTAGGAAAAGAGAGCGGCTTCAGCGTCCGGCTGGGAATCATTTTTCTTGGGAGCTGGCCGCTCTTCTTGAACCTGGATTGCCGGTGATGGACTGTAGGAAGGTGTTTCCCCGTACGACAGCAGTTCGCTCGTCGCCGAAGCATCCTGCGTTGGTTGCGGCGCTGCCTTCGTCAGGCGGGCTTGCAGCGACGCCCAGCCCGTCAGGGGCTCCTGCGGTTCAACTGGCTCTGCCGGTTCTGCCGGCCCAGTCTTCACTGCGGCGGCCATCGGTTCCAATTCAGACAGCGCGTCAACCTCCGCGGCAGCCGCTTGGTCCAGCGACTTTTGAACTTCACATTCCGTATCGAATTGCGCTCCCGGCGCGGAGCTTGACGGTTGCAGAAATTCTCCTGCCCGGAAGATTTTCTCTGGCGTCGGCGTCACAGAGACCGGTGCCGCGCCGGTCGACGCGGCTGCAGCCATCACAGCTGTTTCCGGCGCGGCTGGTTGAGGGCTTGGCACCCCAGGGGGTGGAGCTGAAGGCAGGAACTTTGAGCGCAGCAGTTCGCAGGCGGTGCTCATGGTGTCTCGCACCTGTTCCGCCCGAATCGGTTTGACCAGCACGGAATTGGCTCCCGCCTGCAACGCCTCGGGCAGCCGGGCATCATCGCTGACGATGGCCAAGGTGAGCGGGCGTTGTGCCGCCTTCAAGTCCCGTGCCGTCTTCAGCAGGAACGCCGCCTCCGGTTGATCCTCCCAGTCGGTGATTACGATCTGAAACAGCTGGGTCGTTACCCTCTCGACTGCGTCCACCGCACTCCGGCAGTACTCTCCCTCGATCCCAAGGTCGGTGAGCACCTGCCAGATAGGCTGGACCATCTCTTCGTTCGAGGAGAATAAGAGGCAGCGCAAGGGCATACTACTCCAGACTAGGCAGCCCCGGTAACCGCGGCAAGTTACCGAGGTGGAATGGGGTAGGGGCCAGAGGTCAGGGACTAGGGGGGAGGAATCAGGGACCAGAGTGCAGGGACAGGGGTAGAGAAAAACGGCAAGTTTTGGCTTTGCTGATCTTAAGCCTGACTTCTAAGCCCTGACCGCCAAGCCCTGACCGCCAAGCCCTGACCGCCAAGCCCTGACCGCCAAGCCCTGACCCCTGCCCCCTGCGTTAGAATGCTAAGTCGCCCTGCTCGAAGAATTCATGGAAACAGCAGACGTCGTTATTGTTGGTGGAGGAATCGTTGGCTCCGGTATCGCTTACCACCTCACGGCGAATGGATGCCGCCATGTGCTCGTGATCGAGGGCGAATCGGCGCAGGGTAAAGGATCAACGGGCAAAAGCATGGGCGGAGTGCGAGCCCAATTTTCCACTCCGGTCAGCATCCAGATGTCGCTCTACTCGATTCCTTTCTATGCCAGCTTCGAGGAGCGCCTGGGCTTCCCTTGTGATTACCGGCCGCAAGGCTATCTGTTCTGCGCTACAACAGACAAACAGATAGCGTATCTGCGGACGAACTACGCGCAGCAAGTGAAGATGGGTCTGAAAAACGTTCGTCTGATGACGGGCGCGGAAATTCGCAGCATGTTTCCGCAATTGCGCGGCGACGATATTGTCGGCGGAAGTTTCTGTTCCAGCGATGGCTTCGTCGACCCTTACAGCGCCATGATCGGATTCATGACCTGGGCGGCTGACCACGGCGCAACGTTGTGGAGGAACACCGTCGTTACCGGCTTCACGCGGGATGCAACCGGGATTGCGTCTGTGGAGACGGCGCGCGGATCTGTGGCCACTCGCAAGGTGGTGAATTGCGCCGGAGCGTGGGCCGCAAGCGTGGCCAAGCTTGCCGGGGTGGATTTGCCAGTCGAGCCGCTGCGTCGGATGCTGGTACCCAGCGAGCCCTTTAACGAATTCCCGCACACTGCGCCGATGATCGTCGACATGTCAAACGGATTTCACTTTCGCCCCGAAGCCCGCGGCTTTCTTCTGGCCTGGAACGATCCCGAAGAAGCGCCCGGCTTCAAGACGGATTTCGACCCGGCTTTTGTCGAGAAGATCCTGACCCGCGCGGCCGACCGTGTACCCTGCTTCGCCAATCTCCCGGTGAATCCCAAGCGGGCGTGGGCCGGCTTGTATGAGATGACGCCGGACCACCATCCAATTCTGGGCGAAGCGCCGGGCTTACCGGGATTTTTTCTTGCCAACGGCTTTAGCGGACATGGCGTAATGCACGCACCGGCCACGGGAAAAATTCTCAGCGATTTGATTCTCACCGGACAGACAGACTTGATTGATGCATCGCTGCTAAATCTAAGGCGTTTCACCGAAGGCCGCTTGATTCACGAAACGGCTGTGTTGTGAGCGCGAGTTTGAAAGGGCGCGGCTTTCAGCCGCGCCGCAAAGCTGCGTTAGGATGTTCCGATGCCTAAGTCTTCAAAAATCTCGCGCATTATGTATATCGAATCCAAGGCAGGGGGCTTGAACGGTTCAGCGCGAATCGGACGTGTGACTTTTTCGAAGACCGGTCTGTCTATCTACTACCGAGGCAAAATATTCTTAAGAATCCAGGGGTTCAAAGCGAATTATCGCAATCAGGAAACGTTTGACGAGTACTGGATTTCGGGGCCACGTCGCGACGGCAAGGATCGTCTGTACGTCAGCAACATCCCCGTTGAGATCGACGACGACGTGCGGGAAGAATATTGGACAGAGATTCGAAAAAAGCCTGAGCTCAAGAACCGGTCTCAGACCTGAACGGGTTTCGAATCGTCAGCGTGTTATCGATCACCTGCCCGCCCTGCAAATCCTCCGAGTACAAGATGGTGCAACGCGCCTCCAGGGCAGAGGCGACGATGAGAGCGTCATATATTCTATAGCCATATTTTTCTGCGATTGCTAGTGCTTCCTGGTGAGTATCAGTCGTGATCGGGAGCGGGTTTGGACAGAGGGTCCTGATGTTCTCTATTGCGAACCGTACTTCGTCCCAAGGCATTTTCGCTTTTCTCCGCACGACTGCCGCGAACTCGTTTAAGACCTGCACGCTAACCGTTCCGCCTTCGGCAATCAAATCCTCCGCCTGCTGGGAGCGCGGATCGTCTTGAACTATGGCGTACACAAAGACGTTGGTATCGAAGAACGCCCTATCGGTCATAGATGTCGTCGCGGTCGAAGACGAATCCCGGAGGGAAAGGACGACGCAGCTTACGCAAGTTTTCTAGGGCGCGTTGACGACTCTGATCGCGCTCGACTTCTAAGTCCCGGCTCCCCGCGACCCGAATCTCGATATGGTCGCCTTCTTTCAGTTCAAGTGCTTTGACGACTGCGGCGGGCAGGCGAATTGCCAGGCTGTTTCCCCACTTGGAAACCTGCATAAGTCCTCCATAGATATACATCAGTAATTGTATATCCAGACAGAGCGCGAAAGCAACAATCATGTGCCGCACGCCCCTACGCCGCCAGCACTCCACTCAACGCGCCTTCGAGTTCGAGCAGTTTGCGCTTCACGTCGAGGCCGCCGCCGTAGCCGCAGAGTGTACCATCGGAGGCGATCACGCGATGGCAGGGGACGACGATCGCAATTGGGTTGCGATTGTTCGCCATGCCCACGGCGCGAAACGCATTCGGCTTGCCGACGGCGCGGGCGATGTCGGCATAAGTGCGCGTCTCTCCGTAGGGAATCGCCAGCAGCGCGCGCCAGCAGGCTCGCTGGAAATCGGTGCCGCGAAGGTCGAGCGAGAAAGTGAACTCGCGGCGTTGGCCCGCGAAATATTCTTCCAGCTCGCTTACATAAGGTCGCAGCAGGTGCGGGGAGTCTTGGAAGGTGAAGGCCTTCTTTTCCTTCTCCCTGCGAAGATCGCGCGGGCTCGGGCGAATCGATTGCTGTCCCGGCAAGCGGGCGTCGAATTCCAGGGCGACTAGCCCCTCGGCAGAAGAGGCTAGAAACAGCGGTCCGATCGCCGAGTGCATCGTGGTGCAGTGAAGGGTTTCCATGGGAGCTGAGCCTCCTCGCAGCAAACAACGATAGCAGACGATTTCGCCCAGTACACTCCTGAAATTAGGCAGTACTTCACACACGCTACAAAAGTTGACATAAATCCGTTTTTGGCCCAAAGTGTGTGCGGCGTGCTTATGGCTTTGACTTCATCCCCCATGAAGAAGGGGTTGTTTATCATTATTGCGGTGGTGCTGGCCCCGGCCCTGCTGGTGGGGGTCGTGGCGCTGGCTGCGGGCGACTGGCAGGAGATTGGCGCTACGGCCGCCGGCGATCAGGTATTGGTGAGCTCGGTTTCGGCCCGGAAGAACGGACTGCGCAGCGCCTGGATCCGCGTGGAATATAAGGAACCTACGAAGTTGCCGCAGGGCGGTCCATTTGTGGAGCTGCGGGCGCGGGTTCGGTTTAACTGCGCGAGCGCAGTGCCGGGCGTGGTGACGAACTCGGAATGGTTCTACTCACGGGACCACAGCGGGAAACTAGTGGTTAGCAAGAAGACGCATCGCGACGATCAGTTCGGGCAGGCGTCGGAGGGAGACTTCGGCGGGATGGCGCGAGAGTTTGTTTGTAAGCAGAAATAAAGCAGTGGCCAGTGATCAGTGATTAGTGGCCAGGGAAAATCATGCGAATCGCGGCTTTGAAGCGTCAAGGTCTTAACTGAGCACTGATCACTGCCCACTGCTTTTAGGATTTCCACAGGCTGGCACCTCGGTAACCTCACACGTACTTCCCCACAGGGCGCTCCCGGTCATATCCTGATAACGAAATGCAGCCCGCCGTGCCCGGCTGCTTTGCGCTCACCCTCGGTATGGATTCATTTCGCCTTTATTCGCTGATTGTCGCAGGCTGTACGGTTGCTCTGGGGGCCTACGTGCTCTTGCGGCGCAAACCCAAGGGGCCAGCGGAACTGGAACGCGAACGCCGCGTGTTGCTCGACGGTATCGGGCGCATCACCGATGGGACGGTCATCGATGTGCAGGAGATGCCGGTGAGCAGCGGACACCATGCGGCTGTGTTGCTGATCTACAAGTACGACGTGGCGGGGGTATCGTACGAGTGCTCGCAAGACGTCACTTACCTCCGGCAGTGGATTAACCTCCATTCCTGCCGGCTGGGGCTGCCAACTTCAGTGAAGTACGATCCGCACAATCCGGGGAATTCGCTGGTGGTGTCGGAAAGCTGGATGGGATTGAGGCAGTAGAGCAGTGGCCAGTGACCAGTTGTCAGTGGCTAGTGAAAACCACGATGCGGGAGTCGCCGCCTTAACGCGTTAAAGTGCTTTTACTGATCACCGACCACTGGCCACTGCACTTAGATCTGGTAGTCGTCCTGAAACAGATCCTGGGGAGAGATGTTCGGGGCCGACGTCCGGTCGATCGTTAGGGTAGGTTCAGCGCCCGGCATTCCGTGAGAGTGTTGCTGAAACTTTTCGCGCAACTCATGCACTTCGGTGGCCAGCTTGATGATTACGTCGGAGAGCGGATCGCGGATGTCCTTGGGGTCGGTGATGACCACGCGTTTGCCGTCGCGCAGGACGATGTGTCCGGGGACGCCGACAATGGTGGAATTGGCCGGCACATTGCGCAGCACGACCGAGCCTGCGCCTACGCGGCAGTTGTCGCCGACGGTGATGTTGCCCAGCAACTTGGCGCCGGAGCCGATCGATACTTTGTTGCCGACGGTGGGATGGCGCTTGCCTTTTTCTTTGCCAGTTCCGCCCAGGGTCACACCCTGATAAAGAGTGACGTCGTCGCCCACGATGGCGGTCTCGCCGATCACCGTGCCCATGCCGTGGTCGATGAAAAGGCGGCGGCCGATCTCGGCGCCGGGGTGAATCTCGATTCCAGTAAATACGCGCGCCATTTGCGAAACGAATCTTGCCAGAAAACGCATGTGGTGAAGCCACAGCCAGTGGCTCAGATGATGCGCCCAGACTGCGTGCAGGCCTGGATAGAAGAGGAGGACTTCGAAATAGGAGCGAGCGGCGGGGTCGGACTCGAAGACGGCGGCCACGTCTTCGCGGGCTGAGTGAAAGAAGCTGATCATGAGGCAGTTCTCAGTTCTCAGTTCCCAGTTCCCAGTTAAAACACCTTAGTGCCTTGCGCGTCCGGCTGAGAACCGCGAGTGAGAACTTCTTTCTTTTTCCCAATGAACGTAGCTTAGTGGGCGGAAGAGTGCAAGGGGGACGGGCTGGTGCGAGGGTGGGAAGAGCCTTTAACCGTGTATGAAGAGATCGGCGTTGTCAAGGCACACTTTGGGTAGGAGGAAAGAGGGGTTGATGTTTTTGACTTTCCCCTTCTTGGAGATTTT